>Ga0180221_1001451_pt1 | contig 15769 bp, 10 predicted proteins | sample eDN5th37CKraftMG_FD_151339 | JGI IMG/M metagenome (GOLD analysis project Ga0180221, IMG submission 151339) | Enriched Miracle-Growth compost microbial communities from Emeryville, California, USA - eDNA 5th pass 37_C Kraft MG (version 2) (version 2) ...
CGACGACTACCACCTGTTCGAGCGGCGCGGGAAGCTGTGGCAGGCCTTCACCCACCTCGACCCGCGCGCGAATGACCTCGAGGGCTTCACGCGGGACGCGCTGTCGCTGATCGCCTGGCGGCCGATCCTCTGCCGCCACTACGACCACGCCACCGGCCTGTTCACGCCGCCGCGGCGCATCCAGGCGAGCGATCTGGTGATGGTGACGGGGCTGCACGCGCTCTACCCGCCGGCCCTGCGCGAGCGGCTGGACGTCGCCATCTATCTCGACATGGACGAATCGCTGCGCCGCTTCTTCAAGCTGCGGCGGGACGTGCTGCAGCGCGGTCATAGCCTGGAGAAGGTGATGGCCTCGATCGAGCGGCGCATTCCCGACTTCCGGGCCTTCGTGCAGCCGCAGCAGGAGCATGCGGATGTCGTCTTCTCGCTGTTGCCCGCCGATCCCGAGGCGATCCAGGACCCGGGCTATCTCGGGCCGGTGCCGCTGCGGCTGCGGGTGCGGCTGCGCAGCGCCATCAATCTCGACCGGCTGGCGCGCTACCTGATCGCGCTCTGCGGCGCCCAGGTGGACGTGACGCAGGCCGGCCATCAGGGTATGGCCGAGCTGGTCATCGATGGCAGCGACGTGCAGCCGGAGGATATCGACCTGACCGCCCGCCAGCTTGTGCCGGAGCTGGAGGAACTGCTGGCGCGCAATCCCGCCTGGCAGGCGGGGATGACCGGCATCATGCAGCTCATTGTCCTGCTTCAGCTGGCCGAGCTGACGCCGAAACGCCGCTGAGGAGCGAGGATGCGGATCCTGAACGCCAATGCCGTCCAAGAAAGGCCCCGGGCCATTCTGTTCGACCTGGACGACACGCTCTACGACTACCGCCAGCCCCATGCCCGCGCCATGGCGGCGGTGCGCGGCAAGGTGGAGCGCTCGCTCAGGGTCACGGCGGCGCAGTTCGACGAGGCTTTCGCCCAGGCGCGCCAGGCGGTGAAGGCGATGCTCGGCGAGACCGCCAGCGCGCACAGCCGGCTGCTCTATTTCCAGCGGATGATCGAGCTGCTCGGCCTGAGCAGCCAGCCGGCCATGGCGCTCGACCTGGAGCAGACCTACTGGCGCACGCTGCTGACCAGCGCGCGGCTCAACCCCGGCGCCGAGGACACGCTGATCGAGCTGCGCGCTGCCGGCCTGCCCCTGGCGCTGGTCACCGACCTCACCGCGCAGATCCAGTTCCGCAAGCTGATCTATTTCGGCATCGACCGCTATTTCGACGTGGTGGTCACCTCCGAGGAGGCGGGCGTGGACAAGGTGGGGCTGCGGCCCTTCGAGATCGCCGCCAGCAAGCTCGGGATCGAGAGGACGGATCGCGTCTGGTTCATTGGCGACGCGGAATGCGATGTCGTGGCGAGCAAGCAGGTGCTCAACGCCGCCACCTTCCAGAAGGTACACGACGGCAGCGGCAGCCATCGCCTGCATGAAGGCATCGACGGCACTTTTCACGCCTTCACCGACTTCCGGGACTGGGCTCGCGACGTTATCGGGCAGGCATGAATGCCATGCCGTCGGTTGCCCCTTCCAGCGCGGAGCAGAAACCCATGAGGGAGTTCGTCGTCACCGGGCGTGATGACCTGTACCGGCTGAAGGCGATGCGCAATCTGACGCGGGTGGTCATCCACACGCGGCGCCTGACCTATCGCAACCTGCTGCCGCATGCGCTGAAATACGCCGCCTGGGCCCTCGCCCCGGGCGGCACGCTGCTGATCCGCGACGGCTCGCCCAATGTCTTCGACCTCTGGCCGCGCTTCGTCTCCTTCAAGATGATCCGGCAATGGACCTTCAAGCTGCTGGCGGGCGAGGCCGAGCTGGTGCGGCTCGACATCCCCGCCGGCGAGATCGAGCTGCGCCGCACCCGCCTGCCGACGCCGCCGGGCTGGGGGGCGGGCGTGGTCTTCTCCGGGCAGGAGTCCGAGCTACCGCGGCTGCGGCAATGCCTCGACGCCCTGCGCCAGCAGCCGGAACTGGCCGCGGAGCGCGGAGGCGAGATCCTGGTCTGCGGCCCGGCCGAGGCGAGCGACTGCCTCGCCGGCTATCCGCAGGCCCGCTACCTGCCCTACGAGATGCCGCCGGGGCCGCGGGTGATGATCTGCGGCAAGAAGAACGCGCTGATCCGCGCCCTCAAGGGGCCGCGTATCCTGGTGCTGCACACGCGGGTCCTGCTCGCCCCCGACACGCTGCGCCATGTGCCGGAGGAGTTCGAGATCATCACCCCGCGCGTCTTCGCCGAGGGGCCGACGGGGCCGGAGGACTATCTCTCCCTCGGCGTGCACGACCCGAGCATCCCGGGCCAGGTGCCGCGGCTCACCCCTTCCAGCCTGCGCCGGGTCCCAGCGGAGCACTATCTCGACCTCTATGCCCAGGGCGCGCCCTATGTGGATGGCGGCGTGTTCATGGTGCGCAAGGATGTGCACGAGCGTTGCCCGCTCAACGAGGAGGTGGCCTGGGACGAGGTGGAGGACCTTGAGTGGTGCACCCGCGCCCTGGCCACGGGCTTCCTGATCGATCTTGCGCCCGAGGCGACCGCTACCTCGGTGGTAGCCAAGCTGCGCTCGCCGCGGCTGCCGGCGCAGGTGGTCCAGTGGCTGCGGGACGGCAAGTTCGCGGTCCAGGCAGGCCGCCACCGCCTGCGGGACCGGGCGGAGCGCTGGCTGGAGCGTCGCTGATGCTGGGCAACAAGGCGGCGCGGAAGTCGCTCACCTTCTTCATGCTGAAGGCTGCCAATACCGGGCTCGCCACGCTCTGGAGCTTCCTGCTGGCCTATAGCCTGGTGCGCATCGTCGGGCTGGAGAGCTATGCCTTCTTCGCCACCGTCATCGCCTTCGCCTCGCTGATCCTGCAGGCCGATCTCGGCATCTCCATCCGCCTCTTCGGCCAGCTGCGGGAGAACTACCTGCATCCGGAGAACGGCTCGCGCGCCGATCTCGGCAGCGCGGTGGCGGCGGCGCTCTGGTCCTACGGCGCGGTGGCGGTGCTGGCGACCATCGTCTTCGGCGCGCTGCTCTGGGTGGCCGAGCTGGGCGTCCCCGCCTACCGGCCGGTCTATCTGCTGCTCTTTGCCGGCTCGGTGCTGCCGCTGCCCTGGATGGTGCTGCGCCTCGCCGCCAATGCCTTCGACGCCTATGTACTGACCGAGGCGATCGACTGCGTGCGCCGCACGCTGCTGCTGGCTCTGACCGGCGCGCTGGCGCTCGGCCTGCCGCTGATGCTCTATGCCTCCAGCTTCGTGGTGCTCTGGCTGGCGGGGCTGGTGGCGCTCTTCGTGGTGGCGCGGCGGCGGCTCGGCTTCCTCACCGGCGCCCGGATCGGGCGGGGCTTCCGGGCGCTGCGCGCCGACCTGCACGGCATCGCCGCCTCCGCCACGCTGTCCTTCTCGGAATTCCTGATCCTGATCTTCCCCTACTACGCCATTCCGCTGATGCACGGGGAGGCGCTCGCGCTGGTCGCCTTCGACATGTTCTACAAGGTGACCCGCTTCGCCACGACGGCCTATTTCACCGTCACGGAGACCATGCTGCCGCACCAGACCCGCGCCTGGCATGCCGGGGACGCCGCGGCGCTGCGGCGCTGGACGCGGATGGCCTTCGCCATCGGCGCGGTGCCGGCGCTGGCGGGCGGCCTGGTGGTCGGCCTGTTCGGGGACCGCTTCTTCGGCATCCTGCTCGGCCATCCCGGGGTCGTCTCGCCGGGCATGCGGGCGGCGATCTGCGCCATGCTGGCGCTGATGCTGGTGCAGGTGGCGAGCGGCATGGTGCTGGCCGGCATCGGCTGGCTGGCGGCCCTGGCGCGCCGCGCCGCGCTCACCCTGGCGGCCATGCTGGTCTTCTCCGTCATCACGGCGCTGCAGGGCTGGTCGATCGAGCGCTTCATCGCCGGCTATGTCTTTCTCTATGGCTGCGAGGCCTTCTCCTACCTCCTGCTGCTGCGCCGGCTGTTCCGGGAAGCGGAGGAGAAAGTGCCGGACGGGGTGCCGGAGGGCGCCTGAAGGGCGGGAGAATTCGGGCCTGCCCCGGATTCCCGGCTGAAGCAGGAATGGGGGAGTGAACTCCCCCAAACCCCCTCCTTCTTCTGTCAGTTTTCGGCCCCGCCTGTGGCCAGGGCGTTCCTGACGTCAGTCGCCGGGGCGGTTTCCGCCCGGCGTGGGCGCATGCGGATGGCTCTGAAAAACTGACAGAAAGAAGATGGGGGGTTGGGGGGGAATTCCTTCCCCCCGACCTTCTTCCACCCCGCGGCGCAAAAAAATTCGGTTGCCCGCGCGTGGGTTTCGGCGTTCATCGCCGTATCAGGGGCAGAAGCGAGCCCCCATGCTGAACGCCCTGACCCTTTCCACCCGCCCCCTTTCCGCCTGGGAGGCTCCCATCGCCGAACGGTCCACGCCTGCCTCGGGCACGGAAGCCCCGCTGGCGCGCGACCTGGCGGGGGCGGAGGATGCGACGCTGCTCGGCTGGGCCGCGGCGGGCGACCGACGTGCCTTCGACCAGCTCGCCGCACGGCACCTGCCGCTGCTCTACCGCGTGGCGCTGCGCATCACCGGCCAGCCGGCGGAGGCGGAGGAGGTGGCGCAGGAGGCCATGCTGCGGCTCTGGCAGAATGCCGCGAAATTCGACCCCGCGCGGGCACAGCTCGGCACCTGGCTTTACCGGATCACCGCCAACCTGGCGATCGACCGCGCCCGCCGCGCCCGCTTCCAGCCGCTGGCCGAGGCCGAGGCGGCGCCCGACCCGGCGCCCGGCCCGGAGGCGGCGCTCGATGCCCGGCAGCGCCGCGCCCTGCTGGCGGCGGCGCTGCAGGAACTGCCACCACGCCAGCGGGCCGCTCTCGCCCTCTCCTATGACCAGGGGCTGAGCGGCGCCGAGGCGGCGGCGGCGCTCTCCGTTTCGACCCGCGCCCTGGAGGGACTGCTGCGCCGCGCGCGGCGCTTCCTCTCCGCCCGGCTGCGTGGGGAGGAGGAATGATGCCGATGCGGATGGATGACTTCGCCCGGCTGCTGGACACCCACGGCGCCGACCCGGCCCGCTGGCCGCCCGAGACGGTGCCGGCGGCGCGGGCGCTGCTGGAGGCCTCGGCCCCGGCGCGGGCGCTGCTGGAGCGGGCGCGCATCCTGGACGAGGCCCTGCGCGACAGCCTGCCGGGGCCGAGCCCGGAGGCGCTGGCGCGGATGCGGGCGGGGGTGGCGCAGGCGGTTGCCCGCGCGCCGCTTCCCGCGGCCACGGCGGGGGGCGGAGTGCTGCACTGGCTGCGGCCCTGGCTGCCGGCCGGCTGCGGCGCGCTGATCACGCTCGCGGCCTGCGGGTTCTGGCTCAGCCGCGCGCCCCAGCCCACGCCGGACGACACGCTCGGCGCACCACGCGTGCTGGCCATGATGGATACCCGCGAATGATCCGAAGTGCCGGCCTGCCCGTGCTGCTAAAAGGGCTTCTGGGCGCCTCACTGGCGCTGAACCTGGTGCTGGGCGGGGTGCTCTGGTGGCGCTCCACGCCCGACCTGCCGCCGGTCAGCCGGATGCAGGCGCATATCGAGCGGATCCTGCCCGAGCCGGACCGCAGCGCCTTCCAGCGCGCCATGGAGGCCGGGCGGCCGCGCTACGAGCCGGCCCAGGCCGCGCTGCGCGAGAGCCATGCGGCGGTGCGCGCCGCCCTGACGCGCGAACCCTTCGACCCCGCCGTGCTGCGCGCCGCCATGGCGGCCTCCCGCGAGCGCTGGCAGGAGTTCGGGCGGCTGTTCGAGGACAGCCTGTCGGCGGGGCTTGCGGCCATCTCGCCGGAGGGGCGACGGCTGATCGCCGAGGACATGACACGGGCGGAGCAGCGCCACCGGGGCAGGCAGGACTAGCATGATGAATTCCTTGACGAAGGATGCGGCGCCGCGCATGCGGGCCGGATGGGCGCTGCTGCTGCTCGGCGCGCTGGCGGCCTGCGGGCCAAGGCCCGAGCCGGTGCTCTCCGGACTCGACACGCCGGCCGGCTTCCGCAACGCCGACTCCGCCGCCCCCGTGCAATGGCCCGACCCGGACTGGTGGACCGGCTTCAACGCGCCGGAGCTGAACCGGCTGATGGCCGCCGCCATGGCCGGCAATTTCGACCTCGCCGCCGCCGAGGCACGGGTGCGGCAGGCGGATGCGCAGTTGCGGATCGCCGGCGCCTCGCTCTTTCCCACGGTGGGGCTGGACGCCGGCGTCACCCAGGCGCGCTCGGTGGCCAGCAGCATCGCCGGGCGCAAGCGAAACTCCACCGCCTATGACGCCACCCTCTCCGCCAGCTACGAGGTGGATTTCTGGGGCCGCATCCGCTCGCTGACCGAGGCGGCGGAGCAGAATGCGCGGGCCAGCCGCTTCGATGTCGGCACGGTGCTGCTGACCACCGAGGCCTCGATCGCCAACACCTATTTCGAGGTGCTGGCGGCGCGCGAGCAGCTGCGCGTGCAGGAGCAGAACCTAGCGGCGGCGCGGCGCATCCTGGAGGTGGTCCGCCAGCAGGTGCAGTTCGGCACCGCCACGGGCCTCGACCTGGCGCAGCAGGAGACGCTGGTGGCGCAGCAGGAGGCCGAGATCCCCAGCCTGCGGCAGACCGCGGCGCAGGGGGTGAATGCCCTGGCCTTGCTGACCGGGCAGCCGCCCAGCGCCTTCGACCTGTCGCCCGATGCCTTCGACCGGCTGCGCGTGCCCACGGCGGCGCCGGGCCAGCCGGGCGAGCTACTGGCGCGGCGGCCGGATGTCTGGACCGCCGAGGCCAATCTCGCCGCCGCCAATGCCGATGTCGCCGCCGCCCGCGCTGCCCTGCTGCCGACCCTGACGCTGAATGCCTCGGGCGGGGTGCAGTCGGCGGCGCTGGGCACGCTGTTGCTGCCGGAATCGCAGTTCTTCACCCTGGTGGCGGGGCTGGCGCAAACCATCTTCGATGGTGGCGCGCTGCGCGGGCAGGTGGCGCTCAGCCGGGCCCAGGCGGAGGAGCTTCTGGTGGAGTATCGCCGCGCCATCGTCACCGCCCTGCAGGATGTGGAGGATGCCCTGGTGGCGCTCCGCGAGACCACCGCGCAGGAGAGGCTGCGCACCGAGGCCGCCGCCCGCGCCCAGCGGGCCTCGGACATCGCCGAATCCCAGCTCCGGGCCGGCACGATCACGCTGATCACCCTGCTCAACACGCAGCAGACCCTGTTCTCCGCCCGCGTCAGCCTGGTGCAGGCGCGCCTCGCCCGGCTGCAGGCCGCCGTCGCGCTGTTCCGCGCGCTCGGCGGCGGCTGGCAGCCACGGCCCCTCTGACCCGGATCGCATGATGGCCCGCTCCCGCATCCTGCCCGTCACCCTCATCGTCCTGGCGCTCGGCGCCGGGGCGGGGGCCTATGTCTGGCAGCAGCAGCGCCAGGAGGCCACCGCCGCCGGGCGCAATGCCGCGCAGACCACGCCCGGCCAGCCCGGCGGCCGTGGCCGCGGCGGCATCGCCGTGCCCGTCACGGTGGCCGCCGCGGCGCAGAAGGACCTGCCGCTCACCCTGGACGCGCTGGGCACGGTGCAGGCGCTGAACAGCGTGACGGTGCGCTCGCAGGTCACCGGCCAGCTCACCGAGGTGCTGTTCCGCGAGGGGCAGGAGGTGAAGACCGGCGACGTGCTGGCCCGCATCGACGACCGCACCTATGTCGCCGCCCTGGCCCAGGCGCAGGCCAAGAAGGCCTATGACCAGGCGCAGCTGGAGAATGCCCGCACCGACCTGAAGCGCTACCAGGGGCTGCTCGCCGCCAATGGCGTGACGCGCCAGCAGGTGGACACGCAGCGTGCCCAGGTGGCGATGTACGAGGCCCAGGTGGCGCAGGATCAGGCCGCCATCGACACGGCGAAGACGCAGCTCGACTACACCACCATCCGCGCGCCGATCGAGGGGCGGGTCGGGCTGCGGCAGGTCGATCCCGGCAACCTGGTCAGCACCGGCGACACCACGGGGATCGTCAGCATCACGCAGATGCGGCCGATCGGGGTGAACTTCACCATTCCGCAGGCCGAGTTGCCGCGCCTGCGGCGGGCCATGGCCGCCGGCCCGGTCATCGTCGAGACCATTCCCGGCACGGGCGGCACTGCCAGCCAGCCGGTCAGCCAGCCCGAGGCGCCGGCGCGCGGCACGGTGATGACGGTGGACAACCAGGTGGATTCCGCCACCGGCACGGTGAAAGTGAAGGCGGTCTTCCCCAATGAGGACACCCGCCTCTGGCCCGGCGCCTTCGTCAGCCTGCGGCTGCAGATCGAGACGGTGCCCGATGCCACGGTGGTGCCGCTGGTCGCCGTGCAGCAGGGGCCGAACGGCGCCTTCGCCTTCGTCGCCACGGCGGACAACACGGTGGAGCAGCGCCCGCTGGTGCTGGGCGCCGTGACCCGCACCGAGGCCGCCATCCGCGAGGGGCTGAAGCCGGGCGAGCGGGTGGTCACCTCGGGCGCGCTGCGGCTCAACCCGGGCAGCCGGATCGAGATCGCCGAGGGCGCAGCGCCTGGCAGCCCCACGGGAAGCCCCACGGGCAGCCCCACGGCGCCCACGGACCGGCCGGGCGGGCAGCCGCCCCGCAGCCGGCCGCGCCAGGAGGCGGAAGCCGCCAGCCGGAGGCAGCCGTGAACATCGCCGCCCCCTTCATCGCCCGGCCCGTCGCGACCACGCTGCTGGCGATCGCGGTGCTGCTGGCGGGGCTCTTCGGCTATCTGCGCCTGCCGGTCTCCTCGCTGCCGGAGGTGGACTTCCCGACCATCGAGGTGACGACGCAGCTGCCCGGCGCCTCGCCCGACACCGCCGCGGTGCTGATCACCGCGCCGCTGGAGCGGCAGTTCGCGCAGATCTCCGGGCTGCAGGTGATGTCCTCGGTCAGCGGGCCGGGGGTCAGCCGCATCACCCTGCAGTTCCGGCTCGACAAGAGCATCGACGAGGCCTCGCAGGACGTGCAGGCGGCGCTGGACGCGGCGCGCGGCACCCTGCCCTCCACCCTGCCCTATCCGCCCGTCTACTCCAAGGTGAACCCGGCCGATCCGCCGGTGATCACCCTCGCCCTGACCTCCGACACCCTGCCGCTCATGCGGCTCTCCGACACCGCCGACACGCTGCTGGCGCAGAAGCTCAGCCAGGCGACGGGCGTCGGGCGCGTCACCGTGCAGGGCAACATGCGGCCGGCGGTGCGGCTGCGCGTCGATCCGCTGCGGCTCGCCGCCTATGGCATCGGGCTGGAGACGGTGCGGACGGCGATCACCACCGCCAACCAGAACTCGCCGAAGGGCTCCCTGGACGGGCCGCGCCAGGCTTCCTCCATCCTGGCGAACGACCAGATCACCACCCCCGCCGAGTTCGGCGACATCATCCTGACCTGGCAGAACGGCGCGCCGGTGCGGCTGCGCGATGTCGGCGAGGCCGTGGAATCGCTGGAGAACGAGCGCAACGGCGCCTGGTTCAACGGCCACCCCGCCGTGCTGATCGACGTGCAGCGCCAGCCCGGCGCCAATATCGTGCAGACGGTGGAGCGCATCCGCACCCTGCTGCCGCAGCTGGAGAGCGCCATCCCCGCCGGCGCGAAGCTCACTGTCGTCTCCGACCGTACGGAGACGATCCGCGCCTCGGTGCACGAGGTGCAGTTCACGCTCGTGCTCTCGGTCGCGTTGGTGGTGGGGGTGATCTATTTCTTCCTCGGCAGCGGGCGGGCGACGCTGGTGCCGGCGGTCTCGCTGCCGCTCTCCATCATCGGCACCTTCGGCATCATGGCCATCATGGGCTACTCGCTCGACAACCTCTCGCTGATGGCGCTGACCATCGCGACGGGCTTCGTCGTGGACGATGCCATTGTCATGATCGAGAACATCGTCCGGCTGATCGAGAAGGGCGAGAAGCCGCTGAAGGCGGCCTATGACGGCTCGCGGCAGATCGCCTTCACCATCGTCTCGCTCACCCTGTCGCTGATCGCCGTCTTCATCCCGCTGCTGTTCATGGAAGGCGTGGTCGGGCGGCTGTTCCGCGAGTTCGCCGAGACGCTGACCGCCGCCGTGCTGGTCTCCATGGTCGTCTCGCTGACGCTGACGCCGATGATGTGCGCGCTGGTGCTGCGCGCCGAGCACAAGCCCTCCCGCCTCGCGGCCGGCTTCGAGCACGGTTTCGAGCGGTTGCGCCTGGCCTATGGCCGCGCGCTTGGCGTCACCATGCGGCACCAGGCGCTGACCCTGCTGGTGGCCACGGCGACCGTGGCGCTGACGGCCTGGCTCTATGTCGTGATGCCCAAGGGCTTCCTGCCGGTGCAGGACACCGGCCTCATCCAGATCATGACCGAGGCGCCGCAGGACACCTCCTATGCGCGCTCGGCCGAGATCCAGCAGCGCGTCGCCGCCGTGGTGCAGGCCGACCCGGCGGTGGAGGCCGTCACCGCCGTGGCCGGGGCGGGCGCGCTGAATCCGGCACAGAACACCGGCCGCATCACCGCCGTGCTGCGCCCGCGCGAGGATCGCGAGCTCGACGCCCAGGGCATCATCGCCCGGCTGCAGCCGAAGCTCGACGCCATCCCCGGCGCGGTGGCCTATCCGGTCGCGGTGCAGGACATTCAGATCAGCCCGCGCGTCAGCACCACACAGTACCAGTACACCCTGACCGATGCCGATGCGGCGACGCTCTCGCTCTGGGCGCCGCGCGTGCTGGCGCGGCTGCGCGAGATCCCCGGCCTGCGCGACGTCGCCACCGACCAGCGCGAGGACGGCGTGCGGCTGGCCATCCAGGTGGACCGCGACCGCGCGGCACGCCTCGGCGTGACCATGCAGGCGGTGGACAACGTCCTCTACAACGCCTTCGGCCAGCGGCAGATCTCCACCATCTACGGCCAGAGCAATCAGTACCGCGTGGTGCTGGAGGCCTCCGACCGGCTGCGCGAGGACCCGACCGCGATCGGCCAGCTCCGCGTCGCCGGCACCGACAATGCGCAGGTGCCGCTGGCCGAGATCGCCAGCTTCACCCGCACCAGCGGCCCGCTGCTGGTGACGCGGGAGAACCAGTTCCCCGCCGTGACCATCAGCTTCAACCTGGCCGAGGGCATGTCGCTGGGCGAGGCGGTGGACGCGATCGAGGCCGCCGAGCGCGCGATCGGCCTGCCGGAGAGCGTCGCCGGCCGCTTCGCCGGCGATGTGGCGGAGTTCAACGCCTCGCTCGCCGGGCAGCCCTGGCTGATCCTGGCGGCGGTCGTGGTGATCTACATCGTGCTCGGCGTGCTCTACGAGAGCGTCATCCACCCCATCACCATCCTCTCCACCCTGCCCTCGGCGGGCATCGGCGCGCTGCTCGCGCTGCGGTTCTGGGGGCTGGATCTTTCGGTGGTCGGGCTGATCGGCATCATCCTGCTGATGGGCATCGTCAAGAAGAACGCCATCATGATGATCGACTTCGCCCTGGAGGCGCAGCGCGACCACGGCATGGCGCCGCGCGAGGCGATCGTCGAGGCGGCGCTGCTGCGCTTCCGGCCGATCATGATGACGACCGCCGCCGCGCTGCTCGGCGCGCTGCCGCTGATGCTGGGCTCCGGCACCGGCTCGGAGCTGCGGCTGCCGCTCGGCGTCTCGATCGTCGGCGGGCTGCTGCTCAGCCAGCTCGTCACGCTCTTCACCACCCCCGCGATCTACCTGGCGCTGGAGGCGGTGCGGGCGCGGGTGCAGCGCTGGTGGCACGGCGGCGACCCGCAGGCCGCACCGGCGGAATAGGGCCAGGGCGATGTTCTCCATCTCCGGGCCCTTCCTGCGGCGGCCGATCGGCACCATGCTGCTGGCGGTCGGTCTGGCGCTGGCCGGGCTGGTGGCGCTGCGCGAGCTGCCGGTCTCCTCCATGCCGCGCGTCGATATCCCGACGCTCTTCGTCAGCGTCAGCCAGCCCGGCGCCAATCCGGAGACGCTGGCGGCGACGGTGCTGGCGCCGCTGGAGCGGCGCATCGGCGAGGTGGCCGGCGTCACCGAGATGACCGCCAATGCCTCGACGGGCAGCGGCAACATCATCATCCAGTTCGACATCTCCCGCACCCAGGCGGATGCGGCGCGCGACGTGCAGGCGGCGGTGAACGCGGCGCGGCAGGATCTGCCCTCCGGCCTGCCCAACCCGCCGCAGATCCGCAAGATCAACCCGGCCGACGCGCCGGTGCTGATCCTGGCCATGACCTCGGAGACGCTGCGCTCCACGGCGCTCTATGACGTGGCCGACAGCATCGTGGCGCAGCGGCTCTCGCAGGTCTCGGGCGTGGCGCAGGTGCAGGTGGGGGGCGCCGACCAGCCGGCCGTCCGCGTGGCGGTGAACCCCGATGCCGCCGCCGCCGCCGGCCTGTCGCTGGACGACATCCGCACCACCATCACCAATGCCAATGTCACCCAGCCCGTCGGCAGCATCGAGGGGCCGGAGCAGTCGGCCATGCTCTCGGTGAACGACCGCATCAGCCGGGCCGACCAGTACCGCACCCTGGTGGTGAAGAGCGCCGATGGCAGCATCACCCGCCTCTCGCAGGTGGCCGATGTGCGCGACGGCACGCGCTCCAGCCGCCAGGCCGCCTGGTTCAACGAGCGCCCGGCCATCCTGATGATGGTCTTCAAGCAGGCCGACGCCAATGTGCTGGACGTGGTGGCCGGCGTGAAGGCGCTGCTGCCGCAGATGGAGCGCTGGGTGCCGGGCGGCGTGCATCTCGACATCATGAGCGACCGCTCCGGCACCATCCATGCCAGCGTCGAGGAGGTGGAGTTCACGCTGCTGATCACCATCGCGCTGGTGATCGGCGTGGTGGCGCTGTTCCTGCGCCGACCCGGCCCGACGCTGGCGGCCAGCGCGACGGTGCCGCTCTCGCTGCTCGGCACGCTCTTCGTCATCTGGCTGATGGGCTATTCGCTCAACAACTTCTCGCTGATGGCGCTGATCATCTCGGTCGGCTTCGTGGTGGACGACGCCATCGTCATGATCGAGAACATGACGCGCATGCGCGAGCGCGGCATGCCCGCCTTCCAGGCGGCGCTGGAGGGCGCGCGGCAGATCGGCTTCACCATCGTCTCGATCACCGTCTCGCTGATCGCGGTCTTCATCCCGCTGCTGGCCATGCCCGGTCTCGTCGGCCGTTTCTTCCGCGAGTTCTCCGCCACCCTGGCCATCGCGGTCGGCATCTCGGCGGTATTGGCGCTGACGCTGACGCCGATGATCGCGGCCTATCTCGATCCGCCCGGTCGGGAGAAGCCGCCCGGCCGCTTCGGCCGCGCCTTCGAGGCGGTGATGGACGCGGTGGTGCGCGGCTACATGCGCTCCCTCGCGGTGGTGCTGCGCTTCCGCGGGCTGATGCTGCTGGCCAGTCTTGGCTTCGTGGTGCTCACCGTCTGGCTCTACATCGTCGTGCCCAAGGCCTTCTTCCCGGAGCAGGATACCGGCCTGCTGGTCGGCAATGCGCAGGCGGCGCCGGACACCTCCTTCGCCACCATGGAGCGGCTGACGAAGGAGGTGACGCGCATCATCCTGCGCGACCCGGCGGTGGCCAGCGTCGGCGCCTCGGTCGGCGGCAGCTCGTGGAACGCGGGGACCAGTTCCGCCAGCTTCTACATCGCCCTCAAGCCGCGCGACCAGCGGGGCGCCTCCGCCACTGACGTCATCAACCGGTTGCGCGCGCCGCTCGGCCATATCCCCGGCACCAGCGTCTTCCTGCGCGCGCAGCAGGACATCTTCATCGGCGGCCGCCCCGGCAATGCGAGCTACTCCTACATCCTGCTCGGCACCGACCTGGACGAGTTGCGCCAATGGACCAACACCATGGTCGAGAAGCTGCGCACCGTGCCCGGCCTGGCCGACGTCTCCAGCGACCAGGAGCGCGCCGGGCTGGTCAACCGCGTGGTGATCGACCGCGATGCAGCGGCCCGGCTCGGCGTCGGCATCGACGATATCAGCAGCGCGCTGAACAACGCCTTCTCGCAGCGCCAGGTCTCGACCATCTATGGCAGCCGCAACCAGTACAAGGTGGTGCTGGAGATCGACCCGGCGCTGCAGCAATCCCCCAGCCAGCTCAGCCGCATCTTCGTCCCCGCCGCGGATGGCACCCAGATCCCGCTCGGTGCCCTGGCCCATGTGGAGCGCGACGTGGCACCGCTGCGGGTGACGCATCGCGGCCAGTTCCCGGCCACCACCATCAGCTTCAACCTCGGCGAGGGCATCGCGCTGGGTGACGCCACCGCCCTGGTGCAGCAGGCCGAGCGGGAGGTGATGCTGCCGGCCAGCATCCGCTCGCAATACGGCGGCAATGCCGCGGCCTTCAACGAGTTCAACCGCTCCCAGCCGCTGCTGATCCTGGCGGCGCTGGTCTCCATCTACCTGGTGCTCGGCATCCTCTACGAGAGCTTCATCCACCCGCTGACCATCATCTCCACCCTGCCCACCGCCGGGCTGGGCGCGCTGCTGGCGCTGCTCGCCACCGGCACGCCCTTCTCGGTGATGGCGCTGATCGGCGTCATCCTGCTGATGGGCATCGTGAAGAAGAACGCCATCATGCTGGTGGACTTCGCCCTGGAGCACGAGCGCACCGAGGGGCTGGGCGGCACCGCCGCCATCCTCGCCGCCTGCCGCGACCGCTTCCGGCCGATCCTGATGACCACCCTCGCCGCGCTGCTCGGCGCCGTGCCGCTGGCGCTCGGCACCGGCACGGGGGCGGAAATGCGGCAGCCCCTCGGCATCACCATCATCGGCGGGCTGATCGTGTCGCAGCTGCTCACGCTCTACACCACGCCGGTCATCTTCCTGGCGCTGGACCGGTGGCGGCATCGCCGGGCACCGGCGGCGGCGGCGGCCGAGTAGGAGAAGGCTGGGGGAAGGAATTCCCCCAGACCCCCATCTTTTTTCTTCGAGCCTGAGCGCTGCCTCCCAGCGGGCGCCAAACTGACAAAAAGAAGATGGGGGGGGGTCCGGGGGGAATTCCTTCCCCCCGGCCTTTTTCCGTCGATCAGCGTTGCCTCCCGGCATCCTGCATGCGAAAGGCTGCGCCCAAATGGCACTGCATCCGTCTGGAATGATGAAGCCTGACCCGATTGTCGAAGCCGGCACCGTCCGCTTCGGAAATGCCCTGCCCCTCTCGGTGATCGCCGGCCCCTGCCAGCTGGAGAGTCGCCAGCACGCGCTGGAGATGGCCGCGGCGCTGAAGGAGATGGCGGCACGGCTGGGCCTCGGGCTCGTCTACAAGACCAGCTTCGACAAGGCCAACCGCACCAGCGGCAAGGCCGCGCGTGGGCTGGGCCTGGGGGCCTCGCTGCCGATCTTCGCCGAGATCCGCGAGAGCCTGGGCCTGCCGGTGCTGACCGACGTGCACCTGCCCGAGCAGTGCGCGCCGGTGGCCGAGGCGGTGGACATCCTGCAGATCCCCGCCTTCCTCTGCCGCCAGACCGACCTGCTGCTGGCCGCCGCCGCCACCGGCCGGGTGGTCAATGTCAAGAAGGGCCAGTTCCTGGCGCCGTGGGACATGGCCAATGTGGTGGAGAAGCTCACCGGCGCCGGCAATCCGCGCGTGCTGCTGACCGAGCGCGGCACCAGCTTCGGCTACAACACCCTGGTTTCCGACTTCCGCGGGCTGCCGGTCATGGCCCGCACCGGCGCGCCGGTGATCTTCGACGCCACCCACTCGGTGCAGCAGCCGGGCGGCCTGGGCGGCAGTTCCGGCGGGCAGCGCGAATTCGTCCCCGTGCTGGCGCGCGCCGCCGTCGCGGTCGGCGTCGCCGGCCTGTTCATCGAGACGCAC
>Ga0180221_1001453_pt1 | contig 15764 bp, 15 predicted proteins | sample eDN5th37CKraftMG_FD_151339 | JGI IMG/M metagenome (GOLD analysis project Ga0180221, IMG submission 151339) | Enriched Miracle-Growth compost microbial communities from Emeryville, California, USA - eDNA 5th pass 37_C Kraft MG (version 2) (version 2) ...
CCATCTGGCCTCCTCATCTCGTCCGCGAAGGCATCGCAGAGACGTTCGCTGAGATCAAGGGCGTGATTAGCGATGGCGCACGCGAAATAGCGTGTTTTCTACCCATCTTAAGGCCCGTGAGAGGGTTTCGTGAAGGACAGCCTAATTGCGCAGCGCGAAGCGCTGGCTGTCGGGCATCGTGATGTCGACCTTCTCCGAGGTGAGGGTGGCCGTGCCGACGATGGTCGGGACCGAGACACTATAGGGGACCACGATATTGGCCTTGGGAACGGGCCGCATCACCAGCTCGATCTTACCGCTGATCACGGAGGTGGAGCCCTCGCCGGGCTTATGGCCCGAGACGGCAATAAGGCGGACCTCGCAAACGTGGTCGGCGCCGGCGCGGCGGAGCGGCTTGAATACGATGTCGAAGCGCTGCTTGCCATCATAGATCGGCAGCTTCTGCTCGCAGGGCTTGGAGATATCGGCCAGGGAGAGGGCCATCACGCCGCTCAGGGGATCGAGCACGTTCCGGAGCTGCTCCGGGGTGACGGGCACGGCCTTGGGCGACAGGGGGTCCGGCGGCGTCACCGCGCGCACGGCGGGGCCGCTAAAAGCGATGTTCAGCGCCTTCACCTTCTTTTTCTTCAGCAGGGTCTTCTGACGGTAGTTGAAGGTGTAGTCGCGGGGCTGGGTTTGAATGCCCGTGGCCGTAACGATGCCCTCGCTTTTCATGTCGCCCCTATAGTCGAAGATGGCCGTATCGATCTTCGCGTTTGCGGTGAGGCGATAGTTGTCGCCGCTGACCTGCGAGGTGAACTGGAAGCGGCCGATATTGCCGAGGGCGGTGAAGCTGACCCGATAAACCGCATCGACGTTGGCCGGGAGGGGACGGCCGGGGGCCCGCTGGGCCATGGCGCCAGCAGCGAGAAATAGGGCGCCAGCAGCGAGGAACAGGGCTCCGAAGACCGCGGCGGCGAACGGTGACAGCCCCCGCCGAGCTGCGAGCCAAACCCGATTATTCATGATCCCCGTTGCCCCGCGAACGTGCACTTAACCTTCCTGCGGATAATGGCGTTTTACGTCGAATCTGTGGCCCGTGCGCGCGCCCCGGCCCCGGCCGCCGGGCGGCGAAAAAGGCGCTATCGTCGTGCTCCTGGCACCTTGACGGACGTGGGGCTCCTCGGGCATAGAAGCGGCCAAATCCCCTGCGGCCCGACCGCCAGGGGCTATTCGTTTCCCCAATCCCTTGTACGACGCCCGCCGCACGCGAGCGGTGGCGAAGGAGCTTTACGATGACGAGGCGCTGCGAGCTGACCGGTAAGCTGCCCCTTTCCGGGCAGCTGAGGAGCCACGCCGAAAACAAGAGCAAGCGGAAGTTCCGTCCGAACCTCTGCGATGTGACGCTGATCTCCGACGCCCTCGGCCGCCGGTTCCGGCTGCGCGTCTCCGCGCACGCGCTGAAGTCGGTGGAGCACCGCGGCGGCCTCGACGCTTTCCTGCTGAAGGCTGGCGACGAGGGGCTTTCCGAGCGCTGCCTGAAGATGAAGCGTGAGATTCAGAAGGTTGCCAAGGCCGCCGCTCCGGCTGCCTGACCTTTCCGCTTCGGCCCTTTCTACACTTGAAGCTCGCGGGCCGAAGCCTTTTCGGCGACGGATGGCGCTGTGCGCCTCCGCGCCCGCTGGCCCATATCCTTCCTTAGACACTGCGCGGGCTCAGATATGGCGCGGGTGCGCCCACCGCGGAGCGCCAGACGACGCTACTCGCCCTCAGGGCTGATCGGATTTCGATCCGCCGCCTTTTGCCTCAAGATCAGCCGTCGCAAGCGTGAACTGTAGCAGCACCGTGCGCTGGAGCGCATGGTTGTAGTTGTCGTCGGAGATCATGGTCACGACGATCTCTCCGCCGGGCGTCGTGTGCACCGCGAGCCCTTCCATATTGTCGATCTCGGTCCGGCCATCGGCCGCGGCGAGAATGTCCGCGTCGATCACCGCGCCGGGACGGATCGCATCGGCCCTGATGTGCCGGAGACGCATTCGTACACCCTCGCTGAAGCGAAAGCGCCGCTCCAGCACGAGGAGCCCGCCATCGGGCAAAGGCGCCGCGTCGGTGATCGAGTAGTCGCCGTCGTTGGTCATGTAGAGGGCGCGCGGGCGATCTTTCTCCGTCCAGATCCAGCCGACGTAGTTGCCGTCCTCATCGCGCAGGTCCTCGGAGAAGGCGACGAGCTTGCCGCTATTGCGGCCATCGCCTTGCAGCACCGCGATGGCCTCGAAGCCGCGGTTCTTCGACATTTTGGCGGCCGCCTTCGGCAATTTGACGGCCCCTCGCGCGGGCGAGAGACCATCGGGTCCGATGTCGTAGCGGGCGATGCGGTGCTTGCGCTCGAAGGAAATATATACGCTGCCCTTTTCCGGCGAGCCGCCGATGAGCGTCAGGCCTTCGGCGTCGCGATCGGCGCGGCGCGATAGCGGGTCGCCTTCCTTCGACTGGATGGCGCCGATGCGTGCGTCGGCGATGCCCGCGGGCACACCGGATTGTGCGTAGGTGAGGCGGCCCGTCATCCAGAGGCCGGCGTCCGATACGGCGAGAAGACCTTTGCCTTCGCTGTCGAGCCTCAGGCCGGACCAGCCACCGAAGTATGCCGATGGAGAGGTGAGAACCAGACCGCCACGCCAGGTCAGCTTGCCGAAGCGTGTCTCGCTGGGCCGCAACCGATCGAAGTGGGCAATCGGCTTTGCGTCGACGGCGATGGGGCCGGTAACGAGGTCTTCCGTCGAGGGCTTGCTGCCACCGAGGGCGATGCCCGCGCCTGCGGCGAGAATGACGACGACGCCGACCGGGAACCGCAGGCGGCGACCACGGTGGCCGCGCCAAAACTTTCGCTCACTCAATTGAGGTGTCTCCGCCGCCCTCCGGGGCGCGGGCGCGCCTCGCGGGACTTCTCCTCGAACAGCTCGACGAGCTTGTCGGTCATCGCGCCGGCGAGCTCGCTCGGATCGGTGATCGTCACCGCGCGCCGGTAATAGCGCGTGACGTCGTGACCGATGCCGATGGCGATCAGCTCGACGGGGGACCGCATCTCGATCTCGTCGATCACGTGCCGCAGGTGCTGCTCCAGATAACAGCCGGTGTTGACGGAAAGGGTCGAGTCGTCGACCGGCGCGCCGTCGGAAATCATCATCAGGATGCGGCGCTGCTCGGGCCGCGCCAGCAGGCGCCGGTGCGCCCACGCGAGTGCCTCGCCGTCGATGTTTTCCTTCAGCAACCCTTCGCGCATCATCAGCGCAAGCGAGCGCTTGGCGCGCCGCCAAGGCGCATCGGCGGTCTTGTAGACGATGTGGCGCAGGTCGTTGAGGCGGCCCGGCGCCTGCGGCTTGCCCGCGGCGAGCCATTGCTCGCGCGCTTGTCCGCCCTTCCAGGCGCGCGTGGTGAAGCCGAGAATTTCCACCTTCACGCCGCAGCGCTCCAGCGTGCGCGCGAGGATGTCGGCGCAGCAGGCCGCGACCATGATCGGGCGGCCGCGCATCGAGCCGGAATTGTCGAGCAGCAGCGTGACGACGGTGTCGCGGAAATCGGTGTCGCGCTCGCGTTTGAACGAGAGCGCGTGCATCGGATCCATGATGACGCGCGGCAGACGGGATGCGTCGAGCGTGCCTTCCTCGAGATCGAAGTCCCATGCGCGGTTCTGCTGGGCAAGCAGGCGCCGCTGAAGGCGATTGGCGAGGCGCGCGACGGCGCTCGAAAGCGTGCGCAACTCGCGGTCGAGGTAGGCGCGCAGGCGCTCCAGCTCCTCGGGCGAGGACAGCTGCTCGGCGCCGATCTCCTCGTCGAACTCACGCGAAAAGACGCGGTAGCCGAAGGCTTCGGGATCGTCCAGCACAGACGCATTGGGGCGCCACGGCTCGGGCGTCTCGAAGGGCTCTTCCTCCTCCTGCATGTTGTCGAGCTGCTCGACACCGGAGGCTTCGGCCTTCTCGTTCACCTCGTTGAGGTCGCCGGAGACGCTGCTGTCGTCGGTCGACTGCTCGGCGCTGCCCTGGTCGCCGTCCTCGTTCTCGTCGGCCTCGCCTTCGGCGTCGTCGCCGTCGGTCTCTTCCTCGTTCTCGTTTTCGTCGCGGTCGGCGTCGACGCTTTCCTCGGTGAGATCGAGCGCGCGCAACAGATCGCGCATCAGACGCCCGAAGCTTTCCTGATCTTCGGCAAGGGTCTCGAGGCGCGCGAGAACCTTGGCGCCGCGCTTCTCCACGGCTTCGCGCCAGACCTCGACGATCGCCTTCGCATTCTCGGGGGGCGGCAGGCCCGTCAGCCGCTCGCGGATCATCAGCGCGACGGCGTCCTCGATGGGCGCGTCCGCTTTCGTCTTCACGAGCGCATAGCGGCCATGGGCATACTGATCCTCGATGCGCGCGGTGAGATTGCGCGCCATGCCGCTCATGCGGTTCGAGCCCAGCGCCTCGACGCGCGCGCGCTCGGCCGCTTCAAACACGAGGCGGGCGGGGCCGGAGCTCGGCGCAAGCTTGCCGTGCAGCTTGGCGTCATGGCAGCCGGCGGTGAGCGCGAAGCTGTCCGCCCAGCCGCGGATGACCGCGATCTCCCGCTGGGAGGGTACGCGGGAGGGCTCGGGAAGCTGCACGTGCTTGGGCGAATACTCCGCCGGGCCGGCGGCGAAGCCGACCTCGATGTCGGCGTGGCCCGCGATGGCGCGCACGGCGAGCCCGATGGCCCGCTTGAGCGGCTCCGTCGGGGCTTCCTTGCGCTTCGATCCGTTCGACATGCGCTCGCTAGCTCAGCGCGACATTCGCCGCGCTCTCGGGCAGCTCCTCACCGAAGCTGCGCTGGTAGAATTCCGCAACCATCGGGCGCTCGAGCTCGTCGCACTTGTTGAGGAAGGTGAGCCGGAAGGCGAAGCCGATATCGCCGAACACCTCGGCGTTCTCCGCCCACATGATCACCGTGCGCGGGCTCATCACCGTCGAGAGGTCACCGTTGACGAACGCGTTGCGCGTCAGATCGGCAACGCGGACCATGTTCGCGGCGGCCTTGCGCTTGGCTTCGGTCTTGTTGAACGACTTCACCTTCGAGAGGACGATCTTCACCTCGTCGTCGTGCGGCAAGTAGTTGAGCGTGGCAACGATCGACCAGCGGTCCATCTGACCCTGGTTGATCTGCTGGGTGCCGTGATAGAGGCCGCTCGTGTCGCCCAGACCGATGGTGTTCGTCGTCGCGAACAGCCGGAAGGCCGGGTGCGGGCGGATCACCTTCGACTGGTCGAGCAGCGTCAGCTTGCCGGACACTTCGAGCACGCGCTGGATGACGAACATCACGTCCGGGCGGCCGGCGTCGTACTCGTCGAAAACGAGCGCCGTGTTCGACTGCAGCGCATACGGCAGGATGCCCTCGCGGAACTCGGTGACCTGCATGCCGTCCTTCAGCACGATCGCGTCCTTGCCGACGAGATCGATACGGCTCACGTGGCTATCGAGGTTGACGCGGATGCACGGCCAGTTGAGGCGCGCCGCCACCTGCTCGATGTGCGTCGACTTGCCGGTGCCGTGGTAGCCCTGCACCATCACGCGCCGGTTGTGCTTGAAGCCGGCGAGAATCGCGAGCGTCACCTCGCGGTTGAAAAGGTAGTCGGGGTCGAGATCGGGAACGTGCTCGTTGCCTTCCGAATAGGCCGGCACCTCGAGGTCGCTATCGACGCCGAATACCTGGCGCACCGACAGCTTCATATCGGGAAGATTTGCCGGCTTGCCTTCGGCACCCGACTGGGTTTGCACACGCATTTTCGCAGTGTCCTCGGAGTGTGGTGCGGGCTGGGAATTGGACGCGCTGGCACTGCGCGGCGACAATGCCGAATATCAGACGAGCCCCGCTTGCTTCAGATAGTTATAGGCTTGAATGATCTCCCGCAACTTGTCGCCGGAGCGCGCGTCTCCGCCGTTGGTGTCGGGATGGTAAATCTTCACCAGCTCCTTGAAGCGGGCTTTGATCTCCTCGCGCGATACATCGCCGGAAAGATTGAGCGCCTGGAGGCTTTTTTTCTCCAGCGGCTTTAGCTGGCGGCGGCTTTCGGCGGGCTGTGCGCGGGCGGCCTTCGCACGGCGCGCGAAGAACGCGTGCGGATCCATAGCGCGGAAACCGAAGCCGGCGGTGCTCGCCTGCTCGGTCTTCGGTGGCGGCGTGCCCGGCGCAGAGGCGTTGACGCCCACTTTCCAGGTCGGCCGGTGGCCCGTCATGGCGTCCTTCTGGAAGTCCTGCACCTCGGTGTCGTTCATGCCATCGAAGTAATTATAGGTGGCGTTGTATTGGCGGACATGCTCAAGGCAGAACAGGTAGTACTGGCCATCGCGGCCGCGTCCGCGCGGCGCGCGGTGGTCGCCGGCGCTCTGGCAGCCTTTCCATTGGCAGCGCGGATGAAGCTCCTCGCGCGTCGGCGCGCTTCGCTCGCGCTTGGACGCTACGCGGATGCTGTCGAAGTATTTGGAGTCGAGCTTCATGGGGCGCGAAGTATGAGCCGGCGACGGTTCCCACACAAGCCGATCTGAGCTATCGGCGATGCACTTATTTTTTTCACATCCGGGTAAGGTGCCCTTTAAATGAGTCTTCAGACACGCATGCGCGAGAAGCTGATGGTGGCTCTTCGTCCCACTCGGCTCGATGTGGTCAATGAGTCGCACCTGCATGCGGGACACGCTTCCTCGCCGGGCACGGGAGAAAGCCACTTCCGCATTCTCATCGTGTCGGATGCCTTCGCGGGCAAGTCGCGCGTCGAGCGCCATCGGCTCGTCAACGAGGCGGTGCGCGAGGAACTCACCGGCGGCGTCCATGCCCTTGCGATCAAGGCGGCGGCCCCGGGCGAGCCCCTTTAGGCGGAACGGCACGCCGGCCAAAAAAAGAAAAGTCTCGCCCCCACGGATGCAAGGGCGAGACTTCGAACATCACTACCTAGCGATGCCGACCGGCGCTTAGCGCCAGCGACGGTGGTGGTGGTGACGGTGATGATGGTGGTGGTGACGCTTGTAGTACCGCTTCTTCCACCACTTGCGGTGATGGTAGCGGCGGTGATGACGGTAGTGGGTCTTTTCGACAGCCGAGCTGTTCTCGCCCACGGTCGTCAGCTTACCAAGGACGTTACCGGAGGCGGGAGCAGCCTGGGCGCTACCGACGGCGACGAAGCAAGCAAGAGCGCCCGCAACAGCTGCCAGGGGGAGAATTCTCTTCATGATAGCTCCTTTTTGAACGCGCGCACTGGACGCAATCCGCGCTCTCAGTACGCATTCGGATCCTCCTGACGAGATCCGCAGCCAGATTTGTCTCCGCCACCTGAACCCAATCTGAACGAACGGGCGCAATCGAGAAAACCGATATGCGCCGGCCGAGAATGCCCCTACTGGAACCATTCCAGGCTTGATGAGCTTTCCGCTCAGGGCGCTTCTCGCCCGCGGGGGCCGGGGGCGGCGAGGAGGCTCGCCGGACTGATGCGTAGGGCCGTGATTTTATTGCGCGTTTTGCGCAGGATCTCGAACCGGTGGCCGTAGAAGGTGAAGACCTGACCGGGCTCAGGAATGGTCTGCGCCTCGTGGATCACGAGACCGGCAACGGTGGTGGCTTCCTCGTCCGGCAGGTCCCAGCCCATATGGCGGTTGAGATCGCGCACCGTGACCGTGCCGTCGACGTTGACGGTGCCGTCGGGCTGCACGCGTATCGCCGCTTCCTGGGTATCGTGTTCGTCGGCGATCTGGCCGACGATTTCCTCGAGGATGTCCTCCAGGGTGATGAGCCCCTGCACCTCGCCGTATTCATCCACCACCAGGGCCATCTGCGCCTTGCGCTTCAGGAACTGATTGAGCTGGTCCTTGAGGGGCGTCGTGTCGGGCACGAACCAGGGCTCCCCGGCGAAGCTCATGATGTCGAGATTGGAGATGTCGCCACCCGACCGGACGAGCGCCGTCAGCAGATCCTTGGTGTGCAGGATGCCGATGATGTTTTCCGCTTCTTCACGCCAGATCGGCACGCGCGTATATTGGCTGCGCAACAGCTCGTCGATGATCTCCTGCGGGGGATCATCCGCGTCGATCGTCGCCATCTTCGTTCGATGCACCATGATGTCCGAGACATGGAGATCGCGCAGATCCAGCACGCCGCCGAGCATGTCGGCGTCGTGGCGCGCGACCGAGCCTTCGATCTTCTGCAGCTCGATGGTGCCGCGGATCTCCTCGTGGGCGGCGAGGATGTTCGCCTCGTCATCAACGGTCGTCGGCGTCAACTTCAGGAAGAAGCGCACGATATACTCGATCGCGATGTTGATGGGATTCAACACTGTCGTCATCACACGCATGATCGGTGCAACGAACAACGCCATGCGGTCGGAATAGGCGAGCGCGTAGGTCTTCGGCAGCACCGCCGCGAAAATAACGATCAGCAGCGTCATCACAGCGGTGGCGTAGACGACGCCAACCTCGCCGATGAGCAGCACCGCAAGGCCCGACGCGAGAGCCGAGGCGAGAACGTCCACCAGCGTGTTGCCGATGAGGATGGTGCCGATCATCTTCTCCGGCCGCGACAGCAGCCGATTAACAATCGCCGCCCTGGCGTTTCCTTCCTGCTCGAGCGCATGCATGCGGGCGCGGGATGCGGCGGTAAGGGCGGTCTCACTGCCATTGAAGAACGCTGACAGCGCAATCAGCAAAACGATCGCCACCAGGATCAGTACGGTAACGAGCGACATGGGGTTTAGGTCTTCGCCTCCAGAATTGTTGCAGGTGCACGCGGCCGAAGCCGGCCCGACATCAATAGCACAGGTCGCGGGAGCGAAGGTTAGCGCGGCGGCGGACTTAGAGCACGATCGCTTTTCTTCGAATCGCGATGTGGCTCTAGTCTTCTGATTAGACCGATGATTCACGCTTCGGACTGATAGGGTCCGAAGCGATCATGGTCTAGGCGATTTCTCCGCCGAGGAAGGCGCGAACCTCCGCCTCCGGCACGTCGTGCGCGATGTAGGCATCGCCGATGCCGCGGGCGAGGATGAAGGTGAGCTTGCCCTGCCGCACCTTCTTGTCCTGCGCCATCAGCTTCATCATGGCGTCGATGCCGGGCTTGTCGCCGGGGATCTCATCGATGCGGGTGGGCAATCCGACGGCGGCAAAATGGGCAGCCGCACGCTCGGCGTCGGCGGCGCTGCAATCGCCGCGCGCGGCGGAAAACCGGAACGCTATGGCCATGCCGATGGAGATCGCCTCGCCGTGCAGCAGACGGTCGGAGTAGCCGCACCAGGCCTCGAACGCGTGACCGAAGGTATGGCCGAGATTCAGGAGTGCGCGCTCGCCCTGCTCGGTCTCGTCGCGGCCGACGATGCCGGCCTTCGCCTTGACGCTCGTCTCCACCGCATAGGTGAGCGGCTCGTCCTCGAGCGCGAACACGGCGGAATAGTTCTTCTCGAGCCACGCGAAGAATGGCGCATCACCGAGAAGGCCGTACTTGGCCACCTCCGCATAGCCGGCGCGCAACTCGCGCAAGGGGAGCGTGCGCAGCGTATCGGTGTCGGCGAGCACCAGGCCCGGCTGATGAAAAGCGCCGATGAGGTTCTTGCCCTGGGGCGTATCGATGCCGGTCTTGCCGCCGACGGAAGAATCCACCTGCGCGAGAAGCGATGTCGGCACCTGGACGAAGCGCACGCCGCGCCGGAGGACCGCTGCGGCGAATCCGGCGAGGTCGCCGATCACACCGCCGCCCAGCGCCACGACGAGATCGCCGCGCTCAATGCCCAGCTCCAGCAGGCGCTCGCACAGCGGCGCAAGCTCGCGGAAGCTCTTGGTCGATTCGCCCGGCGGCAACGTGATCGAACCGGAGAGGCGGCCGTCCGCCGAGAGCGCCGCTGCAATCGTATCGAGGTGCAGCTTCGCGACGTTCGCGTCGGTGACGATGGCGCAGCGCGCCTTTCCGAGCCGCGCGCCGATGAGCTCGCCTGCGCGCTGCAGCAGGCCCGGGCCGATCAGCACCTCATAGGCGCGATTTCCCAAAGGAACCTCGACGGTGCGCACACGCGCGGCGGAAGCGGCATGAACATTCATTGTGTGGCCTCCGGCGCGGGAGAAAGATCGCGGGCAAGACGGTCGAGGATCTCGCCGACAATGACTTCGTGGGGCACGTCGCGGCTCTCTATGGTGAGATCGGCGGTGGCATAAGCGGGATAGCGCTTCGCCATCAAATCGCGCAGCACCACCTCGGGATCGTCCACCTTGAGCAGCGGGCGATTGCCGCGCTTGCCGACACGGCGCACGAGCAGCGGCAGCTCCGCCTTCAGCCAGATGGATATGCCAAATTCGGCGATGGCGTTGCGCGTTTCCTCGCTCATGAAGGCGCCGCCGCCCGTCGCCAGCACCTGCGGGCCGGCGCGAAGCAGCCGCGCGACCACCTTGCGCTCGCCTTCGCGGAAATAAGGCTCGCCGTGGTCGGCGAAGATGTCCTCGATGCTCTTGCCGGCCGCCTTCTCGATTTCCTCATCGGCATCGACAAAAGGAAGCGCGAGCCGGCCCGCCAGACGGCGGCCGATCGCAGACTTGCCGCAGCCCATCATCCCGACGAGCACGACTGAACGCTGCCCGAGGGCGGAGCGTACGGTCTGGAGCGATTGCGCCTCTGACATCTACTTTCTCTTGTACTTTCGCTTCCGGTCGCGCGCGAATCGACCGATGACGGGGCCAATTCGCGCCTACAGCCTATATCCGGGCGGCCCATACGATAATTGCCCACATCGTCTGCGCCGCCTACTTTGGATCACCGTCGAGTGCAAGCCATAATGGCGCCAACTTGCAAAGAGACCAAAGCGGAGGGGACGGGATAGCAAATGCCCAGCTTGTTCCGGTTTCTGTTCATCGTTGGCACCACCGCCGCCATCATCACCGGCGCGCTCTATATTCTTGCGACCCAATTCGAACCCGAGCCCCGCACGGTGACGAAGCCGGTTCCGGGCGTGAAGGTGCGTTCCGAGTGACGTTTCCATTGCCATGCGCAAGCGCTTCGCCCTGAAAGCCATCCCCGCCGCGGCCGGCACGCTGCTCGCCTGCTATACGGCCGCGGGGCCCGGATTTGCGCAGGACTGGAGCCCCTTCGACCGGCTAGGCGAGCGGTCGTACGGCAGCGGCGACCCGAACGCGCAGGCGCGCGGATACGGACAGCAAGGCGAAGAGAGATCTCGCGCACCCGAAGCCTCCCATAGCGGCTACAGCGACGACGTGGTGCGTCCTCCGGGGTCCGCCGATACGGGCGTCGAGCGCGGGGAGCTGACGCCGGTCATGGCCGGCGACGGGTCCGGGCTGCCCTACGAGCTCTGGCAGGGCCTCGACGTGGCCAGCCTCGAACGGCTGATATCGGAAATCGATATTCCGCCGCACTCTCCGGCGCTCCACCGGCTCTGGCTGCGGCTGATCACGGCAAACCTCACCGCGCCGCAGGGGGTGCGCAGCGACCAGCAGTTTCTCGCCCTACGCCTTGAAATTCTCTATCGCTCCGGTCTGCTCGAGGATGCGGCACGGATCCTTTCCACCATGCCGCCGGGCGATCCCGCCGCTGCGGTGCTCGCCGCCCGAAACAGCATCGGCCTCGGCGCCAAGGCGCAGGGCTGCGAAATTCTCAAGGCAAGCGGCAACCCCGCGCAGCTTCCCCGCCCGGTGCAGACCGATGCGGCATTGATCTCGGGCTATTGCGCAGCCGTGGCCGGTGATGGTCCGGGCGCAGGGCTCGCTGCCGAGCTAGCGCGGGACGCAGGCGCCAAGGAAGCGGCCGGTCTACAGGCGCTCGATGCGCTCGCGATGGGTCTCAAACCGCAACCGGCAGCGGATGGACCCATCTCTCTGCTCGACTATCGCCTGATCGAGGCCGCCGGGGGCTCGGTCGATACGGCAAGGCTGATGAAGCACGCCGCGCCCGCGCTGCTCTCCGCTCTGGCGCTGGACCGTGGCACGCCGGCGGAAACGCGCCTGCGGGCGGCGGAGGCCGCGGTGCAAGTCAACGCCATCACGGCCGAGCAGCTCGCGGATATCTATCGCGCGCAGGGGACGGGCGAAACCGTCATCTCCGATGCCGCCGGCACGGACACGCCGCAGCGGCGGGCGGGGCTGTTCGTTGCCGCCGAGCACGAGCATACGCCGCAGAAAAAGGTGCGGCTCATCCGTGCTTTTCTCGATGAGGCGCACCGTGCCGGCTTTTACCTGACGGCGCTGCGCATGGTGGCGCCGGCCTCGGACGGGATTATTCCCGCGCCGGAAATCGGCTGGTACGCGGAGACGGGTGTCGAAGTGGCGCTGGCCGCCGAACGCTATGGCAAAGCGCGGGACTGGGCGTCGTTCGGTTCGGCCTCGCCGGGCGCTGCGAACGGGGGGCTCTCCCATTGGCTCGCGCTGATCGACATTGCGGAAGGCACGCAGGCGAACGGCGAGGAGGATCTGCGGCACGTCGAGGAGCTGGTTTCGCGCGGGCGCTTCGATCCGGCGCTGCTGCACCGGCTCGCGACGGTGCTCGATGCGTTGAACTTCAGCGTGCCGATCCCGCTGTGGGAAGCGGCGAGCCGCACGCCGCAGCCCTCCGGCGGGCACCTGCCCGAGACAGGCGTGCTGACCGAGCTACAGGATGCGGCCAAGAAACGCGAGTTCGCGCGCACCGTGCTGCTCGCGATGAAAACACTCGGATCCAATGGCGCCGAAGGCGCGCATATGATTGCGCTCGGCGATTCGATCCGCGCACTGCGGCGGGCGGGACTTGAAGCCGATGCGCGCGGCCTCGGCTTCGAGGCGCTGTTTGCGGCCTGGCCGCGCGCGATCACCAATTAGCACCGGCATCGTTGTCTGGCTGAGGCAGGCATGGGCGCAAGCCAGCAGCACATCGAAGCGTTTCTGGAAATGCTCGGCGTCGAGCGCGGGGCCGCCTCGAACACCGTCGAGGCCTACCGGCGCGACCTGGAAAAATTCAGCGCGCATCTGGCCGCGCACGGCACCGAGCTGACCGGGGCGAGCGCGCGCGACGTCGCCGACTGGCTCGAGGCCCGTTCGGCGGAGGGGATCGGCGCCGCTTCCCGCGCCCGCGGACTTTCCGCCGTGCGCCAGCTCTACCGTTTTCTCGTGGCGGAGGGGCACACGGACGCCGATCCGACCCATGGCCAGGCGGGCCCGCGCAAGGGGCGCACCTTGCCCAAGACCTTGAGCGTCGCAGAGGTCGATCGCCTCATCACGGCGGCGGCGGAGCGCGCGGCAACGGCGGCGGACGGGGAACCCATCGAGCACATCCGTGCGCTCAGGCTCCATTGCCTCGTCGAGATGCTCTACGCGACGGGAATGCGCGTCTCCGAGCTCGTCTCACTGCCACGGACGGTGCTCGCCGGGGACGCGCGCATCCTGACGATCAAGGGCAAGGGCGGCCGGGAGCGGCTCGTGCCGCTCAACGCCTCGGCGCAGGCCGCCCTCAACCGCTACATCGCGGCGATCAGCGGCGAGGGGCGCGTCTCCAGCCGGTGGCTGTTCCCCTCGAAGAGCGCGCAGGGCCACCTGACGCGCCAGCGCTTCGGCCAGGATCTCAAGGCGCTCGCGGAGGCGGCGGGCCTCGACGGGGAGCGCGTCAGCCCCCACGTTCTGCGCCACGCATTCGCCAGCCACCTGCTCGACCGCGGGGCGGACCTGCGCGCGGTGCAGATGCTGCTCGGCCATGCCGACATCTCCACCACCGAGATCTACACCCACGTGCTGGAGGAGCGCCTGCGCAAACTCGTCCACGACCATCATCCCCTCGCCAAGAAGGATTGAGCGGTCCTATGGAGGAATGGGACACGTAATCCTGAATTAAGCCGGTCCCCTGCGCCGCCTTGACATCGCCGAAAGGGTAGCGTGATTGTCCGCTCCAAACCCCCGGTATCTGCATGAGGACCCTCTTGGAGCGCTCCCCCATCCGCACCTACCTTGATTTCGAGAAGCCGATCGCCGAGCTGGAAAGCAAGGTCGCCGAGCTGCGTGCGATGGAGGGCGAGGACCGTCCCGTCTCCATTGCGGACGAAATCAGGAAGCTGGAGCAAAAGGCGCGCTCGGCGCTCGTCGATACCTATTCCAAGCTCACGCCCTGGCAGAAAACGCAGGTGGCGCGCCATCCCGAGCGCCCCCACTGCCTCGACTTCGTGAACGCCCTCATTGAGGATTTCACCCCGCTGGCGGGCGACCGCTATTTCGCCGAAGACGAGGCCATCGTGGGCGGGCTCGGCCGCTTCCGGGGCCGCTCGGTGATGCTGATCGGCCATGAGAAGGGCTCGGATACCGAAAGCCGCATCCGCCACAACTTCGGCATGGCCAAGCCCGAGGGCTACCGGAAAGCCGTCCGCCTGATGGAAATGGCCGAGCGCTTCAACCTCCCGGTGATTACGCTGGTCGACACGGCCGGCGCCTATCCGGGCATCGGGGCCGAGGAACGGGGACAGGCCGAGGCCATCGCCCGGTCGACCGACTGCTGCCTCGCCATCGGCGTGCCGCTGATCTCCGTGGTGATCGGGGAGGGGGGCTCGGGCGGCGCCATCGCCATCGCCACCGCCAACCGCATCCTGATGCTGGAGCACGCGATCTATACGGTCGCCTCGCCGGAGGCCGCCGCTTCCATCCTCTGGCGCGATTCGGCGCGGGCCATCGACGCGGCCACGAACATGAAGGTGACCGCCCAGGACCTCGACCAGCTCGGCGTCATCGATGTCATCATCACCGAACCCGTGGGCGGGGCCCACCGCGACCGCGAATCGATTATGAAATCGACGGGCGATGCGATCGCGCGTGCCCTGGCGGAGTTCGACGGCAAGTCGCCGGCCGAGATCCGCCGCCAACGGCACGCGCGCTTCATGGAAATTGGGCAGTCTCTCTAAGGGGTTATCCCAGACCTTTTGCAACGGCCCGGCATCCCGCGCCCAATTGCGACCTATCTTTGCGGCTAGGTGCTTCCGGGGCATCCTTGTCGATGCGTGCGTGCACTGCCCGTAAGAATCCGGTAACGTTAACTAAATGTTAAGGTCTGGAGATCGATGGTTGATCACCGTGCGCCAGGGGCACTGCGTATGCGTTTGATCATCCCCGGCTGGGCCTCCGCGGCCCGCTTGCTTTTTGCCGCGACAGCGGTCGCTTTCGCTTGCGTGCTGGCGGCCTGCAGCGGCCCCTCCATGACCGAGATCAGCCGGGGCGACGTGCCCATCAGCAAAGAGACGATGTCGATGCTGGGGCGCAAAGGCATGGACGTCGGCTCACCGATCTTCATCCGCATCTTCAAGGAAGAATCCGAGCTCGAGGTCTGGAAGGCCCGGGACGACGGCCGCTTCTATCACTTCAAGACCTACCCGATCTGCAACTGGTCCGGGAACGTCGGGCCGAAAACCGCGGTCGGCGACAGGCAGGCGCCGGAGGGGTTCTATCGCGTCAGCGATCAGCAGATGAACCCCAACTCGCAGTACTATCTCGCCTTCAATCTCGGCTATCCCAATGCCTACGACCGCGCGCACCAGCGCACGGGCCATGCGCTGATGGTGCACGGCAACTGCAAGTCCGTCGGCTGCTACGCGATGACCGACGCGTTGATGGAAGAGATCTACACGCTCGCGCGCGAAGCCCTGCGTGGCGGGCAGCCAGCGTTCGAGGTGCACGCCTTCCCGTTCCGCATGACGGAGGCCAATCTCGCCCGCTACAACGGCAACCCCAACATGCCGTTCTGGAAGACGCTGAAGCAGGGCTACGACTTCTTCGAGAAGTATCGCATGCCGCCGGCGG
>Ga0180221_1001454_pt1 | contig 15763 bp, 13 predicted proteins | sample eDN5th37CKraftMG_FD_151339 | JGI IMG/M metagenome (GOLD analysis project Ga0180221, IMG submission 151339) | Enriched Miracle-Growth compost microbial communities from Emeryville, California, USA - eDNA 5th pass 37_C Kraft MG (version 2) (version 2) ...
CCGACCCGTCACCGTTCGTCCGGACGAACCTCGTGGGGACCTTCACGCTGCTCGAAGCGGTGCGCCGTCACGGCGCGCGCTACCACCACATCTCGACCGACGAGGTCTACGGAGACCTGCCGCTGCGGGACCCGGACGACCCCGCGACGGCGGCCCGGTTCACCGAGAGCACACCCTACAACCCGTCGTCGCCGTACTCGTCGACCAAGGCGGGGTCCGACCTGCTCGTGCGCGCGTGGGTACGGTCCTTCGGGCTGCGCGCGACGATCTCGAACTGCTCGAATAACTACGGCCCCTACCAGCACGTCGAGAAGTTCATCCCGCGCCAGATCACGAACCTCATCGACGGGGTGCGCCCCAAGCTCTACGGCGCGGGCCTCAACGTCCGCGACTGGATCCACGTCGACGACCACAACGCGGCCGTGTGGCGGATCATCGAGGACGGGAAGCTCGGCGAGACGTACCTCATCGGGGCAGACGGTGAGGAGTCGAACCTCGACGTCGTCCGGACGCTGCTCGAGGTCTTCGGGCGCGACGCCGACGACTTCGACCACGTCACGGACCGGGCGGGCCACGACCTGCGGTACGCGATCGACTCGACGCGGCTGCGGACCGAGCTGGGCTGGACGCCGCGGTACACCGACTTCCGCGAGGGCCTCGAGGCCACGGTCGCGTGGTACCGCGAGAACGAGGCGTGGTGGCGGCCCCGCAAGGCCGAGACCGAGGCGAAGTACGCGGCGGTGGGCCAGGCCTGACGCCCGGGCCGAGCGCGCGTCAGCGCAGCGACGCGACGAACGCCTCGACGTCCTCGAGGCGCGGGAGGAGCCCCTGCTCGCGCGCCTCGTCGAGCGTCGGGGCGACGGCGTCCTTGTCGGACAGGAGCGGCTCGAGGGGCCGGCCGTCGCGACCGGTCCGCGGCCACTCGATCCCCACCGCGGGGTCCAGCGGGTGGATGCCGTGCTCGCGGCCCGGTGCGTACGGGGCGGAGCACAGGTAGAGGACCGTGGAGTCGTCCTCCAGCGACATGAAGGCGTGCCCGAGGCCCTCGGACAGGTAGATCGCCCGCCGGTCGACGTCGTCGAGCAGGACCGAGTCCCAGCGCCCGAACGTCGGCGACCCGACCCGGATGTCCACGACGACGTCGAGGACGGCGCCCTTGGCGCACGTCACGTACTTGGCCTGGCTCGGCGGGACGTCGGCGAAGTGGATGCCGCGCACCACGCCGGCGGCGGAGACGGACAGGTTGGCCTGCTGGAGGTCGAAGGCGTGCCCGGCGGCGGCGGTGAACGGGGCGTCCTTGAACCACTCGAGGAACACGCCTCGAGGGTCGCCGAACTGCTGGGGGGTGATCTCGAAGGCGCCGGGGACGGAGAGCTCGCGGGTCTGCACCTGAGGAGCCTATCGATCCCCGGCGGCCGGATCGGCAGGGCGGGGCTTGAAGGCGACGAGCACGTAGTTCTTGGGGTGGCCGCCGCCCGTGTACTTCCACCGCAGGTCGGCGCGCGCGAACGCGCCCGACAGGAACCGTGCGCCGAGCCGGGTCGCCACCAGCAGCGGCGCGACGTAGGCGAGGCGTCGGCCGCGCGTCACCGTCCGGGGGTCCCGGGGGAGGCCGCGGGCGATGGCGTCGAGCTGGTACGCGATCGTCCCGAAGAACCCTTCCAGCCAGACGACCCGGTCGACCTCGAATCCCGCCGCTTCGAACACGTGCCGCAGACCGTACCGGGTGTAGCGGTAGAAGTCGTAGGGCTGCTGGTGCTCCCGGTAGGCGAAGGGAGCGCTGCACACCAGCTCGCCGCCTGGCTCGAGCACCCGGAAGAGCTCCCGGGCCACCGCGCCCGGCTCCGGGAGGTGCTCGAACACCTGGGTGCAGAGCACCGCGCCGAACCGCTCGTCCTCGACGGGCAACGAGGAGAGGTCGCACACGTAGTCGAGGGGCGTGTACCGGGTCGAGAGCTTGGCGAAGTCGGCGGACTCGTACCGCGTGTGGGTGAACAGCCGGCGGTAGACGCCGGTGCCCGCACCGGCGTCGAGCACGAGCGTGCCCGGTGGAGTGCGGTCCGCGAAGCGCCGGACGACGCGCTCGAGCCGGACGCGGGAGACGTTGAAGTACCACGGACGGCGTGCCACAGCGCCAACCTAGCCCCGCCCGCCGGGCGCGGCGAGACGATCGTGACCGATAGAGTCGCCGCATGAATCCCGGTCAGGCTCGCCCGCGTTCCGTCGCGCCCCCGCGCGCACGATGGTTGGTGGTCGGCGCGGCCGGCATGCTCGGTCAGGACGTCGTCGAGGCCGCGCGTGCGGCGGGCCACGACGTGGTCGCGCTGACCCGCGCCGACCTCGACGTGACCGACGCGCGGGCCTGCCGTGAGGCGCTGGCCGGGGCTGACGTCGTCGTGAACGGCGCCGCCTACACCGCGGTCGACGACGCGGAGACGCACGAGCCCCAGGCGTTCGCCGTGAACGCGGTCGGCGCGGCGAACCTCGCACGGGCGGCGGCCGACGTGGGCGCCCGTCTGATCCACCCGTCCACGGACTACGTGTTCGCGGGAGACGCCGACGCGCCGTACGCCGAGGACGCGCCCGTCGCGCCCCGTTCGGCATACGGGCGGACGAAGGCGGCGGGGGAGTGGGCGGTCCTGGCGGCGAGCCCCGACCACCTGGTGCTGCGCACGGCATGGCTCTACGGAGCGGGCGGCGGGAACTTCCCGAAGACGATCGTGCGGGTGGCGCGCGAGCGCGGAGGCGTCGACGTCGTCGACGACCAGCGCGGCCAGCCCACCTGGACCCGGGACGTCGCGGACCTCGCCGTCCGGCTGGTCGCGGCGGAGGCACCCGGCGGGACCTACCACGCGACGTCCTCGGGGGACGCGACCTGGTTCGACTTCGCCCGGGCTGCCGTCGCTGCGGCGGGCCTCGACCCGGAGGCGGTGCGTCCGACGACGTCCGAGGCGTTCGTCCGTCCCGCCCCGCGCCCGGCCTACTCCGTGCTGGGGCACGACGCGCTGCTCCGGGCGGGCGTCGAGCCGATCGGCGACTGGCGGGACCGGTGGGAGGCCGCAGCCTCCTCGGTGCTCCCCCCGGCCCCGGCGAGGTAGACGGCCTGCCGGGGACGCCGGGAGGCGGTCCGCCCGGCTACCTCGGCGACTCGGTCTCGAGCAGCCGCAGCAGGTACTCGCCGTACCCCGACTTCACGAGGGGCTCGGCGCGTTCCCGCAGCTCGTCGTCGGTGAGGAACCCGCGGCGCCAGGCCACCTCCTCGGGGCACCCGATCTTCAGCCCCTGACGGTTCTCGATCGCGCGGACGTAGTCGCTCGCCTCGAGGAGCGACGCGAACGTGCCCGTGTCGAGCCAGGCGGTCCCCCGCGGCAGCACCTCGACCTGCAGCCGCCCCTGTTCGAGGTAGGTCCGGTTCACGTCGGTGATCTCGTACTCGCCACGTGGCGACGGCTCGAGGTCCCGCGCGATCGCGACGACGTCGTTGTCGTAGAAGTACAGGCCCGGGACTGCGAAGCTCGAGCGCGGGTGCGCGGGCTTCTCCTCGATGGAGAGGGCTTTGCCCGCGTCGTCGAACTCGACCACGCCGTACGCCGTGGGGTCCTGGACCCGGTACGCGAACACCGCTCCGCCGTCGATCGACTCGAACCGCAGGAGCTGCCGGCCGAGGCCGGGCCCGTAGAAGATGTTGTCGCCGAGCACCAGCGCGACGGGATCGGTGCCCACGAAGTCGGCTCCCAGCACGAACGCCTGCGCGAGCCCGTTCGGCTCGGGCTGCACGGCGTAGGTGATCGTGATCCCGAACTGCGACCCGTCGCCGAGCAGCCGCGTGAACTGGGGCGCGTCGTGGGGCGTCGTGATGACCAGGACGTCCCGGATCCCCGCGAGGATCAAGGTGGACAGCGGGTAGTAGATCATCGGCTTGTCCCAGACGGGGACGAGCTGCTTGCTCGTGCCGAGCGTGATCGGGTGCAGGCGGGTGCCGGAGCCTCCCGCGAGGATGATGCCGCGCATCAGGCTATTGAACACCGAGAACGCGACCGCCCGCTGCCGGCGGGCGGTCGGTCGGACGTGGCATGCTGGCAGAGGCGGCCCGATCAGCAAGGAGGGCGCACGTGCCAGGACACGCGACTGGGCGCCTCCGGGCGAGCGTCGTGGTTCCGCTCCACAACCCCGCAGAAGGGTTCGACGACCTGTGCGCCTCGCTCTGGGCGCAGACGCTCGGCGACGACGCGTACGAGGTGGTGTTCGTCGACGACGGCTCGACGGACGACACGCCCGATCGCCTGGCCGCGATCAAGCGAGACCGCGCGAACGCGCGGTGGGAACGCATCTCCGCGTCGGGCTGGCCCGGCCGTCCGCGCAACGTCGGGACGACCCTGGCGCGGGCGACGTACGTGTTCTACGCCGACCAGGACGACTACCTGTTCCCCGACGCACTCGAGCGGATGTGCGCGGTGGCGGACGCGAACGCGTCGGACGTCGTCATGGGCAAGCTCGTGCACGTCGGTGCACCGACCCCGTACTGGCCGCTCTGGCAGCGGGACGTGCCGCTCGCCGACCTCGCGCGCGACGGGGTCACGCTCTCGCGGACGGTCCACAAGCTGTTCCGACGCGAGTTCCTGCAGCGCCACGCGATCCAGTTCCCCGAGGGCCCGGTTCGCCTGGAGGACTACCACTTCATGGGCCAGGTCTTCGCGGCGTCCCCGCGGGTCGCTGTGCTGGCGTCCTCGCCCTGCTACCGGTGGGTCAAGCACGAGGCGAGCGCGTCGGCCCGGCGGACGCCGCCGGAGGAGTACTGGGGCTACTTCGCCGAGGCGATGAACCTCGTCGACGAGCTGGGCGGCCCCGCGCCGGTCAGCGACGCGCTCAAGGTCGCGGCCACCGGGCAGGCCTTCACGCGCGCGTCGATCGCGCGCTGGCTCACGTTCTCGCGCGCGCGGCAGCACGCCGAGCTGACCGCCGTCGCCGACTGGGTCGACGCGGTCGTGCCCGCGCGGCTCGACGAGCGTCATCCCCTCGTGCGGCGCGCGCAGCTCGGTGCGCTGCGCCGGCGCGACCCGGTGACCTACGGTGCGGCCCAGCGGCTGCGCGCGGACGCCCGGGCGACCGACGAGGTCCTGGCCGCCGCGTGGGACCGGGACGGGCGCCTCGAGGTGCGCTGCCGGGTGCGCGTGTCCTTCTCGGGCGTGCGCCGCGAGGAACCGCTCGGCGGCGAGCGGTGGGTCGTCCCGGGAATCCCGGACGACGGCTCCTTCGACCTGCGCCTCCTCGACGTCGACCGTCCGAGCGGCGCCATGAGCGTGCGGGAGCGCTCGTCCGGCGTCGAGTGGCCGGTGGACGTCGAGGTCTCGACGACGCCCGGGACCGCCGGGGCCGAGCTGACCGTGGTCGGGCGGCTCGATCCCTTCGCCGGCGCGTTCGGGCGGGCTTGGGCGGCAGGAACCTGGGACGTCAGCGTCCGCGCCTCGATGCTCGGCCGCCAGTTCGTCCGGCGTGCCTCGGTCGGCGAGCGGTGGGAGGGCTCCGAGCGCGCCGAGGGCGTCCTGCGCGCGTCCGCGTACCGCACGTCGAACGGCACGCTCGCCGTGCGGGTGGAGCATGTGCCGGACCCCGGCGCCACCGATGGTTGAATCGTCCGGTGCCTTCCCCGCTGATCCTCCAACGGCTCGCTCTCCCGGCCGACGACGCCGTCCGCCCCCTGTGCTGGCGGGGTGAGGTCACCGTCGGACCCGACGGTTCGCTCACGGTGCCGGCGGGGCGCGAGGCGTCCCTCGGCACCTGGTCGAACGCGGCACCGCTGGGATGGTGGGCGCGGCTCGGCGTCGCGCGGGTCCGTCTCGTCACGACGGGGGCGGGGTCCCTCGTCGTGCACGCGTCGCGCGGAGGCTCGGCCCGGGTGCTCGCGACCGCCGAGCTCCGCGAGGGCGCGCCGTACGTCCTCGACGTCGCGACCGCCGACGCCGACTGGTGCTGGCTGGTGCTCCAGGCCCACGCCGAGCGGGAGGGCCGCCTCGCGTCGGCCGAGTGGGCGGTGCTCGACGGGGCGGGCGCGGGCGAGGCACTCCGGTCGCTGACGGTCGTGGTCCCCACCTTCCGTGCCGAGGACGACGCGCTCGCCCAGCTCGGCAGGCTGACCGCCCCCGAGCTCCGGGACGTCGTCGGGCGCGTGGTGCTGATCGACCAGGGCGGCACGCTCGCGACCCACCCCGGCGCCGCGGACGCGATCCGGGCGGCGGGCGAGCGCGTGCTCCTCGTGGAGCAGCCCAACCTGGGCGGCTCGGGCGCGTACGCGCGCGGCCTCCTCGAGGCGAGCGAGCGCTGGCCCGCGGATCCCGTCTTCCTCCACGACGACGACGCGCGCGCCCAGCCGGAGACGCTCCGGCGGCTCGCGGCGGTCGCGGCGGTCGCGCCGCGGACGTTCTTCGGCACCGGCCTGCTCGACGTGGAGGCGCCCACCCGTCTGCAGGCGCTCGCGGAGGGCGTGGCGCCCCGGACGTTCCGCTGGGGGCCGGTCGACGGGGTCGACGAGCACGGCACGACGGACGTGGGCACGGGGGCCCCGGACGCATGGGAGTTCACGCGGCCGGGCGACCACGCGGACTATGCGGGCTGGTGGGGCTGCCTCGTCCCGGCCGGTGCCGTCGAGCGGCTGGGGCTGGCTGCGCCGTACTTCCTCAAGTGGGACGACGCGGAGTACGGCCTGCGCGCGGGCAGGGCGGGCTACGAGGTGCTGACCCTGCCCGGCTTCTCGGTCTGGTCGATGAGCTGGGCCTCGAAGGGCACGAGCTCGTCGTGGTCGTCGTGGCCCGAGCACCGCAACCGGCTGGCCACCGCGGCTGCGTACGGCGCAGGCCGGGGTGTCCTCGTCCACTCCGTGGCGCACCAGCTCAAGCATGTGCTGAGCCTGCAGTACGCGACGGCCGAGCTCTGGAACGCCGCCCTCGCCGAGCTCCTCGATGGGCCGGGCTGGCTCGACGCGGACCTCACGGCCGTGCGGCCACGGGCGCAGGCGCTGATCGACGCGATGCCGTCGGCCCCCGTGGTCGCGGTCCCGACGAGCACCGTGGCGGCGCGCCCGGCCGACGGCGCCCCACGCTCCACCGCCCGGGCGGCGGTGCGCGCCGTCGTCGGTCTGCTGCGGCCCGCAGGCACGAGCGGACGCGCGGCGGGCGAGTCCGTCGCGGCGCTGCCGTCGCCCGGAGCCTTCCGATGGGCGGACGGCCTCGGCCGGGACGCCATCGTGTTCGACGACGGAGCGACGCCGCTCGTGCGCGACCCTCGACGCGCACGCCGGGCGGTCGTGCGGACGCTGACGCTCCACGTGCGGGCCGCGCGCCGATGGGGCGGACTCCGCCGGGCGTACGCGGCCGCGCTGCCCGAAGCGTCGTCGGTCCGCGCCTGGCGGGCGCGCCTCGGGGCGGCCGCCGGCCGTTGAGCCCGCGGTGCCCCGAGCTCCGCACCGACTACACTCTGCTCCGGCGCGGAGCCCCGCCGCCGATCACCACGAGAGGAACTGCATGGCACCGGTGACCCGCGGGGCGAGTCTCAAGCGGAAGGCCCGGTCCGCCGGCGGATCTCTCATCCGCAGGCTGGGCCTGCTTCCGGGCGGCGTGCCGGACCGGAACGGCGACGACGCCCGGCTCGAGTCGACGCGCCTCGACGCCGAGGTGATCGTCTACTTCGCGGACACCGAGGACGGGCTGTACCAGCTGCGTCAGTGGTACCGGCCGCTCGCGGCGCTCGACGCCCGGCATCGCGTCGTCGTCGTGGCCGCCGACTCGCGGACCGCGGCGCTGGTCCGGTCGGAGGCCGGGTTCGAGGTCGTCACGATCGCGCGGTACGCGACCCTGGACGGGCTGCTCTCGCGCAGCGACGTCCGTCTGGTGCTGTACGTCAACCACAACCCCGAGAACTTCTCGATGCTGCGCTTCGCCTCCGTCGCGCACGTCTCGCTGCTCCACGGCGACAGCGACAAGGTGGTCTCGGTCTCGAACCAGGCGAAGGCGTACGACTTCTCCTTCGTCGCGGGGCGAGCCGCGGTCGACCGCATGGCGCGGTACCTCCCCCTCTTCGACGCGGAGCAGCGGTGCGTCGTCGTCGGCCGGCCTCAGCTCGACGAGGCGATCGCGCTCCTCGGTCAGCATCGCCCGGCGGCAGCCGGGACCCGACGGACCGTGCTGTACGCCCCGACGTGGGAGGGCGCGCAGCCGTCCGCGGCGTACGGGAGCGTGGACACGATCGGCGAGACCGTCGTGTCCGCCCTCCTTGCCGAGCCGGACCTGCGGGTCGTGTACCGGCCCCACCCGCTGACGGGGGTGCGCGACGCGACGTACGGCGAGGCGGACGCGGCGATCCGGCAGCGCATCGAGCAGGCGCGCGACCGGGACCCGGCGGCCGGGCACACCGTGTCGACGTCCGGGGACCTCATCGTCGACATGGCGGGTGCCGACGTGCTCGTCTGCGACGTCTCGGCGGTCGCCATGGACTGGCTCGTGACCGGGCGGCCGCTCGTCGTGACGGTGCCGTCCGGTCCTGACGTCGTCACGGCGACGACGCCGCTCCTCGAGGCCACCTCCCGGATCGGTGTCGAGTCGGCTCGGGACGCGGTGGCGATCGTCCGCCGGGAGCTCGACGAGGACCCCCGCGGCGCCACCCGTCGCGAGCTGGCGGAGTACTACCTCGGCGACCTGCGGCCCGGAGCGGCGACGGAAGCGTTCCTCGGCGCCTGCGAGGCGGCGATGGAGGCGCACCGCCGCGCGTCGGCCGAGGGCTGACGGGACGTCCCGACAGGGCCGTCACCGGTCGTCGCGGACGCGGGCTCCGCGTGGTTTCATGAGCAGGTGTCCGCTGCGAAGCACGACCCCTCCTCGACCGGCACCGCTCCTCCGGCTCGCCGCGCCGTCGTGCGGCTCGTGGACCGGGTGGCGCGCGCCTGGCCGACCACGCGCCAGACCGCGCTCGTGCAGCGTGAGCTGACGAGCGCGCGCACCGAGAACGACCGGCTGCGCAAGCAGAACGCCGAGCTGCGGACGCAGCTTCAGGGCGGCGCCGACCTCGACGGCCGGCTGGCCAAGGAGCGCGACACGGTCAAGCGCCTCCGGCAGCGCGTCCGCAAGCTCGAGAACGAGGGCGCGGTCGCCACTCTCCCGGAGAGCGTCGCGGAGACGGTCGGCCGGGTCCGGGCCGAGCACCTGACCTTCCTCCAGCCGGCGCCGCTCGCCGAGCTCGCGCGCGCCATGATGGAGGCGGAGCTGCGCGGCCTCGAGGGGCTGGTCGTCGAGTGCGGCACCGCACGGGGAGGTTCGGCGATCGTGCTCGCGAGCGCCAAGGCCCCCGAGCGCCCCATGATGGTCTACGACGTCTTCGGCATGATCCCTCCACCGACGGAGCGCGACGGCGAGGACGTCCACCGGCGCTACGAGACGATCGTGGAGGGCAAGGCGCACGGGATGGGCGGAGACACCTACTACGGGTACCGCGACGACCTCTACGGCGAGGTGACCGAGTCGTTCGCCCGTCTGGGGGTCCCCCTCGAGCCGAACCACGTGACTCTCGTCAAGGGGCTCTTCGAGGACACGATCGCGGGGGACGAGCCCGTGGTCCTCGCGCACCTCGACGGCGACTGGTACGAGTCGACCTGGACCTGCTTGGAACGACTCGCCCCTCGGGTGGTGCCCGGCGGGCGCCTCGTGATCGACGACTACTTCTCGTGGTCGGGGTGCCGGGACGCGGTCGAGGACTTCCTCCGGACGAACAGCGGCTTCCGTCGCGAGCTCCACAGCCGGCTGCACCTCGTGCGTGACTGAGCCCCGATGGTGACGTCGCCCTCTCCTCGTGTCGTGATCCCGATCTCGGGGGTCACGGAGGGCGGCGACGTCCGGGCGTTCTCGGCCGCGGTGGAGCTCGCGCGCGCCGGCCATGAGGTCGAGGTCCTCGCGCTCGGCTTCGACCCGGGCTTCGACGGCGAGGCCCGGGCTCTTCGCACCCGGCTCTCGCTCCCGGCCAGGGTCAAGGTGACCAGCGCCTTCCGGGAGCTGGCCGGTCCCGACCGGGCGACGTCGCCACGTCGACACCGCGTCCTTGCGCTCCTCACGCGCCTCGCGGGCGACCGCGAGCACGGTCACGACACCGGGGCCGGCGACGTCCTGAGGGACGCGGCGTGGAAGGACTCACCCGCGGTCCGGTCGGACCACCTCGTGCCGCTGCCGGACGTGCTCCGCTCCCGTGCCGTCGAGGAGGACGTCCCGTCCGCCCGCGAGGTCGTCGTCTCCTGGCCGGACGGCACGCCCGCCCGCCGGACGCGGCTCGCAGGGGATGGACGCGAGTACCAGCACGACTACCTCCGGAGCGACGGACGCGCCTTTCTCGTGGAGTGGGTCGAGGCCGCGCGACCGGGGCGGGGCGCCGTCCGGCTGCTCGACCACGCGTCGGGGACCGTGCGCCGGTTCGCCGACCTCCGGCAGTGGCAGGCCACGTACGTGGCGGTCAGGGGGCGCCGCACCGGAGCGCGCGTGGTCGCGACCTCCCCGTGGGCCGACGCCCTGGTGCGGGAGCGGGCGTTGCGCGGCTCGACCGTCGTCCGGCTCGACGACGACGGGTCGGTCGAGGCCGCCGTCCGGGCAGGGTGGCCCGACGAGGCGGGGCGTGGAGCGTGACGGGCGCAGCCGGCCGGCCCGTCCTGATCCTCGTGCACCAGCTCGGGTACGGCGGGGTGTCCAACGCGGTGCTCGACCAGGCCGAGATGTTCGGCGAAGCGGGCCACCCCACCACGATCCTCACGCTGACGTCGGAGCTCGACGTGGCGCGCCTCGACGCGTTGCGCGCGTCGGGGCGCCTCGGGCCGGGCGTGTCCGTCCGGAACGTCCACGTCGACCACGAGGAGGCGTGGCGCGGCGAGCCCGCGGTCCCGGACCCCACGGGAGCGCACGCGCTGCGCGCCTCGGCGGGGCTCGTCGTCGAGCGCGGCCACGACGACACCTCGCCGTTCGAGAGGTGGTTCGACCCGTACGGCGGGTACCTCGCGTTCGCGCGGCTGCGCGAGGACGGGAGCCTGTCGACGCTGGCGCGGATGCGGGACCGCGTGGCGGTGAGCCACGAGCGCTTCGACGACCAGGGACGGATCGTCCGGGCCAACGAGGTGAGCTCGGCCGGCCACAAGACCCGGGAGCTGTTCTTCGACCAGGGCGGCCACGCGTACGCGATCCGCGTCGCGCACCCGGAGACCGGCGCCGGGCGCGGCGTGGCCGTCTCGCGCCCGGACGCGGGAGGGACGACGGTGGCACGGTTCGCCGGGCTCCCGCAGTGGCACATCCACTGGCTGCGCGAGGTGCTCGACGAGTTCGACGCCCCGATCGTCCTGGCCGAGACGCCGACCACCATCCCGAAGATCGCCCGGGCCCGTGCCGGCAGCGACGCGACGGTGCTCGGCATGCTCCACAACAACCAGTTCGCCGAGCCCTTCACCGTCGGCAGCCCGCTGCGCCACGACCACCTCGCGGTCTTCGACCTGGTCGACCGGCTGGACGGGCTCGTGGTGCTCACCGAGGCGCAGCGCCGCGACGTCGTCGACCTGGGGGTGCCCGCGGGTCGCGTCCACGTGGTCCCGAACGCGACGGCGCGGGTCGACCGCACCCCGTCCCTGGAGGACAAGGATCCGCGGCTCGTCTCCGTGGTGAGCCGGCTCGCGCCCCAGAAGGCCCTGCACGAGGCCGTCCACGCCTTCCGTCGGGTGCTCGCCGAGGTCCCGGACGCGCGGCTCGAGATCTACGGTCGCGGGCCGTCGGCGGCGGAGCTCGCGGACCTCGTCGAAGAGCTGGACCTTGGCGCGTCCGTCCGGCTGATGGGGAGGACGCCGGAGCCGCAGGCCGTGATGGCGAGGAGCATCTGCACCCTCTCGACGTCGAACTGGGAGGCGATGCCGCTCTCGATCCTCGAGTCCGAGGCGTCGGGCACGCCGGTCGTCGCGTACGACTGCCTCTACGGACCCGCCGCGCTCATCGACGACGGGGTCGACGGGAGGCTGGTGCCGCGAGGCGACCGGGGCGCGCTCGCCGACGCCGTCGTGGCGCTGCTCCGTGACCCCGCGAGCGCGGTACGGATGGGGAGGGCGGCGCAGGAGCGGGCCCGTTCGCGCCACGGACGGGCGGTGGTCCTGGTCCGGTGGACCGAGGTGCTGGACGCCGTCGCGGGGGAGCGGGCCTCACGTCCGGCGGACTCGTCCGAGCCCGCCTCGCCGTCCGCCACCGCGTGAGCACGACGCGGTCGCGCCGTCAGTCGTCCTCGCCCGCCTCGTCGTCCGCCGGGTCGTCGTCGTGGGTGTCGTCCACGCCGGGGTCCACGGCCCCGCTCGCGGCGCGGGGTGTCGCGGCGACGAGTGCCGAGACCGCGTTCGCGAACGCCGAGGCGTAGGTCTCGCGCGGGATGTCGCCGAGGTAGTAGACGCGCGTCGCCTCCCGCGTCTCGCGCAGCACGTCGTGAGCGAGCCCGTCCAGTGCACGGTCGAGCGAGCCGGGCTCGTGCAGGCGGGCGATGTACGCGGCACGGGCGAGGGGGAACTCCGTGACGAAGTCCTCCGTCGTCCGGTCGTCCACCTGGGCGATGACGAACGGCTTCGCGCTGTACAGGTAGTCCGCCGGGACGGACGACACGTCCGAGACCAGGGCGTCGGACGCGTTGAAGCAGTCGATGATCGACATCTCGACGCGGGCTTCGTCCCCGTACCGGTGAACGCGGCCGGAGGCCGCTGCGTCGGCGGCCAGCAGCGCCTCGATCTCCCCGATGGCGGCGAGCGACCGGGCGTCCCGCAGCGAGTACGGGTGCGGACGGAAGACCACGTTCCATCCCCGTCCCAGCAGGGCCTTCACGATGGCCGGGCCGCCCGGGTCGAGGGACCCGAAGTTGTTGTCCTGGTTGAAGCCGGTCCACGTCGGCGCGTAGAGGACGGTCCGCAACGGCGACGTCACGGAGCCGGCGGTGATCCCCGCCACCTGCGGCCGCCCGACGATGACGAACTTCTCGGGCGGGATGTCGATGCCGTGCGAGGCGTACCGGTCGATGCCGGCCTGGCCGGCGACGAAGATCTTGTCGAACATCGCCGCCACGGGGTTGTAGCTCGACGGCTTGTCGCTCTCGCCGTGGAGCAGCTGCACGTGCGTGAGCTCGCGGTACCTGACGTTGTGGCCGTTCTTGGCGCCGTTGTTGACGTAGAGCACGACCCGGAAGCCGGGCACGTGCACCGCCTCGAGGTCGGCGAGCGTCGGCGCCGCGACCACGGGGAGGGTCGTCATGGTGGCGACCTTGGCGGCGAGCCTTCCCTCCCGCACCACGATCACGACCCTCTCCTCGAGCGCGGCCAGCTGGTCGAGCCAGACGCCCAGCTGGTACTCGGTGCCCGCCGGACCCGTCAGGTACACCATGACGGGCGCGCCGTAGGACTCCAGCGCCGCCGCGATCGTCGGTCGCAACGTCGGGCGCCGCCGGACCGCCGACGTGGTCCAGAGCACCGCGGCCACGGCGAGCCCGAGCACCAGCGCCAGCCCGACGGGCCCGGCCGCCGGCACGTAGACGCCGGCCGCCGCGAGCGCGAGCGCCAGGACGGAGGTCGCGACGCCGAGACCCGCGCGCTGGGCCAGGGGCCGCGCGAGGTCGACGCCCGGGAGGTTGACGACGGTCCGCGTGCCCGCGCGCCACACGCGGCCGAGAGGCTGCTCGAGCAGCGTGCCGGTCAGCACGAGGGCCGCCGCTCCCGCCGCCGGCACGGTCGCGCCGTCGAGCCCCTGGCGGGCGGCGCACACGGCGACGGCGGCCGCGACCATCGCACGCGCGGGCGCGTAGGCGCCGAGGACGCCGGTTCCGCGCGCCCGCAGGCGCGCGCCCAGCGTGCCCACGACGCCGGCGAGGGTCGCGAGCCCGAGGGCGACGGAGAGCCACACGGGGCCGCCCAGGGCTGCGACCAGGAGCGCCACGATCGCGGCTCCGGTGACGGCGGCACTGCGGCGTTGCGTGAGCATGTCTCTCCAGCGGGCTCGGGCGGGCCGTGCGAAACGCTACTGACGGACGACGAGGTTGGCCGAGTCGACGAACCTGCCGACGGGGGAAGCGAGCATCTCGATGACCGCTGCGACGTCCTCCGGCTGCATGATCGTCGACGGGTCCTCGTCGGGAGCGAGGACGCGTCGCAGCGCGGTCGCGGTGCGACCGGGCGAGATGCACACGACACGGGTGCCGTAGATGGCGAGCTCTTCGCGCATGACCTCGCTCATGTTGATGACCGCCGCCTTGGAGGCGGAGTACGTGAGCCAGCCGGAGCGGCCGTTCATGCCCGCGGTCGACGCGATGTTGATGATGAGCTGGAACTGGTTGCCCGCGTGGAGCAGCTCCTGCACGAACGTGAACGGCGCGTACAGGTTGACGGCCATGGTCCGCTCGAAGTCCGCGAACTCGACCTGCTGGAGCGGCACCGGCTTGGTATAGCCGGCGTTGTTGACGAGGACGTCCACGTTGCCGTGGTCGCGGGCCACGTCCCGGCAGAGCGCGATCACCGTCTCGCGGTCGGCGAGGTCCGCGTAGTACGGGGCGAGCTCGACGCCGCGCGGGTTGTGCTCGGCGAGCTCTTCGAGCGCGTGCTCGTACTCGGCCGACTTGCGCGCCACGAGAACCACGGTCGTGAGGGTGGTGTCGTTCTGGAGGAAGCGGCGGACCGTCTCGAGCCCGATGCCCTTCGACGCCCCCGTCACCATCAGCGTCCTAGTCATCCCAGCTCTCCTCGGTGGTCGTGAGCAGGTAGGTCGCGAGCCGCACGTCCGTCGGTGTCGTCACCTTGATGTTGCGGTCCTGCCCCCCGATGAAGCGGACCTCGTGTCCCGAGACTGCGACCATCGTGGCGTCCTCGGTGAACGTCCGCCCGTCGGCCGCCGCTCGCTCGTGCGCGCTCACGAGGTCGGCCTTGGCGAACTTCTGCGGGAGCTGGACGTTGCGGAGCGTCGAGCGCTCCAGGTATCCCGTGACCGTCCGGGTCACCGGGTCGACGGGGGCGACCGTGAACGGGATCTCGAGCATGAGCGAGACGTTGGGGCACGGGTCGGCGATCAGCGCCGCGAAGTCCTTCGGCGAGACGAGCGGGCGCGCGGACTCGTGGATCAGGACGTCGTCGTTCGTGGCGGAGCCGAGCATCTTGGCGACCGAGTCGTGACGCGTCGCGCCCGCCTCGACGTAGGTGACGGGAGTCTTGATGGCATAGGCCCGGACGACGCGCTCGACGTCCTCGCGCCAGCCGTCGGGGTAGTTCAGCACGATCTGGTCGATCTCGGGGACCGCGTCGGCCGCGACCAGCGAGTAGACGAGGATCGGGATGCCTCGCACCTTGATGAGCTGCTTCGGCTGGCCCGCGGCGACGCGGGCTCCGATGCCGCCGTTGAGGAGGAGCAGGGAGTACATGGTGTGTCCTTCGGTCGATCGGGCGGTCACGGGGTGGCGCCGGCGGCCTCGCGCCAGAGCTCCCGGTGCTCGCTGTAGTTCGGGGACCAGGGTTTGGTGGCGTCCGCCCAGTGGACCAGCCGCGGCTCGGCCACCCACTCGCGGGACGGGACGTAGGCCCAGGCCGCCTCGAGCTCGGCGCGGTCCGGGCCGAGGTACCAGTGGAGCGCGGCCCGGTCGTCGACCCGGTACGCGTGCATCGTCGCGAGCATCGCGGCCGCGGCGCCGCGCTCGCGGAGCCCGGCGAGGTCGAGCACCAGGACGCCCGTGTCGTAGGCGTCGAAGTCGA
>Ga0180221_1001462_pt1 | contig 15711 bp, 12 predicted proteins | sample eDN5th37CKraftMG_FD_151339 | JGI IMG/M metagenome (GOLD analysis project Ga0180221, IMG submission 151339) | Enriched Miracle-Growth compost microbial communities from Emeryville, California, USA - eDNA 5th pass 37_C Kraft MG (version 2) (version 2) ...
AGGCCGCCCGTGTGATCGAGATCGAAATGGGTCAGCACCAGCAGGTCGACATGGGCGATGTCGAACCGGTCGAGACACGCCTCGAGCCGTTCCGGTCTCGGTCCGGTGTCGACCAGAGCGGTTCTGCCGTCGGACCGGAGCAGTATGGCGTCGCCCTGACCGATATCGCAGGCGAGGATCTGCCAGTCATCAGGCGTTCGGAGCCGATCGAGGAGAGTCTGGACAGGGCCGGCCGCCACGAGCGTCCCGGCGACTGCCGCAAGCAGGACGACGGACAGGGCGCGAATCCGCCGGTGCCTGTCGGCGATGATCACGGCGCCCACCGCCGCCCCGACCGCAGCGAGGGCGATGAGGCCGGGCAGCCCATCGAGCCAGGGAAGGTCATTCCCGGGCAGCGTCGTCGTCGCGCGAGCCGTCTCAGCGATCCAGGCGGAGGGCAGCCAGGCCAGCGCTGCGAGACCGTGGGCCAACGGCGGCACCGGCGTCGCGAGGCATGCGGCGAGTCCCAGTACCGTCGCAGCGGGTGCAGCCGGCCCGGCGACGAGATTGGCGAGCACTCTCCACAGGGGCACGGTCGGCTGGATCAGCACCAGCAGCGGACCGCACGCGAGCTGGGCGGCCAGGGGCACTGCGACAGCGAGTGCGAGGGGGCGCGGGAGCCAGCGCTGCAGCCCGCGCGCAAGCGGTGAGGCGGCCAGGATGAGCGCCCCGGTGGCCGCAGCCGACAGTGCGAACCCCAGCGACCGGCTCAACCACGGATCAGCGATCAGCAGGACGAGGACAGCGCTGGACAGCACCGACACCCCTGCGCCCGTTCGGCCCAGCGCCAACGCGGTCATCGCGATGGCGCCCATCGCCGCGGCCCGAACGACGCTCGGCTCAGGCGTCACGAGGACGACGAAGCCTGCGAGCACCACAAGAGCCGCGCCGATCCGCCAGGCTCGTCGTGCTCCCGCCCATGCCGCGATGGCGTAGGCGATCCCCATGACGAGCGCGCAGTTGGCGCCGGACAAAGATTCATGGAGGTGGGTACTCGCAAGTCCGAATTCAAAATGCCTGTTCAGCAGGCGGTACTTGGCATGCCCTGACAGCGTTTCGGGACTCGGAGTTTGATATCTTCTCCCCTCTCGTCTCGACATAGCAGTGCCACTCCGAGTCAAAATCGCACTGGTTTTCGGACTGCACATGCATGAACGAATCCGACTGTCAATGATGACTCAATAGGTGGGTCGACCCGCTCACGTCGCGTGGTTCCGCTGCCGTGGGCATTCCACGTGATAGCAAGGGATATGGTCCAGATCGCCGCGACGAAGCGCACGACGCTCTACAGGATGCTCGAGGGAAGCACGCTAGAAACGGCGTTGACCGAATCACGTCGAGAAACCGATGATCATTTCACGGTCACGGATCTCGAGATCGAAAAGCGTCCGGCCCGACTCGTGGCAGGTTCGATCACCACCAGCGCGAAGTGGGCAACGGACCTGAAACTGCTCACCGGTCAGTCGGTATCGCTCTCGAACAGCTCCCCCGGCGCCGCGCTCTTGATCCAAGATGCGGGCGATGTGGTCTGGGCTGTCACATGGGGAACTGGCTTCCACTTCCTGGATTCAGAGCAGATCGACTTCGGCTTCGGAGCGGGGATCGTCGCCCGTTCCGCGCTTCCCGCGGAGGTGAAGTCGCTTACGAAGACGATTCTTGATCACCGCGCCCGCGTCGACCGCAGTTCGATGCCGAACGGTAGCACCATCCGCGACCTTGGCGTCGATGGGTATGGCGAGGTCGTCACCCGAATCGAAGCCAAGGCCGTCATTCCTGGCCTCGCCGTCGGAGATAAGGTGATCCAGCTCCGAGCCGCTGACTCCTTGAACGTCCCGCTCGCGAAGTCTCCCGGGCGGCTGATGGGTGACCTCGAAGTTCTCCACGAGCTCTCCCTGCGTCAAGTCGTCCCGGGGCTGGAGAGCCTCGAACAACTGATCGCACTGAAGCCCAAGGACAGCCGCGTACCCGCGCTGGATCAGAAGCTCGTCGAAGCGCTCAAGTCGAAAGGCTCCAATCGGCTGGGTATTGCCTGGCCGCACGAGCGCCTCGATGTGTACGGCCCCGTGATGAGTGTCAAGGTCACTGGGTTCGGTGACCATCAACGGCGCGTTTCGGAACAAGCACCCGAGATCAGCGATGTCATCGAATGGTTCGCCGAGATCCCGGCAGAAGAAGTTCTGGATCGGCTGAAGGCCGTGCGGGTTGAGCTGCACAGCGAGGCCGACCCCCAGGGACATACGTTCGCGGCGACGCCTGTGCCCCTTCGTCGCTGGCTCGCGTTCGAGGTCGAGGATGGAAGCCAGCGTTTCTGCTTGCACGACGGCAGCTGGTATCGGATGGATGACCAATACCTCGCGCGGATCGATGAGCGGGTGGAGTCGATTCTCTCCGAGCCGGCATCACTACAACTGCCCGCGTGGGGCTCGGAGTATGAGGACACGTACAACAAGAAGGCAGCCAAGGCTCTGGCGGGCTACTGCCTGGATCGGAAACTCATCACGACTCCTCTGCATTCTCGAGGCGGCATCGAGCCGTGCGATGTGTTCGTTCCCCCGGGCATCCTGATTCATGTCAAACGCGGCCGAAGTTCTGCAGATCTGAGTCACCTTCTCGCGCAGGGTCTCGTTTCCACCGACGCCCTGGCTCGTGACGAAAACGCGCGCGCTGCATGGCGCGCGCGAATCGACGAGGAGAGCGGCGGCACAGTCAAGAACGCCGAACTCAAAGAAGTGATCCTGGCAATCGGCAGTGATCACCCCGTCACCGTCGACACGCTGTTCACGTTCACCAAGGTCAACCTCGTGAAGCAGTTCGACGCGCTTCGCTATCTGGGAGTTCAGGTGCACGTGACGACCGTGAGCCCGCCCGCGGCGCATCCGTGAGGGATCAGACATGGATGTCCTGCTCCACGGTGAACGTGTTCCGATCGACCGAGCGGTGTTCGTAGAGCTGCTCGAGAATTCCGTCGTAAGCGGTCGGGCTCCCTATCATCACGCGCGCGAACGGGATGAGATCAGTTACACCGACCTCTTGGAGCTCGCGCGGAAGGCAGAGGTGCCGCACCCGCTGTTCGGAGACCTCGCTCGCGCTGGTCCAGACTCAGGTCCGCACCAAGACCGAGAAGCTGCTACAAGGCGTCGCCCCGGACACGTTCACGGTGAACACGAGGACCACGATCAAGCTCCGCGACGTGGAGCTCATCATCAAGGACCTCCTGCGAAAGCAGTCGCTCGCGAGGAAGCACGATCCCTCCCTGGTCAAGAACAAGATTGTCGGGCTCCTGCGCCAACCCAGTGCGACCGTGCGAGAGGATGCCGACAAGCTCGTCGCCGCACTTGGCCTCGATGTCGACGCGCTCCGCCGTGCGCGGACGAAGGAACTCGCACTCGAGATGCTCATCGAGCGCGTGGAAGCGAATCAGATCCTCGTTTCGCGCAGTGTGCGCGGCTACATGCCCCAGATCCTCGACGGCGTGCACTTCAGCGGTATGACTGTCCGGGACTCGAAGGTGCCGTACGTCTTTCTCACCGGAGGCGACCACGGCGACTTCCAAGAGCCCCCCGGCCGACAGATCTTCACCCTGATGCTCATGGTCGTGCTGGTCGCGCGCGGGATCTTCGCTCCAGTCACCTACGACGCGAACAGCAACGCGCCGGACGCCGGCCGCGAGTACGACATCGTCGGCGAGATCCTCATGCCCTCCCACGAACTTCAAGCCGTCGACCTCGACACCCTCGACGCGGTGAAGGCCGCGGCGGAAGCCTTCAAAGTCACTCCGAGCGCGATGGCGGTGCGCGGCATGCGCCTCGGAAGGCTCAGTGTCGAAGATGCCCTCGACTACCTCGGAGAACTCGAAACCGAGTTCCGCTCCCGCCCGAAGCCCGGCCCACGCAGCCAACCGAAGCCCGTGAACGCAATTCGGAAGTACAGCGGCCGCGCACTCACTACGCGGATGCTCCACGCTGTCGAAGAACGACGACTCTCTGAGCGAGAGTTTTGCCGCGTCGTCTGCCTCAACCGCCTCTCCCCCGGCGACCTCGGCGAGTTGAAGGCGGCGCTCCGATGAACGAAGAGCTGTACCTCCTCGACAACAACGTCCTCTCGCACCTCACCCAGGCACAGCGCGCGAGCGCCTTCTTCCACGAACGCTGCTTCCTCCCTTCCGAGATCATCTACGAAGCCGAGGGCTATCCTGACGCCGCGTCGTTCAAAGACGTTGAGTATCCAATGACCGCGAACGTCCTGAAGCATCTCTGCCGGGTGATGGCAAGTGTCGCATCCGACGACACGGCGCTGGTGAACCTCTACGCGAACAAGGGCGCGGCCGACCCGACGCTCATCGCCTGCGCACTCGACGGCATAGAAGAAGCAGCCTCGCTTCTATGGGGACCGACGTGGGTTGTCGTGTCGAACGACAACGCGGTACGCGCGAAAGCCGCCGAGTTCCGCATCGAGTCCCGCACGAGAGAGGAGTTCCTCGCCAGGACAGCGGGTGAATGGTAGACGATCGACGGTAACGAGATCAGAGGTCGCACTTGGCATCGGTTCTCTGTGCTCCCGTTGGCCGACGCCTTGTGCGGCGCCTCGTGACGTCACCTACATGCGCCACACACGGAGAAGAGATCAATGTCGGCGTCTCCCCGGTAGGTTGAGGTACGTGCACATAGACCGGGTGGACGTCGAGCGGTTTCTCGGTTTCGAGCGCCTGAGCATCGAGGTTGATGCTCAGGCGCAGCTCATCGCAGGACCGAACAACGCAGGCAAATCCTCCCTTCTGCGCGTACTCGAGACGTTCTTCTCCGATCCTGGCAAGGACGATCTGCAGCGGCTGAAGCCTCTGCACGACTACTACGTCCACGGCGGTCCGCGGATGATGTCGAGCATCCAGGTGCAGTTCGCCGGACTCAGCGAGGACGAGGCCGAGTACTTCGCGGACGCCGTCGCAAAGGGCGTCTTCGCGATCAAGATCTCGTGCTCGCGCGCTGGGAACATCACCTACCAGACGAGCCGCAAGTCCAGCCGCCCACGCGAGTTCTACGAGCGGGTGCTTGAGTCGTTCAGCTTCGTGAAGATTCCATCGGTCCGCGTCAGCGAAGCCGACCAGAGCGAGAACGACCAGTCGCTGGTGCGGCTCTACGAGACGCTCGAGGGCGTTCTCGTGCGGTCGGGCGGCTCGAGGCGGACGCAGCTTCAGAAGGACTTCGAGGAGGCCATCGCACCGGTGGAGACGCTAGTCCACAAGGTGCTGAGCGAATCTGTCGAAGCCGTGGCCTCGGAGCTCCCGTTCCGCGAACGCGAACTCGGGATCAAACTGCCCGACTCCCGGCATGCCCTGCGGGGAATGCTGCAGCAGGCGGTCATCACGAGCCGCGACGAGATCGAGGTGTCGATCGCGGAGCGCGGCACTGGCTTCCAGTCCGCGATGGTGCTCGGCATCCTTCGCTACGTCGCGTCGCGCAGCAAGCAGTCGTCGGGAAAGGTCGTGTTCGTCATCGAGGAACCCGAGGCGTTCCTCCATCCGCAGACGCAGCGTGCGATGGCGAAGATCCTGCGGGACATCTCGAAGGACGCGCAGCTCCTCGTGACGACCCACAGTCCGGTCCTGGTGGACTCCTTCTCGGTCAGCCGGATCGTCCGGCTGCCGCTAAGCCCGAGCGGGATGACGTACTCCGCCAAGCGCCGAGACTTCTCCGCCGCCGACGAAGGCCGCCTCACTCGATACTGCGATGCGACCAACAGCGAGCTCGTGTTTGCGAACGCCGTCGTCATCGTCGAGGGGTACGGCGACAAGCTGGTGATCGACTACCTGCTGGAACGGATCACGGGAGGCTCCGGCGGCCACTACGCGATGGGCATCGCCGTCATCGAGGCGTCGAGCATCGACACGATTCCGCACCTCTTGCATCTGGCGCAGATATTCGGCGTCCGTGCTTACGTAGTCACCGACAAGGACGGCGTTCACAAGGCCGGCGGGAACGGGAAACGCAAACTGCTGGAGATGTTGAAGGCGAAGGAGCGCAGGCCTACTCAGGACGAACTGCGGACGATCCACGAGCTGGCGGACCGGAACGTCACGACCCTGACGGCTGCTCTGGCGCAGCAGGACGCGCTAAACGCTGCGCTCCGGCCCTGGGACGCGTTCGTTCTGTCGTCGGACCTAGAGGGTCTCCTGCTCGACGCGATCGGGCAGCCGGGCCTCGCGGCGATGCTCGGGCCGACCGGCGAGAAGCAGATCGACAAGGCGATGTCGGAGCGCTTCGCTTCCGGTGCCCAGGGGAAGGAGGATCTGGCGTCGTGGCTGGGTTCCAAGGGGTGGAACTCCGCCCGCAAAACCTCGGCGAAGGCTAAGCCTCACCTGCCCGTGGTGCTACTCCGTGAGCATCTGGGATCGCGCTCCGCGGTGCCACGGGCGCTCCGCCCATTGGACGACTGGTTGCGCGGCATCGTCGCCGAGCAGGAGCGGTCGCCGCTCTGAGCTCGAGCAGGTCGACGGCGGTCTATTCCGGGCAGCGCACGAACCTCCCGGCTCCCGTGCTCTCCCCTGCGAGCGAAGTGGGGGAAGAGCCCTCCGAGACGTTACGAACCGTCCAGGAGCTCTTGATCATCGCCGGTTTGACCGACGTCCTCGCCGAGCTCGTACATGAGGTGACGACGAATTCGCGCCTCAGTATGGAAGGCGACGGGTGTCACGCGAAGGACGTGCTCGATCAAGGTCTTGAGCGCGACGTCGGCATGCAGCGCATCCGGCACCTCGAACGACCCGCCGTTGGGCAGCCTGATAGACGTGTGTACAGTTACCTTCGGTGCTCGCGCGATCTGCGCGGCGACCGCGTCAGCGCCAGAATCCGACGTCCGCGCCGCCAAGTCAAGCTCGTCCGGCACGTCCAGCGACGGGGCGTCAATGTCATAGTCGAGGAGGATCAGCGCGACTGCATCGTACGCATCCTGCTCGTTCGACAACTTGCCGAGCAGGTCCAGGAGCTTGATCGCCGGACCGGGCTTCTCACGGACCGCGGGAGCCCCGAGGCCGAACACGAAACCGAGAGCCGTGAGCGGATGCCGGCCGCGCAGGTTCTTCGCGTCGCCGTAGCTCTCTTCGATGCGGTTGGCGGCGTTGTTGCCGATGCTGCCGTCCATCCGCTTCGTCGAGATGAGCAGTTCAGGCCCCGTCAGCGCATCCGTGAGGAGGACGTCGACCTGCTTCGTATACATCTTGCCGAGCACGGAGGCGTTCGCCGAGACGAGGCCGGACGGTGCCGAGCTACCGTACAGACGTGCACGTACGGGCGCGATCTCCGCCGCGGACTTACCGTTGTGCGCCTCGAACGCCTCGAAGAGGGACGTGATGGCACGGGGAACGATGCGCGGAGTCGATGCTCGCGGCCAGACAGCCTCCGGATCGAACCCAGCACGACGCAGCTCGTAGGCGAGCCAGGCGTCCAGCGCCTTCGCAAGCACGCCGGCGGTCGTCTCCTTGCCCACGACCCCGCGCGCGATGCCGAGAAGCGTTTCGAGCACGGCGAGGTCGGGCACGTACTCGTCGCCGTTCCATGGGTTGCTGTGCCCGCCGGCGATTGCGTCCGCGATCACCCGATCGAACTGAACCCAGGCCAGGTCGGCCTGCGATGCCTTAGCCATTGGAGCGTCCCCGCGCCAGTCTGCGGTTGGCCTTGCCTGCATGGTCCCGGCGGACGGACGTCAAGTCGCGGTCGAACAGCACCGCGTCGACCGTCTCGACAGCGGTGGCGAGGCGGCGCGCTTGCAAGAGACGTTGCACGCGCGGCTTCACGGCGTTTAGCTCGTCGCGATGCGCCGCGAGAAGGTCGGGTCCGGGCATCCACCAGCGGTCGGCCTCGCGCGGCTCCAGCTTGAGGATGCCGCCGCCGTAGCTCCGCCCGCTCAGCTCAGCTGACAGCAGAGTCAGCGAATTCAGCGAGGCGATCGGGAGTACGTCGCGCGCGAGCTCGCGGTGTTCATCGGCAAGGTATACGCCGTGCACGCTGTTGAGATGCCGCGCCTGAGTGCGGTTGGTGGTGAGCCGAGGCGTGTCGGCGTTCATCGCAGTGAGGAACAAGTCTGGAGGAGCCAACAACGGCACACGCCACCATGGGCTACGGATGCGGCATTTGTAGGCGAGGTGCACGTCCATGGTCTTGCCGGAGTCGAGATACGCGCTCGTGCCTGCCGCAGGGCGGTCGGACGGCGCGAGGAGCCACGTTGCCTGTCCGCGCTGCCCCAGTCGGGTGAGCGCGGATTCCGTGAGGGCAAGCCCGCGAAGGTGTGTGCTCCCTGGCGGGCTAATACGGACCAAGTCGCGACGAGGGATCCCGAGACGAGACGCTCGTTCGGGCGTAAGCGTGAAGAAGCGGTTGTTGCCGGTGACGGCGCCGAGCGTCGTGTCGCCATAGGTCTCGAGCGTCACGAACGTCGAAGAGCCGACCAGCTCAGCGATGAGGTCAATGGTCTCGGAACTCAGCGGATCCGCGTGCCAGCGGTCGAATCCATTGGCAGTCCACGAGCGCTCAACACTCAGTGAGTTCAACGTGCTGGCGTTTCGTGTCTGCTGCAGTGTGGCCTCCGGAGCTGGTCCATTTCCGAACCCGGATGCCTTCACGAGTACAGTGTCCGCCATCGCGTCCGGGAAAACCTGCTCATCGAAAACGACGAGCTCGACGGCGGCGAAACGATCGAGAAGGAATCGTCGAACGGGAGCCGCGTAGTTCACGCTCAGCAATTCGGCTGGCAGAACCATCCCGAGACGACCACCCTGCTTGAGGTGCGCCGCGGCGTGAACGACGAACGCGGCCCAGGAAGAGGCAAGACCGGTCAGGACTACACCTTGCTGGAGAGCGGCAACGCGTGCGCGGTCTCGCGCCTCGCCGCTGAAGTCCTGGTAGCGGATATAAGGCGGGTTCCCGAGCACTACGTCGTAGTTGCCCTTTGGCTCCGTCACGAAGAAGTCGGCCGTGCGGATCGTTGCGCGACCTCCGGAAGCCGCTACGAGCTCCCGCCCAGTCTTCGCCGAGGCGCCGTGAATCTCCACGCCGAAAACGTGCGGCGTCTCGGCACCCAGATCGCGTAGCCGACGAACGGCCGAGGTGAGGAAAGCCGCTTCGCCGGCGCTCGGCTCCAGCACGCGGTCGGCCGCACTCTCGATGCCCCAGTCAGCGAGGTGGTCGGTGATCCCGGACGGCGTGAAGTAGGCGCCGCGGGACTTGCGAAGCGACGGGGTGTCGGGCGCGATCAAGCCGTCTGGAAGCATGGTCATATTCTGCCCTGGGCATCCGACCTAACGTCGGAGGACACCCTGAGTCAAGATCACCTCTCATGCGCGTCGCGTTCTCGAAGTGAGCGCATGTATCGTGAGCGCGGGCTGCCATAGCAATGGCATGACCGTCCAGCTGTCCAAATTCTCGGACCTGCTCCTGCCCACGCTCAAGGCGGTCGCGCAGCTCGGGGGCTCCGGGTCCATTTCTGAGATCGTCGCAACCGTCATTGAGCTGGAGCAGTTCACTGAGGAGCAGCAAGACGTCCTGCACAACGGCGGCCCCGAAACGAAGATCGGATACCGCGTCGCCTGGGCGCGGACATACCTAAAGTACTTCGGACTCTTGACGAACTCTGCGCGCGGGGTGTGGTCGATCACCGAGGCCGGCGACCAGTTCCTCGCCGACCCGGCCGTGACCGACGAGCAGCGCGTCGCGGAGTTGCTCCGCCTGAAGGCTGAGAAGCTCCGTGAGGCCGCTCTCGCTCGCACCGCCCGTGGCGAATCCCTGCCGACGGAGGTCTCACTCATCCGCGACGACGATGACGAACCGGACGAGTCGCTCGAACCGACACCCTCGATTACATGGAAGGAACGCGCTATTGGGGCACTGACGTCCGAGGCCTTCAGTCCGGCTCAGTTCGAACGGCTCGCCCCGCGGCTACTGCGCGAGGCGGACTTTGAGTCCGTGACTGTAACCGGGCGCACCGGCGACGAGGGCATCGATGGGATCGGCATCTACCGGCTCGGACTGTTGTCGTTCCCTGTCTACTTCCAATGCAAGCGGTACAAGGGAAGCGTCGGCGCCGGCGAGGTCCGGGACTTCCGGGGTGCACTCCAAGGGAGAGGAGAGAAGGGCCTGCTGATCACGACCGGCGCATTCACAGCGGCGGCGAAGGCGGAGGCATCTCGCGACGGTGCGACGCCGGTCGATCTGATCGACGGAGACCGTCTCTGCGAGTTGCTCCTACGCTACGAGCTCGGCGTCTCGATCCGCGTCGTCGAGGAAGTCGACGTGAATGCGGAGTTTTTCGTCGAGATCTGATCGACATTCGCGCGGGGGCGCGGCTGCCCGGCCAGGCTTGGCGTCTCCGCTCAGCCCTCAGTCACCTGCGCGCCGCACCGGTGGTATGTGCACGGTCGCGACGAGTAGTCGGAGGTCTTTGCCGTCCCGTCGATAGCGGTTAATCTTCCACCCCTCGACGGAGGATTCCTCTTCGGCGACAAAACCATCGACCTCCCTCAGCACTGGGAGGTAGAACTTGTAGGCGTTGGCGCGGTTCTTCTGCCGAAACAGCAGTAGGAGGACGGCTGCCGTGTCAGCCGAGTTGAGATAGTCAAACAATTGAGGTTCGAGCGCCGCACGAACAACCTTCCTCGACGTGGCGTACTTGGTCTCCGCGATAAAGATCCGTGCTTCGCTAAGGCCGTCGTCGAGCGCCTTAGCCCGCACCTGAATATCTGTCTTCCCGCGCCGCGAGAACACTTCCCGGTCGGCCCCGGGAAGGGCAGCGTGAAGTGTCGCGGCCAGCAGATCGCTGATCCGTTCCTCTTCGAGCGAACCAAACGCGACGGGGTAGCGTTCGACCGCGTTCGCCCACACTCGTATCGCGCGTTGAAGTTCTTCAAAGCTCGCTTCGGCGAGGCGATCGCGGAACGCCGGGGTCGCAAGAGTCTTCGCGGTTTTGCCCTGCTCGTCCTCCGACACCGAGGGGGTGGCGAGCCTAAGTCTTTCCAATTTCCATGTATCCGGGAATGAGACCGCGTTCTTCACAGTATTGAAGGAGCCAAGTCTTCGACGACGAGCGGCGATGGCTTCGTTGATCTGATTGGGCAACAGCCTGTCGAAGTACTCGGCAGCTTCAGCTCGGATTGCCTCAATGATGGGCAGTATGAGGCGTTCTCGGACGTCATAGACCTCTTGGAGGTCGAGGACGCCAGCTTCGACTAGGTCGACCTCGTCGCTCGTCAGATCGATCGGTGTGTAGAGCGCATAGTGAATGTCCTCGACATCGTCGCGGAGGGAACGAACGCTCCAAACGGCCTCGCCGAGAGAAAGATGCGCGTGCTGCGCGTCTCGATCAACTGGAGAAAAGTCACCACTTGACGGCCAACGGTTGAGGAGCCCCGGAGCTCCGATGATCTGGCGGCGAAACCAGAAACGAGTAAGCGGCCGCCTCGCGCCGTGCTCATCTCTCTCTTCCCACAGCTCGCCTTCGATGATGCTCCCTGGGCCGCCAGGTCCGAGTTCGGGGAGATCTGGGCGGATGGAAGCGAGGACCTCGGGCACCGAAGCCTCGAGTTGATCGAGTTGGTCAAGTGTGCTTGAAGTTCTAACCGTCTCGGCAAGGCCACGAGCAAACATTTCGAGCGTTGGCCTTAGTGGGCGATGATCAGCGACGAACTGAGTGAACGGCGCATGTGACAACGCATCAGCTAAGAGATCCTCAAGTATCGAATCGCGGGTCCGCACTAAACCAGTGTGCCCGATGCGTAAGATCGACACCCGATGGACCCCACTGCAAAAAGGCCGTCCGGCTGCAAGGTCACATCAACGCAGCCTGACCAATACTGGAGACGCTGACTAGGGGGCATCGCGCTGCGGCGGGTTTAGGTAGAGAGTGGTGTAGGGGATGGCGCGAGACATCGGCGATCAGATGATCATCGCCGAGTGGTTGTTCGTGGAGACGGTCGATGATCTCCGTCGCCGCTGCGGGGAGCCCGCGAGCCGCAGCCGATATGAGCTGCTCGGGATCGCCCCGCTGCTGCGCAAGCTCCTGCTTGACGGGTCGCCCCTCCTCCAAACCGTGCAAATCGCGCGGCCGGAAGTGGCCATCGAATTTCGCATCCGACCTTGGAAGTCCGAGGGCCGCGGAATCGAGGAAGAGGGCCTGCAGCGTTACCTCGGCCTCGGGGGCGAAGAGCTCTTCGGCGGCCCCGAAGATGCTGCGATCACTACGGTCGAGGAGTTCAAGGACGTGATCGTTGGCGTCGCGGGCGGTTCAGACCTGACCGTGCGCAGCGTCGTCCGCTACTACGCGCATGTCGAGGGCGGCGTCCACTTCGGCGTTCCCCGGGAGCCCGGCGAGCCCATGCTCGGGAGCATGGCTCCACTTCTACTCGGACACTCGACGGGTCAGATCCAGATCCTCGCGCACCTCGGCCACATCGTCGTCGCGGCGCTGGAGCCGATGTGCCGCTCGATCCTCGAGCGCCCCACAATCCACACGCTCTGGCATCGAAAGAACCACCGAGGTCTCTACGACGGCCACTGGACAACCGATTACCTCAGTCGAAGCTGACGCTCAATCAGCGAGCTAACCTCGGTCTATGGACTACGACTCGATTCCCGGCCCGGACGGCCTCGAGGTCCGCATCCCGCGCACCGACGACTACCGGACGTGCTCAGAGTGCGGCGGCGACTGTTCCCCGGACCCTGCGGCGGGTGGAGATGGCATCGGCGCGCGCATCGCTTTCGTGTGTCCCGCACACGGCGTCAACGCGATCATCGATCCATTCGAAGATCTCCGTTTGAGCGGAACCTCCTCTGAACGCCACAAGAGGACCTGCCGATCAAACTGGTGGCGCCTTATGCGCCTGACGTTGTCCCGGGATCAGGCTCGTCGTCGGGTCGGCACAGTGAACTTGGAGGCTGCCATGTCAGGAGATGCTTCAACTCGAGTTCGCGCCACGGCACTCGCGTCCCGCGATAACCCTGAGTGGACGAAGGCTCGTCAGCAACCACGAGCCGCTGCGATGCTCACTGCGCTGCACCCAGACCCGAACCGTCGCGCGGGCCTGCCGACGCGAGATGATGAGGGCGAGGTGCATCGAACCGAGGCGGACGTGCGTGCTCACAACCATGACCTTACGCGGCGACACCGAACATGGAAAGGACGCGAGCCTCATCCGCTGCATGGGTCGCAGTCTTCGCCCGCCGCGACAGCCCGTCACGACGGGTGGTGTTCTAGTCGGCGCTGGTCATGACGCAGTGTTGTACTGGAGATCAACCTGGGCGTGATGTCGACACATACACCTCGAGCTCGTCATCACGCAAACTCACGGAGCAGACACAGTCCCCGACCCCGATCTGAACATCGAAGGATGCGTAGCCGTCGATTGAGCACTCGGGACCGGCGGTGTCAATGAGATTCGAGCCACCATTCGACTGCAGCGCGATCTGCGAGTTGATGGTGCTGTCGAGACTAACGCTAGCAACGAGACTGCAGATCTCCCCTGTGATCTCGATTTCGCTCCAGCTCACGGTGAACTCGGCGTTCACCGAGTCGGCTTCTCCTGAGTTCGCGCCGAGATGGCCGGGATAACTGGGCTCGGCAAACCTTCGGTGTGCTCCAGCCAAGACATCGATAGCCTCTGGCATCACGGCGTCCAGGATCTCTGGCGTCGTTATCCCGCTCACCAGTTGGACGGCCGCCATAAGTCGCGCGGATTCGGGCGTCAATCTTGATCTCACGACGTACGAGACATCTCCGACGCCGAACCTGGCAGGCAACGTGATGTTCGGATGCACAATGCGCGCCGCAAAGTGGAGTGTCCCTAACATTGCCTGGCTGAGGTCAGAGTCCCAGAGCAATCGGTGATCCTCGTCAGTCTCCGCACTCGTCACCTTCACGGCGGATTCCCCGACCGCGCGATCGCGGCGCATTCTCTTCTGCTCCACGAACGCCTGCTTACAGAGGTCTGTTGACTTCTGTAGATGAGTCGCGAGAATCGAGTCAGGCAACACATGCGCCCCTTTGAGGCGCGATGAGTTGCAGTCAGTGCAACACGCTCGCAGGTTGGAAATGTGATGGGGACCTAGATTCCGCATCCCGCCGGCTGTACGGTGCCAGATCTGAGCGAACTCGTCAGGGTCAATGTGCTTAGAATGACGTGGTCGATCTGTATGTCGGCGAATGCTCTCGTCTCTCCGCAGACGTAGCAGCGCCGCTTCGCTGCGATCCAGAGTGACCACCGGAGTAGCGCTACGTCACGGCCTGCCTGGTCGTAGCTCGTAATGAGGGGCCCATCAGTGAGATCAGTTTCAGTTGCAGCGTCCATATCGAAACTCATGAGCTCTCCTCATCTGGTGTTGTGATCGAGATCCGATCTAACGTCGACAGCCAGTTTGACATCGGCAAATCTCGAGCCTGCCGCCCCTCAGCCGAAATCACTCGTGGATGCTTCTGCGTGACGACTGGCCTGACCTCGACTTCGACCAGAGGGTCACCGCCGAGCACCTGTCACGCCCAACGCGCTCCTGGCTCCGTATGAACGATGTCGTAGATCAACCGCTATAGATGCAGTCCTCGATTACGGGGCTAGCGCTCTAGGCTTCCATCATCTTCGGTGAGCAACGCAAGCGCATTCACGCCCAGCTGACCGGCAAGAGCATCAACGGAATCGAGGGTCAGGTTCCTCTCACCTCGTTCGATGCCGGCCAGGTATCGGGGGGGTCACTCCTAGCTGACCGGCGAGGCCCTCCTGAGTCAGTCCACGCGACCGGCGCAGTTCGCGCAACCGCGCCCAGGGCCGTTCGCAGAGATGAGGACACCCATCAAGCGTCTCGACAGGCACTCATCTGTTCCAGGCACTTATGACTTCCAGTTAGGCTTGAGACCTCAGGATCATTAGGGTGCGGAAAAGTTGAACACCGATATGAGTCAAATCCCGTCTGAACTGGGTTTTTATTTAGTCATGCCGACCCTGCACTAGGGCAACTTTGGCGCGTTCAGGGCGGCTAGGCCCCACCCGACGCCGCCGTCAGATGCGAAAGGGATGAGGCCTTCATCTCCGCGTCGAGCCCGGGCGCGACGCGCGACGTGTCACCGACGGCGAGCCCGGCGATCAGCCCACCTCCGGGCTCCGGGAGTCCGGAGGTCGCGGAGTGGAGGCCGTGGCGCAGCGCTGATGCCATCGCGAACACCCCGCCGGGCGCATGACGCAGCTCAAGGTCGTTCGAGGCACGCAAGACAAGGGTGTTGCGGCTTCCGGGGAGCGGGTCAGACGCGTTGCCGGTGACCCGGACGCGCGCGCCGACGTCGAGGGCCGGGGCGGTGGAAGCCACTCGGATGCTGATGGGAACCGCCGACGCGCGCACCGACTGGCCCACGGAGATGCGCTCCGCGACGGCGTCGAAAGTCCAGCCCTGTGCGCGACGCTCCACCTTGCCCACGATCAGTGCGTCGACCTGCAGGCTGCGCTCTTCGTCGATCAGCGAGGCGGCGGCCTCGCGTGCAGGGTGACTTGCGGAGACGTGAGCGGCCCCCGCGGCGCTCAGCGCCAGCGCGATGGACAGGAGGGAGACCATGCCTGTCGCCCTGCCCGTGCGGATCGCGGCTGCGAGAGCGATCGCGCACGCGACCGCACACCCGATGGCCAGCGGCGCAGCGACCGCCTCGAGGGAT
>Ga0180221_1001464_pt1 | contig 15707 bp, 11 predicted proteins | sample eDN5th37CKraftMG_FD_151339 | JGI IMG/M metagenome (GOLD analysis project Ga0180221, IMG submission 151339) | Enriched Miracle-Growth compost microbial communities from Emeryville, California, USA - eDNA 5th pass 37_C Kraft MG (version 2) (version 2) ...
GTTCGAGTACGAACGGGTGCGCGAAGCCTTCGAAGACAGCTTCGCCCAGCAGCAGATCGTCTCCGCCGCGGACATCTACCCAGTGTTCCGCGAACTGTTCCAGAGGAGGCTAGTCGCATGAGCAAGCGCCAGCCCATCGCCACCGGCTCGGAATGGACCTTCGAGCTGATCCGCCAGTACGACCGGGAGATCAGCCGTATCGCCGAGCGCTACGCGCTGGACACCTACCCGAACCAGATCGAGGTCATCACCGCCGAGCAGATGATGGACGCCTACGCCTCGGTCGGCATGCCCATCGGTTATAACCACTGGTCCTACGGCAAGCATTTCCTCAGCACGGAAAAGAACTACAAGCGCGGGCAGATGGGCCTGGCCTACGAGATCGTCATCAACTCCGACCCCTGCATCGCCTACCTGATGGAGGAAAACACCCAGTGCATGCAGGCGCTGGTGATCGCCCACGCCTGCTACGGACACAACAGCTTCTTCAAGGGCAACTACCTGTTCCGCACCTGGACCGACGCCAGCTCGATCATCGATTACCTGGTGTTCGCCAAGCAGTACATCATGCAGTGCGAGGAGCGCTACGGCATCGACGCGGTGGAAGACCTGCTGGACTCCTGCCACGCCCTGATGAACTACGGCGTCGACCGCTACAAGCGGCCCTACCCCATCTCCGCCGAGGAAGAGCGGCAGCGCCAGAAGGAACGCGAGGAACTCATCCAGCGCCAGGTCAACGACCTGTGGCGGACCATCCCGCGCGCCGCCGGCAAGGACAAGGAACAGGAACTGGCGCGCTACCCCAGCGAGCCGCAGGAGAACATCCTCTACTTCATCGAGAAGAACGCCCCGCTGCTGGAACCCTGGCAGCGCGAAGTGGTGCGCATCGTGCGCAAGGTGGCGCAGTACTTCTACCCGCAGCGCCAGACCCAGGTGATGAACGAAGGCTGGGCGACCTTCTGGCACTACACCCTGATCAACGACCTCTACGACGAGGGCCTGGTCACCGACGGCTTCATGATGGAGTTCCTCCAGTACCACACCAGCGTGGTCTACCAGCCCGGCTTCGACAGCCCCTACTACAGCGGCATCAACCCCTACGCCCTGGGCTTCGCCATGTACCGCGACATCCGCCGCATCTGCGAGGAGCCCACCGAGGAAGACCGCCGCTGGTTCCCGGACATCGCCGGCAGCGACTGGCTGGCCACCCTCAAGTTCGCCATGAAGAGCTTCAAGGACGAGAGCTTCGTGCTGCAGTTCCTCTCGCCCAAGGTGATCCGCGAGTTCAAGCTGTTCAGCATCCTCGACGACGACCAGAAGGACGACCTGCTGGTCGACGCCATCCACGACGACGACGGCTACCGCAAGATCCGCGAGACCCTCGCCGCGCAGTACAACCTGGGCAACCGCGAGCCCAACGTGCAGATCTGGAACGTCGACCGCCGCGGCGACCGCTCCCTGACCCTGCGCCACCAGCAGCACGACCGCCAGCCGCTGGGCGAATCCACCGAGGACGTGATGAAGCACCTGCACCGCCTGTGGGGCTTCGACATCCACCTGGAAACCCTCAACGGCGAGCTGGTCGTGCAGACCCACCACATGCCCCCAAAGGGTGAACGCGAGAACGAGGACGGCTACCCGCGGCTGGACCTGATCATCCCGCCCATTTGATCGGTTGACCCTCCCCGGGGCAGGACCGAGCATGACGCCAAGCCCAGCCGAGGTCGCCATGCGTCTTTTCGCCATCCTCCTGCTCTGCCTCGCTCTCGCGACCTGCACCACGCAGATCCCCCAGGCCCGGGTGACCCAGGCGGCGGACAGCCGCCTGGCCGGCCTGCAGGCCTTCCGGCTGATGCCCCCGGAAAACGCCGTCGACGCCCTGCCCTACGCCAGCCGCTACCCGCTGATCAACGCCTGGCTGCGCCAGGGCCTGGAGCAGCGCGGCTACCGCGAGGCCGGCGCCGCGCAACTGCGCGTCTACTACTGGCTGGCCCTGCGCGACGCGCCGCTGGAATTCAAGGTCGACGTGCCGCCGCCGCAATCCCTCGGCCCCTACCTGGCCATCCACCGCCTGCGCGACGAAACCGGCACCCTGCGCGTGCGCCTGACCGACCAGCAGGACCAGGTGCTCTGGGAAGGCACCGTCAGCACCGGGCTCAGCCCGGCCCACGCCAGCAGCGAACTGCTGCAGCACGCGGTCGAAGCGCTGGTAAGCCAGATTCCCCAGGCCACCCCGTAGGATGGTGTTGAGCGAAGCGATACCCATCACCACAACCGCATGGGTTTCGCAAGCTCAACCCATCCTACGGTGCGTGTTTGCCGTAGGAGCGGACCTTGTCCGCGATAGCCGGATGTTCCGGCGCGATTCGCGGATGAGATCCGCTTACGCCGCCCCACCCGTACCATTCCCCTGTAGGAGCGCGCCCTGCGCGCGATTTCGCGGGCAGGGCCCGCTCCTACAATTTGCTGTGAGGTATGGAGTTTCCTCGTAGGAGCGGACCTTGTCCGCGATGGCCGGAGGTTCCAGCGCGATTCGCGGATGAGATCCGCTCCACGCCATTCCCCTGTAGGAGCGGGCCCTGCCCGCGATTCGCGCGCAGGGCGCGCTCCTACAGGCTTGCCCCCCACGCCCCGAAGCCCGAAGCTATCCCCCTGACAGGAGAAAGCTTCATGCAGATCTACAAGGTAGGCGGCGCCGTTCGCGACCGTCTGCTCGGCCAAACGGTCAGCGATACCGACTGGGTGGTGGTCGGCGCCAGCGCCGAAGACATGCTCGAGAAGGGCTATCGCCCGGTGGGCGCGGACTTTCCGGTATTCCTCCATCCCAGGACGGGCGAGGAATACGCCCTGGCCCGCACCGAACGCAAGAGCGGCCGCGGCTACGGCGGCTTCACCTTCTATGCCAGCCCCGACGTGAGCCTGGAAGAAGACCTGGTGCGCCGCGACCTCACCATCAACGCCATGGCCGAGGACGATAACGGCCGACTGATCGACCCCTACGGCGGCCAGCGCGACCTCGAAGCCCGCCTGCTGCGCCACCTCTCCCCGGCCTTCGTCGAAGACCCGCTGCGCGTGCTGCGCGTAGCCCGCTTCGCCGCACGCTTCGCGCCGCTGGGCTTCAAGGTCGCCGACGAAACCCTGGCGCTGATGCGTGAGCTGTCCGAATCCGGCGAGCTGGAAGCCCTGACGCCCGAACGCAGCTGGAAGGAAATCGCCCGCGCCCTGATGGAAGCCCGCCCCGACGTGTTCGTCCAGGTGCTGCGCGACTGCGGCGCCCTGGCCGTACTGATGCCCGAGGTCGACGCCCTGTTCGGCGTGCCGCAACCGGCCCAGCACCACCCGGAAATCGACACCGGCGAACACCTGCTGGCCGTGCTGCGCCAGTGCGCCGAGCACCGCCAGCCGCTGACCGTGCGCTGGGCCTGCCTGCTCCATGACCTGGGCAAGGCGCGCACCCGCCGCGAGGACTGGCCCCGGCACATCGCCCACGAACACCTGGGCCTGCCGTTGATCGACGCGGTCAACGCCCGCTTCAAGGCGCCGCGCGACTGCCAGGAACTGGCGCGCCTGGTCGGCGAGTACCACACCCATGCCCACCGCGCCCTGGAACTGCGGCCCAGCACCCTGCTGGAGCTGTTGCAGGCCTTCGACGTCTACCGCCGGCCGCAGCGCTTCGAGGAATTCATCGCCGCCAGCGAAATGGACGCCCGCGGCCGCCACGGTCTGGAAAACCGCGCTTACCCACAGGCCGACTACCTGCGCGGTGCCGCCAGGGCGGCACGCGAAGTGGCGGTGCAACCGCTGCTGGAGAAAGGATTCAAGGGCGCGGAACTGGGCGAAGCGCTCAAGCGCGAACGCCTGAAGGCACTCAAGGCCTACAAGGAAGCCCAGACGTAGGGCGTATAACCGTTCGCGGTCATACGCCGCCACACCCCAGACCACCGCCAACTCCAAGGCTGAACCCGGAGTGACCTGGGCCCCAGGTCAAACGGCGGATAACGTCGAACGTTATCCGCCCTACGCCCCGCCCTCCTGTAGGAGCGAGCTTGCTCGCGAACAGCCCCGGCACCGAGCAAGGCCAAGGTTCGCGAGCAAGCTCGCTCCTACGAAAGGCAGACGGGATCAGGCCGCCGGGTGCGCCGCGATCAATTCCGCCGGCGTCAGCTCGGCGCCGCGCCACTGGAAGGGCACCGGCCACAGGCGCTGGTCGATGTCCGCCTCGGCCCATAGGCTGGCGAAATCACGCCCGGCGCCCGGATGACGCACATCGGGCGCCAGCAGCGCCAGGGGCCAGAGCACGAAGGCGTTCTTCAGCACCTCTGCGCGCGGCAGCACCAGGCCGTCGAACTCGCCGTGCAGGTCGCCATAGAGCAGCACGTCGATGTCCAGCGGCAGGCCCTTGCGCTCCGGCGCATAGCGGCCATTGTCGGCCTCGATGTGCTTCAGGCGCAGGCTCAGCTCGGCCAGCGGCAGCTCGGTCTCGCCGGTCACCACCAGGTTGATGAAGGGGCCGCTGCGGATGCCCACCGGCTCGCTTTCGAACACCGGCGAGCAGCGCAGGTTGCGGACGAAGCCGGTGAGCGCCTCGAGCCCGGCGTGCAGATGACGCTCGCGCTCGATGTTGCTCCCCAGGCCGAGGAAAACGGTGGTCAGCGGCATCCGCGTTCGATCTCCACGCCAACGCCGGCGGCAGCGGCGACCGCCCCCGGCTTGGTCACCCGCAGGCGCAGCCAGCGGATGCCGAATTCGCCCATCAGCAGCGCGGCCAGGCGCTCGGCGAAGGTTTCCACCAACTGGAAGTGCGCGTCACGGGCGAACTCGCCGATGCGCTCGGAGAGCACCGCGTAGTCCAGCGCCTTGGCGATGTCGTCGTCGGCCGCCGCCGGGCGGATGTCCCAGCCCAGGTCCAGGTCCAGACGCAGGCACTGGCGTATCCCCCGCTCCCAGTCGTAGACGCCGATCACGGTGTCCACTTCCAGGCCCTCGATAAAAACTCTGTCCACTTACTGCTGCTCCAAGGCCAGTGCACGACAAGCGTACGCCACCCCGCTAGAATCGGGGACAGTCTCGTCCCCGGTGGAAACCATGGTCTGGCTCTTGGCGATCCTCGCCTACCTGCTCGGCTCGCTGTCCTTCGCGGTACTCCTCAGTCGCCTCTTCGGCACCGCCGACCCGCGCGCCGGCGGCTCCGGCAACCCCGGCGCCACCAACATGCTGCGCCTGGCCGGGAAGAAGGCCGCCATCCTCACCCTCGTCGGCGACCTGGCCAAGGGCCTGGTGCCGGTGCTCGTCGCCCGCCTGTTCGGCCTGGGCGCGATGCAGGAGGCCTGGGTCGGCGTGGCGGCGGTGATCGGCCACCTCTACCCGCTGTACTTCAACTTCCGCGGCGGCAAGGGCGTGGCCACCGCCGCCGGCATGCTCCTGGCGCTCTACCCGCCGGCCGCGCTGCTCGCCGCGGTGGCCTGGCTGCTCACCTTCAGGCTCTCGCGCACCAGCTCGCTCGCCTCGCTGGTCGCCACTCCGCTCACCCTGCCGCTGCTGGCCTGGCAACTGCCGGCGGCGCTGCTGCCGATGACGGTGCTGACCGGGCTGATCGTCTGGCGCCACCGCGGCAACCTGCGCGACCTGGTGGCCGGGCGCGAACGGCATTTCTAGGGCAGGGAGCTTCAAGCCACCAGCGACAAGCTGCAAGCGAAAAGTGGCGACACGCCGCTGGCAGCTTGCCGCCTGTCGCTTGCAGCCATCTTTTTATACCGCCGGCAGCGACTCCATCGGCCAGCGCGCGCGCACGTCGATCGCCGGGCCGTCGTGCTGGCCGGCCAGCAGGCGCTGGCAGCCGGCGTAGGCGATCATCGCGCCGTTGTCGGTGCAGAACCGCGGGCGGGCATAGAACACCTGGCCGCGGAGTTCGCCGAGCATCTTCTGCAGGTGCTCGCGCAGGGCGCGGTTGGCGCTCACCCCGCCGGCGATCACCAGGTTCTTCAGGCCGGTCTGCTTGAGGGCGCGGCGGCACTTGATGGTCAGCGTCTCGACCACCGCCTGCTGGAACGCCAGGGCGATATCGCAGCGCGTCTGCTCGCCGTCGTCGCCCGCCTCCCGGCAACGCTGCCAGGTGTTCAGGGCGAAGGTCTTCAGGCCGCTGAAGCTGAAGTCCAGGCCCGGACGGTCGGTCATCGGCCGCGGGAAGACGAAGCGCCCCGGCGTGCCTTGTTCCGCCAGGCGGGCGATCTCCGGGCCACCGGGGTAGCCCAGGCCGAGCAGCTTGGCGGTCTTGTCGAAGGCCTCGCCGGCGGCGTCGTCCAGGGACTCGCCGAGCAGTTGGTAGCGGCCGATGCCGTCTACCCGCACCAGTTGGGTGTGGCCGCCGGAGACCAGCAGGGCGACGAACGGGAACTGCGGCGGCTGCTCTTCCAGCATGGGCGCCAGCAGGTGGCCTTCCATGTGGTGCACGCCGACCGCCGGTATGCCCCAGGCGAACGCCAGGGCCTGGGCGCAGGAGGCGCCGACCAGCAGCGCGCCCACCAGGCCGGGGCCGGCGGTGTAGGCGATGGCGTCGATCTGCTCCGGCTGGCAGCCGGCCTCGTCGAGCACCTGGCGGATCAGCGGCAGCATGCGCTTGACGTGGTCGCGCGAGGCCAGCTCGGGCACGACCCCGCCGTAGACGCGATGCAGGTCTATCTGACTGAACAGCGCGTCGGCCAGCAGGCCGTGTTCGCTGTCGTAGAGGGCGACGCCGGTTTCGTCGCAGGAGGTTTCCAACCCCAGCACACGCATGGGTTCGAGCCTTCAACTCTGGGCAAATGGGAAGCGGCGCATGATAATCGCCCGCTGCGGGTACCGACCAGCGTTTTTCGATCGGAGGCTTTGCATTCCTGAGCCCGAACCGTTAATATCCGCAACCCTTGAAAACCGCCGTCTCCAGTGCCTACTGCCAGGAGCGCGATAAATCCCCGGTAATCATTGAAGGTACGACCTGGATGCCCGCCGTCAAAGTTAAAGAGAACGAACCCTTCGACGTAGCCCTGCGTCGTTTCAAGCGCTCCTGCGAAAAAGCCGGTGTACTGGCTGAAGTCCGTAGCCGCGAGTTCTACGAGAAGCCCACCGCCGAGCGCAAGCGCAAGGCCGCTGCCGCCGTCAAGCGTCACGCCAAGAAAGTGCAGCGCGAACAGCGCCGCCGCGAGCGTCTGTACTGAGTTCGACTCAGCCGCACGCTCTGCACATCGCCCGGCCCACTCGCCGGGCGAGTGCCTGAAAAGCTACACCGCACTCCGATTCGCACCTGGCGAAGCTCGGAGTTTTTTGCTTTTCACGCCCCATGAAATGCCATACTCCAAGCCAGCCTTGGGTGTATGCCTGGGTCCATCCTGCGTCCCGACGAGTCTATGGCCGGCCTGATTCCGCAATCCTTCATCGATGACCTGCTCAACCGCACCGACATCCTCGATGTGGTGAGCTCGCGCATCCAGCTGAAGAAGACCGGCAAGAACTACAGCGCCTGCTGCCCGTTCCACAAGGAGAAGACACCCTCCTTCACCGTCAGCCCCGACAAACAGTTCTACTACTGCTTCGGCTGCGGCGCCGGCGGCAACGCGCTGGGCTTCATCATGGACCACGACAACCTGGACTTCGTCCAGGCCGTGGAGGACCTGGCCAAGCGCGCCGGCATGGACATCCCCCGCGAGGAAGGCCGGCGCGGCAAGCCGCGGCAGCCGACCGACTCGCCGCTGTACCCGCTGCTGAGCGCCGCCGCCGACTACTATCGCCAGGCGCTGAAGAGCCACCCGGCGCGCAAGGCCGCGGTGGAATACCTCAAGGGCCGCGGCCTGACCGGCGAGATCGCCCGCGACTTCGGCCTGGGCTTCGCCCCGCCGGGCTGGGACAACCTGCTCAAGCACCTGGGCGGCGACAACCTGCAGCTCAAGGCCATGCTCGACGCCGGTCTGCTGGTGGAGAACCCCGACAGCGGCAAGCGCTACGACCGCTTCCGCGACCGGGTGATCTTCCCCATCCGCGACAGCCGCGGGCGGGTGATCGCCTTCGGCGGCCGGGTGCTGGGCGACGACAAGCCCAAGTACCTGAACTCCCCGGAAACCCCGGTATTCCACAAGGGCCAGGAACTCTACGGGCTGTTCGAGGCGCGCAAGAACAACCGCGACCTCGACGAAATCATGGTGGTGGAAGGCTACATGGACGTGATCGCCCTGGCGCAACAGGGCATCCGCAACGCCGTGGCCACCCTCGGCACCGCCACCAGCGAGGAACACATCAAGCGCCTGTTCCGCCTGGTGCCGAACATCCTGTTCTGCTTCGACGGCGACCAGGCCGGACGCAAGGCCGCCTGGCGCGCCCTGGAATCGGCCCTGCCGAACCTGCAGGACGGCCGCAAGATCCGCTTCCTGTTCCTCCCCGAGGGCGAGGACCCGGACAGCCTGGTCCGCGCCGAAGGCCCCGACGCCTTCCGTGCGCGCCTGGTGCAGCAAGCCCAGCCGCTGGCCGACTACTTCTTCCAGCAACTGATGCAGGAAGCCGACCCCAGCACCCTGGAAGGCAAGGCGCACCTGGCGACCCTGGCCGGCCCGCTGCTGGAGAAGATCCCCGGCAACACCCTGCGCCTGCTGATGCGCCAGCGCCTGGGCCAGCTCACCGGCCTGAGCGGCGAGGCGCTCAACCACCTGAACGCGCCACGCTCAAGCAGTAGTGGCCAAGGGCACGGCCAAGCCACGCCAAGCGTCGCCCCGGACAGCCACGCGCATGAATACAGCGACTACGATGTAGGCCACTTCGCCGATCACGGCGAGCCCAGCTACCAGGACAGCGCCAGCTATTTCGAGGCGCCGTCGGATTTCGCTGGCGGCAAAGCGGGCAAGAAGCCCTGGAAGGGCGAGCGCAAATGGGACGGCAAAGGTGGCAAGGGCGGCAAGCGCGGCGACTTCGCCCCGCGCCAGCCGCGCACCGAGATCAGCGTCGAATCGCCCACCCTGACTGCGCTGCGCACCCTGCTGCACCACCCGCAGCTGGCGCAGAAGGTCGAGGACGCCAGCCATTTCGCCAACGAAGGGCAGACCTACTCGCAGCTGCTGGCAGCGCTCGTCGAAGCGCTGCAGAAGAACCCGAAGCAGCGCTCGATGCAACTGATCGCGCGCTGGCACGGCACCCCGCAAGGACGCCTGCTGCAGGCCCTGGCGGAAAAGGAATGGCTGATCGACCAGGGCAATCTTGAAAAGCAGTTCTGCGACACCATTACTACACTTGCACACAGTCAACTGCACAACAGCCGCGAGGCGCGGCTGCGCAGCGTGATGCAGAAGAGCCCCAGTGAACTGACTGACGAAGAGAAAGCTCTATTGAGGGAACACTTCAGCAATGCCTCTTCACCAGGCCCCCAGAGCTGAACTGGCGCCTGAAGCCTCGAAGCTGGTATAATCCTCGGCTTATTTCAGCCCGCCAAGACCTTCAGTGGATAGGGTGTTATGTCCGGAAAAGCGCAACAGCAATCTCGTCTCAAAGAGTTGATCAGCCGTGGTCGTGAGCAGGGCTACCTGACTTACGCGGAGGTCAACGACCACCTGCCGGAGGATATTTCCGATCCGGAACAGGTGGAAGACATCATCCGCATGATCAACGACATGGGGATCAACGTATTCGAGACAGCCCCGGATGCGGATGCCCTGTTGCTGGCCGAAACCGATACCGACGAAGCCGCAGCCGAAGAGGCCGCCGCCGCCCTGGCCGCGGTGGAGAGCGACGTCGGCCGCACCACTGACCCGGTGCGCATGTACATGCGCGAAATGGGCACCGTGGAACTGCTGACCCGCGAAGGCGAGATCGAAATCGCCAAACGCATCGAGGAAGGCATCCGCGAAGTCATGAGCGCCATCGCCCAGTTCCCTGGCGCGGTGGACGGCATCCTCGACGAATACCAGCGGGTGGTCAGCGAAGGCGGCCGCCTGTCCGACATCCTCAGCGGCTACATCGACCCGGACGACGGCTCGGTTCCCGCCGAGGAAGTCGAACTCGACCTCAAGGACAAGGGCGGCGACGCCAAGGCCAAGGATGACGAGGAAGAGGACGAGGAGTCCGACGACGACAGCGAAGACGAAGGCGACGGCGGTCCGGACCCGGAAGAGGCCGCGCGCCGCTTCGGCCTGGTCGCCGACCAGCTGGACAAGACCAAGAAGGCGCTGAAGAAGCACGGCCGCGGCAGCAAGCAGGCCGATGCGGAAATGCTCGCCCTGGCCGAGCTGTTCATGCCGATCAAGCTGGTGCCCAAGCAGTTCGACGCCCTGGTCACCCGCGTGCGCGACGCCCTGGACCAGGTGCGCCGCCAGGAACGCGCCATCATGCAACTGTGCGTGCGTGACGCCCGCATGCCGCGCGCCGATTTCCTGCGCCTGTTCCCCGGCCGGGAAACCGACGAAGCCTGGGTCGACAGCGTGCTCAAGGCCAAGCCGAAGTACGCCGAAGCCCTGGAGCGCGTGAAGGACGACGTCATCCGCAACCAGCAGAAGCTGTCCGCGCTGGAAAGCAACGTCGACCTCAAGGTCTCCGAGATCAAGGACGTCAACCGCGCCATGTCCATCGGCGAGGCCAAGGCCCGCCGCGCCAAGAAGGAAATGGTCGAGGCGAACCTGCGTCTGGTGATCTCCATCGCCAAGAAGTACACCAACCGCGGCCTGCAGTTCCTCGACCTGATCCAGGAAGGCAACATCGGCCTGATGAAGGCGGTGGACAAGTTCGAATACCGCCGCGGCTACAAGTTCTCGACCTACGCCACCTGGTGGATCCGCCAGGCGATCACCCGCTCGATCGCCGACCAGGCGCGCACCATCCGTATCCCGGTGCACATGATCGAGACCATCAACAAGCTCAACCGCATTTCCCGCCAGATGCTGCAGGAAATGGGCCGCGAACCGACCCCGGAAGAGCTGGGCGAACGCATGGACATGCCGGAAGACAAGATCCGCAAGGTCCTGAAGATCGCCAAGGAACCGATCTCCATGGAAACCCCGATCGGTGACGACGAAGACTCGCACCTGGGCGACTTCATCGAGGACTCCACCATGCAGTCGCCCATCGAAGTGGCGACCAGCGAGAGCCTCAAGGAAGCCACCCGCGAAGTCCTCGCCGGCCTCACCGCCCGGGAAGCCAAGGTGCTGCGCATGCGCTTCGGCATCGACATGAACACCGACCACACCCTCGAGGAAGTCGGCAAGCAGTTCGATGTGACCCGCGAGCGTATCCGCCAGATCGAAGCCAAGGCGCTGCGCAAGCTGCGCCACCCGTCGCGAAGCGAGCACCTGCGCTCCTTCCTCGACGAGTGATCGAAGAACCCCCGGCACAGCCCGGGGGTTTTTCTTTCAGGGATACTGGCAGGGGGCTACTGGAGCGGCCGGGGCCCGACTACACTTCGGCATATCCACTCCCCGGGTCCGAGGCTCCCATGCCGCGTCTGCAGGCTCTTCTGTTGTGCTTGGCATGCTGGGTCCTCCAGGCGCAGGCGCTCACCCTAACGCCGGAAGAACAGGCCTGGCTGCGCCAGCACCCGCAGCTGCGCCTGGGCGTGGACGCCTCCTGGCCGCCCTTCGAGTTCCGCGACGACCAGGGCCGCTACCAGGGGCTCGCCGCCAGCTACGTGCAACTGATCAGCGACCGCCTGCAGGTCGGCATGCAGCCCAGCGAACCGAGCAGCTGGAACGAAGTCCTGCAACAGGCGCGCAACGGCCAGGTCGACCTGCTGCCGGGCATCATGGCCACGCCCGAACGCAGCGAATACCTGACCTTCACCCGCCCCTACCTGGACTTCCCCATCGTCATCCTCGCCCGCAAGGATGGCCCCAACCCGGAAAACCTGCGCGAGCTGTACGGCCTGAAGGTCGGCGTGGTCGACCACTACGCGCCCCATGAACTGCTGATCGCCAAGCACCCGGACCTCAACCTGCTGCCCCTGCCGAGCGTCGCGGCGGCCCTGCAGGCCCTGGCCACCGGGCAGGTCGACGCCTTCGTCGGCGACTTCGCCTCCAGCGTCTGGAGCCTGCGCCAGCTCAAGCTCGAAGGCATCCAGATCAGCGGCGAGACGCCCTATCGCTACCAACTGGCCATGGCGGTGCCGCGCAGCGACGCGATGCTCGCCGGCATCCTCGACAAGCTCTTCGCCGAACTCAGCAGCGACGAAGTCGAAGCCCTGCAGACACCCTGGGTCGGCGGCCTGCTGGACAACCGCCCGGCCTGGTCGCACCACCTGCTGAGCATCGGCCTGCCGGCCCTGCTGGTGAGCCTGGCGATAGTCGCCATCCTGGTAGCGATGAACCGCCGCCTGCGCGGCGAAGTGGCGCGGCGAGTGAGGCTCGAACAGGCCCTGCGCGACAGCGAGCAGCACTTCCGCGGCCTGGTCGAGAGCATGGCCGCCATCGCCTGGGAAATGCGCCTGTCGGAAAACCGCTTCACCTACGTCTCGCCCCACGCCCAGGAACTGCTGGGCTACCCGCAGCACGAATGGCTGCAGCCGGGGTTCTGGCAACGCACCCTGCACCCGGCCGATGCCGAACAGGCCATGAGCTTCTGCTTCTCGGAAAGCCGGGCCGGGCGCAACCACAGCCTGGACTACCGGATGCTCGCCGCCGATGGCCGCGTGGTGTGGATACGCGACATCGTCACCCTCATCCGCCACGGCGACGAACTCATCCTGCGCGGCCTGATGATCGACATCACCGAGGCCAAGCGCACCGAGCAGGCGCTGCGCCTGTCCGAGCAGAAGTTCGCCTCGGTGTTCCACCACTGCCCGGACATCATCGTCCTCGCCCGGCGCATCGACGGGCGCCTGCTGGCGGTGAACAGCACCTTCGAACAGCAGGTCGGCATCCCCGCCAGCGAAGCCCTGGGCAAGACCGCCACCGAGCTGAACATCTGGAGCGAACCGGGCATGGGCCCGCGCATGCTCGAACGCCTGCAGGGCGAGAACCTCAACAACATCGAGATCAGCCTGCGCCGCCGCGACGGCAGCCGCTTCACCGCCCTGCTCTCGGCCCAGCGCGTGGCCCTGGACGACACGCCCGCCCTGGTGGTGGTGGCGCGCAACATCTCCCAGCTCAAGCAGACCCAGGAGCAACTGCGCGCCTCCGAGGAAAAATTCGCCAAGGCCTTCCACGCCTCCCCCGACGGCATGCTCATCACCCGCATCCGCGACGGCCTGCTGCTGGAGGCCAACGAAGGCTTCACCCGCATCACCGGCTACGGCCGCGAGAGCGCCAGCGAGCGCTCGACCCTGGAACTGGGCCTGTGGGCCGACCCGCAGGACCGCGAGCGCCTGCTGCAGATGATCCGCGAACGCTCGACGGTGCAGGATTTCACCGCCTTCATCCGCACCCGCGAAGGCGCCGCCCGGCTCTGCGAACTCTCGGCGCACCACATCGTCATCAGCGGCGAAGACTGCCTGCTGACCATCGCCCGCGACATCACCGAACGCCAGCAGATGCAGGAAAAGCTCACCCTGGCCGCCACCGTGTTCGAAAGCACCGCCGAAGGCGTGATGATCACCGACGCCAGCCAGCGCATGATCGCGGTCAACCGCGCCTTCAGCGAAATCACCGGCTACGGCGAGGACGAAGTGCTGGGCCAATCGCCGCGCCTGCTGGCCTCGGGGCAGCACGACAGCAGCTTCTACGTCGCCATGTGGCACCACCTCAACGCCGAAGGCCACTGGCAGGGCGAGATCTGGAACCGGCGCAAGAGCGGCGAACTCTACCCGGAATGGCTGACCATCAGCGCCGTGCGGGGCAACAACGGCGAAACCAGCCACTTCGTCGGCGTCTTCGCCGACATCTCCACGCTCAAGTACGCCCAGGCCCGCCTCGACTACCAGGCCCACCACGACCCGCTCACCGGCCTGCCCAACCGCCTGCTGTTCGAATCGCGCCTGACCTCCGCCCTGAAGGAAAGCCAGGAAGAACAGCAGCTGGGCGCCGTGCTGTTCCTCGACCTGGACCGCTTCAAGCACATCAACGACAGCCTCGGCCACCCGGTCGGCGACCAACTGCTGAAATCCATCGCCCGGCGCCTGCGCGAACAGCTGCGCGACATCGACACCGTAGCCCGCCAGGGCGGCGACGAATTCATCATCCTGCTGCCCGGCCTGCACCAGAGCGCCGACGCCGAACACGTGGCGAAAAAACTGCTGAACTGCTTCAGCCACGCCTTCGTCGCCGACGACAAGGAATTCTTCGTCAGCGCCAGCATCGGCATCAGCCTGTTCCCGGTGGACGGCAAGGACGTCGCCACCCTGGTGAAGAACGCCGACGCGGCCATGTACCGGGCCAAGGCCCAAGGCCGCAACCGCGTCGAGTTCTACACCCGCGAGCTGACCTTCCAGGCCAACGAACGCGTGGCCCTGGAACACGAACTGCGCCGCGCCCTGGAAACCCACCAGCTGCAGCTGTACTACCAGCCCAAGCAGGCCCTGGATACCGGCGCGCTGGTCGGCGCCGAAGCGCTGATCCGCTGGAGCCACCCCAAGTACGGCGCCATCCCCCCGGACCGCTTCATCCCCCTAGCCGAGGAAACCGGGCTGATCCTGCCCCTGGGCACCTGGGTACTGGAAGAAGCCTGCCGGCAGATGAGCCGCTGGCAACAGAGCCACGCCGCCTTCGGCCCGCTGTCGGTGAACCTGGCCGGCGCCCAACTCTACCAGCACGACGTGGTCGACCAGGTGCGCGAGCTGCTGCAGCGCTATAACCTGCACGCCCCCAGGCTGCAACTGGAGATCACCGAGAACTTCCTGATGCACCAGACCGACGAGGCCCTGACCACCCTGCACGCCCTGAAGCGCCTGGGCGTGCAACTGGCCATCGACGACTTCGGCACCGGCTACTCCTCGCTCAGCTACCTCAAGCAACTGCCGCTGGACATCCTCAAGATCGACCAGTCCTTCGTCCACGGCCTGCCGGACGACCCGCACGACGCCGCCATCGCCCGCGCCATCATCGCCCTGGGCCGCAGCATGAACCTGACCATCATCGCCGAAGGCGTGGAACGCGAAGAACAGGAACGCTTCCTCGCCGAAGAAGGCTGCGACCAGGTCCAGGGCTACGCCCTCAGCCCGCCCCTGCCTGCGGAACAGTTCGCAGCCCGCTTCCTCACCCCACTGCATCCGATTGGCACCGCGCAAGGGACGCCGGTATAATCCGCCGGCCTTCTGGGGGCCTATAGCTCAGTCGGTTAGAGCAGAGGACTCATAATCCTTTGGTCCACGGTTCGAGTCCGTGTGGGCCCACCACCTTCAAAGCCGCGCATTGCGCGGCTTTGTGCTTTCTACAGCCGTGGTATCTGGATCATCGCTTTGGTCCCAAGGTACGAAAACGGCACAGCACCGTTACGCCAGCGTGCCCTTGAAGTCCTTCGTGCTTACTTTCGGTAAGATCCGCACAATCAAAGGATCACCGAAGGTCAAGAAATGGACTTCACCCCCATCATCGCTCAGGTCTGGGGCACTGCCGCCTGGTTCATCCCGCTGATACTGCTGATCGGCCTGCTCAAGTCGCCGTGGACCAAGGGCCACATCGGCGAGCTTCTGGTGCGGCTGTTTGCCCACTGGCAGTTGGACAAGCAGACCTACCGCTGCCTGCACAATGTCACCCTGAGTACGCCAGACGGCACCACCCAGATCGACCACGTGTTCCTCTCGCCCTACGGCATCTTCGTGCTGGAAACGAAGA
>Ga0180221_1001466_pt1 | contig 15693 bp, 12 predicted proteins | sample eDN5th37CKraftMG_FD_151339 | JGI IMG/M metagenome (GOLD analysis project Ga0180221, IMG submission 151339) | Enriched Miracle-Growth compost microbial communities from Emeryville, California, USA - eDNA 5th pass 37_C Kraft MG (version 2) (version 2) ...
CGCGCACCGCCCCCCAGTCGATCACGTCATAGGGCCAAGGGAGCAGCAGCGGCCCGACGAGGGCGGCCAGCGCGATCAGGACGAGCAGGACGAGCGGCGTCCTCATCCGCGCATCCGGGGATCGAGCCAGCCATAGACGAGGTCCGCGAGCAGGTTGAAAAGGATGATGAGCGCGGCATAGAGCGTCACCACCGCCAGCACGAGCGGATAGTCCCGGTTGAGCGCGCCCTGCACGAAATAGCGGCCGAGGCCGGGCAGCGCGAACAGCGTCTCGATCACCACCGCGCCGGTCAGCAGCCCCGCCGCCGCCGGGCCGACATAGCTCGCGACCGGCACCAGCGCCGGCCGCAGCGCATGGCGCAGGATGAGGCGCGCCGGCGCCAGCCCGCGCGCGCGCGCGGTGCGGACATGATCCTGCGCCAGCGCGCCCGCCAGCCCCGCGCGCGTCAGCTTCGCGATCGCGCCCGCGACGGGCAGCGCCAGCGCCAAGACCGGCAGCGCCAGATGCGCCGCATCGCCCCCGCCCCAACCCGAGACGGGCAGCCAGCCCAGCCGCATTCCGAAGACGAGCACCAGCAGCGGGCCGGTGACGAAGGTGGGCAGCACGGTGAGCAGCGTCGCCGCGAGCATGATCGCCGCGTCCCGCCGGCTTCCCGGCCGTATCGCCGCCCCCGCCCCGGCGGCGATCCCCAGCAGGAGGGCGAGCAGCAGCGCCAGTCCGCCCAGCGTGAGCGACACCGGCAGGCCCTGCGCCACCAGATCGGTGACGCTGAAATCGCGATAGACCAGCGACGGCCCGAAATCGCCGTGCGCCAGACGGCCGAGATAGCGCCAGACCTGCTCGTGGAGCGGCAGGTCCAGCCCATAGGCCTTGGCAAGCGCCGCGCGCGTCGCGGGATCGAGCGCGCGTTCGCCGTCGAACGGCCCGCCCGGCGCGACGCGCATCAGCACGAAGGAGAGGATGACGACCGCAGCCAGCGTCGGCAGCGCGGTCAGCAGCCGGCGGAGCAGCAGCGCGTGCATCGCGGCCCGGCGGTCAGGAGGATCGCGCCCGCGCCCGGCCCCCCGGGCCCGGAACAGGCCGGGAAAGCCGCGCGGCGCATTGCCCGGCCGCCCCGGCATCCGCGCCGGGGAGAGGCCGCGTCGCGCGGAGGCCCGCCGCTCTTATTGGGGCTGCGCCGTCGCGCCGGGCTGCGGCTGGGCCTGCGGCGTCGTCGAGACGTTCGCGTCCTTGCCGTTGCCCTCGGGCGCGGCGATGATGTCGCGCGTGGTCGAGCCCTTGTCGACGACGAGGGTGGAGGGATCGCCCGCATTGGACCGGATGCCATCTTCCGAATGGGCCTCGCCCGCCTTGTCGAGCAGGCCCTTTTCGGCGGCGCTGCGCGCGGCGGGGCCGCCGAACATCGCTTCCAGCGCCTGCGTGCTCGAATCGGCCTCCTGCGGGCGCGGCGCGCCCGGCTTGGGCGGCACCAGCGCGAAATCGGGCGGGATCACCAGCGGCGCCTGTCGCGACACCGCGAACTCGTCGGGCGCGCCATGCTTGCCCGCGGCGAACACGCCGCCCTTGCCGCCGCCGCCGCATCCCGCCAGCGCGAGCACCGCGACCGCCGCCGCCACCGTATAAGCCTTACGCATTCAGTTTCTCCGCCGGATCGCGCCGCTCGCGCGTCAACAATGCGCGAAGCACGAGGAGCAGCACGCCGATCGTAATCGCCGCGTCCGCCACATTGAAGACCAAAAAGGGATGCCACTCGCCGAAATGCAGGTCCAGGAAATCGACGACATAGCCGAAACGCACCCGATCGACGATATTGCCGACCGCGCCGCCGAGCACGAGGCCCAGCGCGATCGCGTCGCCGCGCCTGCGCTCGCGCCACAGCCAGAGGGTGACGACGCAGGCGATGAGCGCGGTGAGCCCGACGAGCAGCCAGCGCTCGGCCTGCGAGCCCGCCGTCAGGAAACCCATCGAGACGCCGTGATTCTCGACGAAGCGCAGGTCGAAGATCGGCAGGATCTCGATCAGTTGCCGCTCGGGCAGGCGCAGCGGGTTCACCACCGCCCATTTGGCCGCCTGATCGATCAGGAACGCGACGAGCGCGAGACCGAAGCCGATCGGCCGATGGGTGCGGCGGGCCGCCATCAGCCCGCCACCGCGCATTCGCTCACAACGATGTCGCAGCGTGCGCACAACGCGCCGTCCTCGCGGACTTCCGGCAGGTGGCGCCAGCAGCGGCCGCATTTGTGGCGCGTGGTCTTGGCGACCTCGACACCAACATCCCCGTCCGCCTGCGCCAGCGCGACGTCCGCGACGATGCAGATCTCCGCGAAATCGACCGAGGCGAGGCGATCGGACGCCGCCCGATCGGCCGTGGGCAGCACCACCTCGGCCTCGAGGCTGGAGCCCACCCGCTTCTCGCGCCGCAGCGGCTCGATCGCTTCCGACACGCGCGAGCGGGCGGCGCGGATATCGGCCCATTTCGCGCCCAGCGCGCTATCCCGCCACGCGGCATCCACCTCGGGCCATTCCAGCAGGTGGACGCTGTCGGCCTCCGGGAAGCGCGTGCCCCACACCTCCTCCGCCGTGAAGCAGAGGATCGGCGCGGCGTAGCGCACCAGCGCGTGGAACAGGATGTCGAGCACGGTGCGATAGGCCCGGCGCTTCGGCGACGAGGGCGCGTCGCAATAGAGGCAATCCTTGCGGATATCGAAGAAGAAGGCCGACAGGTCATTGTTGCAGAAATCGCTGAGCGCGCGGGCGTAGCGATTGAACTCGAACGCCCCGGTCGCCGCGCGAAGCTCGGCGTCGAGCATGGCGAGCAGGTGGAGCACATAGCATTCCAGCTCGGGCATCTCGCCCGGGCCGACACGCTCGCGCTCCTCGAACCCGTCGAGCGCGCCCAGCAGGTAGCGGAAGCTGTTGCGCAGCTTGCGATAGGCGTCGGTCGTGCCGGCGAGGATCTCCTTGCCGATGCGCACATCCTCGAAATAATCGGTGGAGGCGACCCACAGGCGCAGGATATCGGCCCCGCTCTCGTCGATGACCTTCAGCGGATCGACGACGTTGCCGAGGCTCTTCGACATCTTGCGCCCCTGCCCGTCGAGCGCGAAGCCGTGGGTCAGCACCGCCTCATAGGGCGCGCGCCCGCGCGTGCCGCAGCTTTCGAGCAACGAGGACTGGAACCAGCCGCGATGCTGGTCCGACCCCTCCAGATAGAGGTCGGCGCGCACGCCCTCGCCATAACGCTGCTCGATCACGAAGGCGTGGGTGCTGCCCGAATCGAACCAGACGTCGAGGATGTCGGTGATCGGCTCATAATCGGCGAGCGCGTGATCGGGGCCGAGCAGCGCCTGATGATCGGCGGTGAACCACGCATCCGCCCCGCCCGCCTCGAACGCCGCGACGATGCGGGCGTTGACGGCGGGATCGCGCAGATAATCGCCCGTCTTGCGATGCACATAGAGCGCGATCGGCACGCCCCAGGCGCGCTGGCGCGAGATCACCCAGTCGGGCCGCCCCTCGACCATCGCGTGGATACGGTTATGCGCCTTGGCCGGCACCCAGCGGGTGCGCTCGATCGCGTCGAGCGCGGTCTCGCGCAGCGTCGCGAGGTTGGACTGGCGGCCGCGGATCGCCTCTTCCTCGGCGCAGCGCGGGATCGCATTGTCATGGTCGACCGGCCGGTCCATCGGGATGAACCATTGCGGCGTGCAGCGGAAGATCACCTTCGCCTTGGAGCGCCAGCTATGCGGATAGCTGTGCCTGTAGTCCGCCGATGCGGCGAGCAGCGCCCCCGCCTCGCGCAGGTCCGCGCAGATCGGCCCCTCGGGCGCGTTGAGCTTGGGCGCGATGACCGAGCCCTGCCCCGCCAGCCAGCCCCAGTCCTCGCGATAGAAGCCGCGATCGTCGACCGCGAACACCGGATCGATGCCGTGCGCCTTGCAGAGCAGGAAATCGTCCTCGCCATGATCGGGCGCCATGTGGACGAGGCCGGTGCCGGTGTCCGTCGTGACGAAGTCGCCGGGCAGGAAGGGACGGGGCCTGGCGAAGAAACCGCCAAGATGGTGCATGGGATGACGGGCGACCGTGCCGGCAAGGTCCCGACCGAAGAAAAATGTCCCCCGCTCGCTCACGGCAATGCCGGTCCGCGCGATGAACGCGTCCGCCAGCTCCTCCGCGACCAGATATTTACGATCGGCGACGAGGAGCTGGTATTTGACCGCCGGCCCATAGGCCAAAGCCTGATTGACCGGGATCGTCCAGGGCGTCGTCGTCCAGATTACCGCGCGCGCGCCGGCCAGCCCCGGAATCGGGCTCTCGACGATCTCGAACGCCACGTCGATCTGCGTCGAGGTGATGTCCTCATATTCCACCTCGGCCTCGGCGAGCGCGGTGCGCTCGACGGGGCTCCACATCACCGGCTTCGCGCCGCGATAGAGCTGGCCCGACATCGCGAACTTCAGCAGCTCGGCCACGATCGACGCCTCGGCGTCGAACTTCATGGTGAGGTAGGGATCGTCCCAGTCGCCCATCACGCCCAGCCGCTCGAACTGGGCGCGCTGCACGGCGACCCATTTCCCGGCATAGGCGCGGCATTGCGCGCGGAACTCGGCCGGGGGGACGGCGTCCTTGTCCAGCTTCCTCTTGCGATATTCCTCCTCGATCTTCCACTCGATCGGCAGGCCGTGGCAGTCCCAGCCCGGCACATAGGGCGCATCCTTGCCGAGCAGGGTCTGCGAGCGGACGATGATGTCCTTCAGCACCTTGTTCATGGCGTGGCCCATATGGATGTCGCCATTGGCGTAGGGCGGGCCGTCGTGGAGGATGAAGCGCTCGCGCCCTTTCCGCGCCGCGCGCAGCTTCGCGTAGAGGCCGTCGCCCAGCCAGCGGGCGAGGAGCGCCGGTTCCTTCTGCGCGAGGCCCGCCTTCATCGGAAAGTCGGTCTTCGGCAGGAAGACGGTGGAGCGATAATCGGTGCTGTCGGTCATGGAACCCCGCGCATTAGGCGACGCGGGGGATCGCGGCAAGCAGCGCGCGGGCATCGGCCGCATCGCGCGCGATCTGCGCCTTCAGCGCGTCGAGATCGTCGAACTTCCGTTCCGGCCGCAGATAGTGGATCAGCTCGACCGCGACCGTCCGCCCGTAAAGGTCGCCCGAGAAGTCGAAGAAATAGGGCTCCAGCAGCTCGATCGGCGGATCGAAGCTCGGCCGGATGCCGATATTGGCCACCCCGTCGACCAGCCGCCCGTCGGGCAGGCGGCCGCGCACCGCATAGATGCCGTAAGCGGGGCGCAGATAATGGCCAAGCGCGATGTTGGCGGTGGGAAAGCCCAGCTCGCGGCCCACCTTGTCGCCATGCTGGACGACCGCCTCGATCGTGAAGGGGCGGGTGAGGAGCCGCGCCGCCGTCTCGCAATCGCCCGACTGGAGCGCGTCGCGGATGCGGCTGGACGAGATCGGGCCCCCGGCGTCGGTCACGGCGGCCACCGCCTCGGTCGCGATGCCGTGCGCGGCACCCAAGGCGGCCAGCACGGCGACATTGCCCGCCCGCCCCTTGCCGAAGGTGAAATCCTGCCCCGTCACCAGCATAGTGGCGCCGGTGCGCGCCACGATCTGATCGGCGACGAAGGTTTCAGGCGTCTCGGCGGCCAGCGTGGCGCCGAACTCGAACACCAGCATCGCATCCGCCCCCGCCGCCGCGAACAGGCGCTCGCGCTGGTCCAGCGTGGTCAGGCGGAAGGGCGGCGCATCGGGATGGAAGAAACGCACCGGATGCGGATCGAAGGTGGCGACGATCAGCGGGCGCGCCGATTCGCGCGCAAGCTCGCGCGCCCGCGCCACCACCGCCTGATGCCCGCGGTGAAAGCCGTCGAAATTGCCCAGCGCGACCACGCCGCCCCTGAAATGACCGGGCAGGGGCCGCGCGCTCATCAGCCGCTCCATGGGGCGCGGCTATAGAAAGCCCTTCGCCGCTTGCCAATCAGCGGCTGCGCTCCAGCGTCACGAAATCGAAATCCGGGCCGCCCATCTCGCGTCGCGCCACCCGCCAGCCGGGGCCGAGCGGGGGCATCCGCGTATCGCCCTCGACGATGCGATGCACCTCGGTCAGCTCGATCCGGTCGGCGCGATCCATGAACAGCGCGTAGATCTCCGCGCCGCCGATCACCGCGATCTCCCCGGCGTCGCCCGCCGCCGCGATCGCCCCGGCGACCGACGCGACCGGCTCCGCCCCCTCCGCCCGCCAGCCCTGATCGCGGGTCAGGACGATATGGCGGCGGCCGGGCAGCAGGCCGGGCAGGCTCTCGAACGTCTTGCGGCCCATCACCATGGGCTTGCCCATCGTCAGCGCCTTGAAATGTTTAAGATCCTCCGGCAGCCGCCAGGGCAGCGCGCCGTCGCGCCCGATCACGCCGTTGTCGGCGCGCGCGACGACGAAGGTGACGATCGGCCCACCGGCCGTCATACCGCCACCGGGGCGGCGATATGCGGGGCGGCCTCATAGCCGGCAATCTCGAAATCCTCATACTCGTAGCCGTCGATCGTGTCGGGACGGCGCTTGATATGGAGGCGCGGCAGCGGCCCCGGCGCGCGGGCCAGTTGCAGGCGCGCCTGGTCGAGATGGTTGGAATAAAGGTGGCAATCGCCCCCCGTCCAGATGAACTCGCCCGGCTCCAGCCCGCATTGCTGGGCGAGGATATGGGTGAGCAGCGCATAGGACGCGATGTTGAACGGCACGCCGAGGAACACGTCGCAGCTACGCTGGTAGAGCTGGAGGCTGAGGCGGCCGTTCGCCACATATGTCTGGAACAGGCAATGGCACGGGGCGAGCGCCATCCGGTCGATCTCCGCCGGATTCCAGGCGGTGACGATCTGGCGGCGCGAGGCGGGGGTCTCGTTGATCTGGCGGATCAGGCCCGCGATCTGGTCGACATGGACGCCGCCCGGCCCTTCCCAGTCGCGCCACTGCTTGCCGTAGACGGGGCCGAGGTCGCCCGCCTCGTCCGCCCATTCGTTCCAGATGCCGACCTTGCGCTCCTGGAGCCAGCGGACGTTGGTGTCGCCGCGCAGGAACCAGAGCAATTCGATGATGATCGATCGCAGATGCAGCTTCTTCGTCGTCAGCAGCGGGAAGCCCTTCGCGAGATCGAAGCGCATCTGATGGCCGAAGACGGACAGCGTGCCGGTGCCGGTGCGGTCTTGCTGCGCGGCGCCCTCGTCGAGGATGCGGCGCATGAGGGCGAGATAGGGCTGCATGATTCCCCTTCTATGGCGGCGGCATCGCCCCGCGCCAAGAGGGGGCCGACCGATCCGTTATGGATCAGGCTGCCGCGCGGATGATCTATATCGGAGCGGCTTTGCCTGTCGCGCGCCCGGCGGCGGCCGGATGATGGGCGCGTGGACGGTATGAGTAAAAAGAGCGCCCGCCCCCGTCTGGCGCATAGCGGCGCGGCGGCGGCCTTCTTCGCGCCCGGCTTCGCGCGGATGCGGCGCGAGGCGTTGCGGGTCGCGCATCTCGATGCCGCGCGGCGGCTGATCGGGGTGCGGCTCTGCTATTCGGACCGGCATGACGAGATCGGCTTCCCGCTGCGCACGATCATCGCCGATGCGCTGGCGCTCGAATCGAGCGGGATCGTGCTGGCGCACAACCATCCCGGCGGCGATCCCAGCCCGAGCCGCGCCGACATCAACGCGACGCGCGCGCTGGCCGATCTCGCCCACCCGCTGGGCATACGGCTCCACGATCATCTGATCTTCGCGCGTGGCGATTGCCGCAGCCTGCGGGCGCTGGGGCTGATGTAGCATCCGGCCCCGGCCCGTTCCCTCTCAGTCGGAGCCCGGCGGGGGCGTGCAGGGCCTGATCTCCTCGGGCGCGGGGCGCGGCCCGGTCGCGGCGTAGAGCGCCAGATAGCCCCCCGCCGACGGCATCGCGTGCCGGTCGACCAGCGTATAGCCGACCGCGCGCATCTCGCAGTCGAGGAGCGCGGGCGGGGTGCCGTGCTGCGATGTCGGCCGGTTCGAATCGACCACCACGACCCGCCCGTTCACCACCAGCGCCGGCCGCAGCCGCCAGAGGAACTCATAGGGCGCCTCAATCTCGTGATACATGTGGACGAGGAAGATGCGATCGAAGCTGTTGGCCGGCAGCCGGGGATCGGCGGGCAGGCCCAGCTTGACGCTGACATTGTCCAGCCGCTCGCGATTCGCGCGCTCGGCCAGCTTGTCACGCACGTCGGGCACCACGTCCTCGGCCAGCACGCGGCCCTTGGGGCCGACGCGGGCGGCGAGGCGCACGGTATAATAGCCCTCGCCCGCGCCGATGTCGGCGACGGTCATGCCGCGCCTGACGCCCGACTGGTTCATCACCGTCGTCGCCTCGCGCAGCCGGTCGCGATCCTCCTCGCTGGAGAAGCGGCTGGAGACGATCGGCGCGACGGGGCGACGCACCGCCGGGAACAGCTTGGAGGGCACATCCTCGTCCGAGCGCGGCTGCGCCGGCCCGCACGCGGCGAGCAGGACGAGCAGCGCAAGGCCGGGGAGGCGCGGCCTCATCTCAGTCGACATCCTCGACGTCGACCTTCTCGCCCGTCACGCGCTGCGACAGCGCGGCGGCCATGAAGGGATCGAGCGCGCCGTCCAGCACCTCCGACGGCGCGGTCGAGGTGACGCCGGTGCGCAGGTCCTTCACGAGCTGATAGGGCTGGAGGACGTAGGATCGGATCTGGTGGCCCCAGCCGATATCGGTCTTGGTCGCGTTGACGGCGCTCGCCTCCGCCTCGCGCCGCTGAAGCTCCTGCTCGTAGAGCCGCGCCTTGAGCTGCTTCATCGCCTCGGCCCGGTTCTTGTGCTGGCTGCGCTGCGTCTGGCACGACACGATGATGTTGGTGGGGATATGCGTGATCCGCACCGCCGAATCGGTGGTGTTGACGTGCTGCCCGCCCGCCCCGGACGCGCGGTAGGTATCGATCTTCAGGTCCTTCTCCAGCACCTCGATGTCGATATCGTCGTCGACGACGGGATAGACCCAGACGCTGGCGAAGCTGGTGTGCCGCCGCGCCGAGCTGTCATAGGGGCTGATCCGCACCAGCCGGTGCACGCCGCTTTCGGTCTTGGCATAGCCATAGGCGTTCTCGCCCTTCACCATCAGCGTCGCGGACTTGATCCCCGCCTGCTCGCCGGCATGGAAGTCGACCAGCTCCACCTTCATGCCGCGCCGTTCCGCCCAGCGCGTATACATGCGCTGGAGCATCTCGGCCCAGTCCTGGCTCTCGGTGCCGCCCGCGCCGGCATTGACCTCGATATAGGTGTCGTTCGCGTCGGCCTCGCCCGCCAGCAGCGCGGCCACCTTGTCGCGCTCCGCCCGCTCGGCGAGCGCGGCGAGGCCGGCGACGCCCTCGTCGACCATGGCGGCATCGCCCTCCGCCTCGGCCATCTCCATCAGCTCGACGGTGTCGGCCAGCTCGGTCTCGATCGCGCGCGTGGCGGTGATCGCCTCGTCGAGGCGGCGGCGCTCGCGCATCACCTCCTGCGCGGCCCTGGGATCGTCCCACAGGCTCGAATCCTCGACGCGCGCGTTCAGCTCGTCGAGCCGGCGCAGCGCGCGATCCCAGTCGAGGAAGCGGCGCAGCAGGGCCAGCGCGTCGTTGATCTTGTCGACATGGGCTTGCGCCTCGGCGCGCATCGGAAACACTCCAGAAGAAACTCGTCCATGCGGCAAGGGGCCGGAATCCCATATAGACGTAGGCGCGCCGCCAGGTCCGCCACGCGGGGTGCGCGACTGCGCCCGCGCACGCACGAGTAGCGGACCTAGTAAATCCCGCCCTCTCTTTGCAAGAAGTCACTGTCGCCAGAGCGCCTGGCCTTGGCGTTGTCGTCGGCGCGCTTGACGATCTCCTCGCGGCGGATGGTGCGGCGGGGCTCGCTTTCGGGCTTGAACGCTTCCCAGATCACCGCCGCCTTGGGATCGTCGGTCGGCCAGGCGCCATAGACGCGACGGCCGGTCTTGCGATCGATCCGCACCATGCGGATGTCCGGCGGCGCGCGGAAGGGGACGACCGGCATGTCCTTCATCGCGGTGAGCGCGAACTGCTTAAACACCGGCGCCGCGATCGTGCCGCCCTGCGCATAGCCGCCGAGCGGGCGCGGCGTGTCATAGCCCAGATAGACCCCCGCGACGAGATCGGCCGATCCGCCCACGAACCAGACGTTGGTGGGCCCCGTCGTCGTCCCCGTCTTGCCGAACAGCGGGCGGCCGAGGTCGCGCAGCACGGTCGCGGTGCCGCGCTGGACGACGCCTTCCATGATGTGGAGCATCTGATAGGCGGTCATCGCGTTCAGCGCCTGCCGGGTGCGCGCGCGCGGACGCGGCATCGGGCCGCCGTTCCAGTCCCTCGCGTTGCAGCCGTCGCACGGCCGCGTGTCGGCGCGCCAGATCACCTTGCCGTGCCGGTCCTGCACGAAATCGATCAGCGTCGGGGTGAGCGCGCGGCCGTTATTGGCGAGGATCGAATAGGCGTTGACCATGCGCAGCACCGTCGTGTCGCCCGCGCCCAGCGCGATGCCGAGCACCTTGGGATAAGGCTGGCCGGGCGCGCTCACCCCCATGGCGGCGGCGGTCTTCACCACCTTGTCCATCCCGGTCATGCTGGCGGTGCGCACCGTCATCAGGTTGCGCGACTGCTCGACGCCCCAGCGCATTGTCTGCGGCCCGGCATAGCCGCCGGAGAAGTTGCGGAAGCATTTGTTGCCCAGCCGGGCCGACTGGTAGACGCAGAACGGCCCGTCGACGATGATCGACGCGGGCGTCATCCCCGCGTCGAGCGCCGCCGAATAGACGATCGGCTTGAAGCTCGATCCCGGCTGGCGCAGCGCTTGGGTCGCGCGGTTGAACGCCGAACCCTTGATGTCGAAGCCGCCCTGCATCGCCAGCACCTGGCCGGTATGCGGGTTTTCCGCCACCATCCCGCCCGAGATCACGGGGATGTTGCGCAGGCTCCAGACGCCGCCGTCCTTCTTGACGACGATGACGTCGCCGGGATGCATGAAATCGAACGCCTGCCCGCCCACGCCGCGCTTGGGCATGTTGGCGGCGTAAGCGGGAAGCGTGCCCGTCGTCCCGTCGGCGAAGCCGATCTCCGCGCTGCCGGCCCTTCGGGACAGCACGACGGCGGCGTGCCAGTCGGGATAGCCGGTGCCGACGGGCGTGCCGGCGAGACGCGCCTGCCAGCCCTCGCCGGGATCGATCCGCGCGACGGGGCCGCTCCACCCCTTGCCCCGGTCGTAGCGGACGAGCCCGTCGCGCAGCGCGTTCTCCAGCGCCGCCTGCGCCCTGGGGTCCAGCGAGGTGCGCACCCACAGGCCGCCCGAATAGACGCTGTTCGGGCCGTCGCGGCTCGTCTCGCCGAACTTCGCCATCAGCTCGCGGCGAACCTCCTCGGTGAAATAACCGCCGGCATCCTCCCGCACGACATGCGCGTGGCGCACGATGCCGAGCGGCGCGGCGGCGGCGGCGGCGCGCTGCGCCTCGGTGATCCAGCCGTTCTTCAGCATCTCGCCCAGCACATAATTGCGCCGGGCGAGCGCGCGGTCGGCGTGGCGTTCGGGGCTGTAGTTGGAAGGCGCCTTGGGCAGGATCGCGAGATAGGCCATCTCGGGCAGGGTCAGCTCGCCGACATCCTTGTCGAAATAGGCCCGGCTCGCCGCCTGCACGCCATAGGCGTTGCGGCCGAGGAATATCTGGTTGAGGTAGATTTCCAGGATCTGCGGTTTCGTCAGCACATGCTCAATGCGGAAGGCGAGGATGCCCTCGCGGATCTTGCGCCGGATCGAATATTCGTCGCCCACCAGCAGGTTCTTGGCGACCTGCTGGGTGATCGTCGATCCGCCCCGCGCGCGCCGCCCGGTGCCGATCTTGCTCACATAATCGATCACCGCGCCCGCGAAGCCCGGCAGGTCGATGCCGCTATGGGTGAAGAAGGTCTTGTCCTCCGCCGACAGATAGGCCCTGACCAGCAGCGGTGGGAATTCGTCGTAGCTCAGCTCGACGCGGCGCTCGCGCGCATAGCTGTAGACGGGCGTGCCGTCGATCGCGCGGACATTGGTGGGCAGCGGCGGCTCATAGCTGAGCAGCGTGTCCGCCGAAGGCAGGCCGCGCGCGAAGAACAGCCAGACCAGCAGCCAGACCAGCAGCAGCAGCCCCGCCGCACAGGCCGCGATTCGGACGGCGCGGCGCGACCAGAAACGGGCGATCGCGGCGGCTGCCCCGCCTGCGTCGCGCCGAAGTCGGATACGGATAGTGTCGGGCGCGGCCTCGTCCATTGCCGGCTGCCTCTAGCATTTCCGAAGCGATTTGCCAGCCGTCCACCGTCCGGTCGTCGCGACGGCCCCGCGCGCCGCCGCCGACGCGGATGATGTCCGGGCCGGATCCCGGCCGGGAAAGCCGTTCATCCGCTGGCCGTCACCCGGCGAAGGCCGGCATGAGGGAAACGGGGTCGCGCGCCGGAATCCAGGCCGGGGCGCCATCCGGGCGGCGCTCAGTTTCCGGCGAGGCGGCGCGCGAAATGCGTCTCGACCGCGCGGCGCACGCCCACCGCGATATCGTGCTGATAGTCGCGCGAGAAGAGCAGCTTCACGTCGTCGGGATTGGAGATATAGCCCGTCTCCAGCAGGATCGAGGGCACGTCGGGCGCCTTCAGCACGACCAGCCCGGCGAAGCGGTGGAAATTGGTGCGGAAGGCGATCCGGTCCGAAAGCTCGCGCTGGAGCAGCGAGGCGAAATCGGCGGAGACGTTCATCGTCTCGCGCTGGGCGAGGTCGAACAGGATCGAGCTGACGTCGGACGCCTCCTCGCCCAGATTGACGCCGTTCAGCACGTCGGCGCGGTTCTCGCGCTGGGCGAGCTGGGCGGCGACGCGGTCGGACGCGACCTCGGACAGGGTGTAGATGGTGGCGCCGCGCGCGGCGTCGTTGGGCGCGCTGTCGCAATGGATCGAGATGAACAGGTCGGCATGGAGCCGTCGCGCGATCTCGCGCCGCTCGCCCAGCACCAGGAAGCGATCGTCGCTGCGGGTGAGCGCGACGCGCACCCGGCCCGAGGAGACAAGCTCGTTGCGGATCGCCCTGGCGATGGCGAGGGCGGCGTCCTTCTCCAGCCGCCCGTCGGGCGAGGAGGCGCCGGGATCGTGCCCGCCATGCCCCGCGTCGATCACCACCAGCGGCCGGTTGGTGCCGCGCGCGCCGCTGACCGGCGGGATCGGCACGCCGTCCGGCGCGGACGGCGCGTCGAGCGGGATGCGCACCGAGCTGCGATCGGCCGCCGGCCCGCGCGTGCGGAAATCGGCCTCTGTGACGAAGGTGCGCCGCGCCTCCTTCGTCGCGCCGCGAAAGACCAGCGGATCGACCGGGCGCATCGAAAGCGTCAGCGAGCGGCCGTCGGGGGCGAGCACGCCGTCGCCGAGCACGGCGGGCCGCGCGAGATCGAGCACCACGCGCGCGGTCGCGGGATCATATTGGGCCATGCGCACCGCGCTGACGATCCCGCCGGCCGCCGAGCGCATGTCGTCCGGGGCGCCGCCGGGGCTGGCGCCCGTCACGTCGATCGCGATCCGGCGCGGCCCGTCGAGCAGGAAGGCCGAGGCGCGGGTGACGCCCCTGTCGAAGCTGAGCGTGATCCTGTCGTCGGCGACGTCGATGCCGCTGATCGTCGCCGCGTCGAGCGGGGCCGCGAGCGGGAACAGCAACAGCGCCGCCACGACCAGATGCCGCAGAGCCCGTCTGATATCCGCCCCGATGCCGCACACGCGCATGTCGCCGTCTTCTACCCCTTGCGCCCCGCCTGGCAACGCCGAACATGCCGCCGCCGCCATGTTTTCCGGCTGCTGTGGTAAATCGGCATGATTAACGATATGTTTATCTCCCGGCCGCCATCATGGCGACCGTTCCCGCGGACCGGCACGTCGCCGGCCTTCCTCCGGGCCTCCGCCGCCAGCTTTTGGTTGCCCCCTCGGCAAGCGGATGCTAGCAGCGGAAAACCGGAGCGATGATGCTCACCCGGCATGGAAATTGGCCGTGCCCGACATCATCTTGCGGTTCGAGACGCTGGCGCGGATGCGCCGGCCATCTAGGTTGATGCCGCATGAGTCACGTTTTCCCCAGCCCGCTTCGCCCCTTCACGGGTCGCGACGCGTGGGCCCTGGGGCCTCTTTCCGGCGCCGGACGCCGGAGTGACGCAGACGGCAGACACACAGCTTCACGTACCCACCGGACGAGCCTGGACCGCATGAGCGCGATCCGGCGGCCGTCCCTTTCAGAAAATCGCGCGACCCGCCGGCTTATCGCGGACGGGCGCGCCCGGAGACATAATGATGACCATGCGCATGCTGATCGACGCGCGCCACCGGGAAGAAACCCGCGTGGCCGTCGTCAAGGGCAACCGTATCGAGGAATTTGATTTCGAGTCCGCCGAGCGCAAGCAGCTCAAGGGCAATATCTATCTTGCCAAGGTCACGAGGGTCGAGCCGTCGCTTCAGGCGGCGTTCGTCGATTATGGCGGGAACCGGCACGGCTTCCTCGCCTTCTCGGAAATCCATCCCGATTATTACCAGATCCCCAAGGAGGATCGCGACGCCCTGTTGCGCGAGGAGGCCGAGCACGCCGCCGCCGAGGAGGCGCTGCGCGCGCAGGAGCATGACGACGAGGATCATGACGAGGACGGCGGCGACGGCCATGACGAGCGCGACAGCCATGCGCGCGGCGAGGACGACGAGGATGGCGAGGCGCCGCGCGCGCGCCCGGTGAACGCCGGCGGCGGCGACGAGAACGCCGTCGAGGCGCTGCGCGCGCGCCGGATGCGGCTGCGCCACCGCTACAAGATCCAGGACGTGATCCGCAGGCGGCAGGTGCTGCTCGTCCAGGTCGTCAAGGAGGAGCGCGGCAACAAGGGCGCGGCGCTGACCACCTATCTCAGCCTCGCGGGCCGCTATTGCGTGCTGATGCCCAACACGTCGCACGGCGGCGGGATCAGCCGGAAGATTTCGAACGCGGCCGACCGCAAGCGGCTGAAGTCGATCATGGCGGAGTTGAGCCTGCCCAAGACGATGGGCTGCATCGTGCGCACCGCCGGCCTCCAGCGCACCAAGGCGGAGATCAAGCGCGACTTCGATTATCTCGCCCGGCTGTGGGACCAGATTCGCGAGACGACGCTCGCGTCCGAGGCGCCCGCCCTCGTCTATGGCGACAGCGACCTCATCAAGCGCGCGATCCGCGACATCTACAATCGCGACATCGACGAGGTGATCGTCGAGGGCGAGGACGGCTATCGCCAGGCGCGCAGCTTCATGAAGATGCTGATGCCGAGCCATGTGAAGAAGGTCGTGGCCTATGCGGACGCGGTGCCGCTCTTCCAGCGCTTCGGCGTCGAGGATCAGCTCGCCGCGATGTACCAGCCGCTCGTCCAGCTGAAATCGGGCGGCTACCTGGTCATCAACCCGACCGAGGCGCTGGTGTCGATCGACATCAACTCGGGCCGCGCGACGCGCGAGCATAATATCGAGCAGACGGCGCTCACCACCAATCTGGAGGCCGCGCACGAGATCGCGCGCCAGTTGCGCCTGCGCGACATGGCCGGGCTGGTCGTGATCGACTTCATCGACATGGAGTCGAGCTCGAACAACCGCAAGGTCGAGAAGGCGATGAAGGAG
>Ga0180221_1001469_pt1 | contig 15673 bp, 14 predicted proteins | sample eDN5th37CKraftMG_FD_151339 | JGI IMG/M metagenome (GOLD analysis project Ga0180221, IMG submission 151339) | Enriched Miracle-Growth compost microbial communities from Emeryville, California, USA - eDNA 5th pass 37_C Kraft MG (version 2) (version 2) ...
CTCGAATCGCTCGTTCAAGGTTGCCACGGGCAACGGCCGCTCTCCGGCAATGGCGAGCGCGTCGCCCCCGGTCGCGCCGAGCCGGGCCGCCGGCACGCTGGCGGCCCTGGCCCGCTCAAGGATCGCCTCCGCGTCCGCCGCCCGGGCCGTGACCACGTAACGCGCCTGGTCCTCGCCGAACCAGAACGCATGGGCCGGCACGTCCGCCGGCGCAGCGTCCAGCCGTGCGCCGAGCCGGCCGGCCATGGCCATCTCCGCCAGCGCCACCGCGAGGCCGCCGTCGGAGAGGTCGTGGACGGCCGTCGACAGCCCGTCCGCGATCAGGGCGCGCACGAAGTCGCCGTTCTCCCGTTCTTCGACGAGGTCGACCGGCGGCGGCGCACCCTCCTCGCGGCCGCAGATGTCGCGCAGGTAGAGCGATTGGCCGAGCCAGCCGGTGGTCTCGCCGATCAAAAGGATCGCCTCTCCGGCAGCCTTGAAGGCGATCGTGGCCGATTTGGTGAAATCCTCGAGCACGCCCACTCCGCCAATGGTCGGCGTCGGCAGGATGGCCCGGCCATTGGTCTCGTTGTAGAGCGACACGTTGCCGGACACGACGGGGAAATCGAGCGCCTCGCAGGCCGCCGCGATACCGCGAACGCAGCCGACGAACTGGCCCATGATCTCCGGCCGCTCGGGATTGCCGAAGTTGAGGTTGTCGGTGACGGCGAGCGGCGTGCCGCCGACGGCGGTGATGTTGCGCCAGGCTTCCGCCACAGCCTGCTTGCCGCCCTCGAACGGATCGGCCTCGCAATAGCGGGGCGTCACGTCGGCGGTGAGCGCCAGCGCCTTCGGTCCCTCGTTGACGCGCACCACGGCGGCGTCGCCGCCGGGCCGCTGCACAGTGTTGCCGAGGATGATGTGGTCGTATTGCTCCCAGACCCAACGGCGCGAGCACAGGTCCGGCGTCGCGATCAGGTGCTCCAGCGCGTCGGCGACGCTCATCGGCGGCGTTACGTCCGCCGCCTTGATGACCGGCCGCTTCTCCGCGAAGACGAAGGGCCGCTTGTAGACCGGCGCCTCGTCGCCCAGCTCCTTGATCGGCAGGTCGGCCATCACGTCGCCGCCATGGCGCACGACGAAGCGTCGGGTCGGCGTCGTATGGCCGACCACGGCGAAATCGAGGCCCCATTTGCGGAAGATCGCCTCGGCCTCCTGCTCCTTGTCGGGCTTGAGCACCATGAGCATGCGCTCCTGGCTCTCCGATAGCATCATCTCGTAGGCGCTCATGCCCTGCTCGCGGCACGGCACGCTGTCGAGGTCGAGATCGACGCCGAGGTCACCCTTTGCGCCCATCTCCACCGCCGAACAGGTAAGCCCGGCCGCGCCCATGTCCTGGATGGCGATCACGCAATCCCTGGCCATGATCTCCAGGCAGGCCTCCAGCAGCAGCTTCTCGGAGAACGGATCGCCGACCTGCACGGTCGGCCGCTTCTCCTCGGCGTCGGCGCCGAACTCGGCCGAGGCCATGGTGGCGCCGTGGATGCCGTCGCGACCGGTCTTGGAGCCGAGATAGACGATCGGCATGTTCACCCCGGAGGCGGCCGCGTAGAAAATCCTGTCGCGCTCGGCGAGGCCCACGGCCATGGCGTTCACCAGGCAGTTGCCGTCGTAGCGCGAATGGAACCGCACCTGGCCGCCCACGGTCGGCACGCCGAACGAGTTGCCGTAGCCGCCGACGCCGGCCACCACGCCGGAGACGACGTGGCGCGTCCTGGGGTGGCGCGGATCGCCGAAGGAGAGCGCGTTGAGACAGGCGATGGGCCGCGCGCCCATGGTGAACACGTCGCGCAGGATGCCGCCGACGCCGGTCGCCGCGCCCTGATAGGGCTCGATGTAGCTCGGGTGGTTGTGGCTCTCCATCTTGAACACGCAGGCGAGCCCGTCGCCGATGTCGATGACGCCGGCGTTCTCGCCCGGCCCCTGGATCACCCACGGCGCCTTGGTCGGCAGGCCACGCAGGTGAACTTTGGAGGACTTGTAGGAGCAGTGCTCGTTCCACATCGCCGAGAAGATGCCGAGCTCGGTGAAGCTCGGCGTGCGGCCGATGAGCTTGAGGATGCGCTCGTACTCGTCGGGCTTGAGGCCGTGGGCGGCGATCAGCTCCGGCGTGACGGCGGGTTCGTTACGGGACGTCATTTGCCGCGGTGCGCCTCGTAATAGGCCCGCAGCACGGCGTTCATGCGCGTCAGGTGGCCCTTGCCCTGCTGCTTGAACCAGTCGAGCACGTAGCGGTCCACCCGCAGATGAACCGACGTGGTGCGCGGACCGACGCGCACGACCTTGGCGTTTTTCCAGAAGTCCTCGGGCAATTCGTATTTCGGAGCATCTGGCGGGGTCTCATAAACCTCACCCCGCCTCCTCATCTCGCGCAGATCGGCGAGCGAATAGCGCCGTATATCGCCTTTTCCCCCTTTCACCGACTTCCCAGGCCGAGATGATGCGGCGGGCTTCGCCCCGGCGCGTGAACGCGACGACGTAGTATTTGCCCTCGAACTGACCGAGCGCGAGGAAGCGCGGCTCGCCTTCGAAACGGCTGTCTTCGATTTGGACATAATCACCCTCGAATATCTCAGCGACCAGCGCGAAATCCACGCGATGTTTGACGATATTGGCCTGCCGCTTGGCCTCGTCCCATTCGAACATCGTGGTGTACCTTCATTGGGTACACAATATGGGCTTACGCCGCCCTTGCCAAGTGCTCCACCAATCCGGCGAACAGGCCGCGGCCGTCGGTGCATCCCATCGCCGCTTCGACGTGGTTCTCCGGGTGCGGCATCATGCCGAAGACGTTGCCGCGATCGTTGACGATGCCGCAGATCGCGTTGGTCGCGCCGTTGAAATTCCAGGCCGGATCGACGGCCCCCTCCGGCGAGACGTAGCGGTAGAGCACGCGTCCCTCGCCTTCGAGACGGCGGATCGTGTCCTCGTCCGCAATGTAGTTGCCCTCGCCGTGCGCCACCGGCACGCGGATCACCTGGCCGGCGTTGTAGCCGCGGGTGAAAGGCGTATCCGATCGCTCGACGCGCAGGAACACATCGCGGCAGATGAACTTGAGCCGCGCGTTGCGCATCAAAACTCCCGGGAGCAGCCCGGACTCGCACAAAATCTGGAAACCGTTGCAGACGCCGAGCACGAGGCCGCCCCTGCCGGCAAAATCGCGCACCGCCCCCATGATCGGCGCGCGGCCCGCGATGGCCCCGCAGCGCAGGTAATCTCCGTAGGAGAAGCCGCCGGGCACCACCACCAGGTCGGTGCCGGCCGGCAGCGCAGTCTCCGCGTGCCAGACCATGGCCGGCTCGCGGCCGGATACCAGCCGCAACGCGCGCGCCATGTCGCGTTCGCGGTTGATTCCGGGAAAAACAAGGACGGCCGATTTCATGATCGGGGTGGACTCGCGGCAGCCAGGGAGACCCGGATCATGTAGTGCGATCCGGCTCGCGAATCCACGTCGAAACGCGGATTTGCACCGCCGGCTGGATGTTCTCCCCCCGGCGGCGGATGCCGCGCCGCTGCTGCGGTGCGCCGCTACGGCAGCATCTCCACCCGATAATTCTCGATCACCGTGTTGGCGAGCAGGCGCTCCGCCGCGTCCTTGAGCGCGGCTTCGGCCCTGGCCCGGTCGCCGTCGGAAACCTCGATGTCGAAGACTTTGCCCTGGCGCACGCTGGCCACGCCCGGAATCCCGAGCGATTTCAGCGCGCCCTCGATCGCCTTGCCCTGGGGGTCGAGGATGCCGGACTTCAGCGTGACCGTGACGCGCGCTTTCATCTAGTGCACGGCCTCGGGAACGCGGGCCTGCTCCAGCATCCTGCCATAGCCCGAAATCCGGCCGCTCTCGCCCACAAGGCGCAGCGCGGCCCAGAACGCCGACTGGGTGCTGGTGACCACCGGCACGCCGCACTTCTGTTCGATGGGCACCGCGCAATTGAGCGTGCGCAGGCCGCCGCAGGAAATCAGCGCCGCCTCGGCTCCGGGCGCCTCCTCGCAGGCCTTGACCGTGAGGTCGACGATTTCGCGCTCGGTCTTGCTCACCGCACCGCCGTTGAAATCGGTGATGCCGAAGCATTCGAGCGACAGCACCTCGAAGCCCCTGTCCGTGAGAAATTCGCGCAGCTTGTCGTTGACCACGTCGCTGTAGGCAGTGCTGACCGCGACCTTCCGCGCTCCTACCGCGTTAAGACCGTCGGCCACCGCCTGGCTCATGGTGCTGCACGGCAGGCCGGTGGCGCGGCGCACCCGGTCGAGCAAGTCGTCGTGGAACGCCGGGCCGCGATAGAAGGTCAGCGAGGTGCCGATCACCATCACCGCCTCGACTCCGCGACGCGCCAGGTTCTCGGCCGCCGGCACGATCTTGTCCACGGCGGCGTCATAGCCCTCGGGCGTCAGCGAGCGGACGCCGGTGCCGTGCGGCACGAAGTCCACGCCGGGATACATCTTCAGGCCCTCGTCGGGCACCCGATCTTCCGCGAACGGGACCACAAGGCCGATTCGGTGCTTTCCGCTCACCTGCCCCTCCCTATGAGGCGAACCTCAGCCCTTGACGAGGATCGGCCCCGAGCCCTGCGGCCGCTCGTTCTCGGCAATGATGCCGAGCCGCTTGGCGACTTCGGTATAGGCTTCCACGAGCCCGCCGAGGTCGCGGCGGAAGCGATCCTTGTCGAGCTTCTCGTTCGACTTGATGTCCCACAGCCGGCAGCTGTCCGGCGAAATCTCGTCGGCCACGACGATGCGGAGCATCTCGTTTTCCCACAGCCGGCCGCATTCCATCTTGAAATCGACAAGCCTGATGCCGACGCCGAGGAACAGGCCGGACAGGAAGTCGTTGACGCGAATGGCGAGCGCCATGATGTCGTCGATCTCCTGCGGATTGGCCCAGCCGAACGCGGTAATGTGCTCCTCCGACACCATCGGGTCGTTGAGTGCGTCGTTTTTGTAGTAAAATTCGATGATCGAGCGCGGAAGCTGCGTGCCCTCCTCGATGCCGAGTCGCGTCGAAAGCGAGCCCGCGGCAACGTTGCGCACCACGATCTCGAGCGGGATGATCTCGACCTCGCGGATCAACTGCTCGCGCATGTTGAGCCGCTTGATGAAGTGAGTCGGCACGCCGATGTTGTTGAGGTGCTGGAACACGTACTCGGAGATGCGGTTGTTCAGCACCCCCTTGCCTTCGATCACCTCGTGTTTCTTGGCATTGAACGCGGTGGCGTCGTCCTTGAAGTGCTGGATCAGCGTTCCCGGCTCCGGTCCTTCGTAGAGAACCTTCGCCTTGCCTTCATAGATGCGGCGACGGCGGCTCATCGGGGTGTACCGTGGCTTGATAAAATCCATATCGGTTGCCGTGGCTCCTTGTCAGTGGTCGAGGTCCGCGGCGGCGGAAGCAAGCGGCGCCATTGACTGCAACTCTGGGACTGCAACCCTGGCGACGGGCCCTCCGCGCAACAAAGCGCACGGCGCGGAGTACCCATCACATAGACCTAGCGGGGGGCCGTCGCAATGCCCATGTTGCGACAGCGCGGCGGTTGCCTTGACGCCGCTGGGCCGATATGCAAGGCGCGGCCGTCGGCAATGGCGGACGGCGGCAAGCGGGGACGACATGACCACGTTCAACGAGCGCGAAGAGGGCTTCGAGAAGAAGTTCGCTCACGACGAGGAATTGAGATTCAAGGCCGTGGCCCGCCGCAACCGGCTGCTCGGCCAGTGGGCGGCTGAAAAGCTGGGCCTGTCCGGCGCCGAGGCAGACGCCTACGCCAAGGCCGTGGTGGCCGCGGATTTCGAAGAGCCCGGCGACAACGACGTTTTCCGCAAGGTGCGCACGGATTTCGACGCCAGGAACGTTGCTGTGTCCGACGTCGAGATTCGCAAGGCGATGGAAGATCTGCTGGCGCAGGCCGTCTTGGAGATCAAGAAAAGCGGCTGAGATCCGCAGCCGTTTCGGCGTTCATCGCGGATCGCGCACGAGATGCGGCATCATGCGGTGGAGCGTCCGGTCCTTCAGCAACCAATGATGGGCGAGCGCCGCCAGGGCATGGGCCAGGGCGAGCAGAATCACCACGTTGGCCAGCAGTTCATGATTGCCCAGCACCGCCCTGGCGAAGGCGCGATCCGCGGGCCAGGGTGACGGGATTTGTCCGAGCCCGAACAGCGGCAACGGACGGCCGCGGCCGAACTGCACGACGATTCCCGCAATCGGGACCAAAAGCAGCAGCCCGTAAATGACGGCGTGGACGAGACGGGATGCCCAATCGAGCGCCGAGCCGAATCGGGTCGGCGCCGGGGCGGGTGCCGGATCGACCATCCGCCACAGGATGCGCGCCACGGTCAGCGCCAGGACCGCCAGACCCGCCGAGATGTGAACGACCAGGCCGGCCGCCCGCGGCTCGCCGCGCGGCAGCAGGTCCATGCCCTGCCCCAGACCCCAGGCGAGGGCGACGAGAGCGACCGTGAGCCAATGGAGCGTCAGCGATACGGCGCCGTATCGGTCATCGGAATTGCGCAGCTGCATCTTGTCGTCCTGACGAGTCGCCCGGTGACGTCAGCCTGCCTTTTCTCCGGCCGTCTTCGCAAGACGGTCGAGCACGGCGCCGACGTCGGCCGCCACGTCGGCCGCGGCCACATCGACGATTCGATAGTTGCGCTCGCGCAGCCAGGCGCGCTTGTCCGCGCGCGCCGCGGCGGCCTCGGCGCTCTCCCGCTCCGGCGCGATGTCCACGACCAGCCGCTCGCGGAACGACACCATGTCGAGCACGTGCGGGCCGACCGGCGCCTGGCGCATGAAGCCGCGGCCGGCGAAGCGGCGGTCGCGCGTCAGCGCGTCCCACAACGTGCGCTCCGCCTCGGTCGGGTTGCGCCGCAGGAGCTTGGCGAGCCCACGCACCGGCGTGCGGCCCGTGGGTGCGCGGCCCTCGCCATGCTCGGCGATCAGCGCGCGCAGGCGCGCCGCCTCGTCGCTGTCGAGGATGCCGCCGCGCGCCGGCCCTTTCGGCCCCTGGGCGATGGCGGCGACGATGCCCGACAGCGTCTGCATGTCCTGCTGCGTGGGCTGCATGCGCGCGAAGATGTTCTGCAGGTTGACGAGCATGGTCGAGCGTTTCGCCTCGGGGCGGAAGAATTCCACCCGGTCGAGCTCGCGCCCGATCATTGCGAAGAACGACATCATCTGCTGCTTGGAGGCCGGCGGCGAGCGCTGCGGCATGGTGAACGGCAGAGCGCCGGCGCTGGCGTGCTTGAACCATTCGTAGGACACGATGGCGACCGCCTGGGCGAGATTCAGCGAGGCGAAGGCCGGGTTCACAGGAAGCGTAAGGATGCGGTCGGCGAGCGCCACCTCCTCGCCGGTGAGGCCGATCCGCTCGCGGCCGAACAGGATCGCGCAGGTCTCGCCGGCGGCGACCCGGACGCCGAGTTCGCGCGCCGCCTCCTCCGCCGAGATCACCGGCTTGGCCTGGTCATGGGCGCGGGCCGTGGTCGCCACGACGAAGCTGCAGTCGGCCACGGCTTCGCCGAAGCGCGGGAACACCTCGGCCCGGTCGAGCACGCGGTCCGCGCCCGCGGCCATCACATGCGCGCGCTCGTTCGGCCACCCCTGGCGCGGCGCGACGAGGCGCATCCGGCCGAGGCCGAAATTGGCCATGGCGCGCGCCGCGGCGCCGATATTCTCGCCGAGCTGCGGCTCGACCAGCACCACCAGCGGCCCCGGGGTCTCGACCCAATTCCGCGTCTTGTCTGTACCTGCTCCGGGCATGGCCGTGTTATGCACGCCCAACCGGCCCGCGCGAAGGAGAAATTCATTGACCGGGGATACCGACGCCCGCCGCCTCGTGCTCGGCGCCGCCGTGGGCTTCACCACCGACAAGGTCCGTATTTTCGTCGAGTCGCTGCGGGGCAGCGGCTACACCGGCGACATCGTCATGCTGGTGGGCTTCCGGGACCGCGCGCTCATCGCCTACCTGCGCAGCCGCGGCGCCACCCCGAAGCGCACCTGGTTCATCCGCCGCTTCCACGGGCCGATCCACGCCTACCGCTTCGAGCTGTTCGCGCGCACCCTGCAAGGGCTGCGCGACCGCTATGACACGGTGATGGTGACGGACGTGCGCGACGTGGCGTTCCAGGCGCATCCTTTCGCCGCAACCGACGGCGACGGCTGCCTGTTCTTCATGGAAGGAGACCGGCGCGCCATCGGCGACGAGCCGACCAACATGGTCTATGTGCGCACCTTTTTATCGGACGCGGAGGTCGAACGGCTCAAGCCCCACCGCATCACCTGCTGCGGCGTGGTGATCGGCGGCATGGCGGCGATGATCGCCTACCTCGATCGCATGACCGCCGACCTCAAGTCGGTGCCGCTCAGGGTCCGGCGCAAGATCGGCGCCGACACCGCCTTCCATAACCGCATGGCGCACCTGACCCGGGACGTGCCCGCGACGCTGGTCGAGAACAACGTCCGCGTCGCCACCATGGGCATCGAGCCGCTCTCGGTCTACCGGATCGGCGCCGACAACCTTGTCCGCACCGCGGACGGCCACCTGCCGGCGATCCTGCACCAGTACGACCGGATTCCCGAGATCAAGGCCGCGGTGGAAGCGCGCTGGCGGGCGTGAAAAGCCGGCTTTCTCCCCCGCGCCGCCAATGCTATAGGCACAGCCGCCGGCCGTCAGCCCACCCACTCGGGGCCGGCCGTTCACGCCGGGCTCCCAATTCCCCCCGCTAGAGGTCTCCATCAATGGCGAAGATCAAGGTTGCCAATCCGGTCGTCGAAATGGACGGCGACGAGATGACTCGCATCATCTGGCAATACATCAAGGACAAGCTGATCCATCCCTATCTCGACATCGACCTGTTGTATTACGATCTCGGCATCCAGAAACGCGACGAGACCCGCGACCAGATCACCATCGACGCCGCCGAGATGACCAAGAAGGTCGGCGTCGCCGTGAAGTGCGCGACCATCACGCCCGACGAGGCGCGGGTGAAGGAGTTCAATCTTCACGAGATGTACCGCTCGCCGAACGGCACCATCCGCAACATCCTCGGCGGCGTGATCTTCCGCGAGCCGATCATCTGCAAGAACGTGCCGCGGCTGGTCCCCGGCTGGACCCAGCCCATCATCATCGGCCGCCATGCCTACGGCGACCAGTACCGCGCCACCGATTTCAAAGTGCCGGGCAAGGGCAAGCTGACCCTGACCTTCGTCGGCGACGACGGCCAGAAGATCGAGCGCGAGGTGTTCCAGTTCCCGGGACCGGGCGTCGCGATGTCGATGTACAACCTCGACCAGTCGATCTACGACTTCGCGCGCGCGTCGATGAACTATGCGCTCAACCGCGGCTATCCGCTCTATCTCTCGACCAAGAACACCATCGTCAAGGTCTACGATGGCCGCTTCAAGGACATCTTCCAGGAGGTGTTCGACAAGGAGTTCAAAGACAAGTTCGCCGAGAAGAAGCTCACCTACGAGCACCGCCTGATCGACGACATGGTGGCGGCCTCCCTGAAATGGTCCGGCGGCTATGTCTGGGCCTGCAAGAACTATGACGGCGACGTGCAGTCCGACACCGTGGCGCAGGGCTACGGCTCGCTCGGCCTGATGACCTCGGTGCTGACCACGCCGGACGGCAGGATCGTCGAGGCCGAGGCCGCCCACGGCACCGTGACGCGCCACTACCGCCAGCATCAGCGCGGCGAGCAGACCTCCACCAACTCGGTGGCCTCGATCTTCGCCTGGACGCGGGGGCTCGCGCACCGCGCCAAGCTCGACAGCAACGCCGAGCTCGCGAAGTTCGCCGCGACCCTGGAGAAGGTGACGGTCGCGACGGTCGAGTCCGGCTTCATGACCAAGGATCTCGCGATCCTGGTCGGCTCGGATCAGAAGTGGCTTTCCACCACCGGCTTCCTCGACAAGGTGGACGAGAACCTGAAAAAGGCCATGGCGGCGTAAGCAGCACCAGCTTGAGAAGCGAACGGCGGGCGGCGAATGGACGCTATTCGCCGCCCGCCGCTTTTTGAGCGACCTGTCCGATCATGGCCTTGGCGATCTCGCGCTCGCCCATGATGACGACGGTGGCGCCGAACGACTTGAGGTGCGTGACCTCCTCGTCCGAATGCGCCCGCGCGATGATCGGCAACGACGGATTGAGCGCGCGCGCCCGGGCGACGATCTGGCCGCCCTCGAAGGCATCGGGAATCGCGACCAGGAGAGCCCGCGCGGCGCCGATATTGACCGCGGGCAATATCTCCGGGGCGGCGGCGTTGCCGGCAATCGATTCGATCCCGTCCTCGCGCAGCTTCTCCAGCGCGCCGGGATCGTTCTCGATCGCGAGGATCGGCGTGCCGGCCTCGCGCAGCGCCTGCGCCACCACGCGGCCGACGCGGCCGTAGCCGACCAGCACCACGTGCCCGGCGAGCGCGCTCACCGGCAGCGGCTCTCGCGGCGGCGGGCCGGCCTGCGGTTTCTCGCCGTCGCCTTCCGCCGGCCCGGCGACAAAATGATCGAGGATCGCGAAGCAGACCGGGTTGAGCAGGATCGAGATGATAGCGCCCGCAAGGATGAGGTCGCGGCCGCGCTCGGGCAGCAGACCCAGATCGACGCCGAGCCCGGCGAGGATGAAGGAGAACTCGCCGATCTGGGCGAGGCTCGCCGAGATCGTGAGGGCGGTGGAGCGCGGATGGCCGAACAGCCGCACGATGGCGAAGGCCGCGGCCGACTTGCCGAGAATGACGACAAACAGCGTGGCGAGCAGCGGCAGCGGCTCGCGCAGCACGATCGCCGGATTGACCAGCATGCCGACCGAGACGAAGAACAGCACGGCGAAGGCGTCGCGCAGCGGCAGCGTCTCCTGCGCGGCGCGGTGGCTGAGTTCCGACTCGCTCAGGATCATGCCGGCGAAGAACGCGCCCAGCGCGAACGACACGTCGAACAGGATCGCGGCGCCGAAGGCGACACCCAGCGAGATCGCCAGCACCGCCAGCCGGAACAGCTCCCGCGAGCCGGTGTGCGCGACGTAGTGCAGGATCCACGGGATGACGCGGCGGCCGACCACCAGCATGAAGAACACGAAGCCGCCGACCTTCGCGACCGTGATGAGGAGCGGCCAGGCAACGGCGGCAAGCCCCGCGCTGGCGCCGTCCTTGAGGATGCCCGCAAGCGCCGGCAGCGCAACGAGCGTCAGGACCGTGGCGATGTCCTCGACGATCAGCCAGCCCACTGCGATGCGTCCGCGCTCGGTCTCCAGCAGGCGCCGCTCCTGCAATGCGCGCAGCAGCACCACGGTCGAGGCGACCGACAGGGAGAGGCCGAACACCAGCCCGCCGCCCGCCGACCAGCCAAGCAGCCAGGCGAGCCCCATGCCGAGCAGCGTCGCGATCGCGATCTGCGCCGCCGCGCCGGGAATGGCGATGGCGCGCACCGAGAGCAGGTCCTTGAGCGAGAAATGCAGGCCGACGCCGAACATCAGGAGGATGATGCCAATCTCGGCGAGCTCGCCGGCGAGATTCTGGTCGGCGACGTAGCCCGGCGTGAACGGGCCCATGACGATGCCGGCGACGAGATAGCCGACGAGCGGCGAGACCCGCACCCGCTGCGCCAGGGTGCCGAACACGAACGCCAGCACCAGCCCGATCACGATCGTGGACAGGAGCGGCGTCGCGTGTCCCATTGGATCGTTCCTGTGCCGCTCTTGCGGTTACCCTGCCGCCAGCGCCTTCTCGATCGCGCCCAGCGCCTCGCGGGCCTTGGCGCCATCAGGGCCGCCGGCCTGCGCCATGTCGGGACGGCCGCCGCCGCCCTTGCCGCCGAGCGCCTCGGCGCCCTTCCTCACCAGATCGACGGCATTGAACCGCGAGACAAGATCGCTGGTGACGCCGACTACGACGCCGGCCTTGCCGTCCTCCGTGGTGCCGACGATGGCGACCACGCCGGAGCCGACCTGCTTCTTGCCCTCGTCGGCGAGGCTGCGCAGGTCTTTCAGGTCGATGCCGGCGACCGCGCGCGCGAGAAGCTTCACGTCGCCGACGCTGCGCACCGCCTCGCCGCTTGCCGCGCCCGAGCCGCCGCCCATGGCGAGCTTTTTCTTCGCGTCGGAAAGGTCGCGCTCCAGCTTCTTGCGCTCGTCCAGGAGCGCGGCGATGCGCGCCGGCGTCTCGTCCACCGAGACGCGCAATTCGGCCGCGGCATCCTTCGCGACCCGGGCGATGTGGTTCGCCGCCTTGCGCGCGGCCGTGCCGGTTAGCGCCTCGATGCGGCGCACGCCCGCGGCGACGCCGGAATCCGCGAGACCGAAGATGACGCCGATGTCGCCGGTGCGCTGCACATGGGTGCCGCCGCACAGCTCCACCGACCAGCCCATGGCGTTGCCTCCGGCGCCCGAAGGACTGTGGCCCATGGCGACCACGCGCACCTCGTCGCCGTATTTCTCGCCGAACAGCGCCCGCGCGCCGGAGGCGCGCGCATCCTCGAGCGCCATCAGCCGCGTCGTCACCGGCGAGTTCTGCAGCACGTAGTCGTTGGCAAGGTCCTCGACCTTCTCGATCTCCTCCGCCGTCATCGGCTTGGGATGGGAGAAATCGAAGCGCAGCCGGTCGGGCGCGACCAGCGAGCCTTTCTGCGCCACGTGGTCGCCGAGCACCTGGCGCAGCGCCTCATGCAAAAGGTGGGTCGCCGAGTGATTGCGCCGGATCGCAGCGCGGCGCGCATGGTCGACGTCGAGCGTCAGCGCGGCGCCGACGCGCAGCGTGCCCTGCTCCACCGTGCCGGTGTGGACGAACAGGTCGCCCGCCTCCTTCTGCGTATCGGCGACGCGGAACAGCACGCCGTCGCCGGTCATGACGCCGGTGTCGCCCACCTGGCCACCGGATTCGCCGTAGAACGGCGTCTGGTTGAGCACGACGGCGCCGGTCTCGCCCGCCTTGAGCTCGGCCGCTTCCTTGCCGTCGCGAACGATGGCCTGCACCACGCCCTCGGCGGTCTCGGTGTCGTAGCCGAGGAACTCGGTGGCGCCGAGCCGCTCGCGCAGCGGAAACCAGATCGCCGCGCTCGCCGCTTCGCCCGAGCCGGCCCAGGACGCGCGCGCCTTCTCCTTCTGCCGCTCCATGGCCGCGTTGAAGCCCGCGAGATCGACGGCGACGCCGCGCGCCTTCAGCGCATCCTGGGTGAGGTCGAGGGGGAAGCCGTAGGTGTCGTAGAGCGTGAACGCCACCTCGCCCTTGAGCGCGTCGCCGCGCGCCAGGCCGCGGCTCTCCTCGTCGAGGATGGCGAGCCCGCGCTCCAGCGTCTTGCGGAAGCGCGTCTCTTCGAGCTTGAGCGTTTCCGTGATCAGCGCCTCGGCGCGGACGAGTTCCGGATAAGCCTGGCCCATCTCGCGCACCAGCACGGGCACGAGCTTCCACATCAGCGGCTCCTTGGCGCCGAGCAGCTCGGCGTGGCGCATGGCGCGGCGCATGATGCGGCGGAGCACGTAGCCGCGGCCCTCGTTCGAGGGCAGCACGCCGTCGGCGATGAGGAACGCGGAGGCGCGCAGGTGATCCGCGATGACGCGGTGGGAGACCTGGCCCTCGGGTTCGACGCCGGTGGCGTCCGCCACCGCCTGGATCAGCGCCCTGAACAGGTCGATTCCGTAGTTGTCGTGGGTGCCCTGCAGCACCGCGGCGATGCGCTCCAGCCCCATGCCGGTGTCGATCGAGGGCCGCGGCAGATCGATGCGCTCGCCGCCGGCAAGCTGCTCGTACTGCATGAACACGAGGTTCCAGATCTCGATGAAGCGGTCGCCGTCGGCATCCGGGGAGCCGGGCGGGCCGCCGGGGATATGCGGGCCGTGGTCGTAGAAAATCTCCGAGCACGGGCCGCATGGACCGGTGTCGCCCATGGCCCAGAAATTGTCGGACCCGGCGATGCGGACGATCTTGCTGTCGGGCAGGCCGGCGATCTTCTTCCACAGGTTGAAGGCCTGGTCGTCGTCCACGTAGACGGTCACCATCAGCCGCTCGACGGGAATGTCGAACTCCTTGGTGATGAGGTTCCAGGCGAGCTCGATGGCGCGGTCCTTGAAATAGTCGCCGAACGAGAAGTTGCCGAGCATCTCGAAGAACGTGTGATGGCGCGCGGTGTAGCCCACGTTGTCGAGGTCGTTGTGCTTGCCGCCCGCGCGCACGCATTTCTGCGCCGTGGTCGCGCGCCGGTAGGGCCGCTTCTCGACGCCGGTGAACACATTCTTGAACTGCACCATCCCGGCGTTGGTGAACATCAGCGTCGGGTCGTTGCGCGGCACCAGGGGCGACGACGGCACGAGTTCGTGCCCGTTCTTCTGGAAATAGCCCAGGAAGGCCGACCGGATGTCGTTGACGCCGCTCATGTTCCGCTACCGCAAACCCTTTCGCCCGCGCAGCCGCGCGCCGCAATGCTATGGGCGCCGAAAGCGGCGCCCAGCCATCCCTCTCCACCCCGGACAACTTATGTAGCGGCGCGTCCAGACACTGTCCAGAAAAGGCGCCATGCGCAACGCCGCGGGGCCGGGAGCGGCGGCGCTTACGCGAGCAGCCGGTCTCGGCTATAACGGCCGGGCCCGCGCCCGGCGGGCTCCCGGCCCTCGCATACCGGGCTCTGCTTTCCCGGCCGTACCGGCCCGAGCCAAACCCAATAGGCAAAGTGTACGCACGATGACCAGCACCACCGCATCAACCCTCGAACAGCGGCTCAAGGCCGGACGCTTCGTCCTGACGGCCGAGGTCGTCCCGCCGATCTCCTGCGACGCCCAGGACCTCCTCAAGAAGGCGCTGCCGCTCAAGGGGGTGGCCGACGCGGTGAACGTCACCGACGGCGCAGGCGCCCGCGCCCACATGAGCGCGGTGGCGGCCGCGACGATCATGAAGGGCGCCGGCATCGAGCCGATCCTCCAGCTCGTATGCCGCGACCGCAACCGCATCGGCCTGCAGAGCGATCTGATGGGCGCCGCCGCGCTCGGCATCCATAACCTTTTGATCCTCGGCGGCGACAAGCCCACCGCCGGCGACCAGCCCGATGCCAAGGCCGTGTTCGACCTCGATTCCAAGTCGCTGTCGAAGACCGCCTACGACATCGGGCACGGCAAGCTGCCGACCGGCACCGCCGTCGCCAACGCCAGGCCGTTCTTCATCGGCGCTGCGGACGCGCCGCTCGACCCCAAGCCGGACTGGCAGCCGACGAGCCTCAAGGGCAAGATCGAGGCCGGCGCCAGCTTCGCGCAGACCCAGTTTTGCATGGACGCCGGGGTGATCCGCCGTTACATCGCGCGGCTGACCGAGGCCGGCATCCTGCCGAATTTCCACCTGATCGTCGGCGTCAATCCGCTGCGTTCGGCGAAATCCGCCAACTGGATGCGCAACAACTTGTTCGGCACGATCATCGCCGATTCCATGATCCAGCGCATCGAGAAGGCCGCCGATCCCGGCGCCGAGGGCCGCCTCATCTGCGTCGAGTACATCGAGGAGCTGGCGGGCATTCCGGGCGTGGCCGGCGTGCACATCATGGCGCCGGGCAACGACGCCGCAGTGCCCGACGTGATCAACGAGGCGCGCAAGCGCATCCCCCGCGCGGCGCTGTAAGGACGCCGCCAGAGGCGGGCGGCCGGTCATCCGACGTATACCCGGCCCGTCGCTCGCCGCA
>Ga0180221_1001470_pt1 | contig 15672 bp, 8 predicted proteins | sample eDN5th37CKraftMG_FD_151339 | JGI IMG/M metagenome (GOLD analysis project Ga0180221, IMG submission 151339) | Enriched Miracle-Growth compost microbial communities from Emeryville, California, USA - eDNA 5th pass 37_C Kraft MG (version 2) (version 2) ...
CGGGGGCGGGGTGCAGGTCGTCCGCGTTGGTGCCGGGCAGCAGGCGCGCGACGGACGCGGCGAACAGCGTCCGCGACACGGAGCGCGCCACCTCGGCCGCGCCGGGCACGAGGTTGCGGCCGGCCATCCGCCACAGCCCGGGCCAGGACGCGGCGTCGAGGACGTCGCGCCAGGCGACGTCGCGCCGTCGGTAGCCCTCGCGGGCGAGGGCGAGGACGGCGTTCGGCCCGGCGTGGACCTCGCCGTGCACGCCCCGCGTGAGGTGCACCCCGAGGAACGGGAACCGCGGGTCGGGCACGGGGTACACGAGACCCCGCACCCGGTCGGCGGCGCGCGGGGCGAGGTCGAAGAACTCGCCGCGGAACGGCACGATGCGGGCCCCGGGGTCGACGCCGCAGGCCCGCGCCAGCCGGTCGGCGTGCAGGCCGCCGCACACCACGAGGGCGTCGGCGACGAGCTCGTACCCGGCGTCGGCGCCGACCTCCTCGACGTCGGCCCGCACCTCCTCGCCGACCACGCGCGCGCTGCGCAGGGCGCGGCCGAGCAGCACGGCGCCGCCGGCGTCCGCGACCTGTCGCGCGAGGACGGCGCACACCGCGCGGTAGTCGACCACGCCCGTGGTCTCGACCCGGAGCGCGCCGACGCACGCGATCTCGGGCTCGAGCTCGCGGGCCTCGACGGGGTCCAGCTCGCGCACGGGAACCCCGTTCGCGATGCCGCGCTCCGTGAGGACGCGCAGCCGGTCGCGCTCTCCGGCGTCCGTCGCCACGACGAGCTTCCCGGAGACGGCGACGGGGACGTCGTGCTCCCTGGCGAACTGCGTCATCGAGGCCGCGCCCGCGGTGCCCAGCCGAGCCTTGAGGCTGCCCGGCGCGTAGTAGAGGCCCGAGTGGATCACGCCCGAGTTGCGGCCGGTCTGGTGGCAGGAGAGGTCGCGCTCCTTCTCCAGGACGGTGACCTCGTCGCCGCGGCGCGCGAGGCGTGCGGCCGTTGCGAGCCCGATGATCCCGCCCCCGACGACGATGACGCGCATGCTGCCTCCTCCGGCTGGTGGTGGCGGGCCAGGTCCCTGGCCCGGCCCGCCGATCCCAGGATGGCAGTCCGGGCCCGGCGCAGGGAGGGACGACCAGGGTGAACGGTGGGGTGAACCCCGCCGGCGCCCGCGTCCTCCGGCATAGTGGGAGGAGCGGCCGGGACGGCGGCCGCGGTCACGAGGAGGCACGGCCATGAGCCACGACGACGGCACGCAGCCGAACCCGTACGAGCCGCGGCCGGACACGTCCGGCTCGGACTCGCCAGGCACGCCGGGGACGCCCGGTCCGGACACGCCGGGGCAGGACGTGCCCGGCCCGCCGCCGCCCGGCGACCCCTGGCAGCAGCCGGACGCCCAGCAGGAGCCGTACGCCCAGCCGTACGCCCAGCCGGACCCGCAGCAGCCGTACGGTCAGCAGCCCTATGCCCAGCAGCCGTACCCCCAGCAGCAGCCGTACGCGCAGCCCTACGGCCAGCCGTACGCGCCGTCCCAGGGGACCGACGGCTGGGCGATCGCGGCGCTGGTGACGGGCATCCTCGGCCTGGCGGTGGTCCCGATCGTGCTGGGGATCATCAGCCTCTCGCGGATCTCGCGGACGGGGCAGCAGGGCAAGGGCATGGCGATCGCCGGCATCGTGCTGGGTGCGGTGGGCGTGGTCGCGTGGGTGCTGGTGATCATCTTCGCCGCCGTGCTCGTCTCCCAGATCGACCCGAGCGACTTCGAGACGTACGACATGTCGATGGCCCTCCTGCTCGGGTCGTAGGCGCCGACCCGGGCCGCGCTCGGTTCGTTCAACCGTTGCCCCTAATGTGCCGGGCGCTCTACGGTGTCCCCGGCGGCACATGGACGTGCCGCCGGTCCCGGGCGGCGGCGAGACCGGCGTCAGGGCCCCACCGATCGCGAGGGAGCGACGATGAGGCAGCGGGTGAGACGGGCGGTCGCCGTGGTGGCGGCCGCGGCGGTGGCGGTGACGGGCGCCGTGGGCGCGACGATGGCGGCGGCGGACGACTCCGTCGTTCTCGAAAACGATTTCGACGAGTCGGTCGAGCCCTGGGGACCGCGCGGCCCCGTGACGCTCGAGATCTCGGACGACGCGCGGACGGGTGCGGGGGCGCTGTCCGTCACGGGCCGGACTGACGAGTGGAACGGCCCGGCGACCGCCGTCGACGGGCTGTTCGCCGAGGGTGAGGAGTACGACGTCGAGGCCTGGGTGAAGCTCCCGGCCGGGGCGGACGGCCCCGCGGCGATGCACTTCACCGTCCAGGAGACGTCCGCCGACGGCGACGCCTACGCGTGGGTGGGCGACGCGGTCGACGTCACGGCGGACGAGTGGGTGCGCCTCGGCGGCACGTACACGATGCCGGCGGGCCTCACGGCGGCGCAGCTCTACGTCGAGGCGGCCCCGGTCGGCGGGGAGCACCCGTCGTTCCTCGTGGACGACCTCGTCGTCACGGGCAGCGAGCGCACCGCCCCGCCGGTGCAGGACCTCACCGGCGTCAAGGAGACCGTGGACTTCCCGTTCGGCGTGGCGATCGACGAGCGCGAGACCACCGGCGACGCGTCCGAGCTGCTGCTGCGGCACTTCGACCAGATCACGGCCGAGAACCACATGAAGCCCGAGGCCTGGTACGCCGAGGACCGCACGTTCCGCCCCGACCCGCAGGCCGTCGCGATGATGGACTTCGCCGCGGCGAACGACCTGCGCGTGTACGGGCACGTGCTGGTCTGGCACTCCCAGACGCCGGAGTGGTTCTTCCAGGCAGAGGACGGCACCCCGCTGACGACGTCCGACGAGGACCGGGCGGTGCTGCGTGAGCGGCTGCGCACGCACGTCTTCTCGGTGGCCGGCTGGCTTGCCGAGAACTACGGGGAGTTCGGCGGCGACAACCCGCTCACGGCGTTCGACGTCGTCAACGAGGTGGTGAACGACGGCGCCACGAGCGACCCGGACGACGGCCTGCGCCGCAGCGAGTGGTACCGGATCCTCGGCGAGGACTTCCTCGACCTCGCGTTCCAGTACGCGGACGAGGCGTTCAACGACACCTACGCGGCCGAGGGCACGGACCGCCCGGTGGCGCTGTTCATCAACGACTACAACACGGAGCAGTCGGGCAAGCAGGACCGGTACCGGGCGCTCGTCGAGCGGCTGCTCGCCCGCGGCGTGCCGGTGGACGGCGTGGGTCACCAGTTCCACGTGTCGCTGTCGATGCCGGTGGGCCAGCTGGAGGCGGCCGTCGAGCGGTTCGCCGACCTGCCGGTCACGCAGGCGGTCACGGAGCTCGACGTCTCGACCGGCACCCCCGAGACGGACGCGAACCTCATCGAGCAGGGGTACTGGTTCCGCGACGCGTTCCGGATGTTCCGCGAGCACGCGGACTCCCTGTACTCCGTCACCGTCTGGGGACTGACCGACGACCGCTCGTGGCGCGCCGACGACGGCGCGCCGCTGCTCTTCGACGAGGACCGGCAGGCCAAGCCCGCGTACTTCGGCGCCGTGGACGGCGACGTGCCGCCGCGGCTCAAGTCCGCCCGCGTCTTCGCCGGCGACGTCCCGCTCGACGACGACGCCGCGTCGTCGCCCGTGTGGGATCGGCTCCCGCGGCACGCGATCACGGCCGACGGCAGCGGCGAGACGGTCGCCGACTTCCAGCTGCGGTGGGCGCCCGACCACCTCACCGGGCACGTGCGGGTGACCGACCCCTCCGCCGACGCCACCGACGCCGTGACCTTCGACGTGGACGGGGCGACGACCACGGTGGGCCGGGACGGCACGGTGACCGGGCCGGACGGCGCGGCCGCGGTCGTCGAGCCGGCCGACGACGGGTACGTCGTCGTCGCGCACCTGCCGCTGGCGGACGCCGTCGAGGGCGGCACCGCGGGCCTCGACGTCCGCGTCGACGACGGCGCGACCACGTCCGGGTGGAACACCCCCGGGTCGCTCGGCGCGCTCACCCTCCTGGAGGAGCTGAGCTACCTCGAGGTGGCCGAGGCGGCGACGCCGCCCCAGGTCGACGGCGCGGTGGACGACGTGTGGGCGGACGCCTCCGCGGTCACCACCGACCGGCAGATCGAGGGCGAGGGCGGCGCCACGGCGACCGTGCGCACGCTCTGGTCCGGAGACACGCTGTACGTGCTCGCGGAGGTCGCCGACCCCGTCGTGGACGTCAGCGGCTCCGACCCGTGGGTGCAGGACTCGGTCGAGATCTTCGTGGACGCCGGCAACGCGAAGAACGGCGCGTACCGCGACGTCGACACCCAGATCCGGATCAACGCCGAGAACGTCACGTCGTTCGGCACGGGCGACGAGGCGGACCAGGCGGCCCGCCTGACGTCGGCCACCGCCACGGTGGACGGCGGGTACGTGGTCGAGGCGTCGGTCGACCTGCTCGGCACGGGCGGGGCGGGCACGTTCCACGGCCTGGACTTCCAGGTCAACGACGGCACGGACGGCACCCGCACGGCGGTGCGCGACTGGGCGGACCCCACCGGCGCGGGCTACCAGTCCACGGCGCGGTGGGGCGTCGGGAAGCTCGTGGCCGCGCCCGAGCCGGAGGGGCTGGTGAACGTCGAGGCCCCGTCCGTCGTCCCCGACCCCCGCAAGGGCACCAAGCCGGGCGCCGTGCTCGTGGCGGACCCGGGGGAGTGGACCGCCCCCGACGGCGAGCGCGTGCGGTACACGTACCGCTGGCTGCGCGACGGCGAGCCCGTGCGACGCCCGCTCGGCGCCCTGACCGACCTCGCACGCCTGCTCGACCTCACCGGTCAGGTGCTGCGCGGGACGGCCGAGCCGGAGGTGCTCCTCTCGGTCGCGGGCTCCACCTACGGCGTGACCGGGAAGGACGTCGGGCACGAGGTGAGCGTCGAGGTGACGGCGCACGCCCGGGGGCTGGACGACGTCACGGCCGTCTCCGAGCCGGTGACGCCCGCGCGTCGGTGACCGGCCGCACGCCCGGCCGGCCGGCACCCTCCCCGGCGGGGGTGCCGGCCGGCGGCCGTGTGGGGGTCCGGCGAAGACGTCGGTCAGGGTGCCGGCCCCGCCCGCGCGGGTGGGTAGCATCGCGGGCCTGAGACCCCGGACGACGCGCCGACAGACGATCCGATCAGGAGATTCATGAGCCAGCCGCGCGGGTACGACCCCCACGACGCCGCACCCACCCAGGCCATCCCGCCGCACGAGGACGGCACCACGGTGCTGCCGCCGACGCAGGCGTTGGGCGGGGCCGACGACGGCACGCAGGTGCTGCCGGCGGGCGGTCACGGCGAGGGGACGACGGTGCTGCCGTCGGCGCAGGAGTTCGGCGAGCTCGTCGACGGCACGGCCGTCCTGCCGGCGTCGCACGGCGCGTACGGCGACGGCACGCAGGTCCTGCCGCCGGGCGGGTACGGCGACGGGACGGTGCTGCCGCACGCCGCGCCGCCGCGGCGCGCCTCCTCCCGGCCGGTCGGGTCGCTCGCGGCTCCGGCGGCCACGCCCGCGCCGCACGCGCCCGCGGCCCGGCCGGCGGCACCGCAGCCTGCCGCACCGGCCCCGCAGCCCACGGCGCAGCCTGCCGCGCGGCAGGCCCCGCAGCCCGCGCCGTCGCCGTGGGGCGCGGCGCCCGCGACGCCCGGGCGGGGGGCGCCGTCCGGCCCGGGCGGGACGGAGCCGGAGCCCGCACGCCGCGGCACGGAGCCGACCGCGGTCGCGGCGCTGCTGACGGGCATCGTCGGGTTCGTCGTGCCGCTGCTGGGCGTCCTCGCGATCATCCTCGGCGGCGTCGGCCTGGACCGGACCCGCCGCCGGCGCTCGGGCGGGCGGGGCATGGCCAAGACCGGCATCGCGTTCGGGTCGATCCAGGTCGTGTTCACGGCGCTCGTCGTCATCGCCGGCCTGTGGTTCTGGAACTCCTACGGCGACGACATCCAGCAGGCCCTCGACGAGGCGGAGCGCCTCACGCAGACCGACATCTCCGTCCCCGACCTGCTGCTCGGCGGCGTCACCGGCGACCTCTCCCTCGACGACCTGCAGGAGCTCGCCGGCACCGTCGGCGACGCCGACCAGCTCCGCGAGCTCGGCGGCCAGTGCCAGGCGGGCGACCCCGTCTCCTGCGAGGACCTCCTGGACCGCCTCCCCGACGGCATCGCCGACCAGCTGCGCGGCCGCTGACCCCCACCCGAGGAGTTGTGGGCGCTCGATTGGCGCTATTCCGCGGTCGGACAGAGCCAAACGAGCGCCCACAACGGCTCCGGGCGGAGCGTCGGAGGGTCGGCGTAGTCTGGAGCAGCACGCCCGGCACCCCGCCGGGCGCACGTTCCCGGTCACCCGGAGCCGCCCCGCGCGGCGGTCCTGGCCCCGGAGCCCGTGCGTCCCGGGGAGAGCTGGGCCTGTCGTCGTGCCCGCACGCCGGGCCGTGCCCCGCCACGCCTCCGATCCCGCCGCGCAGACCTCGCCCGAAGGACCCGCATGAACCTCACCGGCATCGTCCCCGCACTCCTCGCCGACCCCGGCGCCGCCGCCGCGCTCGAGAACGTCCCGGCGCGCGGCTTCGCCGACGTCGTCGGCCCGGTGGGCGTGCGCGCGCCGCTGCTGGCCGCCGCGGCGGAGCGGCGACCCCTCGTCGTCGTCACCGCCACGGGCCGCGAGGCCGACGAGCTCGCCGCGTCCGTGCGCGCCTACCTGCCCGACGACCGCGCCGACGACGTGGCCGTGCTGCCCGCGTGGGAGACCCTGCCGCACGAGCGGCTGTCGCCCCGCGCGGACACGGTCGCCAAGCGGCTCGCCGTGTTCCGCCGCCTCGCGCACCCGGACCCCGAGCCCGGTCAGACCGGTCCGATCCGCCTGCTCGTCATGCCGGCCCGCGCCCTGCTGCAGCCGGTGGTCGAGGGGCTGGGCGAGCTGGTGCCGGTCGAGCTGCACACCGGCTCGACGGCGGACCTCACGGACGTGTCCGACCGCCTCGTCGCGGCGGCCTACACGCGCGTGGACATGGTCGAGCGGCGCGGCGAGTTCGCCGTGCGCGGCGGCATCCTCGACGTCTTCCCGCCCACCGAGGACCACCCGCTGCGCATCGAGTTCTGGGGCGACGAGGTCACCGAGATCCGCTGGTTCGCGGTCGCCGACCAGCGCTCGCTCGAGATCGCCGAGCAGGGCCTGTGGGCCCCGCCGTGCCGCGAGATCCTCCTCACCGACGCCGTGCGCGAGCGCGCCGCCGGCCTGGTCGAGCGGCTGCCCGGCGCGATCGAGATGCTCGACAAGCTCGCGGCCGGGGTCGCCGTCGAGGGCATGGAGTCCCTCGCGCCGGTCCTCGTGGACCGCATGGTGCCGGTGCTCGAACTCGTGCCCGACGACGCGCTGCTCGTCATCGACGAGCCCGAGCGGGTCCGCCGTCGCGCGCACGACCTCGTCGCCACGACGGAGGAGTTCCTCGCCGCCGCCTGGACGGGCGCCGTCGCCGGCGGGGCCGCGCCGATCGACCTGTCCGCGGCGTCGTTCGAGACCTTCGCGGAGGTGCGCGACGTCGCCGCCCGGCGCGGGCTGGGCTGGTGGACGCTGTCGTCGTTCGCGCTCGACGCGGGCGGCGACGAGGGCACCGAGGCCGAGGCGGAGGTCGACGGCGTCACGACGTTCACGGTCGGCGCGCGCGACGTCGAGTCGTACCGCGGCGACCTGCAGCGCGCGCTCGACGACGTGCAGCGGCTGCAGCGCGAGGGCTGGCGCCTGCTGCTCACGACCGAGGGGCACGGGCCGGCCAAGCGCATGGTCGAGCAGCTGTCCGCGGCCGACACCGCCGCCCGCCTTGTCACCGAGCTGGGCGAGGAGCCCGGGGGCGGCGTCGTCCTCGTCGCCCCCGCGCTCGTCGGCAAGGGGTTCGTCGCGCCGGAGCTGCGGCTCGCGGTGTTCAGCGAGTCCGACCTCACCGGGCGCCAGGGCTCGACGACCCGCGACATGCGCCGGATGCCGAGCCGTCGGCGCAACGTCGTCGACCCGCTGCAGCTGCGCGCCGGCGACTACGTGGTGCACGAGCAGCACGGCGTGGGCCGTTTCGTCGAGATGGTGCAGCGCACCCTGGGGGCGGGCGCCAACGCCGCCACCCGGGAGTACCTCGTCATCGAGTACGCGTCGTCCAAGCGGGGGCAGCCGGGAGACCGGCTGTTCGTGCCGATGGACCAGCTCGACCAGGTCACCAAGTACACGGGCGGCGAGGCACCGTCGTTGTCCAAGATGGGCGGCGCGGACTGGAAGAACACCAAGGCGCGCGCCCGCAAGCACGTCAAGGAGATCGCGGGCGAGCTCATCCGCCTGTACTCGGCGCGGATGGCGACCCAGGGCCACGCGTTCGGCCCGGACACGCCGTGGCAGCGGGAGCTGGAGGACGCCTTCGCCTACGTCGAGACGCCCGACCAGCTCGTGACGATCGACGAGGTCAAGGCCGACATGGAGAAGCCCGTGCCGATGGACCGCCTGGTGTGCGGCGACGTCGGCTACGGCAAGACCGAGATCGCCATCCGCGCCGCGTTCAAGGCCGTCCAGGACGGCAAGCAGGTGGCGGTCCTCGTGCCCACGACGCTGCTGGTGCAGCAGCACTTCGACACGTTCTCCGAGCGGTACGCCGGCTTCCCCGTCACCGTACGGGCCCTGTCGCGCTTCCAGAGCGAGAAGGAGTCCGCCGAGACCGTCGAGGGCCTCGCCAAGGGCACGGTCGACATCGTCATCGGCACCCACCGCCTGCTCACGGGCTCGGTGCGGTTCAAGGACCTGGGCCTCGTGATCGTCGACGAGGAGCAGCGGTTCGGCGTCGAGCACAAGGAGACGCTCAAGCAGCTGCGCACCAACGTGGACGTGCTCGCGATGTCCGCGACGCCCATCCCGCGCACGCTCGAGATGGCGGTCACGGGCATCCGCGAGATGTCCACCCTCGCGACCCCGCCCGAGGAGCGCCACCCCGTGCTGACGTACGTGGGCGCGTACGAGGAGAAGCAGATCGCGGCGGCGGTCCGGCGCGAGCTGCTGCGCGAGGGCCAGGTGTTCTACGTGCACAACAAGGTGGAGACCATCCAGAAGACGGCGTCGCGCCTGGCGGAGCTCGTCCCGGAGGCCCGCATCGGCGTCGCGCACGGCAAGATGAGCGAGCAGCAGCTGGACCAGGTGATCCGCGCCTTCTGGGAGAAGGAGCTGGACGTGCTGGTCTGCACCACGATCATCGAGACCGGCCTGGACATCTCCAACGCCAACACCCTGATCCTGGAGCGCGCGGACGTGCTCGGTCTGTCCCAGCTGCACCAGCTGCGCGGCCGCGTGGGCCGCGGCCGCGAGCGCGCGTACGCGTACTTCCTGTACCCGCCGGAGCGGCCGCTCACCGACACGGCGCACGACCGGCTGTCCACGATGGCGGCGCACACCGACCTCGGTGCCGGCATGCAGATCGCCATGAAGGACCTGGAGATCCGCGGCGCCGGCAACCTGCTGGGCGGGGAGCAGTCGGGCCACATCGCCGGGGTGGGCTTCGACCTGTACGTGCGCATGGTCGGCGAGGCGGTGGCCGCCTTCCGCGGCGAGCGGGAGGAGGAGCAGCCCGAGGTCACCATCGAGCTGCCCGTCGACGCGCACCTGCCCGAGTCGTACATCGCCACCGAGCGGCTGCGCCTCGAGGCGTACAAGAAGATCGCGGCCGCGCAGGACGCCGCCGAGCTCGCGGAGGTGCGCGCCGAGCTGGTGGACCGCTACGGCACGCTGCCCGACGTCGCCGCCGCGCTCTTCGAGGTGGCGGACTTCCGCAACCACGCCCGCCACGCGGGACTCACCGACGTCACCGCGCAGGGCAAGTTCGTGCGGTTCGCGCCGGTCGACCTGCCGGAGTCGGCGCAGCTGCGGCTCAAGCGGCTGTACCCGGGCACGATCCTCAAGCCCGCGATCCGCGCGTTCCTCGTGCCGTTCCCGACGACGGCGCGCATCGGCGGCCGTCCGTTGCGCGGCGCCGAGGTGCTCGCCTGGGCGCGGCAGCTCATCGACGCGGTGGTCCTGGGGGAGGTGTCCGCGGCCGCGAGCGTCGGCACCGGGGCCCGCTGACCCGGGGGTGCCGTCCCCGCAGGTGAACCGGTCCGGGCGTCCGTAGCATGGCCGGGACGGCCGGATCACGAGCCGACCGCCACCGGCGACGACGACGGAGGGCGCGATGAGCGGCGCGGACGGCGGGGTCGACGGCGCAGGCGTTCCGGACGTGGCGGCACGCCTCGCCGCGCTCGAGCGGGAGAACGCCGAGCTGCGCGCGCGGCTCGCCGCTAGCGGCGGCCCGCCCGTCGTCGCGGCGCCGGCCGTGGCCCGGGAGCCGAGGTACCGCGGACGGACGGCGGCCGCCGTCGTCCTCGTGGTCCTGGGCGCCCTGCTCGCGCCCGTCGCCGTCGTGGCCGCCTGGGCCGAGCGCACGCTCACCGACACGGACCGGTACGTGGCGACCGTCGGGCCCCTCGCCGCGGACCCCACGATCCAGGGGGCCGTCGCCGGCCGGCTCACCGCCGTGGTGATGGAGCAGATCGACGTCGCGGCCGTCCTCGGCACCGTGGTCGACGGGCTGGAGGAACGGGGCGTCGGGCCGCGCGCGACCGCGGCGCTCACGCGGCTCGAGGGGCCCCTGACCAGCGGCGTCGAGTCGTTCGTGCGCCGGGCCGCGGACAACGTGGTCAGCAGCAGCGCGTTCGAGGACGCCTGGGTGCAGGCGAACCGGGTCGCGCACGAGCAGCTGGTCGCGACGATGCGCGGCGAGGGCGGCGAGCTGCTGCAGATCGACCAGGACGGGCAGCTCACCATCCAGCTCTCGGGGATGATCGACCTGCTCAAGCAGCGGCTCGTCGACCGGGGTCTCGGCATCGCGGAGCGGATCCCCGAGGTGGACGCGACGTTCACGGTGATGCAGACGTCCCAGCTGGTGCAGGTGCAGAACCGGTACGCGCAGGTGGTCGCGCTGGGCACGTGGCTGCCGTGGGTCTCGCTGGGCCTGCTCGCCGCGGGCGTCCTCGCGGCACGGCACCGTTCGCGCGCGCTGGTGGTGGCCGGGCTGGCGCTCGCGGCCGCGATGGTGGTGCTGGCGATCGGGCTGGCGGTCGCGCGGGGGATCTACCTCGACGCGCTGCGGGACGTGGTGCTGCGGCTCGACGCGGCCGAGGTGCTGTTCGACCAGGTGGTGTCGTTCCTGAGGGTCACGCTGCGGACGGTCGGCGTGCTCGGTCTCGTGGTGGCGCTGGCCGCGTACCTCGGCGGGGGCAGCGCGTCCGCGCGCTCGCTGCGCGCCGGAGCGGGCCGCGGCCTGGCCCGGCTGCGCGACTACGGCGACACCCGCGGCGTCTCGACAGGCCCCGTGGGGGAGTGGCTCGGCCGTTACCGCACCGTCGTCCGCGTGGCGGTCGTCGCCGTCGCCGCCCTGGTGCTGCTGCTGGCCGGCAGCCCCACGCCGGCCCTCGTCATCGGCACCGCGCTGGTGGCCGGCGTCGTGATCGTGCTGCTGGAGCTCCTGGCGCGGCCACCGCGGCCGGACGCCGCGCCGCCCGCCGACGTCCCCGACGCCGTCGCGGCGCCACCGACCCGCTGAGGGCTACCGTGGCGCCCCGTGACCACCAGCGACGTCGCGATCACCGCCGACCTGGTCCAGGACCTGCTGCGCGAGCAGCACCCGGACCTGGCCCACCTGCCCGTCCGTCTCGGCGCCCGCGGCTGGGACAACCAGCTGTGGCGCCTCGGCGACGAGCTCGCCGTCCGGTTGCCGTGGGCCACGGAGGGCGCGGACGCGCTGCTGCGCAAGGAGCACGCCTGGCTGCCCGGGCTCGCGCCGCACCTGCCGCTGCCGGTGCCCGTGCCGCAGCGCCTCGGGGAGCCCGGCGCGCTGTTCGGTCGGCCGTGGGTCGTCACGACCTGGGTGCCGGGCGAGCCCGCCGACCGGGCCCCGCTCACGCGGCTCGCGGCGGCCGACACCCTCGCCGGGTTCCTCACCGCCCTGCACCGGCCGGCCCCGGACGGCGTCCCGTCGGGCCGCGGGCGGGGCGGCCCGCTCGCGGACCACACGGCCGGGTTCGAGCACGGGCTCGCGGAGGCGGCCGGCCACGGGCTGGTCCCCGACCCGGACGCCGTGCGCGCCGTCTGGCAGGACGCGGTCGACGCCCCGGCGTGGGACGGCCCCGCGGTGTGGCTCCACGCCGACCTGCACCCCGCCAACGTCCTCACCTCGGGCGGTGACCTGTGCGGCGTCGTCGACTTCGGTGACCTGTGCGCCGGTGACCCCGCCTACGACCTCGCCGGGGCGTGGCGCCTCCTGCCCGACGGCGCCGTCGACCGGTTCCACGCGGCGTACCGCGGCCCGGACGGCCGCCCCGCGGACGCGGCCACCCGGCGTCGGGCCCGCGGGTGGGCCGCGGCCACCGCGCTCGGCGGCCTGCTCGTCGGCCTCGCCGGCGACGAGGGCCGGGCGGGCGGGAAGTCCACGTGGGGCCCGCCCGCGCGCGCGACGCTGGACCGGCTGGTCGTGACGGCGTGACCCGGCCGTACGGGTCGGCAGGGGGCGCGTTGACACGAAGCCCCAGGTCACGTAGAGATGAGGGCCTGCGGGACCGCGCGGTCCGACCGCGATCACGCGTGCCCGCGGCGTGCCATGACGACACCACGACCCCGGCCCTGCCGGGAGAGCGGAGAAGACATGACCACGACATCAGACGCCACCACGGCCACCGACGTCTTTCCCACCCGCCTCAGCGCGCCGGGCGAGATGACGGACCGCGAGGCCCCCACCGTGTGGGGCACGGCCGCGGACGGCCCGTTCACCGAGGGCGAGCTAGCGGCGCACGCCGCCCGCGGCTTCAGCATCCTCGAGGACTTCATCACCCCCGACGAGGTCGCGGGCTTCACCGCCGAGCTCGACCGCCTCGCCACCGACCCGTCGCTGGCCGACGACCCTCGGGTCGTCACGGAGAAGGCCTCCGGCCAGGTGCGGTCCGTCTTCGAGGTCACCGAGCTCAGCTCGGTGATCGACGAGCTCAGCCGCGACCCGCGCGTGCTCGACCGCGCCCGTCAGCTGCTGGGCTCCGACGTGTACCTGCACCAGACCCGGGTCAACTACATGCCGGGCTACCGGGGCACCGGGTTCTACTGGCACTCGGACTTCGAGACGTGGCACGCGGAGGACGGCATGCCGGAGCCGCGGGCCGTGAGCTGCTCGATCGCCCTGACCCCCAACTTCCCGTACAACGGCGGGCTCATGGTGATGCCGGGCTCGCACCGCACGTACGTGCCCTGCGTGGGCGAGACGCCGGAGAACTACCACGAGTCGTCGCTCAAGGAGCAGCGCATCGGTGTGCCGTCCGAGGAGGACATCACGACGCTGGCGCACCGCTACGGCATCGAGCAGTTCACCGGGCCGGCCGGGTCCGCCCTCTGGTTCGACTGCAACATCATGCACGGGTCGGGCAACAACATCACCCCGTTCCCGCGGTCGAACATCTTCCTGGTGTTCAACAGCGTGGAGAACGCGCTGACCGAGCCGTTCGCGGCGCCGGCGCCGCGGCCCGAGCACATCGGCCGCCGCGACGCCACGCCGCTGCGGCCCCGCGCCTGACGGCGTTCCTTCCCCAGGGTGGTCGCGGCACGAGCGCGCCGCGGCCACCCGGCGCCACGTGGGGGGGGCCTGCGCGCCGTCGATCAGGACGGCGGCGCGTCCCCGCCGGGGCCGCGGTCCAGGTGCCCGGCGATGCGGTGCTCCAGCGCGTCCGTGGCGGCGTCCGGCAGCGCGACGATGCCCTCGAGCTCCTTCATGGCGCGCCGGTAGGCGGACTGGCGCTCCGCCTGCGACGAGCCCTCGTCGTCGGCCATCGCCAGCAGCCGCTTCGCCCGGTCGAGGGCCTGGCGCTCGGTGGGGGAGAAGTCGGACGCGCGTCGGCGCCTCGCCTCCCGCTCCGCGACGTCGAACCGCACCTGCATCTCGCGCACGGCCTCGCGGTAGCGGTCGAGCCGGCGGCGGTCGCGCAGCTCCTCCAGGTCGTCGGGGCGCAGGTCCTCGGCCGCCCGGCGCGCGCGGTGGAAGTCGACCGTGACCTGCTCGCGCATGTCCGACATCAGCGGGTACTCCAGGGACTTCACGGCGTCGAGCTCGTAGGCGAGCCAGCGCTTCTGGGTCTCGTCGTGCGCGGCCACGGCCCGCGCGACCTCGGCGGCGGAGACCTCGCCGTCGTCGGGCGGCGCCGGGGCGGCGGGCTGCTCTGCGCCGTGCCTGATGCGGTACATCTCGAGCTTGTCCTGCCGGCGGCGCCGGTCCCACCTCTCGATGCTCTGGACCACGCCACCGACGGCGGGGCCGACGACGAAGATCAGCCACCAGTAGGAGCCGAGGAAGTCCCAGACGCTGTCCACGACGTCCACGCTAGCGGGAGCGGGCTGCCCGGTCCGTGGTCGTGGGCGCTGCCGAGACGGCGCCGGTCTAGGCTGGGTGCCGTCAACCCAGCACCGTCGCGGGCGTCAGCGGCCCCGGGCACCCCTGCCTGGGCCTTGCCGTGCGGCTGCCCGCGGTCCCCCGTCTGAAGGAGCACCCGTGGCAAGCATCGAAGCCGTTGGAGCACGCGAGATCCTCGACTCGCGCGGCAACCCCACCGTGGAGGTGGAGATCGCGCTGGACGACGGCACCTTCGCCCGCGCGGCGGTCCCGTCGGGCGCCTCGACCGGCGCGTTCGAGGCGGTCGAGCGTCGTGACGGCGACAAGGGGCGCTACCTGGGCAAGGGCGTCGAGGGTGCGGTCAACGCCGTCATCGACGACATCGCCCCCGAGCTCATCGGCTACGACGCCGAGGAGCAGCGCATCATCGACCAGACCCTCATCGAGCTGGACGGCACCCCGAACAAGGGCAAGCTGGGCGCCAACGCGATCCTCGGCGTCTCGCTCGCCGTCGCGAAGGCCGCCGCGAAGTCGGCCGGCCTCGACCTGTTCCGCTACGTCGGCGGCCCCAACGCGCACGTGCTGCCCGTGCCGATGATGAACATCCTCAACGGTGGGTCGCACGCCGACTCCACGGTCGACTTCCAGGAGTTCATGATCGCCCCGATCGGCGCGAGCACCTTCAAGGAGGCGCTGCGCTCGGGCACCGAGGTCTACCACGCCCTCAAGGGCGTGCTGAAGGCCAAGGGCTTCTCCACGGGCCTCGGCGACGAGGGCGGCTTCGCCCCCGACCTGCCCTCGAACGTGGCCGCGCTGGACCTCATCCTCGAGGCCATCGGGAAGGCGGGCTTCACGCCGGGCACCGACATCGCCATCGCGATGGACGTCGCCGCGACCGAGTTCTTCAAGGACGGGGCGTACCACTTCAAGAACGGCGAGGTGCACTCGACCGAGGACATGATCAAGCTCTACGAGAGCATGGTCGCGAACTACCCGATCGTCTCCATCGAGGACCCGCTGTCCGAGGACGAGTGGGGCGCCTGGACGCAGTTCGTGTCCGAGGTGGGCGACAAGGTGCAGGTCGTCGGCGACGACCTGTTCGTCACCAACCCGGAGCGCCTTGCCCGCGGCATCGAGGAGAAGGCCGCCAACTCGCTGCTGGTCAAGCTCAACCAGATCGGCACGCTCACCGAGACGCTCGACGCCGTCACGCTGGCGCAGCGCAACGGTTTCACCACGATGACCTCGCACCGC
>Ga0180221_1001471_pt1 | contig 15671 bp, 19 predicted proteins | sample eDN5th37CKraftMG_FD_151339 | JGI IMG/M metagenome (GOLD analysis project Ga0180221, IMG submission 151339) | Enriched Miracle-Growth compost microbial communities from Emeryville, California, USA - eDNA 5th pass 37_C Kraft MG (version 2) (version 2) ...
GGGCGAGACGGGCCGGTCGTCGCGCCCGCGCGCGGCGTCGTGAAGATAGCGGGCATGGCTGCCGAAATGGCGCTGGAGGAACAGCAGGTCGGCGGCGCGCAGGTCCGCGCCGGTGGCGATGCCCAGCCGCTCCATCTTCGCCGCCGTCACCGGGCCGACCCCATGGAAGCGGCGCACCGGCAGCCCGGCGACGAACGACGCGCCCTTGCCCGGCGGGATGACGCACAGCCCGTCGGGCTTGTTCTGGTCCGACGCCATCTTGGCGATGAACTTGTTGTACGACACCCCGGCCGAGGCGGTGAGCCCCGTCTCGGCGCGGATGCGGGCGCGTATCTCCTCGGCGATCGCGGTGGCGGAGCCGATGGCGCGCCGATCCACCGTCACGTCCAGATAGGCCTCGTCGAGCGACAGGGGCTCGACCAGCGGCGTATAGTCGGCGAAGATCGCCCGGATCTGGTGCGATACCGCGCGGTAGACGTCGAAGCGCGGCCGCACGAAGACGAGGTCGGGGCAGCGCCGCGCCGCCGTCACCGACGCCATCGCCGATCGCACGCCGAACACGCGCGCCTCATAGGACGCCGCCGCGACCACGCCGCGCGCCCGCGATCCGCCGACCGCGACGGGCCGCCCCTTCAGCGAGGGATCGTCGCGCTGCTCGATCGATGCATAGAAAGCGTCCATGTCGACATGGATGATCTTGCGGGGGGCGGGATCGTCGGCCACCCGCTTTCTCTATAATGGTTGCCCGGGGGGTGGGAGCCGGTTTCCGTCAGGCGGAGGCGTTCCCGCTCACCCCCCGGCCAGCGGCGCCGCGGGCGGGTGGCAGCCCTTGCTCTTGCCCAGCCCCTTCAGGAAGCCCCGGCGCACCGATCCGGCGAAGACGGCGGCGGCGGCGTGCTTCTGCGCCTTGTCGGCGCCGGTGAGATGGCGGACGAGCGCCTCGCCGGGGATGATGCTGCCCACCACCGCATCGGCGGCCGCCGCCGTCAGCTCGGCGCGCTCCTCCTCCTTGCCCGGCGGCACGGGCTTGTCGAGGTCGGGCCCCAGCACGCCGTTCAGCGCGCTCACCGCCGCCGCGATGCGGCGGCAGTTCGTAAGGCCGGCGGTGGAATAGGGCTCCTTCATCACCCGTTCGAGCAGCGGCGCCACCTTGGGCTTCACGAGATTGGTGTCGCGCAACGGCTTGGTGAGGACCTTCTCGGTCGGGCTCGGCTCCTTCTGCTGCGTCTCCTGCGCCAGCGCGGGGACAGGCATGCCGGTGAGGAAGGCCGCAAGCATCAGCGCCGTCGGAACCATCCTTGTCGAACAGGCGCGGAAGGGCGGCGCGGGAGATCGGACCATGATGTCTGCTCCATCGGAATTGTTCGCTTTCACAACTCGTCGCGCAACAGCAACGTTCCCGCGCACGCCTCAGCCGATCTCGCCGCGCGCGAGCAGGCTGCCGCGCCGGGCATAAGCGACATAGACGAGCAGCCCGGCCGCGTTCCACAGCAGGAACCAGAGCTGGGTGCGCTGCGGCAGGCTGGCGAACAGATAGAGGCATCCCGCGATCGCGACCGGGCCGATCAGCCAGGCGGCGGGCGCGCGGAACACGCGTTTGCGCCCCGGCTCGCGCCGCCGCAGCACGAGCAGGCACAGCGAGACGGCGGTGAACGCCATGAGCGTGCCGGCGTTGGCGAGCGCCGCGATCTCGTCGAGCCGGGCGATCCCCGCCAGCGCGCCCACGAGGATCGCGGTGAAGGCGGTCGTCACGATCGGGGTGCCGGTGCGCCGCGAGACGGTCGAGAGGCCGCGCGGCAGCAGCCCGTCGCGCGCCATCACGAAGAAGATGCGGCTCTGCCCGTAGAGGAAGGCGAGCAGCACGGTGGGCAGGGCGACGACGGCGGCGGCGGCGATCACCACCGCCGCCTTGCCCTGCCCCAGCTCGCGCAGGATCAGCGCCAGCGGCTCCGGGCTGTGGGCGAAGCGCGTATAGTTGATCGCGCCGATCGCGGCGGCCGCGACCGCGATGTAGACCAGCGTGCAGACCAGCATCGATCCCACGATGCCGATCGCCAGATCGCGCTCGGGCCGCTTCGTCTCCTCGGCGGCGGTCGATATCGCGTCGAAGCCGTAGAAGGCGAAGAAGATGATCGCCGCCGCCGCCATCACCCCGCGCTCCAGCCCGTCCCGCATATGCTTGGGAAAGCCGTAGGGCATGAACGGCTCGAACCGGGCGGCGTCGAAATGCGGCAGCGCGATCGCGACGAAGACGACGAGCGCCAGTATCTTGACGACGACGAGGAAGGCGTTGAGCGTCGCGCTCTCCCTCGTGCCCAGCATCAGCAGGCCGGCGACGACCGCGATGATCGCGACGGCGGGCAGGTTCAGCACGCCCCCCGCGTCGGGCCCGGCCGCGAGCGCCGTCGGCAGGTCGATCCCCAGCCCGTGCAGGAAGCCCGCCGCATAGCCCGACCAGCCGACCGCGACCGCGCTCACCACCAGCGAATATTCGAGGATCAGGCTCCAGCCGACCACCCAGGCGATCAGCTCCCCCAGCACGGCATAGCTGTAGGTATAGGCGCTGCCGGCGGCGGGCATCATCGTCGCCATCTCGGCATAAGCGAGCGCCGCGCACGCGCAGACCACGCCGGCGAGGAGGAAGGAGAGGATCACCGCCGGCCCCGCCAGGTTCGCCCCCACCCCGATCAGCGTGTAGATGCCCGTGCCGACGATCGCGCCGACGCCAAGCGCCACCAGATGCGGCCAGCTCAGCGTGGGGACGAGCCGGCGCCCTTCCTCATGCACCGTCACCGCGTCGATCGGCTTGCGCCTGTTCCATCCCGCCATGCGACACGCCCCTCCCCTCGCGCGGCCCCTGCTTTCCGGGCGCCCGCGCAAGAGTCGGCCGCCCCCGCGCCGCCGTCAAGCAGCCGCCGCGCCGCCCGGGCATCGCCCGCCGATACGTGCCATCCGTCCGGAATCGGGACACTATTCGCGCACGGGGAATTGCTATATGCGACGTTCACGATATGGTTTCGGAGCCGGCGTCGACGCACCCATCGACACGGCCCATGGGGCGCAGCCGGGTGCGGAACAGGGATGTCATGTCGGCAACAGCCTCTCCACTTCTACTGGAAGAACGCAGGCGCAGGCGCATGAGCCTGGCGATGCTCGCCGCGCTGATGGTCGCGGGGATAGCAATCAGCAATGAACGCGCGCTGTTCAACGCCGGCGCGGATTTCGATGAGGCCGAGGCGGCGGCGACGATCAAGGCGCTCGCCGCCGTGATCCATCCGCAGCCTTGGGACGTCGGCATCCCCGCGCATGTGCTGCCGCTTCGCCATGCCAGCCGCGTGCCCGAGGGGCAGGCGCCGCAACCGGCCTATGCTTTCGCCGCGCGCGCGCCGACGCCCGCCGATCAGGTAGCGCCGGTCCCGACGCCCGGCGCGCTGCCGAGCGACATGGTGACGACGCCCGACGCGGCGCCCGCGCCCTTAATCTTCAACCCGCCGACATCGGGGCCGCCGCCGATCCTGGGCGTGCCATCGGGGCCGGGGCCGGTTGACCCGGGCAATCCCGGCAATCCGGGCAACCCCGATCCGCCGACCAGCCCGGTTCCGGAGCCCTCGGTCTGGGCGCTGCTCGTGCTCGGCTTCGGCGCGGTGGGCAGCATGATGCGGCTGGCGGCGAAACGGCGCCACGCCTCGCGCATCCGCACCGCCTGACAACATCCGGCCGATGACGCCGCCGCGCCCGGAACGGCATGGCGGCGGCCCGCGCCGGGGGCATCCGCGGCGGCGAAATCCACGGGCAGGTGCCTGAAGGCGCTGTCGCCTGCCATCCGTTCGGGTTGCCTGATCGGATGACGGCGGCGCGAGAATGGGAGGGGCGCCGTTCAGCCCCTCCCGTCCGGATCAACGCAGGCTGAGCCGATCGCCCTCGATCGTCACGGATGCAAGCTGCGACAGCAGGTTCTGGCCGAGCAGCGACACGCCCAGCCCGTCGCGCACGACGGCGGCGCGAAGCTGGCGCACCTGCCGCCCGGCGACCGTCACATGATCGAGCGTGGTCCACGCCATCGCCGCCTTGCCGCCCGCCGTCTCGACATGCGCGCTGAAATGCCCGTCGTCCATCGGCACGCCCACGCGGCGCGCGTCGGCGGGCGTCAGGGTGACGACGCTGGCGCCGGTATCCACCAGGAAATGCACCGGGGTCCCGTTCACCACGGCATCGATGTAGAACAGCCCGTCGGGCGCGCGGCGGAATTCGCGCGTCGGCCCGGCGGCCTCGATCCGCACCTCCGCCGGCGGCCCGACGATCGCGGTGCGCGCCGAGGGAATGCCCGGCGGCGTCCCGTCGCGCGCCAGAGCCGCCGGCTCGCCGGTCAGCAGCAGCAGCGCAAGGCCCAGGGCCGGCAGGGAGGAAGGAAGGCTCGCCATGGGCCGCAGCATCGGCGAATCATCGCAATATTCAGTAAGGCGATGAGGATAATGGGCGATTCACCCTCTTTTTTCGATTCGCCCGTTCGGCGTCACCCGCCGAACTCTTCGCTGTCGATAGCCGTCTCGCGCAGCCGGCGGATATGGCGCCGCTGGAAGAGCGCCACGATCAGGAAAGCCAGCGCGCCCAGCGCGAATTCCGTCGCCGCGACGAAATAGGGCCAGCGCATCGTCGTCGTGGACGCGTAGAGGACGAAATAGGGCCATTCGACGCGATAGCCGGCATAACGATACAGCTTGACGATCGCGCCGGGCAGGCTGCCGCGCACCAATATGCCGGTGCTGGGTATGGCGCCGCCGTCGCCGGGGCGCGGATCGAGGCGGTCCTGCGGGCCCAGCTCGACGAAATAGCGCAGCGGCGCCGGGCCGCCGTTCGGCACGACCACCGGCGCGTAACGCACGCCGCGCCGCATCAGCGGCAGCCCCTGCGAGAAGGAGGCGGTCCGCTTGTAGACGATCGCGCCGAGCAGCCGCGTCGGCCCCTCCTGCGGGGCGCGATCGGTGGGGGTGCCTAGCGTGACGGTGCGCACCGGGCCGTCGGCGCCGGGCAAGGTGAGCGTCCAGCACAGCGAGCCCAGCGCCGCCAGCAGCAGCGCGCCGGCAAGCCCGAAGAGGAACCGCATGAATCCCGTCGCGACCCTGATCGAGGCCGCCTCCTGCTCCGCTTCCGACTGCGCCGCTATCGCCGCCGCGTCGTCCCTCTCCGCGCGCCGCCGGTCGCGGCGGAAGAGCAGCAGCGCGGGCGAGCCGAACAGCAGCACCAGCGATCCGAAGGTGAGCGTCGGCAGATACTGGCTGAAATGCGCGAGCTGCCACTCGGCAGCCAAAGCGAAGAAGCCCCGGTAGCTCGCGGCCTCCCACAGGAAATAAAGGACGACCAGCAGCACCCAGAACCACAAGATTTGCGCCTTAGACCTGGGCGGCGACATATCCCCTCCTGTTAGACGCGCCCGCAGCCGCTGTCCCCCGACGATCGCCTATATGCATGAATTTCGCGTTAAGCTAGCGGGTTTGGCCCGATATTCCGGGGGAGGCTCCGCGCGGGAAACCGGACGGCCGCGCGCGATTTTGTTTCGGGTCCGTGCAACCGGCGCCGGAATCGACCGTTCACCCTTGCGTCCATCCGGACGACAATGACGGAGCAATCACCATGCGCAAGCTCATCCTGTCCGCATGCCTCGCCGCGCTGCTTGCGCCGGCGGGCGCCGCCATCGCCGCCCCCGGCGACCGGCACGATCGCGGCGATTGGCGCCAGTATCGCCGCTACGACTATAATCGCGCCGATCCGCGCTACGGCAATTATGACCCGGCACGCTATTATCGCGACGGCCGCTATTATCGCGAGCGGCGGCTGGGCCGGAACGACCGGATCTATCGCGGCTATGACGGGCGCTATTATTGCCGCCGCTCCGACGGCACCACCGGGCTGATCGTCGGCGGGGTCGCGGGCGGCCTGCTCGGCAACGCGATCACCAATGGCGGCTCGACCACGCTCGGCACGCTGCTCGGCGCGGGCGCGGGCGCGCTGCTCGGCCAGTCGATCGATCGCGGCAACGTCCGCTGCCGCTGAGCGGCCATGCCCCGGACGCGGCGTCGAACCGCCGTGTCCGGGCGGAAGGGGATGTCAGAAGATCCCGTGGCCCAGCATCAGGCGGACGACGCCGATCACGATCACGATCAGGTTGAGATTGCGGCCGCTGTTCGCGGTGGACAAGAGGCCCGTGACCAGGCCGATGGCGGCCAGCGGCACGATCAGCCAGTTCGCGGCGCCCAGCGGCGGGATGAAGGCGATCAGCGCCAGCAGGAAGGCGACAAGGCCGATCGCAAGCGAAAGCAGATTGAACATGGCCCCTATGTGCGTGGCCATCGCCGCCGCCGCAAGGGCAAAGTGTCTTGCACGGGCAATACAGCGAATATATGCATCGGACGTCCGGAAAAGCCCGACGGAAGGAAGCGCCGATGCGCCCCCGCCTGCCCCTCCCCGCCCTGCTGCTCGTTCCGCCGCTCGCCCTGCTCGCCGCGTGCCAGGCGCGAACCGGCCCGCAGCGGGACGGCGCGGATAAGGACGCCGCCGCCGGCAAGCCGGCCATCACCGCCTCGATCGGCGACGGCGCGAACGCCGCGACGGGGAAGGACGGCGTCTCGATCGACACGCCGGTGTTCAGCGCCAGGGTGAAGCTGCCGCTGATCGATCTCGATTCGGGCCATGTCGATCTGGACGGGATGAAGCTCTATCCCGGCTCCAGGGTGACGGGCGTGGACATGGACAGCGCCGGGGACAGCCATAAGGGCCGCGTCGAGATCGCCTTCACCAGCCCCGACGCGCCCGATCGGCTGCTCGCTTATTACCGGCAGGCGGCGCGCGACGACGGTTTCGCCGTCAGCGCCCCGGGCACGGGCCCCGGCGGCGAGACCGTGCTGGACGGCGCACGCGACGCGGGCGCGAAGGGCTTCCATCTGGTAATAGGACCGGACGGCGCGGGCACGAAGGGGTCGATCCTGCTGATCGGCGATTGACGCTCCCGCGACCCGGCACGAAGGAAGGAGCTTCAGCCATGATCCGCGGGATATCCCTGGCCCTGCTGCTGCTCCCCGCGCTCGGCGCCTGCGGACGCAAGGATCATGAGGTCGCGCGCGGCAGCTTCGACGACGGGGCCGCCGAAAGGGGCAGCTACAGCGTCACCCATAGCGACAATGGCAGGAGCGTGGTGATCCGCACCGACAAGGGCATCGCCACGATCCAGAGCGGCGCGGACGCCGCGAGGATGCCGGCGGGCCTCATCCTCTATCCGGGCGCGACGCTCACCTCCAGCACCGCGATCAGGAACGACAACGGCAACGACGGCCGGAGCAGCGCGGTGCTGAGCTTCGCGAGCGCCGACCCGCCGGGCAAGATCGCCGAATTCTACAAGACGACGGCGCTGCGCGCGGGCTACCGGATCGAGAACGAAATGGTGATGGGCGGCACCGCGGCGCTGCTCACCGCGACCAACCCCAATGGCGCGGGCTTCACGCTGAGCATCTCGCCCAGGGGCGCGGGCAGCGAGGCGACGCTGATCGCCAGCGGCAGTGGCTCCGGCGCGGAAGGAAGCGGCCGGAAGGAATAAGGCCGCCCCCGTCGCCCGGCGGCTGCCCTAACGCTTCCTAAAGCATTGCCATGGCAGGCCCGTCGGCATGATCGCGCGCCCTGCCCCACCGCATCATCGTCCGCGCCGCCGCTTCGGACGCCGCCGCGCCGCCGGAACGGCGTTCGCGCTGGCGCTGCTGCTCGCGGGATGCGGCGGGAAGGACAAGGGGCGGCACGACATTATGGCGAACGGCGCCGATCAGGCGCTCGACGGCGCGCTCGGGGACCAGATCATCGTCGATTCCCGTGGCGCCGGAAGCGGCGGCGCGCCCGGGACGCCCCTCCACGTTCCGCCGCCGACCCCGGCTGGCGCGGCCGGGCGGGGGCTCACGCTGGGGGAACTGGCGAAGTCGCAGGCCGCGCCCGGGGCCCGGACGGCCGAGTGCGACAAGACCTTCCGCATGGCCCCGCAATGGGCGGACCGGCTGCCGGCGGCGCTGCCGCTCTATCCCGGCGCGCGGGTCAGCGAGGCGGCCGGCAACGATTCGCCCGGATGCCGGGTGCGCATCGTCAGCTTCACGAGCACGGCCGCGCTCGGGACGATCCTCGATTATTATTATGCCTCGGTGATCCGCGCGGGCTACACCGCCGAGCATCAGCTGAGCGGGACCGACCATATCCTCGGCGGCACGCGCGAGAAGGATGGAAGCGCCTATTATCTGATCGCGAGCGCCCGCGACGGCGGCGGCACCCAGGTCGACATCGTCGCAAATCACGGCCGATAGGCGCGCAAGCCGCCCTCCCGGCCGCCGCCTTTTGCGGGCCGGCGCAATTTACCGGCGGCAGGGTGTTTCCCCCCGGCGCGAAATCCCTCTAAAGCGCCCCACATGCCTCCTCTCATTCTCGTCATGCTGGGCGGCGCGATCGGCGCGGGCTTCCGCTTCCACCTGTCGCGCATCGCGATGCTCCACCTCGGCGCGGGCTTTCCCTACGGCACGCTGCTGGTCAATCTGCTCGGCGGGCTGCTGATGGGCATACTCGCCGGCGTGGTGACGCGCGACGGGGTGGTCGACCAGCCGCTCTTCCTGTTCCTGGGAACGGGCGTGCTCGGCGGCTTCACCACTTTTTCCGCCTTCAGCCTGGAAATCTTCGGGATGATCCAGCGGGGCGATCCGGTGACGGCGGCCTCCTATGCCGTCGCCTCGGTGGCGGGCGCGGTGATGCTCCTGATCGCGGGCTTCCTGTTGGCGAGGGTGTTGGGATGAGCGACGACGTCCGCCAGTTCACGGTCGCACCCGACGATGACGGCATCAGGCTCGACCGCTGGTTCAAGCGCCATCTGCCGGAGGCGAGCTTCAACATCGTCTCGCGCTGGGCGCGCACCGGCCAGCTTCGCGTCGACGGCAGGCGCGCGACGCCGGGCGACCGGCTCGAGGCGGGGCAGGTGATCCGCGTGCCCCCCGCCGAGCCGCCAGCTCCCGCGGCCGCGCGGCCGAAGCGCGAGCGGGCGCCCCTCTCCCCGGACGAGGTGGAGTTCGCGCAGTCGCTGGTGATCCATCGCGACAAGGCGGCGATCGTCGTCAACAAGCCGCCGGGCCTCGCCACGCAGGGCGGCACCAGGACCGAGAAGCATCTCGACGGCCTGCTCGACGCGCTCGCCTTCGAGGCGGAGGGGCGGCCGAAGCTGGTCCACCGGCTCGACAAGGACACGTCGGGCGTGCTGCTCGTCGCGCGATCGGCCAATGCGGCGGGCCATTTCGCCAGGGCGTTTTCCAGCCGCACCGCGCGCAAGGTCTATTGGGCGCTCGTCGTCGGCGTGCCGTCGATCGAGGACGGGATGATCGAGCTTCCGCTCGCCAAGCAGCCGGGCACGGGCGGCGAGAAGATGCATGTCGACGAGAAGGAGGGGCTGCCCGCGCGCACCCGCTATCGCGTGATCGAGCGCGCGGGCAATCGCGCCGCCTGGGTGGAGCTTCAGCCCTATACCGGCCGCACCCATCAGTTGCGCGTGCATATGGCGGCGATCGGCCATCCGATCGTGGGTGACGGCAAATATGGCGGGCCGGAAGCGTTCCTGACCGGCGGGATCAGCCGCAAGATGCACCTCCACGCCCGGCGGCTCAAGGTGGACCATCCCGACGGCGGGGCGATCGACGTCTCGGCCGATCCGCCGCGCCACTTCATCGAAAGCCTGTCCTATTTCGGCTTCGACGCGGCGGCGGGCGACCTGCCGCTCGACGAGGTGAAGTTCAGCGAGACCGCCGAGGGCAAGCGCCGGGCGGTGCACGCCGCCGCCAAGGCGCGCCGCAAGGAACGCAAGGGCGAAAGGCGCGGCCGGGGGCGCGCATGAGCCCGCGCCTCGCCTTGTTCGATTGCGACGGAACGCTGGTCGACAGCCAGGCGAGCATCTGCGCGGCGATGGAGGATTGCTTCGCCCGCGCCGCTTTGCCCCCACCGGACCGCGCCGCAACCCGCCGCGTCGTGGGGCTGAGCCTCGTCGAGGCGATGCGGATGCTCCATCCCGCGGGCGATCCCGCGCTCCACGACGATCTGGCCGACGCGTACAAGCGCGCCTTCCAGCAATTGCGCGCCGACCGGATGGTCAGCGAGCCGCTGTTCGACGGCATCGCCGGGGCGCTGGACGCGCTGGAGGGCAAGGGCTGGCTGCTGGGCGTCGCGACCGGCAAGTCGGATCGCGGGCTCGGCCTGTGCCTCGACCAGCATGGCCTGCGCCGGCGCTTCGTCACCCTCCAGACCGCCGATCGCCACCCCTCCAAGCCGCATCCCTCGATGGCGCTCCAGGCGCTGGCCGAAGCGGGCGCCACGCCCGAAAGAAGCGTGATGATCGGCGATACGCGCTTCGACATCGCCATGGCGAAGGCGGCGGGGATGATGGCGATCGGCGTCGCCTGGGGCTATCATGAGCGCGACGAACTGCTGGCCGAGGGCGCCGATCGGGTGGCCGCGCATCCCGCCGAACTCGCCGCGATGCTGGAGGATTTGTGCCCATGACCCCCGCCGAGCGCGACCGCCTCGCCGCCACCCGGTTCACGATCCTGAGCGCGATGCGGGCGAGCGGCGTGGTGCTGATGCTGCTCGGCCTGTGGATCTGGCATGGCGACCTGCTGCGCGCGGGCGGCTGGCCGGCGGTGGGCATGCCGCTGTTCGCCGTCGGCTTCGTCGAATCGCTGCTGCTGCCCGCGCTGCTGGCGAGACGGTGGCGGAGCCCGCCCAGGCGATGAAGCGCTTCTACAAGGAGGTCGCGGCCGTGCCCGTGGAGGGCGGGCACGCGATCCGGCTCGACGGGCGCACGGTGCGCACGCCGGCCCGCACCGTGCTGACGCTGCCGAACGTCGCCCTCGCGGACGCGGTGGCGGGGGAATGGGCGGCGCAGGGCGAGACGATCGATCCGCGCTCCATGCCGCTCACCGGCCTCGCCAATGCCGCGATCGACCGGGTCGCGCCCGATCGCGCCGCCTTCGCGCGCGACATCGCGGCTTATGGCGAGACCGACCTGCTCTGCTATCGCGCGGACGAGCCCGCCGGGCTGGTGGCGCGGCAGGCGGCGGAATGGGACCCGCTGCTCGATTGGGCGCGGACGCGCTTCGACGTGCATTTCGCGGTGACGAGCGGCATTGTCCATCGCCCCCAGCCCGCCGCCACCATCGCGCGGCTCGCCGAGGCGGTGGCGGCGCGCGACGCCTTCGCGCTGGCGGGCCTGTCGCCACTGGTGACGATCGGCGGCTCGCTGGTCGCGGCGCTCGCGCTGGCCGAGGGCGCGATCGACGCCGATATCGCCTTCGCCGCCACCCATCTCGACGAGCTGTGGCAGGCCGGCATCTGGGGCGAGGACATGCTCGCCGCCGACGCGCGCGCGGCGCGGAAGCGGGACTTCGCGGCGGCGGCGCGCTTCCTGACGCTGCTCGGCTGACGCCTGGATCTGGAGCGGCTTTCGTTTTTACACGAAACCGCTCTCATTCCCGGATGCCGCGATTTCCGAGCCGTTGGGTAAGTCCGCCCAACTCGAAATCGCCCTATACCCGATCCACCGTCGACGTCGGGTTCGGCAGGAACCATTTGGCGATCACCAGCCCCGCCACGATCAGGCCGATCAGGTCGCAGAGCCCCGAATAGATGAAATAGGGCCAGCCGAAATGGTTGTAGACCGGCTGACCGAGATCGAGATAGAGCACCGCCGCCGCCGCGAACAGCACGACGATCCGCATCCTCTCGGCCAGCGCGGTCACGCGATGCGCGACGCCGTGGAGCACCATCCCGATCAGGAAGGCGGTGACGATCGACAGGATCAGCCCCGCGATCAGCGATGCCGAATCGAGCGCGGGAAAGCCACTGGTGTTGAAATGGATCGTCGCGATCGGGCCCTGCCCGAACAGGGCGGTGCCCTGCTGGCTTCCCGTCCACGGCACCGAATAGGTGCCCGTTCCCGTCACCGTCAGGTTGCGCGCGAGGGCGGCCTGCAGGTCGGCGCTCTGGACGTCGCCGAGCGCCTTGAAGGCGATGCGGTTGAGCGGCGTCCCCCAGAAGATGAAGCCGATGAAGAACTGGGCGATCCCGCCCAATATGCTGCCGATGACGAGACGAACCACGCGATCCTCCCCTGCTGTCCTCCCCTGCCGGGGCCCGGGGGGCAGGCTACGTCGCTTTGCGTCCCGGCGGAAGCCTCAGGTCGTGAGCTTGCGGATGAAGCCGATCAGCCCCGCCTGGCGATGCCGTTTCAGCCGTTCGGCCGACAGGATCGCGCGCACGCCGGCGAAGCAGCGCTCCACATCGTCGTTGACCAGCACATAATCATAGCCGTCCCAATGGCTGATCTCGCTCGCCGCGCGCTCCATGCGGGCCTGGATCACCTCGGGCGCGTCGGTGCCGCGCGCGATGAGGCGGCGGCGCAGCTCGTCGATCGAGGGCGGCAGGATGAACACGCGCACGACATCGCCGCCCGCCTGCTGGTAAAGCTGCTGGGCGCCCTGCCAGTCGATGTCGAACAGCACGTCGCGCCCCTCCTCCAGCATCCGCGTCACCGGCGCCCGGGGCGTGCCGTAGCGATGACCGAAGACATGCGCCCATTCTAGGAACTCGCCCGCCGCCGTCATCTCGCGGAAGCGTTCCAGATCGACGAAATGGTAGTCGACGCCGTCCACCTCGCCGGGCCGTATCGGCCGCGTCGTCACCGAGACCGACATTTCCAGCGCCGGATCGTCGGCGAGCAGCCTTCGCGCGATGGTGGACTTGCCCGCCCCGGAGGGCGAGGAGAGGACGAACAGGAGGCCGCGGCGCTTCAGGCTGGAATTGGGCATGGCCTATTGCCGTCGCAATATGGCGCGCGTCAACGGCCGGCGTGCGCGTTCGCGCGATCGGATATCCGGACGGGCGCCGGGGCGGGCGTCAGGGCCGTGCCTCGATCACCAGGTTGAACGGCGTTTCGGCCGCGCGCCGGATACGGGTGAAGCCCGCCTGCGACAGCACCTCGGCGAGCTTCTTCTCCCCCGCCTGCGCGCCGAGACCGAGGCCCACCTCCTGCGCCAGCGAGCCCGGCGTGCAGATCATCGTCGACGCCGAATAGAAGATCCGGCCGATCGGATTCAGATTCCCGGGCAGGCTGTCCTGCGCGAAGGGCTCGACCACCATGAACGTGCCGTCGGGCTTCAGCGCCTCGCGCACATGGCGCGCCGCGCCCACCGGATCGCCCATGTCGTGCAGGCAGTCGAAACAGGCGGCGAGGTCCAGGTTGCGCGCGGGAAATTCCTTCGCTGTCGCCACCTCGAAGCGCAGGTTGCCGCCCACGCCCGCCTCGGCGGCGGCCTCGCGCGCGCGCGTGATCGACGGCTCGTGATAGTCGTAGCCGACGAACTCGCTGTCCGGGAAGGCCAGCGCCATCAGGATCGTCGAGGCCCCGGCGCCGCAGCCGATGTCCGCGACGCGCGCGCCCTCCTCCAGCCGGTCGACCACGCCGTCGAGCGCGGGCAGCCAGGAGGAGACGAGATTGGCGCGATAGCCGGGGCGGAAGAATCGCTCGGTCCCCCGGAACAGGCATTCGTGATGCTCGTGCCAGCCCACGCCCCTGCCGCTGCGGAACGCGTCGCTGATCCGCGGCTCGTCGATATAGACCGAGGAGATCAGCTCATAGGCGCTGGCGAGATAGGTCGGCGCCTCGTCGTCGGCGAACACCATCGCCTGCTCGGGCGACAGGGCGAAGCTGCCCGTCTCCGGATCATGCTCGACATAGCCCGAGGCCGCCTGGGCGGCGAGCCATTCGCGGACATAGCGTTCGAACAGCCCGGTGCGCGCGGCGAGCACGGCCGAGGTGGCGGGGCCGCCCTCCGCCAGCGCCTTGTAGAGGCCGAGCCTCGTGCCGACGAGCACCAACGCGCCGCTGATCGCGGCGCCCATCTCGCCCACCATCTTTGACATGAATGCGTCGAGCCTCGCGGGATCGACAGGCGCTGCGGTAGCCATGGCGCGACCTTCCCCTGATCGGGCCCCCGCCGCCGCTTCCTTCTTACTCCTCCTCCACCGAGTCGGCAAAGTCCGGCGGCGCGGCGTTCAGCGGCCCAGCATCGTCTCCGGCCGGACCACCCGGTCGAACGTCGCCTCGTCGACGAGGCCGAGCGCCAGCCCGGCCTCCTTCAATGTCAGGCCGTGGACATGGGCGTGCTTGGCGATCTTTGCGGCATTGTCATAGCCGATCTCGGGCGCGAGCGCCGTCACCAGCATCAGCGACCGATCCAGCAGCGCCGCGATCCGCTCGCGATCGGGCGCGAGATCGTCGACGCACCGCTCGCGGAAGCTCTCCATCGCCACCGCCAGCAGGTCGATCGAGCGCAGCACGTTCGCGCCGATCAGCGGCTTGAAAACGTTCAGCTCCAGATGCCCCTGAAGGCCGCCGATGCTGATCGCCATGTGATTGCCCATCACCTGCGCCGCCACCATCGTCAGCATTTCGCACTGGGTGGGGTTCACCTTGCCGGGCATGATCGAGCTGCCGGGCTCGTTCTCGGGCAGCTTCAGCTCGCCGAGGCCGCAGCGCGGGCCGGAGCCCAGCAGGCGGATATCGTTGGCGATCTTGCCCAGCGCCACCGCCAGCGTGTTGAGCGTGCCCGAAAGATGGACGATCGGATCGTTGGAGGCGAGCGCCTCGAACTTGTTGTCGGCGGTGCGGAAGGGCAGCCCGGTGAGCCCGGCGATCTCGCGCGCGATCGCCTCGCCGAAGCCCCCGGGGGCGTTGAGGCCGGTGCCGACGGCCGTGCCGCCCTGCGCCAGCGCCATCATGCCGTGCATCACCGCCGGCTCGATCCGCTTGCGGCAGCGGTAGAGCTGGTGCGCATAGCCCGAGAACTCGTCGCCCAGCGTCAGCGGCGTCGCGTCCTGCAAATGGGTGCGGCCGATCTTGACGATGTCGTCCCACGCCTTCGCCTTCGCGTCGAGCGCGTCGTGCAGCCGGTCCAGCGCGGGGAAAAGCCGGCCGGTGACGGCCAGCGCGGCGGCGATGTGCAGCGCGGTCGGGAAGCTGTCGTTGGACGACTGGCTCTGGTTGACATGATCGTTGGGGTGGACGGGGGATTTGCCGCCGCGCTTTCCCGTCAGCGCCTCGTTGGCGATGCCCGCGATCACCTCGTTCACGTTCATGTTCGACTGGGTGCCCGATCCGGTCTGCCAGATGACCAGCGGGAACTGATCGTCATGCCGGCCCGCGACCACCGCCGCCGCCGCCGCCTCGATCGCATCGGCGATGCCGGCGTCGAGGCCGTGGGCGCGGTTCACCCGCGCCGCCGCCTGCTTCACGATCGCCAGCGCGTGGACGATCGCGATCGGCATCCGCTCCTGCGCGCCGAAGGGGAAATTGTGGATCGACCGTTCGGTCTGCGCGCCCCAATAGGCCCCGGCGGGAACCTCGATCGGGCCGAAGCTGTCGGTTTCGGTGCGGCTGTTCATCGATCAGACTCCCTCACGCGGGCGCCTGCATCATCCTGTCCCGCGTGGGCACCGTCACTTCTTGCGGGTGAAATCCACCGAGACGACGTTCGATCCGTCCTCGATCGGCTCGGCCAGCGGCGCGTCGTTGCTGCCCGCGCCGGTCGTCGCCTCGGGCGCGTCGTCATCGTCGG
>Ga0180221_1001473_pt1 | contig 15645 bp, 14 predicted proteins | sample eDN5th37CKraftMG_FD_151339 | JGI IMG/M metagenome (GOLD analysis project Ga0180221, IMG submission 151339) | Enriched Miracle-Growth compost microbial communities from Emeryville, California, USA - eDNA 5th pass 37_C Kraft MG (version 2) (version 2) ...
CCGCGTCCTGGCCCGGGCTGTGGCGGATGGCCGGCCGCAACCTCGTGCCCGGCGCGGCCGAGGTGGCGCGCTCCGTGTCGCGGACGCTGTTCGCCGCGTCCGTCGCGCGCCTGCTGCCCGGCACCACCGCGGACGACCTGCACCCCGCCCCCGCCGGTGTCCGCGCACAGGCGCTGCAGCGCGACGGCCGGCTCGTCGACGACTTCCTCGTCCGCACCGCGCCCCGCCAGGTGCACGTCATCAACGCCCCCTCGCCGGCCGCCACCGCGTCGCTGGAGATCGCACGGCACGTCGAGGCCGAGCTCGACCGGACGCTGCGGGCGACGACGGCCTGAGCCGTCGCGCCGGCCGCGTCAGCCGGCGGTCGAGCGTCGCAGGTACTCCCGCCGGGCGGACGGGTCGGCGACGTCACGACGAAGCTCCTTGTCCGCCGCGGCCGGCGACAGCCTCACCTGCTTCTCGATGCTCCTCGTGCGCACGGCGTCGGCGACCAGTGCCCCGGCCGTCGTGGCGAGCCCCGGCCGTGCGGCCGAGTACAGCGCACCGCCCCGGTGCGGGTCGCCGGGGAGCCAGGGGAACGGGGCCCGGGCGTCCTGCACCTCGGCAGCTATGCCGAGCGCACCCGCACGCCGCAGGAGGGGCGTCAGGGGCGCGACGACGTCCTCGGCGAGACCGAGCACCCGTGCGGAGCGTGCGACGACGAGGGCCACCGGCCGCTGGATCCGGCTCGCCGCGGCGCGGGCGACGACGTCGGCCAGCGCGCCCCGTTCGGTGGCGGCCGCCAGGAGGGCGAACCGCACGTCCGCGAGCCACACGAGACGGTTCGCCGCCGCCTGGGCTGCGTGGAAGGCGAGCAGCAGCACCGTGTCCGCGGGGTCCGGGCACCACAGCTCCTGGCCGCCGCCCACGTCGACCCTGCGCCGTCGGGCGAGCATCCCGTCCAGGTCGGTGCGGAACCGCGCGCGCAGCGCCGAGGGGACGGCGTAGTCCCAGTGCAGGTCGACGTGGGTGCCCTGGGGCGCGCGGACCGCGTACTCGGCGCGCATCTCGGCGAGCATGAGGGGCCAGTTCCGGTCGACGCCCTCGCACCCGGCCTCCTCGAGCGCGGCCACGGCGTCGGCGAAGGCCCGTCGGGGCACGTACAGGTCGAGGTCGTAGTACTGGCGCAGGTCCGGCGCGGGCCAGAGCCCGGCGGCCGCGACCGGCCCCTTCCCCACCAGCCACGGCACCCCCGCGTCGTCGAGCACCTTGCCGAGACGCACCGCCTCGGCGACCGTCCCGAGGTGCCGGAGCGTCTGCTGCCGCCGCGCCCGGCGGAGCGCGGGACGCCAGACGTCGGGGGTGGTCGGCTGCTCGACCAGCAGCCGGGCCAGCGCGGGCAGCACGCGGTGCTCGTCCGCGGCACGCGCCGCGGCCTCCACGTCGACCTCCGCGGCGAGGCGAGCGACCTCGTCACCACGTGTGCCGGCGCCGCTCCCGGCGCGCGACGGCGCCACCGACTCCACCAGGAGGCGCGCCGCGGGTCGCAGGTCCGAACGTCCGGTCACGCCGTCGAGCGTAGGCAGCAACACGGGCGGCGCCGAGGCCGTCGCCGGGTGAAACAAGCGCCGACGGCCGGGATCACCCTGCCCCCGCACGGGTCCCCGGTGGCACGATGATCGCGGTATCGGCAGCTGGGACGGGAGGTCCGCGTGACCCGAGACTTCGTGGACCCGGTCGACCTGCGCGTCGAGGCCAGGTCCGGGCACCGCTCGCCTCGTCGCCTCCTCGCCCTGTGCCGACGGTCGCTCCGCCTCGTCCGGGAGGCCGCGCCGCAGCCGTTCGCCGCGTCGGTGGCGCTCCAGGTGGCGGCGGCGCTGCTGCTCGCGGGGCAGGTGTGGGCCGTCAAGATCCTGCTCGACGCCATCCTGGCGACGGCCGACGGCGACGTCCGACCGATGACGCTGGTCGGGCCCGTGGCCCTGCTCGCCGTGCTGACGGCGCTCAACGCGCTGACCTCCTCGGTGCAGGGCTCACTCTCGCGCTACCTCGGCGAGCGCGTCGCCCGGTCCATGTGGCGGCGGGTGCTCGGGGCCGCCACCGCCGTGCCCCTGCGGAGCTTCGAGTCGTCGGCGTTCTACGACCGCCTGCGGCGCGTCCAGGCGAACGCCCTGAGCCGCCCGTACCAGGTGACGCGCGGCATCCTCACCACGCTGGGGTCCGCCGTCTCCGCGGTCGCCGTGGGGGCCACGCTGGTCGGGATCGCGCCGCTCCTGCTCCCCCTGCTGCTGCTCGGCGGGGTCCCGTTGGTCCTGACGAGCCGCCGGGAGAGCCGCCTCGAGTTCGACTTCGACGTCGCCCAGACGCCGAACCAGCGCCTGCGCTCCTACCTCACGTACGTGCTCACCGACCGGGACTCCGCCAAGGAGATCCGGGCCTTCGACCTCGGCAGGCCGCTGGGGAGCCGCATGGACGACGCGTACGGCACGTATCTCGGCTCGCTCGGGGCCCATCTGCGACGGCGGACGGTGCTCGCGTCGCTCGGCACCCTGGGCACCGCCGTGGTGCTGGCCGCCACGCTCGGCGTCCTCGTGCTCCTCATCGCCCGGGGTGAGCTCGGCGTCGCCGACGCGGGCGCGGCCATCGTCGCGATCCGCATGCTGCAGGGCCAGATCCAGGCGGTGTTCGGGGGCGTCCAGACCGTGTTCGAGTCCGGGCTCTTCCTCGACGACGTCGAGGATTTCCTCAGCACCGGCGAGGCGGCCGGGATCGAGGCGCAGGGCGACCCCGCTCCCGAACGGTTCGACGCCGTCGAGGTCGACGACGTGTCGTTCACCTACCCGGGCGGCGCCACCCCTGCGCTCGACGGTGTCTCCCTGCGGGTCGAGGCCGGCCAGGTGGTCGCCGTCGTCGGGGAGAACGGGTCGGGCAAGACGACGCTGGCCAAGGTGCTCGCCGGCCTCTACGAGCCGGACGCCGGCACGGTGCGCTGGGACGACGTCGACCAGGCGACGCTCGACCGGCGGAGCCTGCGCTCTCGCGTCGCAGTGATCTTCCAGGACTTCGTCCGGTACGCGCTCCCCGCGGCCGAGAACATCACCGCCGGGAGCCCTCACGACGACGACCGCGTCCGCGCGGCGGCCCGCGCCGCCGGCGCCGACCGGGCGCTCGAGTCCCTGCCCGACGGGTACCGCACCGTGCTGTCACGGCTCTTCCGGGGCGGTCGCGAGCTGTCCGGCGGCCAGTGGCAGCGGGTGGCCCTGGCACGGGCCTACTACCGTGACGCGCCCCTGGTCGTGCTGGACGAGCCGTCGTCCGCGCTCGACGCGCGGGCGGAGCACGAGCTCTTCGCGTCGCTGCGCGACGTGCTGGCGGGGCGGACCGCCGTGTTCATCTCGCACCGCTTCTCCACGGTGCGCTCGGCCGACCGGATCTACGTCATGGACGCCGGGCGGGTGGTCGAGGCGGGCGACCACGCGAGCCTCATGGCGCTCGGCGGGCTCTACGCCGAGCTGTTCACGATCCAGGCGGCGGCCTACACCGAGCCCACGGTCTGAGCCCCGGCCGGCACGAGCACGTCCGCACCCGGCAGCGCGCCCGCCAGCACCGTCTCGATCAGCTCCTCGACGACGTCGGTGCGGAACGGCGGCCCCCACGGGACGCGCGCGAGCACCACCGGAACCCGGGTGGTGAGCCGCACGAGCCCGGCGAACTGGCGCGCCGTGACGGTGTGGTCGCGCCACTCCGACAGGCGGGGGAAGCGCATCACCGTGAGCGCGGCCTCGCGCGGGAGCAGCCGCTGCACGCGGAGCTCGTCGTGGGTGCGGTCCGGGAACGGGATGACGAGGGCGGCGAGCGGCCCGGGCGCCGGGCGCGGTGCGCCCGCCGCAGGGCGGCCGGCCAGGTGCAGGGCACGCCGCGCGTCCCCGCTGGTGCGCACCGGCGCGCCCGCGGCCTCGAGCTCCTGGGCGAGCGTCGCCGCTCCGTCGCGCAGCCGCACCTCGGCGGCCCCGCGCCGCGGCACGACGACGCCCCCGGGGTCCAGCGCGGAGTCCAGCCCGGAGTCCAGGACGAGGACGTCGTCCGTGACGAGGGTCCCGCCGGCACGGCACAGCAGGGTCGCCATCGTCGACTTGCCCATGCCGGACCGCCCGACGAAGCCGATCGTGGCCGCGCGGCCGTCGCGGTCGAGGTCCACGGCGCTCCCGTGCAGCACGAGGTCGCCCCGCCAGGTCAGCACGAAGGCCAGGAACGCACCGGCGAGGAGCACCGCCGCGACCCCCTCGTCGCCGCCAGGCACCAGCCGCCAGGTGGCGCTCCGCCCGTCGGGGGCGAGCTCGACGTCGAGCACCTCGTCGAAGTGCAGCACCACACGACCGTCGTCGAGCAGGAGCGCCCGGTACCAGGCCCGCCCGTCGCGCACGTGCTCGAGGACCGTCCGGCCGTCGGCCATCGCCTGCTCGTCGCTCCCGGGGCCGCGGCGCAGCACCAGGTCGGGCGTGCGCCCGGTCGCGTCGTGGTGGGCCCGGTCCAGATGAAGGTCCACGTCGCTGTCGACCAGCAACCCGTAGACGTCGTGGAGGTAGGTCATGCGGGCACGGCTCCTTCGCCGAGTGAGAGGGGCAGGAAGTCGGCCGACCCGTCGGGGTCGAGGTTGACCCCGTCGACCACGAGCCAGGCGTGGGCCGAGACGACGCCGTCGCGCTTGGCCACGCCGACGACGAGGCGCGGGTGGCGGCGGCGCAGCACGTGGCCGGCGCACAGCGCACGACGCAGGCAGGTGGAGCCGAACGGGGAGAGCCGCAGCACGCGGCCCACGGCGCGCAGCCGGCGCGCCTCCGTCGCCGTCAGCGGGAGCGCCGCCACGGCGGCGGAGGACGCCTCCTGCGCGCTCGCGAGGGGCGCGCCCATCACGCGGGCCGTCCGGGGCAGGCGGGTGGTGCGCAGGAGCGCCTCCGCCACGACCACCGTGCCCGCCGCGCCGATCGCGACGGGGACGCGGCGCCACCATCGCGCGGGGGCGATCATCGGTGCCCCCGCTGGGCGAGCCACGCCTGGTGGAGCAGCAGGCCGGTGACCCCGGGCGGGCGTTCCCCCGACCAGAGGTCGCGCAGCAGGCGCACGTCCACGAGGCGGTCGTCGACCCCGCTGCCGTCCCAGCCTGCGGCGAAGTCACGCTCTCCGTCCCCGAAGCGGCTGCCGTTGAACGACGCCTTGGACCGCCGGGACAGGACGGCGTCCGGCAGCAGGTCCCCGAACAGGAAGCGCATGGTGTCGGTGCGGCCCCGGAAGCCCCACGCCCCGCCGTCGTGCGCGAGCGCGCGGACGAACCGCGGGTCCTGGAGCGGGTGGTGCCACCGGACGCCGTGGTCGTCGGCGAGCACCTGCACGTTGCGCGCCAGCACCTGCGGCACCCGCCACGTCGTCATGGCCGCGGTGGCCCGGTCGTACCGCCACGGGCCGCGCGCCAGCCCGGCGACGTGGCGGCGCAGGGCCGCGCGGGCAGGGGCCCGCAGCCAGGGCGGGACACCGATCCACGGGTTGCGGGCGGTGAGGGGTCCGAGCGGCAGCGCGGGGCCGCCGACGGTGGCGGCCAGCTCGCGCACGTGCCGCAGGCCCTGCGGCCGCCCGTGCGCACGCGCCACGGTCCAGGGGGTCACCCGCCGGGCACCCAGCACCTCGTCGCCGCCCTCACCGCTGAGCAGCTGCGTGCCGCTGTCCAGGCTCTCCACGAGCAGATTAGCGTGCGCCGCGGCGGGCCAGACGAGGCCGTGCCGGGCGAGCGAGGAACGGGCCCGGTCCCCCAGGAGACGTTCCTCGTCGGTGACCGGGACGGTGACGAGCCGGCCGGTCAGGTCGAGGTGGTCGAGCACGACGTGCTGCCACTCCGACTCGTCGGCCTCGCGCAGGCCGGGGTAGGCGAGGGTCACGGGCACGGGCAGCGGCAGACCGTCGCGCCGCGCGACGTGGGCCGCGACCGCGAGCACCGCCGACGAGTCGCGCCCGCCGGAGAAGGAGACGGCGGCAGGGCCGGCGCGCAGGGCCTCCGCCAGCAGCGACTCGAGCACCGCTCGGGCACTCCCGCCGCCGCCCGCCGCGGGCGGAGCAGCGTCGAGGACCGCGTCACGGCGGCCCGGGCCGAGCGGCATGCCGACGGCGACCTCGACAGGTCCCAGCCGCTCGAGGCGGTCCTCCGACGCCCGGGGCACCCCCGTGGCGTCGTGCGTGGCGTCCCGTGCGGTCGTGCGCACCAGCGTCCCCCTCTTGTCGGCCGGACCGGACCGGAGAGTGCGGGGACACGTCCTCCTGTCCCCGCACCCCCGCCGTCAGGACGTCTTGGACGGCTCGTCGCCCCAGGTGAAGAACAGGAAACGGTCGTCGTTCCCGTCCCAGCCCTGGGCCAGGGTGAGGTCGCGGACGCTGCCGGCCTCGGTGATGCGCGGTGCCTCGTACATGGGAGGATCCCCTCTCGGTGTTCCAGCAAGGACGGGCTCAACGTCGCGCCCCTGACAATGTCCGGTCAAGCGTGGCGAACGGATATCACCCGCGTCCCGCGCCCTTTCATCCGGCGATGGATGAAAGGCGGGTGAAAGGCACCGCCTTCTCGGGCGGGACATATATTCGACGCCCTATTCTTTTCGTGCCCGACGGCATCGTCGGGAGGTGAGACCAACGGGTGACGAGCCCGCGGCGAAAGGCATGACATGCGGCTTCGTGAGGACGGCGTCACCTGGCAGGAGATCGACGGCGAGCTGGTCATCCTCGACCTCGACTCGTCCACGTACCTCACGACGAACGCCTCCGGCGCCTTCACGGCGAAGCTGCTGCAGGAGGACCGCACGGCCGACGACCTCGCGGACGCGCTCGTCGCCGAGTACGCCATCCCCGCGCACGTCGCGCGTCGCGACGCCGCCGCCTTCGTGGACGCGCTGCGCGACCGCGGCCTGCTGGTGGAGGACTGACCGCGCTCAGGCCGTGAGCAGGCCCAGGTCGTGCCGCACCATGCGGCCGACGATCTCGTCGAACGGCATCGTGCCGCGCCAGCCGAGCTCCTCGCGGGCGCGTCGCGGGTCCCCGACCTGCTCCGCCGGGTCGACGGGCCGCACGAACCGGGGGTCGACGGTGACGTGCCGCGCCCAGTCGTCCACACCCGCCGCGGCGAAGGCCGCCGCCACGAAGTCGGCCACCGACCGGGTGGACCCGGACGCCACCACGAAGTCGTCCGCCACCGGGTGACGGGCCGCCCGCACCATCGCGTCGACGTAGTCCGGCGCCCACCCCCAGTCGCGGCGGGCCTCCAGGTTGCCGAGCGCGAGAGTCCCGGACCCCGCCCGCGCGATGCGCGCGGCGGCCGCGGTGATCTTGCGGGTCACGAACGTCTCCGGGCGGCGCGGCGACTCGTGGTTGTACAGCACGCACGACGACACGCCGAGGCCGCGCGCCCGGTAGACCGCGGCCATCTGGTGGGCGTACGCCTTCGCGGCGCCGTAGGGGGACGCCGGCCGCACGGTGGTGCGCTCGTCCTGCGGCGTCCGGTCCGGCGTCCCGAAGATCTCCGCGCTCGAGGCCTGCAGCACCCGTACGGGGCGCCCGGCGTCCTCCTGCAGCCTCCAGGCGGCCTCGTAGAGCGCGACGGCGCCCAATCCCGAGACGGCTCCCGTCTCGACGGGGTACCGCCACGAGTACGCGACCGAGCTGATCCCGCCCAGGTTGTAGACCTCGTCCGGCCGCGTCCGGCGCACGAGCGCCGCCAGCCCGTCGACGTCGGCCAGGTCGCCCACGTGGAGCCGCACCGACCCGGGCAGCGAGCCAGGGCGCTCGCCGGCGCGCACCAGGCCGTGCACCCGCACCCCCTCGGCGACGAGCCGCTCCGCGAGGTACGACCCGTCCTGCCCGGCGACCCCCGTGACGAGGGCGACCGTCACCGCCGCATCCCCGCCAGCTCCGCCTGCTCGTCGAGGTCGTGCTCGACCATCATCGCGACGAGCCGCTCGAAGTCGACCCGCGGCTGCCAGCCCAGCACGTCCCGGGCCTTCGACGGGTCGCCGATGAGGAGGTCGACCTCCGCGGGCCGCATGAAGCGGGGGTCCTGCGTGACATAGCCGGACCAGTCCTCCACACCCACGCACCCGAATGCCGCGTCGAGCAGGTCGCGGATGGAGTGGGTGGCTCCGGTCGCGACGACGTAGTCGTCGGCCTTCGGCTGCTGCAGCATGCGCCACATCGCCTCGACGTAGTCGCCGGCGAAGCCCCAGTCGCGGCGCGCGTCCAGGTTGCCGAGCGTGAGCGTGTCCTGCAGGCCGAGCTTGATCCGCGCCACGGCCTGCGACACCTTGCGCGTGACGAACTCCGGCCCGCGACGCGGCGACTCGTGGTTGAACAGGATGCCGCTGGACGCGTGCATCCCATACGACTCGCGGTAGTTGATCGTCATGTAGTGCCCGAAGACCTTCGCGACGCCGTACGGCGACCGGGGCCACAGCAGCGTCGACTCGCGCTGCGGCACCTCCTGCACCTTGCCGAACATCTCCGAGCTCGACGCCTGGTAGAACCGGACGGCGCCCGGGTCGTCGCCCGCGTGCAGGCGCACCGCCTCGAGCATGTTGAGCACGCCCTTGCCGGTCACCTCGCTGGTGAGCGTCGCGTTCTCCCACGAGTACGCGACGTAGGAGATCGCGCCGAGGTTGTACACCTCCTGCGGACGCGCCGCCTCGAGCGCCCGCAGCAGGGACGAGAGGTCGGTCAGGTCGCCCGTGACGAGGCGGACCTCCGGCACAGTGCGGCGCACCAGGTCGAGCTTCGGGTTGTTCTGCCCGCGGATCAGGCCCCAGACCTCGTACCCCTTCGAGAGCAAGAGCTCGGAAAGGTACAGTCCGTCCTGACCGGTGATACCGGTAATCAGTGCTCGAGGCATTTCGCTCACCGTTTCTGTGCGCCCAGTCAGCGCCGTCCCCCGGCGGCACCCCCCGTTCCGGGGACGCCACCACGCTAGCCAGGAAATGCCACGGGTCGACCTTCTCGGTCGGGTGAACCGCGGCCCCTGCAGGGTGAATCTGCGGGCGGCCGGAACGTCATTCGCGCAAAGTTCATCCGCGCCGATCCCTCGACGGGAGAGAGCCGAGCGAGAACCATCGGGAGCATGTCGTGGCCCTCGCTCGCCGGCCGTCGTGAGCATGCCCTGCGCGCCGTCGTCATGGCGGCGGGGATCGCCGTGCTGTACGCGGCCGCCGTCGTGACCCCGTGGGGCCAGCTGGCCGACGACCAGCTCCTGGGGCTGATGACCAGCGCCAGCCTGCTGACCCGGCCGGTGGCGGACGTCCTGCGCGGCGGGCTCGTCGCGCTCCCCGCCGGCGTCGCGGTCACCGTCGGCGTCATCGCGGTCGTCCGGGGCCGCGCCTGGTCGGCGGTCGCGTGCGCGACGATCACCGCGCTCTCGACCGTCCTCAGCGTCGCGCTCCGCGACGTCGTCCTCGTCCGGCCCCTGCACGACCTCGACTCCGGGTACCTGTACAACACGTACCCGAGCACGCACGTCACCGTGACCGCGGCGCTGGCCACCTCGATCGTCGTGCTGTGGCCCTACCGCACCGCGCACGAGCGCGTCGTGGTCCGGGAGGGGGTGCTGGCGGCCGTCGTCGTCGCGTGCGTGGTGAACGTGCTGACCTTCGCGCACCGACCGGCCGACGTGCTCGGCTCGCTCCTGGTCGTCGGGCTCGTGACGTCCGTGGCGGGCACGGCCGACCCCCGACTGGTCTCCCCCCGGGCGGACGTCAGGCCCGTCCGCCGCGATAGAGCGCCTCGTAACGATCGACGACGCGCTCCAGCGTGAACCACTGGACGCGCTCGAGCGCGCGCGTCGCGAGCGCCTCCCGGCGCGCGTCGTCGGCCAGGAGCTCCGCGAGCGCCGTGCCGATGCCGCCCAGCGGTGACACCACGGCCGCGCGGCCGCCGTCGGTCACGTACAGGGCGCCCGGGTTGGGCGTCGCGACGACGGGCAGTCCGGACGCCATCGCCTCGACGTAGGGGATGCCGAAGCCCTCGTAGTCGCTCGGCAGGCAGAACACCCACGCCCGCTGGAACGCGCGCGCCAGCTCGTCGTCGGACAGCCGCCCCAGCGCCCGGACCCCGGGGCCCGCGTCGTCGGGCACGTCGCGGCTGACCATCCAGAGCTCCGCGTCGGGGTGCTTCGGCAGCACCGTCTCCTGGAACTGCCGGGCCAGCTCCGCGCCGCGCTTGCGGCCGTGCCAGTAGCCGACGAACAGCACCACGGGGTGGTCCGCCCGCTGCGTGACGTCGGGCCGGAAGCGGGAGACGTCCGTGCCGCACGGCACGACGTCGTGGACCCATGGGTACCAGCGACGCGTCTCGGGCGAGATGACGACGGTGTGGTCCGCGACGAGGGAGGCGAGCACCTCGGACAGGCCGAGCAGCACCATCCGCGCCTTCTCCTTGACGCCCTTGATCGTGCGCGCCTCCTCGAAGCACGACCCCGCGAGGGTGCGCACGTGGCGGGGCACGCGCCGACGCCACAGCCAGTAGTCGTCACCCCAGGCGTGCAGCACGTCGAAGGACGACAGGTCGACGCGACGCAGCGCGAGCGCGAAGCGGAACGTGCGCAGGGAGCCGGACATCCGCACGTGGCGGTGCCCGTAGACGGCGCCGTCGACCTGCGGGCAGTCGCTCAGGACGGTGACGTCGTGCCCTCGGCGCACGAGCTCGGTCGCGAGCTCGTGCACCTGGTACCCGATCCCCTGCTTGCTGCCGCTGGGCAGGTAGTAGGAGATGATCGCGATCCGCAGCGGCGTCGTCGCGGCGGTGGACGTCATCGCAGGCCGTCCCGGAGCGCCTCGAGCCAGCCGCGGCCGTGCTGCAGGTCGGGCTCGAGGTGGTTGCCCTCCGCCCACTCGTTCCACGACTTGACCCACAGCAGCCGCTCGTCGGCGGGCCGGTGCGCCACCGACGCCACCGCCTGCCGCACGTTGGCGGCGAACTTCTCCGGGGTGGCGCCGTGCAGCACCACGCCGCCGCGCCCGGAGCGCGGCGTGTTGTCCCAGTTGGGGTAGACGCACGGCTGGACCAGGTCGCCGGTGCGGTTCTGCGCGGCCCAGTCGGTGGAGTAGGGGAAGACCTCGGGCCCGCCCGCCAGGCGACGCAGGGCGCGCATCCGCAGCATCTCCCGGCGGGACGTGCCGGCCGGCATCCGCATGTACACCCCGGCGTCGAACCCGTCCTCCTTCACCCGGTCGTACCGCGGGCCGCCGCCCAGCAGGTCGCTCATCTCGGCGACGAGGTAGAGGCCCTCGAGGCCGGCCCTGCGGGCCAGCGACTGCCAGAGGTCGACGAAGTCGGCGGCGTCGGGCAGCTCCTCGGGCCGGAACACGTAGAACACGGGCCGCCCGCCGACGCGCAGGTAGCGGGGGTCGCGGAACGCGGGCAGCACGGCCTCGAAGTGGGCGGTGTAGTCCTCGACGCCCGGGTAGTGCTGCTGGACGAGGATGCGGTCCGCCTCGCCGTGCCAGATGCCGCTCCACGTCTGGTTCGCCCAGGCGAGGCAGAACGAGACGTCGGGCGCGCCCGAGGCCAGAACCTCGGAGAAGGGACGCTCCAGGATGCGTCGCCCGTTGCCGAACCAGTAGTGCCAGTAGGCGAACGCCTCGACCCCGTACTGCTGGGCCAGCTCCGACTGCGCGGCGCGCGCCTCGGGCAGCCGCAGGTCGTAGAAGCCCAGGTCGCCGGGCACGAGCGGCTGACGATGGCCGGGGTAGAGGCGGCGCGCCCGCGCCACGTTGGTCCACTCGGTGAACCCCGGCCCCCACCACTCGTCGTTCTCGGGGATGGGGTGGAACTGCGGCAGGTAGAACGCGACCGCCCTGGCCGCCGGCGCGGCGATCTCCTCCACGGGGCTCACCCCGCCTCGCCGCGGACCCGCCGCGGCAGGAGCCCGAGGTCGGACGGGAGCCTGACGACGTCGCCCGCGATCGTGCGGGCGCTCGGGACGGTCCACCACCTCAGGACGACGGCGGCGCTGCGGACCTTCTCCTGCAGCGTCAGGGGCGACCGGGCCACGATGCCGAGCAGCATCGGCGTGGACCGCGAGTACGGGAACGCCGTGCGCGGTCGGGACGGGTCCACCCAGGCCATCTCCGACTCGCGGGAGCCCCCGTGCCTGCCCTCGTGCGCCCGGATCGACAGCAGGGGCTCGCCGGGCACCAGCGCCAGCCTCCCGCGCAGCGCGAGCGCGGCCGGGAAGAGCATCTCGCCCGCGGGCGAGACCACCACCCCGCCGGCCGCACGCGCGACGGCGGTGTCCATGATCCCGAACTGCGTCTGCGTCACGACCCGTGCCAGCAGGACGCGGAGCCGTTCGTCCGGTGCCGGCCCGTCCAGCCGCAGGTCCGCGTCCGCGTGCTCCCCGACCACCGCCCCGGCACCGTCGACGAGGCGCACGCGGGGATACGCCAGCACCGTGTCCGGCGGGGAGTCGTCGAGGACGGCGAACGACCGCTCCACGAGCCGCGGGTCGCACACGTCGTCGTGGTAGGCCCACTTGAACCACGGGCTGCGGCACCGCTCCAGCAGGAAGTTCGAGTTCACCGCCCCGCCGACGTTCGTCTCGTGCCGGTGGTAGACGAACCGGGGGTCGCGCGACACCCACTCCCGCGCGATCTCCTCGGTCGCGTCCGTCGAGGCGTTGTCCGCGACGACCACCTCGAAGTCACCGTCGGTCTGCTCCGCGACGGCCCGCAGGGCCTGGTCGAGGTAGAGCTCCCCGTTGTACACCGGGACCCCGATCGTCAGCCGCGGCGCGGCTCCGGACCTGCCTGTCATACGAACACCCCCAGATCTCTGAGCCGAGCGAGAACCTCGTCATGACCGGACCGCGTGCGCCGGCGTGCGTCGACCGCCCACGCGTCCAGCTCCAGCGCGAGGGCCTCACGTTTGTCGAGCAGGGCGTCGAGCGACTCCAGGAGCTCGTCCGCCCGGTACGCGTGGACGTCCACCCGGTAGGAGCCGACCCCCGCGTCCTCCGACAGCACCCGCACCTTGTCGGCGTGCGCGACGGTCACGAACGGGACCCTGCGCAGCGCCGCGGCGACGAGGACGTGGAACCTGCTGCCGACCACGGCCCGCGCGTCGGCGACGTCGCGGGAGAGCTCGTCGAAGTCGCGCGGGACGCGTACCTCGACCTTCGGCCGCGAGGGGTCCGCCGCGGCGTCGTCGACGACGCGACGGGCCACCGGGACGTCGGCCGCGTCGGAGACGACGACGCGCACCGGGGTCCCCCGGTCGAGCAGGGCCTCGACCACGCGGGTCGTCTCGCGGAGGTACCGCTGCCGCTCTGCCTCGGACGCGCACGGCTCGCCGGTGGCGGAGGGCACGTCGAGGACGCTCACCACCACGACGCCCGGTGCGCCGTCCCTTGTCTCGGGGACGTCCTGCGAATCGGCGCGCGACTCGTCGTCCCTGGCCGTCACGATGTCGTCCATGAGCACGTCGTGCGTGGTGTCGGTCCCGCACGTGCGGATCGCCTCGAGCGTCACGGGGTCGCGGTAGGAGCGGATCGTCGCGGTCGCGGCCGCCGCGCGGACCACCGCCCGGGTGCTCCGCCGCGTGTACCGGCTCCCGCCGACCGCCAGCCAGACGAGCGGCGTCCTCCTCAGCCGGCACGCCACCCCGGTGAGCAGGAGCGAGAGGATCTGCCCTCCCGGCGGCCCGTCCCGGCCCGCCTCGAGGGCGCCCGTGCCGGGGACGACGACGGCGTCGAAGCGGCCGACGAGCCGGACGAGGTGGGCGAGGTCGAGGAGCACGCGGAGCCCCTTCGCCGGGACCGACGCGTGCAGCGGGCCCCGGTACCCCCAGCGGGCGCGAGAGCTCAGCGCCGGTCGGTGGAGTGTCGCGCGCGCCGTGGCCGGCTCGCGTCCCACCAGCGTCACCTCGACGTCGTGACCCGGTTCCTCGAGCAGCCGGATCACCTGGGCCACCGACGCGTCGTTGCCCACGTTGGCGATGCCCGCCTCGCCGACGAGCGCGACCCGCGCGGTCATGGCGCACCCACCCCCGGGGCGGCGGCGACCGGTCCCGCCCCGTGCGTCCGGCTCGGCGGCTCGTCGTCGCGAGCGGTCGTGACGAGCCGCAGCGGCGCCCGGAGCGCCCGGCGGACCCTGCCCGGCATCGACCGCGTGACGGCCTCGGCGTCCTGCGGGGTGAGCCCGCGGCGCGTCAGGTGCATCGCGGCGACCACGAGGCCGAGGCCGGCGACCCCGGCCACGGCCGCGGACCACACGGGGGGCAGGCCGAGCCGCCCCGTGCCCCACCACGCGACGAGGCACATGAGCACGCCGAGGAAGTACGGCGTCACGTCGCCGAGGGCCCGCCAGGTCCCGGTGCCCACCGCACGCACCTCGGTGACGGCCAGGAGCGTGACGAGGACGAGGGCCGAGGCGAGGTTGCTGATGACCGCGCCCCAGACGCCGAGGGACGGGATGAGGAGCACCATGAGGCCCACGCTCACCGCCAGGGTGGTCAGGTTGAGCCAGAGGAGCCACATGCCCTTGAGCCGCGCGGCGACGAACGCCTTCATCGGCTCGGCGATCACCAGGAGCCCTCCCGCGATCCCCAGGGCGAGCAGCACCTCGGGGACGTCGGAGAACTCCTCGCCGTAGATCAGCGGGACCAGGAAGGCGAAGGCCGGCATCGCCCCGGCGACGATCGCCGCCATGACCGTCGACGACGCCCGCAGCGTCCTGCCGAGCGCACGCCCGACGGCGTCCTCGTCCACCTCGCGCAGCCCGGAGATCGCCGGCACGAGCGGGCCGACGAGCGACTGCGCGGGCGCGAAGAGGTGGGACGCCAGCCCGATGGCGAGCGCGAACACCCCCGCGGCGTGCACCTGCGACATCCAGGTGAGCACCAGCACCTCGCTGCGGGACAGCACGAACGCCGCCACCATGCTGGCCGCCCCGGCGGGGAGTGCGAACTTCCAGAAGCCCGGGGGGAACCCGCGCAGGCGCGGTCGCATCAGCGCGCGCCGGTAGGTCCGGGAGACGAAGACGAGGAACAGCAGCACGCCCAGCCCCCCGGCCACGAGCCGCACGACCCAGATCGAGTCGGCCGTGCCCACCGTGGTCGCGACCACCACCACGAGCACCTGCGTGACCAGGTTGATGATCATCGCGGCCTGCGCGTTCTGGGCGGTCTTGCTCTCGATGCCCAGTGCCTCGCCGGCCCCGCCCAGCACGCACGGGAGGACGACCCCGAACGCGATGGCGACCGCCATCAGCCCCGGGTCGACGTCGACGAGCACGAGCACGGCCACCGCGATCAGGGGCATCCCGACGACCGTGCGGTAGCCCTTGGACGCGCTGAGGAGGCGGGCGACCTCCACCTGCCGTCCCGCGGCGTGGGACTTGGAGCCGAACTGGACGACGCCGCTCACCACGCCGAGGTCCACGACCGTCCCGACCAGCAGCATGACGGTGCCCAGGTAGGCGAGACGTCCGTAGTCGACCACGCCCAGCGTGCGGGCGATGACGATGTTGACGGCGAACGCGAGCGGCAGGGACACGACGACGTGCACCAGGGTCCAGAGCGCACCCCGGATGGCCCTGTCCTGGAGCTCGCCGCGCGAGAGCCCGTCAGTGTTCGTCACAGTCGCCATCGTGGTCG
>Ga0180221_1001474_pt1 | contig 15638 bp, 14 predicted proteins | sample eDN5th37CKraftMG_FD_151339 | JGI IMG/M metagenome (GOLD analysis project Ga0180221, IMG submission 151339) | Enriched Miracle-Growth compost microbial communities from Emeryville, California, USA - eDNA 5th pass 37_C Kraft MG (version 2) (version 2) ...
GGCGCATCGACGTAGAAGCCCGCACCGAGGCCGAAATCATAGGCGCCGTCGGGATCGTCGGGCACGCCCTCGCCGCGCGGGCTGGTATCGGGCGCGACGAAGATCAGCCCCAGTTCGGCGCACGCGCGGCGAAATTCGCCCTTCTCGGTGACGTTGGCATGCGTGCAGGTCAGCCCCGACAGATACCAGATCACGGGCAGCTTCGCGCCCTGTCCGGCCTGCGGCGGCACGAAGACGGAGAAGGTCATGGCGGTGCCCGTCTCGGACGAGGCGTGGCGATAGACGCCTTGCACGCCGCCATGACTCCTGTTGGTGGAAACCGTCTCAAGCGTCATCGCGCGACCTCCCGGCGAGGCGGCCGATGCGCCCCGAAGCTTACAGAACGTGAAACAGGTAGAGCAGAATGATGATCGGCAGCGGAATCCCGATCAGCCACAGCAGGGCACCCTTCATATATATCTCCCTTAATCCCCGGCTCCCATCGCATCCAACGGCGCAATGGAGCCCGGGGTTCCGGGAGGGACGCGCCGCCTATTCCGCCGCGAAGCAGTAGGTGCAGATCTTGTTGCCGTCGGGATCGCGCGCATAGGCGGCATAAGCGGTCGGCGTGAAGCTGCGCGGGCCGGGCGCGCCCTCGTCGCTGCCGCCATTGGCGAGCGCAGCTTCGTGGAAGGCGTGGACGGCGGCGCGGCTGGGCGCCGCGAAGCTGATCGTGCCGCCGTTGGCATGGGTCGCGGGCTGGCCGTTGCCCGGCTTCGTCACCATGAACTCGGGCGCGTCGGCGCCCCAGATCGAGGCATTCTCGCCCAGGTCCATCACCCGCTTCAGCCCCAGCGCGCCGAGCGTCCGGTCGTAGAAGTCGCGAGCCTTGCCGAGATCGCTGGTGCCGACCACGACGTGCGTGAAGATAGCCATCCTTCCTCTCCTTATGCGGGGTATCGTTATGCGGATGCTTAGTAGAGAACCACGCTGCGAATGCTCTCGCCGGCATGCATCAGGTTGAACGCCCGGTTGATGTCGTCGAGCGGCATGGTGTGGGTGATGAGATCGTCGATGTTGATCTTGCCGTCCATATACCAGTCGACGATCTTCGGCACGTCGGTGCGCCCGCGCGCGCCGCCGAAGGCGGAGCCCTTCCACACCCGGCCGGTGACGAGCTGGAAGGGGCGCGTCGAGATTTCCTGCCCCGCCTCGGCCACGCCGATGATGATCGACTGGCCCCAGCCGCGATGGCAGCATTCGAGCGCCTGGCGCATGACGTTGGTGTTGCCGGTGCAGTCGAACGAATAATCCGCGCCGCCGTCGGTGGCGTCGACGATCGCGGCGACGACCTTGTCGATCCCCACCTCGTTCGGATTGATGAAATGGGTCATGCCGAATTTCTTCGCCATCGCCACCTTGGCGGGATTGATGTCGACGCCGATGATCCTGTCCGCGCCCACCATGCGCGCGCCCTGGATCACGTTGAGGCCGATGCCGCCCAGCCCGAACACGACGACGTTCGCGCCGGGCTCCACCCCCGCCGTCCAGATCACCGCGCCGATGCCGGTGGTGACGCCGCAGCCGATATAGCAGATCTTGTCGAACGGCGCGTCCTCGCGCACCTTGGCGACCGCGATCTCCGGCATCACCGTGAAGTTCGAGAAGGTCGAGCAGCCCATATAATGGTAGATCGTCTCCTTCCCCAGCCGGAAGCGGCTGGTGCCGTCGGGCATCACGCCGCGCCCCTGCGTCGCGCGGATCGACGTGCAGAGGTTCGATTTCTGGCTGAGGCAGGTTTTGCACTGGCGGCATTCGGGCGTGTAGAGCGGGATCACATGATCGCCGACCTTCACGGAGGTCACGCCCGGCCCCACCTCGCGCACGATCCCGGCCCCTTCATGGCCAAGGATCGAGGGGAAGATGCCTTCGGAATCCTTGCCCTCCAGCGTGTAGGCGTCGGTATGGCAGATGCCGGTCGCCATGACCTCGACGAGCACCTCGCCCGCCCTGGGCCCTTCCAGGTCGACCTCGTGGATTTCCAGGGGCTTGTTGGGTGCGATGGCGATGGCGGCTCTCGTCTTCATGGCAAGTCTCCGACAGGCTGAATTTCCGGGGTCGCCCTATCCCTCTCGCAATTGACAAGTCAACCGATGCCCGGAACTATGCGGCGCATGCCCTATGACCGCGTCCGCAACATGCCCCCTCTGGACTTCCCGCCGCAAGCCGGAGAAGCGTCCGCACAGGCCGATGACGGGCCACGGCTCGATTTCGATTATTATGTCCCTTTCGGGCTGACCGCGATTGCGAACAAGATCGCGCGCTCGGCCAGCCGGGTGTATCTCACGCTGTTCGGCGTCGGCATCAACGAATGGCGGATCCTCGCCAATCTGCGGGTGCGGCCGGGCATGACGGCCAATATCATCTGCCAGACGTCGGGGCTGGACAAGGCGGCGGTGAGCCGCTCGCTCCGGCTGCTCGAAACGCATGACTATATCCAGATCGACAAGGGCGCCGGCGACGCGCGGGGGCGCAACCTCACGCTCACCCCCAAGGGGCGCGCGCTGCACGACAAGCTGATCGAGGAAGCGCTGGCCCGCGAGTCGCGCCTGCTCCACGGCTTCAGCGAGGATGAACGGCGATTGCTCCTGCAATTCATCGAGCGGATGCACAGGAACGTCACGCTGGTGAACGGCGCCGGGGACGAGGATTGACGGCAGGGTAATGCCGTCGCCCCGAATTTTGCCCCGCCGGGGATTTCAGCCCGCCGGCTGAAGCCTCCCGCCCGGCTCGCCATCGGCCAGCGCGCGCTCCTCTCCCTCCACCCCGACGGGCGGGGCGATAAGCTGGATCTCGCGCCATTTCCCCCAGCGATAATAGAAGAAGGTGAGGACCATCATCACCACCGACCCGGCGGGGAAGCTCCACCATATCCCCTCCGCGCCGTAACGGGGCAAGGCGGCGAAGGCGATGCCCAGCCGCACCGGAAAGGCGGTGATGATCAGGATGACGAGCGGCGCGAGCACCGCCCCGTTGGCGCGCACGACGCCCGACAGGACGAACGTGACGCCGACGAGGATGAAGCTCCAGCTCACCACCAGATGGATATGCCGCGCGATCGGCAGCGCGGCGCTGCCCGGCCGCAGGAAGAGGCCCAGCACATGCCGGTCCACCAACGTTACCGCCAGCACCATCGCGCCGGTCAGCACGATGTTCATCATCACGCCCGATCGCGCGACGCGCCCCACCCTGTCCCACTGCCCCGCGCCGATATTCTGCGCCGCCATCGCGCTGACCGCGGCGCCCAGCGCCATCGCGGGCATCTGGATATAGGTCCATAATTGCGAGGTGACGCCATAGGCCGCCGTCACCACCACGCCCTCGCGATTGACCAGCCCGATCATCACCAGCGCGGAGGCCGACATCACCAGCATCTGAAGGCCCATCGGCAGCCCCTTGGTGACGATCACCTTCACCACCGCCGGATCGGGCCGCAGATAGCGCCATTCCGCCCCGTGCAGGCGGATCAGCAGGCCGCGCCCTTGTATATAGGCGACCAGCGCGACCAGGCTGACCGTGCTGGCGATCAGCGTCGCCGTCGCCGATCCCGCGATGCCGAGGCGCGGCGCCGGGCCGAGCCCGAGGATGAAGACCGGGTTCAGCCCGACGTCGATCACCGCCGAAAGCCCCATGAACCAGAGCGGCGTCATCGAATCGCCGGTGCCGCGCAGCCCCATCATCAACAGTACGCTGAGGAAGCTCGCCGGCATGCCGAGGAAGATCACCCGCAGATAAGCGAGCGCGAGGGGAAAGACCGGCGCGGGCGTCGCCAGCAGATGGAGCAGCGCGGGCGCGAATATCCACCCTGCGATGGCGATCAGCAGCGCGATCAGGACGAACATGCCGACGGCGCTTCCCATCACGCGTCGCACCGAATCCACGTCGCGGCGGCCCATGCTCTGACCGATCAGGATGGTCGCGGCCATGCCGAAGCCGAACACGCCCGCGAACATCAGGAACATCACCAGATTGGCGTTCGACGTCGCCGCCAGCGCGTCCTCGCCCAGGAAACGCCCGACCCAGACGGCGTTTATCGATCCGTTGAGCGACTGGAGGATGCTCGACCCCAGGGTCGGCAGCGCGAAGAGCAGCAGCGTGCGGCCGATCGGCCCCGAGGTCAGGTCCTTCGCCCCGGACAGGTCCGGCGTCCTCCGTTTCGTGGTCCTGATTTCCGAAGCCGCGTCCGCCATCCATCCCGTCCTTGCTCGATCCCGCCAGGCCGGAGCCACACCCCGGAATCGGGCCGGAATCGGGATCGCCCGCTTATGCTATTTCGGCGGCAAGCGAAATCACCCGCCCATGCGGGAAGGGAAAGGAAGGAAACCGAAAGGAAAGAAACGCGCCAAAGCAGCGGCCCTCCGCCGGCGCGGAGGGGCCGCCTTCCCGTCGCGATTGGCCGGACGCGATCGATCAGGCCGGCTGCGTCACCACGCGCAGATAGGGCTTCAGTTCCTTCCACCCCTGCGGGAACAGCGTGCGCGCATCCTCGTCGGGGACCGAGGGGACGATGATCACGTCCTCGCCCTGCTTCCAGTCGGCAGGCGTCGCGACCTTGTGGCGATCGGTGAGCTGGAGGCTGTCGATGGTGCGCAGCAGCTCCTTGAAATTGCGCCCCGTCGACGCCGGATAGGTCAGCGTCAGGCGCAGCTTGCGATCCGGATCGATGACGAGGACCGAACGCACCGTCGTCGTATCCGACGCGTTCGGGTGGATCAGGTCGTAGAGGTCCGAAACCTTGCGGTCATGATCGGCCAGCAGCGGGAAGTTGAGCGCCTGGCCCTGCGTCTCCTCGATATCCCCGGCCCAGCCGCGATGGCTCTCGACCGGATCGACTGAAAGGCCGATCACCTTCACGCCCCTTTTGTCGAATTCGGGCTTGAGCCGCGCGACGGCGCCAAGCTCGGTCGTGCAGACGGGCGTGAAATCCCTGGGGTGGGAGAAAAGGACCACCCAGTCGTCGCCCGCCCACTCGTAGAAATGGATCGGGCCTTCGGTGGAATCCTGCGTGAAATCGGGCACGGTGTCGGCAAGCTTGAGGGACATGGCGAAGCTCCCTTGGCTGGGGGCATCAATTTCCGCCTGTCCGGCGCAGCGTGCCAGCGGGGAAATATTGGCGGGCCCCAAGGGGAAATTGGGCGCGCCATGTCCTTCAGCCGCCCCGCACCCGTTCAGCGGCGAGCGCGGCCTGCGTGTCGAGATCGACGCGCACGCTGTCGTCCCCCCAGTCCAGCTCGACCACCGCGTCGCCGAGCCCGGCCAGCAGCGCCCTGCCCCCGATGTCGCCGCGCAGCGCCGCCAGCCGGGAGAAGTGGGCGCGCCCCCAAAGCACCGGATTGCCCCGCACGCCCTCATGACACGGCACGATCACGACGTCCGGACGCGCCCGCGCGGCAAGCGCGCGCAGCAAGGCAGGGGACAGGCGCGGCATGTCGCCGAGGCAGACGATCGCGGCATCCCAATCCGCCGGCACCGCCGCGATCCCGGCGGCGAGCGAGCGGGCGATCCCCTCCGCATGATCGGGCGCGATCACGAAGCAGGCGGGGCGCCGCTCCACTGCCGCGCGCGTCGCGGTCGCCTCATGGCCCAGCACGACGATCGGGGGCGGCAGGCCCGCCGCCGTCACCGCATCGACGGCATGCGCCAGCACCGGCTTGCCCCGCAGATCAGCGACGAGCTTGTTCGCGCCCATCCGCGTCGCCCGCCCGGCGGCGAGCAGGACGACGCCCGCCTTCACGACGCCCGGCGATGCGCCTCGACCGCCTGCGCCATGATCGACAACGCGATCTCGGCGGGGCTGGCCGCGCCGATCGGAAGCCCCGCTGGCCCGTTGATTCGCGCCAATGCCCCCGCATCGAAGCCGCGCGCCGCCAGCCGTTCGAGCCGCATCGCCTGCGTCCGGCGCGAGCCCAGCGCGGCGATGTAGAATGCAGGCGACGCCAGCGCCGCCTCCAGCGCGGGATCGTCGATCTTGGGATCGTGGGTCAGCGTCACCACCGCCGTCGCCGCGTCGGGCCGCCATTCGGCGAACGCCTCGTCGGGCCAGCGCATGTCCACGTCGAGTTCGGGGAAGCGCGCGGCCGCCGCGAAACTCTGCCGGGGATCGACCACCAGCGGGTGATAGCCCATCATCCGCGCGAGCGGCGCCAGCGCCTGGGCGACATGCACCGCGCCGACGATCAGCATCCTGAGCGCGGGCGCGTAGGTGGCGAGGAAATCCTCCCCCGCCTCCGGCGACGCGGCCTCGCGGCTTCGTCCCGTCGCGAGCGTGGTCGCGACGCGCACCGGCCTGCCCTCGCCGCGCGCCACGGCAATCCGGTCGAGCAGGGCGGGCGGGAAATGATCGGCATCGATGGTCTGAAGCAGCACGCTGATGCGCCCGCCACAGGCCAGGCCCACCTCCCACGCGCGATCGTCGGCGACGCCGTAATCGAGGCGGCGGCTGCCCCCGGCCGGATCCGCGAACAGTTCCTGCGCGGTGAGCAGCACGTCGCCCTCGACGCAGCCGCCGCTCACCGATCCCTCGAACAGGCCGTCGTCGCGGATCAGCGCATGCGCGCCCCGGCGGCGCGGCGCCGATCCCCACGTCTCGATCACCGTCGCCAGCGCCACGCGCGATCCGCCCGCCAGCCAGCCCCGCGCGGTATCGAGCAGATGGGTCAGCTCGTCGGAAGGCGCGGCGGGCGTCATGGTCATCCGTCCCCGTCCGCCCGTTCTCCGGCCCGCGCGAGCAGGCGGCGCGCGGCCTTCAGGTGCGGCGCGTCGACCATGCCGCCGTCCATCGCCAGCGCCCCCGCGCCGGGATTCGCCGCGAACAGGGCGACGATCCGGCGGGCGCGATCCAGCTCCTCCTCGCCCGGCGAATAGACGCTGTTGATGATCTCCACCTGCGCGGGGTGGATCGCCATCATGCCGGTGAAGCCGTCACGCCGCCCCCGCCCGGCGCAGGCGCGCAGGCCGTCGAGATCGCGGAAAGCAGGATAGACCGTGTCGATCGCCTGCACGCCCGCCGCGTGCGCGCCCATCAGCGCCAGCGTGCGCACCACATCATAGACCGGCGTGAAGCTGCCGTCGGGAAAGCGCGAGGCCGAGGCGCCGATCGCGGCGGGCAGGTCCTCCGCCCCCCAGGTCATGCCCACCAGCCGCTCGCTCGATCCCTTGTAGGTGCCGCAACCGAAGATCGCGGCGGGCGTCTCGCTGACGATCGGGAGGATTCCGACGCCGTCCGCCCCCGCCTTGTCGAGCTTCGCCGCCAGCGCCGCGACCGACCCGCCGTCCAGCGACTTGGGCAGCATGATCGCATCGGGCCGCGCGCCGAGCACGGCGGCCAGATCGTCGTCGATCAGCCCGCTGTCGAGCGGATTGACCCGCACCACGATCGGCTTGTCGCGCGCGGCGGCCGCGATGAAGCCGGCGGCGAGAAGGCGGGCCTCCGGCCTGGCGGCGGGGGCGACGGCATCCTCGAGATCGACGATGATCGCATCCGCCGGCCCGGCGAGCGCTTTTTCCATACGGTCGGGCCGGTCGCCGGGGACAAAGAGAATCGATCGGATTTCACGCATGCCCCACGCCATAAACCGTTCCGCCGACGGGCGGAAGCGACCCTTCCGGTCGGGATGCGATCCCTTCAGGCCACTGGCGCCGGCCTGCCCAGGATCATGTCGGCCGCCTTCTCCGCGATCATGATGGCGGGGGCATTGGTGTTGCCGCCCACGATCGTCGGCATGATCGAGCAATCGGCGACGCGCAGTCCCGCGATGCCATGCACCGCCAGCGTCTCGTCGACCACCGCCTCCGCGCCCTGCCCCATCGCGCAGGTGCTGGTGGGATGCATGGCGGTGCCGACGCGCTGGCGGACGAAGGCGTCGATCTCCGCGTCGCTCGTCACGCCGGGGCCGGGGACCAGTTCCTCGCGGACGAGCCCGGAGGCGGGCGCGGTGCCCATGAATTCGCGTGTGAAGCGCACGAAGCGGCGGAAGCTGGCGCGGTCCCCCTCGGTCGCGAGCAGGTTGAAGCGGATCGCCGGCTTGTCGCGCGGATCGGCCGAGCGCAGCGTCACGCTGCCCCGGCTCTCGGGCCGCAGCAGCACGTTGGATATCGAGAAATAGTCGCCGCGCCGCTTGCGCCAGCCCGGGAACCACAGCCGCGCGTCCATCGCGACCGGGCTGATGAGGAGCTGGTCGTCGGGGCGGTCCAGCCCTTCGCGGGTGCGGATGAAGCCCTGCGCCCCCACCGGCAGCCCCGCCACCGTCCCGGTGCCGAACAATCGCCAGCGCAGCACCGACAGCATCATCCGGTCGAGCCGCAGCTCGCGATCGAAGGTGAAGTCGCCCGATGCCTCGTAGAGCAGCGCGATCGACGCATGGTCCTGAAGGTTGCGGCCCACGCCCGGCAGGTCGTGCACCGGGGCGATCCCCAGCGCGCGCAGCTCGTCCGCCGGGCCGATGCCCGACAGCAGCAATATCTGCGGCGAGTTGAACGTGCCCGCCGACAGGATCACCTCGCGCCCGGCCCGCGCTGCGACACGCTCGCTGCCGCGCTCATATTCCACGCCGATCGCGCGCCCCTTCTCGACAATCACGCGCGTGGTGAGCGCGTCGGTGACGACGGTGAGGTTGGCGCGGCGCATGGCGGGGCGCAGCATGCGCGCGGCGGGGCTGCCGCGCCGTCCCTCGTGGACGGTGAAGTCGGGCGCGCTCCAGCCTTCCTGGTCATCGCCGTGGAAATCGTCGATATGGCGGTGGCCGAGCTTTTGGGCGGTCTCGATCAGGCGGGGATAGACATGATCGTCGGTCCTGTGCCGGGCGACGCTGATCGGGCCGGAGCCGCCATGATGCACGCTCTCGCCGCGCCAGTTCGCCTCGGACCTGCGGAAATAGGGCAATATGTCGGCGTGGCTCCAGCCGCGCGCGCCCGCCTGCGCCCACTGGTCGTAATCGGACGGATGGCCGCGCGAATACATCATGCCATTGATCGAGGAGCAGCCGCCGAGCAGCCGCCCGCGCGGCGCGGGGATGCTGCGGCCGTCGGCATGCGGCTCGGGCTCGGAGGCGTAACCCCAGCCGATCGCCGGGTCCATCATCGCGCGGAACCAGGCGAGCGGCATGGTGACGTTCGCCCTGCGCTCCGACCCGCCGGCCTCCAGCAGCAGCACCCGGCTGGCGGGATCCTCGGAAAGCCGGGCGGCGAGCACGCAGCCCGCCGAGCCGGCGCCCGCTATGATATAGTCGAAGCTGTCCATCCGGACGCGCTACAGCCGAAACAGCTTCTCCGCGTTGGTCTGGAAGAACATCTTCTTTTCCCGTGGGGACATATCCATGGCGTCGAGGGTGGCGACCTCCTCGGCGGGGCACTGATAGGGATAGTCCATCGCGTAGAGCACGCGGTCGAGCCCGATCACCTGTTGCGCGAACTTGATCGCGGGCTCCCACGCCATGCCCGAATTGGTGATGTGGAAATTCTCGCGCAGATAATTGGAGACCTTCTCCTTCTTCAGCGGCTTCATGAACTCGTAGCGTCCCGCGCCGACCCCCGCCTGGTGCATGAAGTCGAGCCGGTAGAGCCAGTAAGGCAGCGCCTCGCCCATATGCCCGATGATCACCTGAAGCTTCGGGAAGCGATCGAGCGTGCCCGAGGTGATCAGCCGCAGCGCGTGCATTCCCGTCTCCACCCCGAAGCCGAAGATCGCCCCGTCCAGCCCCGCCTCCAGCATCGGCGCGATCATCGCGCGCGGCGGCGTGTTCGGATGGATGTAGATCGGCACGTCCAGCGCCTCCGCCGCCTCCAGGATCGGCGCGAACTTCGGATTGTCGAGATATTCGCCCTGGGTGTGCGAATTGATGATCACCGCGCGCATGCCGAGCTTCGTCACCGCGCGCTCGATCTCCCTCGCCGCGTGCGCCGGGTCCTGCGGCGCGCACGCCGCCATGCCGGTGAAGCGATCGGGATGCTTCGCGCACGCCTCGCCCAGGCGATCGTTGGCGATCACCGAAAGCGCCACCGCCTTGTCCTTCGCCAGGATCTGCGTGCCTGGCGCGGTGAGCGCGATCACCTGCCGGTCGATCCCGCGCGCGTCCATGTCCGCCAGGCGATCCGCCCCGATATCGATCAGCTTCTCCCGGATGAACCGCGGCCGCGCCGCCTGCGAGCGCAGGTAGAAGCCCCAAAGGCTCACAAAGCCCGGATCGGGATCGGAGCCGTCCAGAACCTCCGCGTACAGGTCCACCGTCTCCGGCGGCATGAACGCCTCCTCCGTCGCGATCCGCAAATAGCCCTGATCGCCACCCGTCCTCAATTCGCTCATCGCTCTTCCCCAAATCTCGTGGATGCCGCCTTCCTATGCCCTGCCATGCCGATTCTTCGCCACCCGGCGCGCAGCGAACCGCGACGGGCCGGGAGGAGCCTCAATCCACCTTGAGGCGCACGAAGGCCATCGCCCCCTTCGGATCGCCGCCGTAAAGCGGCTTCAGCGCGGCGGGAACGAAATTCAGCGCATAGAGGCCGCCAAGGCCGAGCTTGACGTGGCGGGCGACGGGAAAATCGCGGATCGCGCCCAGCGAGACCTTGCCCACGTCATGGGTCGGCCCGTGATGGCCGCCGGTGGCCGCCAGCTCATTGTTCCAGGTGCGCTCGGCACGGCCGAAGATCGTCCATCTCCCCAGCCCCGCCGCGCTTTCGAGAACCCACGCGTCGAGCGTCACATGATCGGCGATGCGCCGTCCCCAGGCGAGCGTGGTGGACCACCAGCCCCGCCTGCCCAGCGGGCGGGTATAGATGCCGCTGGCCGACCAGCGGGTCTGGTTCTCGCCGGGATCGAGCTGCTCGGGGCTGACAAAGCGTCCCCAGCTTCCCTGAAAGGAGAGTTCGCGCGTCGGGTTCCACGAGACGCGGACGGCGGTGGAGGTGAGCGGCCCCGTCTCGATATCGTAGCGATACCGGTCGGGCTCGCGGCCGTTGAAGCGCGACGCTTCGACCTTGACGCCGCCCACCACCAGCCCGGCGGTCACGACGCCGAAGGTGATATGGGTGGAATCGAGCCAATGGTGGCTGATCGGCGCCTCCGGGCTGTCCATGATCGACATGCGGTGCATGAAGGCGGGCGGGCCGAAAGCGGGCTCGCCGGGCAGGCCCGCATAGACGAAAAGGCCGCTCCGCTCCGACAGGCGCAGGCCGTAGCTCGCCGACAATTCCATGAACAGATCGTGCGGGTGCTGGCGGTCGACCAGCGGCGTCCTCCCGTCGGCCGTCTCGCCCGAGGCGAGGAGCAGGGGATAGCCGCGCTTGCCCATCAGCGGATCGGGGCTCAGCATGGCGCGCAAGTTCAGCGTGTCGCCATTGGCGAAGTCCCGCCGCGCCGAGAGCATCGCCATGCCCGAGGCGAACGCCTTGTCGTCGCCGCGCGGCCCGCCCTGGCGCGAATAGACGCCGTTCAGCAGCGCATGGCCCATCAGCATCCAGTCGCCCGCCATCAGATGAATGCCCTCATGGCGCGAGGCGTCGGGCTGCCACGCGGTCCCCGACGCCTCGCGGCTCATCGGATAGGGGCCAAGCACACCGTCCGTCGCCATCGCATGGCCCATCGCCCCCATCGCGGGCGTGTCCGGGGCGGCAGGCGGCGTGGCCTCCATGCCCGGCATGTCGGACATGTCGGACATGTCCGGCATGGGCGGCATGGGCGGCGGGTGATCCTGCGCGGCGAGCGCCGGCAGGGCGGTGGCCGCCGCCAGAAAGATGGCGAGCGTCGACAGGCGGTATCTCATTCGTTCAAATCCCCCCGGAGAACGATGGTTCAGCCATGCGGCCCGCGCCCGCCCGACAGGCTGTCCAGGATCGGGCAGTCGGGGCGGTCGTCGCCATGGCAATGGTCGGCGAGGTCGAGCAGCGAGCGGCGCATGGCTTCCAGCGCCTCGGCCTTGCGATGAAGCTCCTCCGCGCGGGCGAGCGCCAGCGCCTTCACCTCGGCGCTCGCCCGTTTCCGGTCGGACCAGAGCGAGAGCAGGGTCGCGATCTCCTCGATCGGGAAGCCCAGGTTGCGGGCATTGGCGATGAAGGCCAGCCGCGCGACATCGGCATCCGAATAATCGCGATAGCCCGATTCACGCCGCGCCGCCGACGGAATCAGCCCGATCGCCTCATAATGGCGGATCATCCGGCGCGAGACGCCGGTGGCCTTCGATGCATCCCCGATATTCACAGCTTCACCCTTTCGAGACGCAGCGCGTTGACCACCACCGTGAAGGAGGAAAGCGCCATCGCCGCTCCCGCGAACATCGGGGAGAGCAGGATGCCGAACGGCGGATAGAGGATGCCCGCCGCCACCGGAACGCCCACCCCGTTGAAGACGAAGGAGAAGAACAAATTCTGCCGGATGTTGCGCATCGTCGCCTTGGCCAGCGCGCGGGCGCGCACGACGGCGGCGAGATCGCCCCGCGTCAGCGTGATGCCCGCGCTTTCGATCGCGACATCGGTGCCCGTGCCCATGGCGAGCCCGACATCGGCGGCGGCGAGCGCGGGCGCGTCGTTGATGCCGTCGCCCGCCATCGCCACGCGCGCGCCCGACGCCTTCAGCCGCGCGACGATCGCCGCCTTGTCGTCGGGGCGCAGATCGGCGTGGACCTCGTCCAGCCCGCCCACCTGCCGCGCGACGGCGGCGGCGGTCAGCGCATTGTCGCCGGTCAGCATGACGATGCGCAGCCCCTCGCGGCGCAGCGCCGCGATCGCGTCACGGGCCTCCTCGCGCACCGGATCGGCCACCGCGAGCAGCCCCGCCAGCCGCCCGTCGACGGCGACCAGCATCACCCCCGCGCCGTCGCGTCCGCAGGCGTCGGCCTTGCCCTCCAGCGGCGCGGGATCGACGCCGGCGCGCCGCATCCGGGCGGCGTTGCCGATCACGACCCGGCGGCCCTCCACCCGCCCCTCGACGCCCAGCCCGGCCTGCGCGGCGAAATCCTCGGCGGGGAGGACATGCCTGCCCGCTTCCCCGGCGGCGGTGACGATGGCGCGGGCCAGCGGATGCTCCGAATGCCGCTCGACCGAGGCGGTGAGCGCGAGCAGCTCGCTCTCCGAAAAGCCCTCCAGCGGCATCGCCCCGATCAGGCGCGGCTTGCCGAGCGTCAGCGTGCCGGTCTTGTCGACGAGCAGCGTGTCAACCTTCTCCAGCGCCTGCAACGCCTCGGCATGGCGGACGAGCACGCCGGCGCGTGCGCCCCGCCCGGTGGCGACCATGATCGACATCGGCGTGGCGAGGCCCAGGGCGCAGGGACAGGCGATGATGAGGACGGCGACCGCGTTCAGCAGGCCATGCCCCATCGCGGGCTCCGGCCCGAACAGGCTCCAGACGACGAAGCTGGCGAGCGCGACCAGCACCACCAGCGGCACGAACCAGCCCGCGATGCGATCGGCCACCGCCTGGATCGGCGCGCGGCTGCGCTGCGCGTCGGCGACCATGCGCACGATCCGCGCGAGCATCGTGTCCGCGCCCACCGCGCGCGCCTCGACGATCAGGCTGCCCAGCGCGTTGACCGTGCCGCCGGTGACGGCATCGTCCGGCCCCTTCGCCGCCGGCAGCGCCTCGCCGGTCAGCATGGATTCGTCTATCGACGAGCGGCCCTCGATCACCACGCCGTCGACGGGCACCGCCTCGCCGGGGCGCAGGCGCAGCCGGTCGCCCACGTGCAGGGCGGCGACCTCGACCTCCTCCTCACTCCCGTCGGGGCGCAGCCGGTGCGCCGTCCGGGGGGCGAGGCGCAGCAGCGCGCGGATCGCCCGGCCCGTCGCCGCGCGGGCGCGCAGCTCCAGCACCTGGCCCAGCAGCACGAGCGTCACCACCACGCCCGCCGCCTCGTAATAGACCGGCACCGCGCCGCCCGTCGCGCGCCCATGCCCTCCAAAGGCGGCGGGGACGGCGCCGGGCGCGAATGTCGCGACGAGGCTGTAGAGGAAGGCCGCGCCCACCCCGATCATGATGAGCGTGAACATGTTGAGATGGCGGGTGCGTAGTGACGCCCAGCCGCGCGCGAGGAAGGGCGCGCCCGCCCACAGCACGATCGGCGCGCTGAGCGCAAGCTGGACCCAAGGCGACCAGACGGGCGGGACCAGCCGCAGCCCGAGCATCTCCCCGCCCATCGCGACGATCAGCAGCGGCACCGCAAGCATTGCCGAGACGATCAGCCGGCGGGTGAAATCGACCAGTTCGGGATTGGGGCCGTCGTCGAGCGTCGGCTCGGCCGGTTCCAGCGCCATGCCGCAGATCGGGCAGGTGCCCGGCTGCGTGGTCCGCACCTCCGGGTGCATCGGACAGGTCCAGACGCCGCTTTCCGATACGCTCGCGGGCTGGGGCGGGGTGTCGCCGTCATAATTTGCGGGCGCGGCGACGAATTTCTCCCGGCAGCGCGCGCCGCAGAAATGATAATCGCGCCCCTGCCAGACGGCATGGTGCGGCGATGTCGCCGGATCGACCGTCATGCCACAGACCGGGTCCACGGCCCTGCCCGGCGGGATCGCTTCCCCCGCGCCGGTCCCGCCGTGGCAATGCGTGGAAAGCCCATGATCCATCGCGAATCTCCATTCGCGACGCAATCTAGGGCTTCACATCATGTGAAGGTCAAGCGCCTCGTGCCACGACACGCCCGGCGCCTTCGCGCTAGCCCCTAGAAAGGCAGCTTGAAGCCCGGCGGCAGCGGCAGGCCGGCGGTCATCTTGCTCATTTCCGCCTGCCCCGCGGCGTCCGCCTTGCCGCGCGCGTCGTTCAGCGCGGCGGCGATCAGGTCCTCCAGCATCTGCTTCTCGGACGGCTGGAGGAGCGATTCGTCGATGTCGACGCCGATGATCCGGCCCTTGGCGCTCGCCTTCACCTTGACGAGGCCCCCGCCGGACACGCCCTCGACCTCGATCGAATCGAGGCTCGCCTGCGCCTTTTCCAATTCGGCCTGGACGTTGCCGGCCATCTTCAGGATGTCGTCGATACTCTTCATGCTTGCGCGCTCCTTCCGGAGGATGGGGATTCGCCGAGGCTGTAGCTTTCCAGCTCGGCTCCGGCAAACGCCTCGAACGCCGCCCTGACCACCGGCATCGCCAGCACCGCCTCGCGCTCGGCCTCAGCGCCGGCGCGTTCCTGGTCGAGCAGGCTGGCCTCGGCCGGGCCGTCGCCGATCGTCACGTCCCACGCCATGCCGGTCGCGCCCTTCAGCGCGCCGGCCAGATCGCGGGCGAAATCGGAAGGAAGCGGCTTGGTCGGCCGGATGACCAGATCGGGCGGCGCATAGCGGATCAGGCCGACATAATCGTGGAGCTGCTGGGCGAGCAGCGCCTTGCCGTCCTTGTCGAGCAGGTCGATCAGCGCCCGAAAATCGGCGGGCGGACCCAGCAGCGGCGCCTGCGTCCCGGCCGGCGGCGGCGCATCGGCCGACGGCGCGGCGGGCGGCATGGCGGGCACGCTTTCACCATTGGCCAGACGGCGCATCAGCTCGCCCGGATCGGGAAGCTGGCTCGCATGGACGATCCGCAGCAGCGCCATCTCCGCCGCCTCGATCGGCAGCGCGGCCGTCTGCACCTCGCCATGGCCCTTGAGCAGAAGCTGCCAGAAACGATGGAGCGTCGCGAAG
>Ga0180221_1001478_pt1 | contig 15610 bp, 14 predicted proteins | sample eDN5th37CKraftMG_FD_151339 | JGI IMG/M metagenome (GOLD analysis project Ga0180221, IMG submission 151339) | Enriched Miracle-Growth compost microbial communities from Emeryville, California, USA - eDNA 5th pass 37_C Kraft MG (version 2) (version 2) ...
AACGGCGCCCCCGAGCCGACGAAGGTGCCGCCCGAGTGGCATTGCTGGCTGCATCACCTCACCGACGCCCCCCTGCCGGAGAAGAAGCTCTATTCCTGGCAGAAGGAGCCGCGCCCGAACATGACCGGCACGCCGCAGGCCTACCGTCCGCCGGCGCACAGCCGTGCCGGCAGCACCCGCCGCCCGCACACGGCCGGCGACTACGAAGCCTGGACGCCCGGTGCCTGAGCAGGCGATGCAGCAGCGGAACTGGGCCGAGATCGCGACCGGCGCGCTGATCCTGCTGGTCGCGGCGGCCTTCCTGGTCTTCGCCATCGGGCAGTCCGGGCGCAGCCTGAGCAGCAATGGCGGCATGACCCTGACGGCCCGGTTCGACCGGGTCGACGGGCTGGCGCCCGGCGCGGATGTGCGCATCGGCGGCGTGAAGGTGGGCACGGTGGTCCAGCAGAGCCTCGACCCCACGACCTACCTGGCCGTGCTGCGCCTGAGCCTGCAGCCGGGAATCGATCTGCCGAAGGACAGTTCCGCCGAAATCACCTCCGAGGGCCTGCTGGGCGGCAAATATGTCGCCCTGGTTCCGGGCGGCTCGACGGAGATGCTGAAGGACGGCGACACCGTCGCCCTCACCCAGTCCTCCGTCAGCCTGGAGGCACTGCTGGGCCGCTTCATCTTCTCGGTGACCCAGATGAACGCCGCCCACAGCAACCAGCAGGAAGGGGGCGAGGAAGCGCCGGCGGCTCCCGCGGCGCCCCGCTCGCCCGCGCGGCCATGAGCCTCCCCCCGCCGGCACAATGGCCAGGCGCCGACGGGCGCCCCGTCTCCTGCCGCGAGAAGCTGAAGGTCCTGGCCGAGAATTACGAGGAGGCGGCCACCGTGCTGCGCGATATGTTCGAGGATGCCGTCCTGATGGGGGTGGACGAGGCCGCCATGCGCCGCATCCTGAACGATCTGGTGCAGGCCCTGCCGAGCCCGAAGCGCCCGGGTGGCGGCGCGGCATGATCCGCCGACTCGCCGCCGTCTTACTGCTGGGCGCCAGCCTCGCCGCTCCGGCCCTGGCGCAGCAGGACCCGGGCTGGGTGCCCAAGAACACCGCCAAGCTGCAGGCGCTGGACAAGGTGACGGCCCGCGTCACCGTGCTCGACGTGCCGCTCAACCAGCCCTTCCGCTTCGGCACGCTGCAGATCCTGGTGCGTGCCTGCAATGCTCGGCCGCCCGACGAGGTGCCGGATGCCGCCGCTTGGCTGCAGGTGATGGAAACCCGCCAGGACCCCAACGGGGTGTCGGTTTTCCAGGGCTGGATGTTCGCCAATGCGCCCGGTGTCTCCATGCTGGAGCATCCGGTCTATGACCTGCGCGTGCTGGATTGCCACTGAGCCGCCACCTGGGCGAAACAAACACGATGGCGTGAGATTTTCCCCCTAAATCAGGACCAATTTCCCGGTAAAGGACGATTCGCGGCGTTTTCAAGGCAGCGGAGGGTTCCCTGCCACGCCGGAGGCGGTCATACCGAGGGGACCATGGAGCAAACCGCCCTCCCCGACGGCCCGCCCGTGCCCCCGCCCCTGCCTGACCGCCAGGCTGCGCTCTTCCTTGATCTCGACGGTACGCTCCTCGAGATCGCCCCACGGCCGGACGCCGTCGTGGTCCCGCCGCATCTGCCCGGCCTGCTGGCGCGGCTTTCCGCTGGACTCGGTGGCGCCGTCGCCATCGTCACCGGGCGCGGGCTGGAGGTCGCCCGCGGGCTGACCCAGTCGCCACCCATCGCCTTCGCCGCCGAGCATGGCACCATCATCGACGGTTCCGGCGCCGCCGCCGAGATCCCGCCCCTGCCGCCGCCGCCCTCGCCGCCCGCCGCCTGGCGGGAGGCCGCGGAGGCTTTCGCGCGGGCCCATCCGGGCCTGCTGCTGGAGGAGAAGCGGCATGGCTTCGTGCTGCATTTCCGCGCCGCCCCCACGCTCGGCCCCGCCGCCACCGCCTTCCTGGAGGATCTGGTGCGGGACAGCGCCTTCCAGGTCATGCCGGCCCATGCCGCCGCCGAGTTGCGCCCGCGCAGTTCCGACAAGGGCACGGCGGTGCGCTGGCTGATGCAGCATCCGCCCTTCGCCGGGCGCAGGCCGCTGTTCATCGGCGACGACGTGACCGACGAATACGGCATCGAGGCCTGCAAGGCGCTGGGCGGCACGGGATACCGCATCCCCCGGGATTTCGCCGGCCCCGCGGCCGTGCACGCCTGGCTCACGCGGATGGCGGACAACCTGCCCGCATGAGTCAGCCGCTGGACCTGGCACCCGTCGGCAATGGCATCATCGCCGGCCTCTTCGATCGCCGCGGCCGCTGCTCCTGGCTGTGCTGGCCCCGCTTCGACGGCGACCCGATCTTCTGCGCCCTGCTCGGCGGCGAGGACCCGCAGGACGGCTTCATGGAATGCGAGATGGTCCGGCTGCGGCACACGCGGCAGACCTATCGCCGCAACACCGCCGTGCTGGAGACGGAGCTGGAGGACGACCAGGGCAACCGGCTCCGCATCATCGACTTCGCGCCCCGTTTCCGCCGCTTCGGCCGCAGCTTCCGGCCGCCCATGCTGGTGCGGCGGATCGAGCCGCTCTCCGGCACGCCGCTGATCCGCCTGCGCATCCGCCCGCGCGGCAACTGGGGGCGGGACGTGCCGGAGCGCCGTTCCGGCTCCAACCACCTGCGCTATTTCTCCACCGAGTCGGCCCTGCGCCTGACCACGGATGCGCCGCTGGCCTGCGTCGCCGAGGAGGCGCCCTTCCTGCTCGACCAGCCCGTCACCCTGCTGCTCGGCCCCGACGAGACAATTCCCGCGGCAGTGGAGGAACTCGCCGAGGAATTCCTGCGGGAGACGGAGAACCACTGGCTCGACTGGACGCGCGGCCTGCATCTGCCCTTCGAGTGGCAGGAGGCGGTGATCCGTGCCGCCATCACGCTGAAGCTCTGCACCTTCGAGGAAACCGGCGCCGTGGTGGCGGCGCTGACCACCTCCATCCCCGAGGCGCCGGACAGCGGGCGCAACTGGGACTATCGCTACTGCTGGCTGCGGGATGCGCTCTTTACCGTGCAGGCCCTGAACCGCCTGGGCACCACCCGCACCATGGAGGAGTACATCCGCTACGTCACCAATGTGGTGGCGATCTCGCCCGGCGGCGTGCTGAAGCCCTGCTATCCGCTGGTGCCCTCGCTCCCCATGCCTGAGCGCATCGAGGAGGCGCTGCCCGGCTTCCTCGGCATGGGGCCGGTGCGGGTCGGCAACCAGGCGGCGGACCAGGTGCAGAACGACGTCTACGGCTCCGTCATCATGGCGGCGGCACAGATGTTCTTCGACCAGCGCCTGCCCCGCCCGGCCGGCGAGTCGCTGTTCCGCCTGCTGGAGACGCTGGGCGAGCAGGCCGAGGCGCGCGCCCTGACGCCGGATGCGGGCATCTGGGAATATCGCGGCCGCGCGCGCACCCACACCTTTTCCGCCGCCATGTGCTGGGCGGGCATGGCGCGGCTGTCCGGCATTGCCCGGCATCTCGGGCTGACGGAGCGCGCCGAGCGCTGGGCCCGGGCGGCGCGGGAGCTGCACGGGGTGATCTGCGAGCGCGCCTTCCGTCCGGAGCTGAACAGCTTCGTCGAGAGCTTCGAGAGCGACGGCATGGATGCCGCGCTGCTGCTGCTGCCGGAGATCGGCTTCATTCCCGCCAATGACCCCCGCTTCCTCGGCACGCTCGATGCGGTCGAGCGGCGCCTGCTGCGGGATGGCTTTCTGCATCGTTACGATATGTCCGATGATTTCGGGAAACCTGAAACCGCATTCCTTGTTTGCTCGTTCTGGTACGTGGATGCCCTCGCCGCTGCGGGTCGCACGGAGGAGGCACGTCTGATGTTCGGGAGCATTCTATCGTGCCGGAATCACCTGGGACTGCTGGCGGAGGATTTGAATCCGACGCAGAATCGCCTTTGGGGGAACTTCCCTCAGACCTACTCCCATGTTGGTCTGATTCTGTCGGCGATGCGTTTGAGCCGTTCGTGGGAGCACGGTCTGTGGGGCGGGTAGTCGTCGTCTCCAACCGTGTCGCCATGCCGCGGCGCGGCGAACCCGCTGCCGGCGGCTTGGCGGTCGCGCTGAAGGACGTGCTGAAGGCCAGCGGCGGCCTGTGGTTCGGCTGGAGCGGCGAGACCCGCAAGGAGCCCAGCCCGGAAGCGCGCCGTGTGCGCTCGGGCGGCATCGACTACGCGACCATCGACATCGCCGAGGCCGACCACAAGGGCTTCTACGCCGGCTATTCCAACAACACCCTCTGGCCGCTGTTCCACTTCCGCCTGGGACTGATGGAGTACGACCGCCAGGAGGCGGCCGCCTACCACAAGGTGAACCGCGACTTCGCGCGCGCGCTGATGCCGCTGCTCGGGCCCGAGGACACCATCTGGATCCACGACTACCAGCTGATCCCCATGGCGACCGAGTTGCGGGCCCTGGGCGCCAAGCAGCGCATCGGCTTTTTCCTGCACATCCCCTTCCCGCCCTTCGCCGTGCTTTCCGCGCTCCCGGACGCCGAGCGGCTGCTGAAGGATCTGCTGGCCTATGATCTGGTCGGCGTGCAGACCAAGCGCGACCTCGGCGGGCTGATCAACTGCTTCCAGGAAGGCCTGGGGCTTACCCCGGACGCGACCGGAGGCGTGCGCGGAGAGGTGGCCGGCGTGATGCGCCGGACCCAGCTTTCCGCCCACGCCATCGGCATCGACACCCGCGGCTTCGCCACGGTGGCCCGCAAGGCGGCCTATGGGCCGGACACGCAGCGCCTGATGGCCAGCATGGGCGACCGTTCGCTGATCGTCGGCGCCGAGCGGCTGGACTACACCAAAGGCCTGCCGCACCGGATGCGCGGCTTCGCCGCCCTGCTCGCCAACTACCCGGAACACCTGAACCGCGTCACCTATCTCCAGGTGGCGGCGCGCAGCCGCAACGAAGTGGCGACCTACCGCAACCTGCGGCGGGAGCTGGATCAGCTCGCCGGCCGGATCAACGGCGACTATGCCGAATTCGACTGGACCCCGATGCGCTATGTCGCCCGCGCCGTGGCGCGGGACACGCTGGCCGGTTTCTATCGGGTGGCGCGGGTCGGGCTGGTCACGCCCCTGCGCGACGGCATGAACCTGGTGGCCAAGGAATATGTGGCGGCGCAGGATCCGGAGGATCCCGGCGTGCTGGTGCTGTCGCAATTCGCCGGGGCCGCCGAGAGCATGGACGGCGCCCTGCTGGTCAATCCGCTGGATGCCGTGGCGGTGGCGGAACAGCTCGACAAGGCCCTGAAGATGCCGCTCGGCGAGCGCAAGGAACGCTGGGAGAACATGATGCGCGGCCTGGAAGAGCAGACCGCCACCCGCTGGGCCGAGAGTTTCCTGGCCGAGCTGGAGGAAGTGCCCCTGCCGGAGCAGGACCTGCTCTGGGCCTCGCCGACACGCAACTGAGGGAAAAGGCTGGGGGACTGTCCGAGGCACTGCCTCGGACAGTCCCCCAGGCCCCCTTCTTTTTTCTTCGAGTTTCCAGCGCTGGCGGAAAGCGCCGCGCCGAGGGAATTCCTTCCCCTGGCCTTTTTCAATCCCGCAGCGCGCGGATCGCCTCTTCCAGCTCTTCCGGCGCCGCCAGCCACCGGGCCGGCACGCTCAGCGCCTCGGCCAGCCGCCGCTTGTACTCGGCGCGCGAAATCTCCAGCGTGCCGAACTGCGCCAGATGCTCGGTGATGAACTGGGTGTCGAGCAGGGTGAAGCCACCCAGGCGCAGCCGCGCCACAAGATGCACCAGCGCCACCTTGGAGACGTCCCGCGCCCGGCTGAACATGCTCTCGCCGAAGAACGCGCCCCCCAGTGCCACGCCATAGAGGCCACCGAGCAACTCGCCCTCGCGCCAGACCTCGACCGAGTGGGCATAGCCCATCCGGTGGAGTTCGGTGAACAGCCGCTCGATCTCCGGGTTGATCCAGCTGTCCTCCCGCCCCGGAGCGGGTGCGGCACAGCCGGCGATCACGCCTGGGAAATCGGCATCGGCGGTGACGGTGAAGGCGCCGGACAGCACCGTGCGGCGCAGCCGCCGCGGCAGGTGGAAGCCATCCAGCGGCAGGATGCCGCGCAGCTCCGGGTCCAGCCAGTAAAGCCGCTTCCCCGCACGCGACTCGGCCATTGGGAAGAGCCCGGCGCGATAGGCGCGGAGCAGCAGGTCGGGCGTGATTTCCACCGGGCGGCGGGACATGCGCGCATCATGACCGCGCCGGCGCCCTGGCGCCAGCCTGGCGCATTTCCCGTTCGCCCAGGCTTACGCGAGATGCGCCAGGCCGTTGTTCTACGAGCATCCTCACTCGCTCGGATGAGGCCACCCGAGCGGGATCTGCTCTAGCCGGCCGGCTTCGGCAGCCGCGCCAGGATGCGCTCGGCCAGGGCGGCATAGTCCTCGTCGAAATGGTGGCCGCCACTGGTGCGGATGATCTCCGCCGGAGTGCCCTTGAAGGCCAGACAGGCCGTCTCGTCCTCCTCCTCCGAGCCATAGACGCATTGCACCAGGGCGGGCGGCAGGCCGGGGATCTCGGGCGCCGTTGGCAGCGCGCTGGGGCGGGCCAGGCCGATGAAGTCGCCCACCTTGATCTCGAAGGCGGCCTCCTTGGCGAAAGCCAGCAGCGAGATCAGCACCACCCTCTCCTTGCTCTCCGGCTTCATCCGGTTCCAGGCGAAGGGCATGACATCGGCGCCGAAGGAATAACCGATCAGCGCGACGCGCGGCGTCCGCCACTTCCCGGCATAGAGGGCGATGATGCGGTCCAGCTCGGCCGCCACTTCCTCGGGCGTGCGGCGGGTCCAGAACCAGTTGAGCGTGTCAAAGCCCAGCACCGGCACGCCGCGGTCGCGCATGATGCGGCCGATGGTACGATCGAGGTCGCGCCAGCCGCCGTCGCCGGAGAGAATGATGGCGAAGACGTCGCCCCGCTTCTGCTGGGCGGGCAACTCGACCAGCCAGGAGGAGGTGTCGCGCTGGGCCAAAGCCGGTCGGGCCAGCGCCAGCCCGGTGGCGGCTCCCAGGAACAGGCGTCGCTTCATTTGCCGATCACTCCTCGCAGGCCGCCCGCCTGCAGCGCCGCCACGTCGGCAAGGACGACCCAGGGGTCGAGCCCGCCCGGCGTGCAAAGGTAGCGCGGCTCCCAGACCGGCTCGAATTTCTCCTTGAAGGCACGCAGGCCCCGGAAGTTGTAGAAGCGCTCCCCGCGGCGGAAGACCAGCCCGCCCAGGCGATACCAGACCGGCGCGAGGCGATGCGCGGCGAGGCCGGAGAGCGGCGCCATGCCGAGATCGAAGAAGTCGTAGCCCAGTTCCTTGGCGCGCAGGATCAGGCGCAGGAACAGGAAATCCATGGTGCCGGGCGGCACGTCGGGGAGCTGACGCATCAGGTCGATCGACATCTCGCGGCGCAGCGCCGGCGTTTCCAGCAGCGTGGCGAAGGCGATGAGCCGCCCCTCCCCATCGCGCACCACGGCGACCGACTGCGCACAGACATAGTCCGGCTCGAAGGCGCCGAGGGAGAAGGCCTTCTCGCGTGTCTTGTGCTGCTCCAACCAGAGGCGGGAGACCGTCTCCAGTTCCGGCAGCAGCGCGGCAACTTCCTCGGGCGGCACCACGGCGAAGGTGAGGCCCTCGCGTTCCGCGCGGTTCAGCGCGCTGCGCAGGGGCTGGCGCGACTTGCCCTTCAGCGTGAAGTCGGGCAGCGGCACCCGGGCCGCCTCGCCCAGCTTCAGCGGCCGCAGCCCGGCATCGATGTAGAGCGGCAGGTTCTCCGGCCGCACCTGGTAGAAGGCGGCGCGGCCGCCCTGTGCATCGGCCATCTCGACGAAGCGCCAGACCAGGTCCACCCGCCGTTCGCGCGGCCCGACGGGGTCGAACAGCGCCACCCAGGAGCGGCCGCGGCGGCCGTACATGATGAAGGCGTCCCCCTCCGGCGCGAAGAGCAGTGCCTTGTCGCCCATGCGGACGAGATTGGCATCCGCCCGCCCCTGCGCCGCGACAATGGCCGTGGCGCGCTCCAACTCCTCCGGAGTGGGCGGATGCACTGCGCTGCGGGCGGGGCGCAGCAGCGTCCAGAGCCCGGCGGCGAAGAGCGCCAGCACGGCGCCCAGCGTCGCCCGCATGCCGCGCGGCGCGCTGGCATCCAGTTCGAAGCGCCACCAGAGCTGGCGGGAATACTCGACATCGCGATGCGCGAAGAAGAGCAGCCAGGCAGCGGCGGCGACCACGCCCACCACCGCCAGCCACCAGCCGGGCGTGAGGCTGGGGGTCAGCATGCGCGCCCGGCGGTCGAAACGCTGGTGCGAGATCAGCAGGGCGATGCCGAGCAGCACCAGCAGGGGCAGTTCCAGTTCCCCGCCGCCGCGCGCGATGGAAAGCACCAGCCCGGCGCCGGTCAGGCAGGTGGCCAGCCACCAGGCGCCATCCAGCCGGTGCACCAGCCCATGGGCGACGAAGATCAGCGCCAGCCCGCCGACGCTGGCCAGCAGGTGAGAGGCCTCGAAAAGCGGCAGCGGCAGGATGGGGGCGAAGAGGCCGGGCGCGGTGCCGAGCGGCGGCGTGACACCGCCGAACAACAACGCCGTACCGGCGGCGAAGGCCCCGGCACCCAGGAAGCGCGGCATCAGCCGGGTGGCGGCGCGCACGGCCCGGGCACCGCCCTCCAGCAGATGCGCGCGCCGGCTGACCTCGAAGCCGGCCAGCAGCAGGATGGCTAGCGCCAGCGGCAGCGCGAAATAGACGAGGCGGTAGAGCACCAGCGCCGCCGCCACCTGGTCCAGCGGCACGCCGCTGTTGTGGAAGGCCAGCAGCACCACCGCCTCAAAGACGCCGATGCCGCCGGGCAGGTGGCTGGCGGCGCCGATCGCGATGGCCACCGCGTAGAGCGCCATGAAGGAGGGCAGATCCACTGCGCCGGGCGGCAGCAGCAGCCACAGCACCGCGGCGGCAGCCCCGATGTCCACCAGGGAGATGGCGCCCTGCAGCAGGATCAGCCGCGCCGGTGGCACGCGCAGGACGAAGCGCCCGAGGCGCAGCCCCTTGCGCAGCCGGCCGAGCAAGGCCACCCCCGCGAGGAGGGCCAGCAGGGCGGCGGCCAGCAGCCGCAGCAGCGGCGCCGGAAGGCCGAACCAGCCGGCCATGGCCTCCGCCTCCAGCAGCAGGCCAAACGCGGCTACCGCGTAGAGCCCCAGCACGAAGCTGGCGGTGACGAAGACCAGCACGCGGCCGATCCGCGTCGGCTCCAGCCCCGCCGCCGCATAGATCCGCCAGCGCACCGCGCTGCCGGTGAAGGCGCCGACGCCCAGGGTATTGCTGAGGGCGAAGCCGCAGAAGGCGGCCAGGGCACCGACGCGCGGCGGCACCGCGCCCGGCGCCAGATGGCGCAGCGCCGAAAGGTCATAGCCCAGCATCGCCAGGAAACTGACCGCCGTGGCCCCCACCGCCGCCAGCAGCACGGGCAGCGGCTTGGACTGCAGCGCGGCGATCACCGCGCCATAGTCCAGCTCGCGCGAAAGCGCCTGCAGCGCCCCCAGCGCCAGCACGGCAAGCAGCACCCCGGCGCCCAGCAGCAGCCAGGGCCGCAGCACCGCCAGCCGCTCCGTTGCCCCCGGAGCGGGCGCCGGTGCTTCTTCGGCCTGGGCCTTGGCCAGCTCGGATGTCTCGGCGATGCGGCCGTTCATCAGCTCTTCCCAGAAGCTCGGGACCGGCGAGGGGCGCAGGGTGGTTGTCATGGCGGCCGGCAGGCTGCGCGCCGGCCGTAGCAAAACAATGAAGGCAGTGTGGCCGGGTTGCCATGAAGCGCCCCGGCCGCCGCCTTCCCGCCGGCGGCGCCGTCAGCCGCGAAGGCCGACGAAGCGCTCCAGCCAATGGATCGTGTAGTCGCCGGCCTGGAACTGCGCATCCTCCATGATGCGCTGGTGCAGCGGCAGGGTGGTCTTGATGCCGTCCACCACCATCTCGGAGAGCGCCCGGCGCATGCGGCCGATCGCCTCGGCGCGGGTCTTGCCGTGCACCACCAGCTTGGCCACCAGGCTGTCATAGTGCGGCGGCACCGCGTAGCCGGAGTAGAGCGCGCTATCCACCCGCACGCCGAGGCCGCCCGGCGCGTGATAGGTGTTCACCCGGCCCGGCGAGGGCGCGAAGCTCTCCGGATCCTCGGCGGTGATGCGGCATTCGATGGCATGGCCACTGAAGGTGATGTCCTCCTGGCCGTAGCCGAGCTTCTCCCCGGCGGCGACGCGGAGCTGCTCCTTCACCAGGTCGATGCCGCAGACCATCTCGGTGACGGGATGCTCGACCTGCAGGCGGGTGTTCATCTCGATGAAGGCGAACTGCCCGTCCTGCCAGAGGAATTCCAGCGTGCCGGCATTGCGGTAGCCGAGCTGCGAGAGGCCCCGGCTCACCTGGGCGCCGAGCGCGTTGCGCTCCTCGGTGGTCAGCGCCGGACTGCCGGCTTCCTCCACCAGCTTCTGGTGGCGGCGCTGCAGCGAGCAGTCGCGCTCGCCGAAATGCACGACGTTGCCGTGCGTGTCGGCCAGCACCTGCAGCTCGATATGCCGCGGCCGGTCCAGGTACTTCTCCATATAGACGGCATCGTTGCCGAAAGCGGCCTTGGCCTCGGTGCGGGCGACGCGCCAGGCCTCCTCCAGCTCATCGGCCGACTGCGCCACCTTCATGCCGCGCCCGCCGCCGCCGGCGGCGGCCTTGATCAGCACGGGGTACTTGATCCGCTCGGCGACCTCGCGCGCCTCCTCCAGGCTGTGCAGCTCGCCATCGCTGCCGGGGACAAGCGGCACGCCGAGCGACTTCATCGCCTGCTTGGCGGCGATCTTGTCGCCCATCATGCGGATATGCTCGGCCGTCGGGCCGATGAAGGTGAAGCCATGCGCCTCCACCATCTCGGCGAAGCTGGCATTCTCGGAGAGGAAGCCGTAGCCGGGATGGATGGCCTCCGCGCCCGTGATGCTGGCGGCCGAGAGGATGGCGGCGACATTGAGATAGCTGTCGCGCGCGGCGGGGGGGCCGATGCAGACGCTTTCATCCGCCAGCCGCACATGCATGGCGGTGGCGTCGGCCGTGGAATGCACGGCCACGGTGCGGATGCCCATTTCCTGGCAGGCGCGGTGGACGCGCAGCGCGATCTCGCCGCGATTGGCGATCAGCACCTTCCTGAACATGGCGAGTGCCTTACTCGACCACCATCAGCGGCTCGCCATACTCGACCGGCGTGCCGCTCTCGACCAGGATGCGCGTGACCGTGCCGGCCTTCGGCGCCTTGATCTGGTTGAAGGTCTTCATCGCCTCGATCAGCAGCAGGGTCTGCCCGGCGGCCACTTTGGCGCCCAGGGTGACGAAGGGGGCGGCGCCCGGCTCCGGCGACAGGTAGGCGACGCCCACCATCGGCGAGGTGATGGCGCCCGGCGTGGAGGCATCCACCGCCGCCTCGGCGGCCGGGGCGGAGACCTGCGCCATGGCGGGGCCGGCCGCCGGCGCGGCGGCGACCGGCGCCGCCGCCATGGCCATCGGCGTCACCGTCACACTGCGGGTGACGCGGACGCGGCTTTCCCCGTCGGCCAGTTCGATCTCGGTGAGGTCGGTCTCCCGCAGAATCTGCGCGAGCGCCCGGACCGCTTCCGGGCTGAAGGAAATGCCGCTCATAACGTTCCTCTGGGAACCTCTCGGAAGGGTTGCCCCATTGCCGGCCGCCGCGTCAGTCCTGCTCGGCCTGCGCCAGGATGCCGGCGATGCCGCGCAGCGCCAGGGCATAGCCATGCGGGCCGAGGCCGCAGATGACCCCCTGCGCCGCGCGGGACACATAGGACAGATGCCGGAAGGATTCCCGGCGGTGGATATTGCTCAGATGCACCTCGACGACGGGCAGGTCGGAGGCCAGCAGGGCGTCCATCAGCGCGATCGAGGTATGGGAATAGCCGGCCGGGTTGATCACGATGCCCGCCGCCATGCTGCGGGCCTCCTGCACCCAGGAGATCAGCTCGCCCTCGACATTGCTCTGCCGGAAGTCGATCGCCAGGTCGAGCGCGTCGGCCGTCTCGGCGCAGAGCGCCTCGATGTCGTCCAGCGTCTCGTGGCCATAGATCTCCGGCTGGCGGGTGCCGAGCAGGTTCAGGTTGGGGCCATTCAGCACGAAAATCAGCGGCGGGTTCACGTGGGGGCTTCCGTCCGGTCCGATCGGCGCGCCTAGCACGGGGGGTTTCGGCACCGCAAGCGCGGGCGCTGCAAGAGGGGTGGGCGGCGCACCGCCCCGATCACGGCGCCGCCCACCAATTTCCTGCTTTTTGAATAATTTAGCGGAAGAGGTGCCGCGCTCCCGGCCAAGTCGCGAAAGGCCGCCCGCTTCGCCTCACGCGCGCTGAACCCGCCGGAATCCGGAACGGCGGTGGCAGAGGGTGAAGGTCGCGGAGAGGTGCTCCCCGAAAGCCACCAGCGATGCCGGAGGAGGCGGAAGCGGCCCCGCCGCCGTCAGCCGGTCGAACACGCGGGCATCGGCATCGGGCCAGGGGGAGGCATGGAGGGTCCGGGCCAGGACAACGCGGCCGGTGCGATCCACCGTCAGTTGCAGCTCGAAGCGGGCCTCCGGCCCACAGCTCGGCCCCTGGGTCTCCCGGACTGGCATGCCGCCCTCCCGCAGCGCGCGCGCCGCGTGGCTCCGCACGGTCCGGGCCCAGGCATCGCGCTCAGCGATCTGTCGTTCCGTCAGATCGGGCCACGGGCGCCCGATCTCGGCGCAGGCGACCAGCCCCAGCAGCATAGCCGCGAGAAACACCCGGCGCATGCCGCCCTCCCGCACGAGCCATCAGGATAGCGCGGCGTGAGCCTGGCCATAAGAGGCGGAGTGCCCTCCCCTCAGCCTCAGAGGCTTTGCACCGCGTGCAGGTACTGGAAGTGCCGGTCGTATTGCGCCAGCACGTCCTGGATCATCTCCTCCCGGGTGAAGCCCATCACGTCGTAGTCCTGGCTTCCATCCTCCAGGAAGACCTCGGCGCGGTAGTAGTGCTCGTGCCGCTCGCGCTCCGGGGCGCTCTCGAAATAATTGAAGCTCGGCATGGCATATTCTCGCATGCGGATTCCGTAGTGGAACTCCTCCGGCGCGCCGGGCATGGAGACCAGGCGCAACCGCCCCTCGCGCCGATGCACCTCAGCGCTCAGGCCGCGGCCGCGCAGCTCGGCGGCCACCGCCTCCAGCGCCGGCGCCGCCGTCTCCTCCAGGAAGCGCAGCACCTCCGCCTTGCGCGGGTGCGAAAGAATGCCGTGCAACTGCCGCTGCCAGGAGAGGCCCTGCCGCGGCGGCAGGTTCGTCGCCAGGGCATTCTGCCGCAGCCCCTCGCGCTGCAGGCCGCGCCACAGCCCGTAGCAGATCAGCAGCATCACCACCGCGAAGGGCAGCGCGCTGGCGATGGCCGCCGTCTGCAGCGCCTGCAACCCGCCCGAGGCCAGCAGGACCGCGGCGATCACACCGGAGGAGACCGCCCAGAAGATGCGCTGCAGCACCGGCACATTGTCCCGCCCACCGGCGGCGATGGTGCTGACCACGAGCGCGGCGCTGTCGGCCGAGGTGATGAAGAAGGTGACAATCAGCACCATCGCCAGCCAGGAGCTGATCGTGGCCAGCGGGTACTGCTCCAGGAAGACGAAGAGCGCCAGGGTGACGTCGCTCTGCACCGCCTGAGAAACGGCCTGGGTCGCGCCGCTCAGATGCAGGTAGAGGGCGCTGTCGCCGAATACCGTCATCCAGGCGAAGGTGAAGCCGGTGGGCACCAGCAGCACGCCGAGCGTGAATTCGCGGATGGTCCGTCCGCGCGAGATGCGGGCGATGAACATGCCCACAAAGGGCGACCAGGCGATCCACCAGCCCCAGTAGAACAGCGTCCAGTCGCGCAGCCAGTCGTTCGGGTCGTAGGCATACATGTAGAAGCTGCGCTCGGCGAACTGGTCGATATAGCCGCCCAGGTTCTGCACGAAGGTGCGCAGCAGGAAGGTGGTCGGCCCAACCACGAAAACGAAGAGCAGCAGGACGGTGGCCAGGATCAGATTGGCGTTCGACAGCAGCCTGATGCCCTTGTCGAGGCCGGAGGCCACCGAGAGCGTGGCCAATGCGGTGATCACCGCGATCAGCACCACCTGCGTCCCGAAGCCCACCGGCACGCCCAGCACATGCGCCAGGCCGGCATTCACCTGCAGCGCGCCGAGGCCGAGCGAGGTGGCCACGCCGAACATGGTGCCGAGGATGGCGAAGATATCCACCGCGTGGCCGATCGGCCCATGGATCCGCTCGCCGATCAGCGGGTAAAGGGCCGAGCGGACGCTCAGCGGCAGGCCATGACGGAAGCTGAAATAGGCCAGGCTGAGCCCCACCACGGCATAGATCGCCCAGGCATGCAGCCCCCAATGGAAGTAGCTGAGGCGCATCGCGGCCCGCGCGGCGGGAATGCTGGCCGGCTCCCCCACCGGTGGCGACATGAAATGCGTCACCGGCTCGGCCACGCCGAAGAACACCAGCCCGATACCCATGCCGGCGCTGAACAGCATGGCGAACCAGGCGCCATAGCTGAACTCCGGCTCCGAATGGTTTGGCCCGAGGCGGATGCGGCCATAGCGGCTCAGCGCCAGCACCGCCATGAAGATCAGGAAACCGGTCACCACTAGAAGGTAGAACCAGCCGAGCTCATCGGTGATCCAGCCCTGCACGGCATTGAAGGTGGCGGCGGCGGTCTCTGGCATGAGCACGCCGAACAGCACGAAAAGCAGGGTCAGCACCCCCGCGCCGATGAAGACCGTCGGGTTCACGGCGGCGGGCGAAGAGGTGGGAGGGGCAGGCTCGCTCACATCGCGTCTCCTCGGAGTCGGGGCCGGCAGGTGCCGGCGCCTCCCGCAGGCCCGGCGGCGTGCGGGGCGGACGCCCGTGACAACTCGGCAGGCCCGCCGAAGTTCTACCGCCGCGCTCTGCCAGCTCCTGGACGTATGGAAGTTCTGCCCAGAGCGCGGGGTGACACCGCCCCAATGCTTCCCTAGGTTGCGCCGCAGCGTTCCACCCTGGAGGGAAGCCGAGATGATTCCGCTTGCCAGGCTCGGGCTGCCGGCGCTGCTGCTGAGCGGCCTGCTGGCGGCCTGCAGCCCGACCTATTCCCCAGACACTTATGCCAGCCGCGCGGTGCAGCAGGCCAACAAGGTCGAGCAGGGCGTGGTGGTTGGCCGCCGCGCCATCGAGATCTCGGCCGATGGCGCCAGCGGCGCGGTGAGCGGCGCGGCGGCGGGCGGTGTCGCCGGCAGCCGGATCGGCGGCGGCGACATCACCTCCGCTTTCGGCGGCATCGGCGGCGGCCTGATCGGCGGCCTGCTGGGCACCGCGGTCGAGCAGGGGGCCGGCGCGCAGCAGGGCTACGAGTACATCGTACGCAAGCCGAACGGTGAACTCGTATCGGTAGTGCAACGGGACGACACGCCGCTCGCCCTCGGCCAGAAGGTGCTGGTGATCGCCGGCGCCCAGGCCCGTATCGTACCGGACTACACGGTGCCGAACGAGAATCCTCCGGCTCCGCCGCCC
>Ga0180221_1001481_pt1 | contig 15552 bp, 14 predicted proteins | sample eDN5th37CKraftMG_FD_151339 | JGI IMG/M metagenome (GOLD analysis project Ga0180221, IMG submission 151339) | Enriched Miracle-Growth compost microbial communities from Emeryville, California, USA - eDNA 5th pass 37_C Kraft MG (version 2) (version 2) ...
CCGCCGAACAGCGCCTTCTCCTCCTTGCCCCGATGCCCCAGCCGGTGCGACCAGAGCAGCGCGCCCGTGCGCGCATCGTAAGCGCGGATCGTGGCCGTGGTGTCGGTCACGAAAAGCTTGCCGTCGCCGACCACGGGCCCGGCGGCGAGGCGCACCTTCTTGGTGCTGCCGGCGACCTTCGCGCCCCATGCGCGCGACAGGGTCTCGCCCAGCGCCAGATGGCCCATCCATTTCTGCGCGTTGCCGCCCGACTGGGTCCAGCCGTCGTTCGTCGTCGGCGCGGGCACAACCACGGTGGTCGACGCCAATACGGGATCGACCTCCACACCCGCCTCGGCGGCGAGGACGGGTATGCGCTCGCCCAGAACGGCCGTCTTGGGCTTGTTGCTCTTGTGCCCGCTGAATATGCCGCACCCGCCCAGCGTGGCGAGCAGCGCCAACGCGATCCCCAGTCGCTTCATTCCGCTCATTCCTTTGCATTGTCCTGGGGGTTGGCGCCCGCCGTCGCGACGTCGGCGCCCAGCGCGCCCGCCATGCGGAGCGCGCGGCTGCGCAGCCCCTCCGGCACGCCCGGATCCCTGGCGATGGCCGCGAACAGGGGACCGGCAAGCTCCCGCTTGCCGAGCTTGATATAGGAAAGCGCGACCAGCTCGCCCGCGCTGCCGAACCACGGATTGCCCTCTACCGCCAGCGGCTTCAGCCGCGCGACCACGGTGGCGGGGGGAAGCGTGTCGAACTCCAGCAGCGTCCGGCGGATGAGCGCGACGTCGCGGAACGGCCGGGCGAGGCCATCGTCGGCCGCCACCGCCTGATATTGCGCGATCGCGGCCTTGTTGTCGCCCTTTTCGAGCGCGGCGGCGGCCAGCGCCATGCGCGCGGCGGCGCGATAGCCGTCGATCGGGCCCTTGGACAGCGTGTCGAGCGTCGCCGTCGCGGCGGCGCGCTTGCCCTGGCCGATATCGTAGAGCGCCTGGGTGAACTGCTCGCCGGCAAGCCCGGTTTTCTGCTGCTGATGGTGGCGCCAGGCCAGCACGCCCGCGAAGATCGCGAGCCCGAGGATCACCGCGCCGCCGACCAGCCAGCCGTAGCGCAGCCAGAAACCCTTCATCTGGTCGCGACGCAGCTCCTCGTCCACCTCGCGGAAGAAGACCTCGTCATTCTGGGGCGTCAGGGCCAAGCATCGTCTCCGGCAGGTTCAGGCGCGGCCTTTTAACGACGACGCCGGCTTAACGAAAGCTGTGTTAGAGCATTTTCGGGTAGGGCGGTAACGCCCGGCGGACCGGAAAAACGCGGCGGGCGGAAATCGCGGGAACGGACCCGTGCCGTCCTACTTCCTGGGGCGATAGACCTGATCCTCGGTGGGGAAGGCGCGCGTGCGCACATCGGCGGCATATTGGCCGACGGCCTCCGATATACGCGCGGCCAGATCGTCATATTTCTTCACGAAGCGCGGCACCCGATCGAACATGCCCAGCATGTCGTCGATCACCAGCACCTGCCCGTCACACCGCGCGGACGCGCCGATGCCGATGGTGGGGCAGGCCACCGCCTCGGTGATGGCCACCCCGGTCTCCTCCATCACCCCCTCGACGACCAGCGCGAAGCAGCCCGCGTCGGCCACCGCGCGCGCGTCGCGCAGGATCTTCGCCGCCTCCGCCTCGTCACGGCCGCGCGCGCGATAGCCGCCGAGCGTGTTCACCGCCTGCGGGGTGAGGCCGACATGCGCCACCACCGGGATACCGCGCGCGCCGAGGAAGGCGACCGTTTCGGCCATCGTCTCCCCGCCTTCCAGCTTCACCGCGGCGCAGCCCGTCTCCTTCATGATCCGCGCCGCGTTGGCGAACGCCTGGGCGGGCGATTCCTCATAGCTGCCGAACGGCATGTCGACGACTACCAGGCTGTGATAGCTGCCCCGCACGACGGCGGCGCCATGGGCGCACATCATCTCCAGGCTCACCGGGACGCTGGAGGGCAGGCCATAGATCACCTGCCCCAGCGAATCGCCGACCAGCAGCATGTCGCAATGGGGATCGAGGATCTGCGCCATGCGCACCGTGTAGGCGGTGAGCATGACCAGCGGCTCGCCCCCCTTGCGATCGCGGATCGCGGGGACGGTCAGCCGCTTCATGGGGGCGGGCGTTGGATTGGCCCGGCTGGTCGAGGTGTCGATGGTGAAGGTCGTGGACATTCCCGTCTGCTACCGCGTTGCCGCCGGCATCGCAAATCACGTTGCCGGCGGCGGCGCCGGCCGCTTCAGCCGCCCTTCACGAAGGCCGCCGCGTAACGCTCCGGCTTGAACCCGACCAGACGGCGATCGCCGCAATCGAGCACGGGCCGCCGAATCATCGCCGGCTGGGCGAGCATCAGCGCGATCGCGCGGTCCTCGTCCAGCCCCTCGCGCTCCGCCTCGGGCAGCTTGCGAAAGGTGGTGCCCGCCCGGTTGAGCAGCGCCTCCCACCCCAGCTCGGCGCACCAGCCGCGCAGCAGCACCTCATCGAGGCCGTCGACCCGATAATCGTGGAAGGCATACGCCTCGCCCTGCGCATCGAGCCAGGCGCGCGCCTTCTTCATCGTGTCGCAGTTGCGAATCCCGTACAGGGTCAACGCCATCGGCAACTCCTCTCGCCACGCCCGCCGCGTCGGATCAATGCAGGAAGGCAGCTCCTAGCCGATGGGGCGCAAGGCACAAAACGGCATCGTGGAAAAAGCCGCCGGACGGCTTGCGGCCCATCGGTGGACGTTCGGTACGTCCCATGGCTCGCCCGACGGCAGCCGTGGCAATGGAAGTCGCCGGAGCGTCCTGCGCGCTCGCTCCGACGATCCGTAAGGCGTCAACCGGTCAACCGATGCCAACAAATCAGGGGCCGTCCTCATCGTCCTCGATGATGAGCCAGGACGCCGGCCACGAGATGCCTCGCACCCGCGCCGCAGGTCGGCAAGCATCCGGAGCACTTCCATCGGCGCGATTGCGTATCCGCCAGCCTGAAAGTCCGCGGCGCGCGGCCGGGGAGCAACGAGGCATAATCCTCGTCGATTGTTTCCACGATCATTGTGTCTCTCGAATGAAAGGTGGCGTGAGGATCACGCCGGTCCGCTTCAGCCGATCAGACCTGCGCGCGCGCAGCACGCATCACCGCCCGGCCGCTGCGGCGGTCGGAGCCAAGAACGGCGAGCAAAGGCGATCTCCTGCGGTGGATCGCGACGGTCCTCCCCCGCCGCTTGCTCGCCACACCAAAATCACTCCCACTCGATCGTGCCCGGCGGCTTGGAGGTGTAGTCGTAGGTCACGCGGTTGATGCCTGCCACCTCGTTGACGATGCGCGTCGCCACCCGGCTCAGGAAGGCGGCGTCGAACGGATAGACGTCGGCCGTCATCCCGTCGGTGGAGGTGACGGCGCGCAGCGCGCAGACGCTGTCATAGGTGCGCCCGTCGCCCATCACGCCCACCGTGCGCACCGGCAGCAGCACCGCGAACGCCTGCCAGATCGCGTCGTAGAGGCCGGCGTTGCGGATCTCCTCCAGATAGATGGCGTCGGCCTTGCGCAGGATGTCGCACCGCTCGCGCGTCACCTCGCCGGGGATGCGGATGGCGAGGCCGGGGCCGGGGAAGGGATGGCGATCGACGAAGATGTCGGGCAGGCCCAGCTCGCGCCCCAGGTCGCGCACCTCGTCCTTGAACAATTCGCGCAGCGGCTCGACGAGCTTCATGTCCATCCGCTCGGGCAGGCCGCCGACATTGTGGTGGCTCTTGATTGTCACCGAGGGGCCGCCGGTGAACGAAACGCTCTCGATCACGTCGGGATAGAGCGTGCCCTGCGCCAGGAACTCCGCGCCGCCGATCTTGCGCGCCTCGCCCTCGAACACGTCGATGAAGGTCTTGCCGATGAACTTGCGCTTGGCCTCGGGATCGGTGACGCCCTTGAGGCCCGACAGGAACAGCGTCTGCGCGTCGACATGGACGAGCGGGATGCCGTAATGCTCGCGAAACAGGCCGACGACCTGATCGGCCTCGCCCATCCGCATCAGGCCGTGATCGACGAATACGCAGGTGAGCTGGTCCCCGATCGCCTCGTGGATCAGCACCGCCGCCACCGCCGAATCGACGCCGCCCGACAGGCCGCAGATCACCCGGCCCGCGCCCACCTGCGCGCGGATCTCGGCGATCTTGGTGGCGCGGAACTCGGCCATCGTCCAGTCGCCCGCCAGCCCGCAGACGTGGCGCGCGAAATTGGCGATCAGCTTGGCGCCGCCCGGCGTGTGGACAACCTCCGGATGGAACTGCACGCCGAAGAAGCGCCGCGCCTCGTCCGACGTCACCGCATAGGGCGCGCCCTCGGACACGGCGGCGGGGGCGAAGCCCTCGGGCAGCGCCTCCACCCGGTCGCCATGGCTCATCCAGACCTGATGGCGCTCGCCTTCCTTCCACAGCCCGTCGAACAGGGCCGAGCGGCGCGTCACCTCGACAAAGGCGCGGCCGAACTCGCCCTCGCCCTGCCCGCCGACGACGCGGCCGCCAAGCTGCTGGCACATCACCTGCTGGCCGTAGCAGATGCCGAGGATCGGCACCCCCGCGGCGAAGAAGCGCTGCGGCGCGCGCGGCGATCCTTCCTCGGTCACGGAGGCCGGGCCACCGGAAAGGATGATGCCTCGGGGCCGCAGCCTGTCGAAGGCGGCGTCGGCGGAGCCGAAGGGGGCGATCTCGCTATAGACGCCCGCCTCGCGCACGCGGCGCGCGATGAGCTGCGTCACCTGGCTGCCGAAATCGACGATCAGGATGCAGTCGCCGGCATGGGCGGACCGGGAGGCGGGGGACGGGGAGGAGAGGGTCTGGCCTGTCATGACCGGGCGATAGGAGCGCGCGCGCGCCCTGTCCAGCCGCCCCGGACGGTTACGCGGGAGGCGTCCACCGGCGGGGGGACGTCGCGTGAAGCCGACATGGAAAAGGCCGGAGCGATGCGCCCCGGCCTTTCCTGATCCCGTATCGACGCGGGAGAAGCCGGCGCGGCGGCGTGTCAGGCCGCCTCGTCCAGATCCTCGTTCTGCACCGGGCCCGAATCCTGCCCCTTGGCCGCAACGTCGCGATCGACAAATTCGATGATCGCGATCGGCGCCGCGTCGGAAGCGCGGATGCCGGCCTTGATGATCCGCGTATAGCCGCCGCTGCGATCCGCGTAGCGCGGGCCGATGACGTCGAACAGCTTCACGAGCTGCACGTCGTCGAGCAGGCGGGCGTGCGCGAGGCGGCGGTTGGAAAGGCCGCCCTTCTTCGCCAGCGTCACCAGCTTCTCGACATAGGGGCGAAGCTCCTTCGCCTTGGCGAGCGTGGTGGTGATCTGCTCATGCTTGATGAGCGCCGCCGCCTGGTTGCGGAACAGCGCGGTGCGGTGGGAGGCGGTGCGCTGAAGCTTACGACCGCCGACGCGATGACGCATGATATGTCCTTTCCGTTTGTTCCGAAGCCGTTCCAGGTACTTCGGACCACGCCCCCTTGGTTCCGGCGGGAGCGCCTCGGCCGGTGAACCGCCTTCCGGGGGCAGCCCGGAAGGCGGAAGTCATTCGGCAGGAATCAGAATTCCTGTTCGAGCTTCTTGGCCATTTCCTCGATATTCTCGGGCGGCCAGCCGGGGATCTCCATACCGAGCCTGAGGCCCATGGAGGCCAGCACTTCCTTGATCTCGTTCAGCGACTTGCGACCGAAATTGGGGGTGCGCAGCATCTCCGCCTCGGTCTTCTGCACCAGATCGCCGATATAGATGATGTTGTCGTTCTTCAGGCAGTTGGCCGAGCGCACCGAAAGCTCCAGCTCGTCCACCTTCTTGAGCAGGTAGCGGTTGATCTGGTTCGAATTCGGCTCGGGCTCGCCACCGGCGGCGGGCGCCGCGGCCACGCCGATCGGGGCGGCGCTGGGCAGCATCGCCTCGTCGAAATGGACGAAGAGCTGGAGCTGGTCCTGAAGGATGCGCGCGGAATAAGCGAGCGCGTCGTCAGGGGTGACGGTGCCGTCGGTCTCGACCGTGATCGTCAGCTTGTCATAGTCGAGTTCCTGCCCGACGCGGGTGTTCTCGACCTTGTAGGCCACCTGGCGCACCGGCGAGTAGAGCGCGTCGACCGGGATCAGGCCGATCGGCGCGTCGACCGGGCGGTTGTTGGCGGAGGGGACATAGCCCTTGCCCACGTCGGCGGTCAGCTCCATGTTGAGCGTCGCGCCCTCGTCGAGATGGCAGATGACGAGATCGGGGTTCATCACCTCGATATCGCCCGACACCGCGATGTCGCCCGCCGTCACCTCGGCCGGGCCGGTGGCGGAAAGCTGGAGGCGCTTCGGCCCCTCGCCCTGCATCCGGATCGCGATCTGCTTCACGTTGAGCACGATGTCGGTCACGTCCTCGCGCACGCCGGCGAGCGAGGAGAATTCGTGCAGCACATTCTCGATCTTGATCGAGGTGACGGCGGCGCCCTGAAGCGACGACAGGAGCACCCGGCGCAGCGAGTTGCCCAGCGTCAGGCCGAAGCCGCGCTCCAGCGGCTCGGCGACGAAGGTCGCCCGGCGCTTCGCGTCCCCGCCGGCCTTCTTCTCAAGGCCATTGGGCTTCTTCATTTCCTGCCAGTTCTTGGCGTTGACGGCCATGGGGTTCCCCTTGGGGTTGGGCCAGGACGCGTCCGTCCGGGCCTGAAAAACCGGGGCGGGGGCGCGAACGCCCCCGCGAAGCATCAGACGCGGCGGCGCTTGGAAGGCCGCACGCCGTTATGCGGGATCGGCGTCACGTCGCGGATCGAGGTGATGTGGAAACCCACCGCCTGGAGCGCGCGCAGCGCGGACTCGCGGCCCGAGCCGGGGCCCTTCACCTCGACCTCGAGGGTGCGCACGCCATGCTCGGCGGCCTTCTTGCCGGCATCCTCGGCGGCGACCTGGGCGGCATAGGGCGTCGACTTGCGGCTGCCCTTGAAGCCCATCATGCCGGCCGACGACCAGGCGATGGCGTTGCCCTGCGCATCGGTGATGGTGATCATCGTGTTGTTGAAGCTGGCGTTCACATGCGCGACGCCGGCGGTGATGTTCTTGCGCTCGCGCCGTTTGATGCGCTGAGGTTCGCGTGCCATATCTCTCAAATCCTACCTGAAAGGCCGGGCGCTCCGGGCGGTCCATGCCGCCGCCACGCGCCCCATGTCCGGCTGGCGGGCCAGCCGGCGCGGCTCACTTCTTCTTGCCGGCGATCGGCTTGGCCTTGCCCTTGCGGGTGCGCGCGTTGGTGTGCGTGCGCTGGCCGCGGACCGGAAGCCCCTTGCGATGGCGCAGTCCGCGATAGCAGGCGAGGTCCATCAGCCGCTTGATGTTCATCGCCACCTGGCGGCGCAGATCGCCCTCCACGGTGTAGCCGGCGTCGATCGTCTCGCGGATGTGCAGGACCTCCTGGTCCGACAGATCCTGGACGCGGCGCTCGGGCCCGATGCCCAGCTTCGCGGTGATCTCCTTGGCCTTGGCGGGGCCGATGCCGTGAATGTAGGTCAGCGCGATCTCGACGCGCTTGTTGGTCGGGATATTCACACCCGCGATACGTGCCACTCTTTCTTCTCCTGCTCCACGGGACGGTTGGCGTGCCGCCCCATCTCGACGCCTATCCCGGTCGGAACGAAAAAACGGCGCACGCCGAAGCGCCGCCGGAAACCGGTCTCGTGGGATGAGGGGGCTCTAGGCGCGGCGCGGCAAGCTGTCAAGCGAGTCGGGCCTTGCGTCGGCCTTGGCGCGCTTCGTCGCGAGCGGCATCACGATCGTCGCGCGCAGGCCCGGCGCGCCGTCGCCCAGCACCAGCTCGCCGCCGTGCAGGTGCGCCACCGCGTCCACCAGCGCGAGGCCCAGCCCCGCGCCCGGCGCCGAACGCGACGAATCGAGCCGCCCGAAGCGCCGCCGCGCCTCCGCCCGGTCCGCCTCGGCGATGCCCGGCCCGCGATCGGCGACGCCCAGCCGCAGCATATCCTCGTCCTGCCCGGCGAACAAAATCATCTGCCCGCCCGCGGCGCCATAGTTCAGCGCATTGTCGAGCAGGTTGCTGATCGCCTGCGCGAGAAGCTGGCGATGGCCCATCAGCGGAAAGAGCGGCGCGGCCGCCTCCACCACGATCGCCACGCCCTTCTCCTCGGCCAGCGGCTCGTACATCTCGGCCAGCTCGGCGACCAGCTCGGCCGGATCGATCCAGGCGAACTGGCGGCGGCTCGCCTGCGCCTCGGTGCGCCCGATCTCCAGCACCGTGGTCAGGATGCGCATCAGCGCGTCGGCCTCGGCCAGCACGCCGCCCAGCATCTGGTCGCGCTGCGCCTCGTCGGGGGTGGTGAGCGCGCGCTCGATCCGCGCGCGCAGCCGCCCGACCGGGGAACGCAGATCGTGCGCCAGGCTGTCGGTGAGCAGCCGAAGCTCCCCCATCAGCACGCCGATCCGGTCGAGCATGTGGTTGATGCGCTTCGACAGCTCGTCGAACGCGTCGCCCGCGCGGCCGATCGGCGCGCGGCGGGCAAGGTCGCCCTCCCCCACCTCGTCGACGACGTCCGCGATCGCGCGCACGCGCGAGCCGACATAGCGCGCGGTGATGACCCCGCAGATCACCCCGAAGAAGAGCGAGAGGAACAGCGCCAGCAGCAGCGAGCGCTCAAGCAGCCGCTGGAAGGCCAGCCGCTCGCCGAAGCTGCGCGCGCTGACGAGCGACAGGCCATGGCGCAGCGGCCTGACGACGATCCCCACCTCGACCGGCGCGGGCTGGTCGGCGCGGCGCAGGCGGGTGATCGCGAAATCGGTGCGCGTGCGCGCGATACGGGGGATGGGGGCGGCGATATTGCCCGACAGCGGCCGGCCCTCCGCGTCGACGAGCGCCACGAGGAGCTGCGGATCGCCCGTCCCCAGCGTATCGGCGATGGTCTTGTCGAGCGCCTTGCGCCCGCCCGATCCGTAGACCCCGGTGAGCGCGCGCGCCTCCTCGGTCGCGCGTTCGCGCAGCACGCCCAGCGCGTCGTCGTGCGTGCGCAGGTGGATGAAGCCGAGCAGCGCGAGATTGGAGAGCAGTGCCAGCACCGCCGACAAGGCGGCGATCCGCAGCGTGGTGGGCACGCGCGAGCCCATGCGGCTATTCCGCGGCGAGCCGGTAGCCCGCGCCGCGCACCGTGTGGAGAATCGGCTGCTCGAATCCGTCCTCGATCTTGCGCCTGAGTCGGCTGACGTGAACATCGACGACGTTCGTGCCCGGATCGAAATGATAGTTCCAGACATGTTCGAGCAGCATCGTGCGCGTCACCACGCGCCCGGCGTTGCGCGCGAAATATTCGAGCAGGCTGTATTCGCGCGGCTTCAGCTCGATCGCGCGGCCGGCGCGGCGGACGGTGCGGCCGAGCAGGTCCACCTCCAGGTCGCCCACCGCCAGCCGGGTATCGATACTGGCCGACTTGCCTTCCGCGCGCCGCAGCAGCGCGTTCACCCGCGCGCTAAGTTCGGAGAAGGCGAAGGGCTTGACCAGATAATCGTCCGATCCGCCCTCCAGCCCCTCGATCCGGTCGTCGACCGTGCCGAGCGCGGAGAGGATCAGGACGGGCGTGTCGACACCGGCGGCGCGCAGCGCGCGCAGCACCGACAGGCCGTCGAGGCCGGGCAGCATCCTGTCGAGGATGACGAGATCGAAGCTCGCCTCGCTGGCGAGGAACAGGCCCTCGCGGCCATCGTCGGCGCGATCGACGACATGCCCCTGCTCGGCGAGCCCGCGCGCGACATAGGATGCGGTTTCGCCGTCATCTTCGACGAGGAGGATCTTGCGGCCCATGATTGTCCCTCGTGTCCGGTACCCCGGATAGGTCCGGGAGGGTGGCGGCCGCAAGTCCCCTCCGGGCGCCGCCTTTGCCGACGGGAGGGGGGGGTGCCGCCCGACGAGGGCAGTCGTCGGGCGGCGGTACTGCCTGGGGGGCAGGCAGATTCGAATCTCTCGTTCCGTTCGGCGGGCCGGGCGGCCGGTGCGATCGGTATCCCGGGGCGGCGTCTCCATGGCGGAGCCGGTCGTCCCCGGTGCCTTCACGGTCTAGCCGCGCTCACCTCGCCAGGCCGTGGCGGGAAGATGACAAATTCTTCATGCTTTGATGCGGCTCAACGTCCGTCGGCGGCTTTCTTTTCCATGTCCGCCGGCGCGGCGCCGTCGCGCACCCACAGCCGCTTGCCGCCGATCCAGGTCTCGAGCACCCGCGTCGCGCGGATGTCGGCTGGGCTCGCGGTCATCACGTCGCGGTCGATCAGGACGAAATCGGCCATGTGCCCCGGCTCCAGCGAGCCCAGCCGATCTTCCGCGAAGCCCGCATAGGCGCCGCCGCTGGTGAAGGCGGCCAGCGCCTCCGCGATGGTCAGCCGCTGCGCCGGGAACCAGCCGCCCGGCGGCTGGCCCTGCGCGTCCTCGCGGCTGACGGCGGCGGCCAGCCCGGCAAAGGGATCGGGCTTCTCGACCGGGAAGTCGGACCCGAAGGCGAGAGGCACGTGCCGGTCGAGCATGGCGCGCCAGGCATAGCTCCCCGCCAGCCGCCCGGCACCCAGCCGGGCCTCGGCCATCCGCCAGTCCGACGTCTCGTGGGTCGGCTGCATCGAGGCGATGATGCCGTTGCCCGCAAAACGGGGCAGATCGGCCGGATCGACGATCTGGGCATGCTCGATCCGCCAGCGGCGATCGCCCTTGTAGGTTTCCGCCACCTCCTCGACAGCGCCCAGCACCTGCGCGTTGGCGGCGTCCCCGATCGCGTGGACGGCGACCTGGAAACGATCCATCGCCGCGCGGCTCATCAGGTTGCGGAGCTTCGCGTCGTCGAGCAGCGGATTGCCGCGCTGCCCCGGCGCGTCGGCATAATCGGCCTTCAGCCATGCCCCGCGCGATCCCAGCGCCCCGTCGGCGAAGAGCTTGACCCCCACCATCCGCAGCCGCCCGTCATAGAGCCAGGGCGTGGGCCCGCTGCCCGCGATCGCCAGCAGCGGATCGATCCCGAGCGCGTAGGAGATGATCCTGACCCTCAGCCGCCCGGCATCGCCCGCGCGGCGATAGGTTTCCCAATCCTCGACGCTGGTGCCCATGTCGGCCGTGGCGGTGACGCCGTCATGGATCAGGATGTCCTGCGCGCGCGCCAGCGCCTCATCGCGCTCGCGCGGGAGAATCGCGGGCACCGCCCTGCCGACCAGCGCGCGCGCCGCATCGACGAAGACGCCGGTGGGATTGCCCTTCGCATCGCGCTCGATCCGGCCGCCGGGCGGGTCGGGCGTCTTCGCGCTTATTCCCGCCGCCGCCATCGCCGCCGAATTGGCGAGCAGCGCGTGGCCGTCGATCCGGTCGAGCACCACCGGGCGCTCCTTCTCGATCGCATCGATGTCGGCGGCGGTCGGATAGCGGCCGAGGCCCCAACGCTCCTGATTCCAGCCGCCGCCGCGAATCCACACCGGCGTGGGATGATCGCGCGCATATCCGGCGAGCTTCGCCTGCGCGTCGGCCAGGGTGGCGGTATCGCTCAGGTCCAGCGAGATCGCCTGATAGCCCAGCGCCATCACATGGCCGTGCGCGTCGATCAGCCCGGGCAGCAACGTACGGCCATGGCCGTCGAGCCTGAAATCGAGCCGCGCGGGCCGCGAATCGCCCGGATGGAGAAGCGCCGCCACCCGCCCGTCCTTGCCGATCAGGATGCCGTTGAAGCGGACCAGCGCGCCCCTGGCGTCGAAGCTGTAGCCGTTGACATTGTCGACCAGCCCGCCCGCGGAAACCGCCGGCGGCGGGGGCTCGCGACGGCGGGCATCGACGGGCCACGCCATCAGCGCCAGCGCGCCGGCGAAAGCGAGCAGCCGGCCGGCCACGCCGCGATTCCCGCCTATCGGCGGCGTCATCCCTATTCGGCCCGCCGGATGCGGCGGACGAGCGCCGAGGTGTCCTGCCGCGCGCCGCCCATCGCCTGCACCTCGGCATAGAACTGGTCGACCAGCGCGGCGACCGGCAGCAGCGCGCCATTCTGCCGCGCCTCGTCGAGCGCGAGGCCCAGATCCTTGCGCATCCAGTCGATCGCGAAGCCGAAATCGAAGCTGTCCTCGGACATGCTCTTCCAGCGGTTCAGCATCTGCCAGCTCACCGCCGCCCCGCCCGAGATCGCCTCGAACACCTTGTCGAGATCGAGGTCGGACGCCTGGGCGAAGCGCAGCGCCTCCGACAGGCCCTGCAAGGTGCCGGCGATGCAGATCTGGTTGACCATCTTGGCCTGCTGCCCGCTGCCCGCGCCGCCGACATGGACGATGCGCGCGGCATAGCAATCCATCAGCGGCCGCGCCGCCGCCAGCGCCCTGTCCGATCCGCCGCACATGATCGCGAGCGTGCCGTTCTCGGCCCCCGCCTGCCCGCCCGACACCGGCGCGTCGACGACGAGCAGGCCGCGATCGCGCCCCTCGACGGCGAGCTGGCGCGCGATCCGGGCGGAGACGGTGGTGTGATCGACGAACAGCGCGCCCTCGCGCATCGCGTGGAAGCAGCCGTCGGGGCGCAGCGTCACCGCCTCCAGGTCCTGGTCCGCGCCGACGCAGGAGAATACCGCGTCCGCCCCCTCGGCCGCCGCCGCGGGCGTCGCCGCCGCCCTGCCGCCATGGGCCTTCACCCAATCCCCCGCGCGCGACGCGGTGCGGTTGTAGACCGTGACGTCGTGCCCGGCCTTCGCCAGATGCCCCGCCATGGGGGCGCCCATGACCCCCAGCCCGATGAATGCGATCTTCGCCATGCCGCGTCATTTAGGCGGGAATTTCCGCCGCGTCATGCTGAACTTGCCAAACCCCCAAGGTGGCGCGGGGCGCGGGGTTCATTCGCGCCGCGCCTTCCGCTAGGGGTGCGCGATCATGGCCAGCACGCTTCCCGGAACCGCCCCGCTCCCCGTCGACATCGCGGACGTCCGCGCCGCGCGCGCGCGCATCGACGGCGCGATCGTCCGCACGCCCACCCTGCTCAGCCGCACGCTGTCGCAGATCACCGGCGCGACCGTCTGGCTGAAGTTCGAGAATCTCCAGTTCACCGCCGCCTACAAGGAGCGCGGCGCGCTCAACAAGCTGCTCCAGCTCGGGGCGGAGGCGCGGGCGCGCGGCGTGATCGCGGCGTCGGCGGGCAATCATGCGCAGGGCCTCGCCTATCACGGCGCGCGGCTGGGCATCCCGGTGACGATCGTGATGCCCCGGCACACGCCGACCGTGAAGGTGCAGCAGACCGAAAGCCACGGCGCCACCGTCATCCTGACCGGCGAGCGCTTCGACGACGCCTATGCCGCCGCGCTCAAGGTGGCCGAGGAGCGCGGGCTCACCTTCGTCCACCCGTTCGACGATGCCGACATCATCGCCGGGCAGGGCACCGTCGCGCTGGAGATGCTGGAGGACGTGCCCGACATCGACATGCTCGCCGTGCCGATCGGCGGCGGCGGGCTGATCTCGGGCTGCGCGACCGTGGCGAAGGCGGCGGGCCGCCCGATCGAGGTGATCGGCGTGCAGGCCGAGCTTTACCCCTCGATGTACAACCGGATCCATCACACCCGCCTCCCCTGCGACGGCGACACGCTGGCCGAGGGCATCGCGGTCAAGGAGCCCGGCGCGATCACCTCCGCCATCGTCGCCGCGCTGGTCGACGACGTCGTGCTGGTGAGCGAGCGCGAACTGGAGCGCGCGGTGTCGCTGCTCCTCCAGATCGAGAAGACGGTGGTGGAAGGCGCGGGCGCCGCCGGCATCGCGGCGCTGCTGGCGCATCCCGGGCGCTTCGCGGGCCGCCATGTCGGCGTGGTGCTGTGCGGCGGCAATATCGATACCCGCCTGCTCGCCAACGTCCTCTTGCGCGACCTTGCCCGCTCGGGCCGGCTGGCGCGGCTCCGGATCGTGCTGAAGGACCGGCCGGGCGCGCTGTTCAACGTCGCGCGCGTGTTCGACGAGCAGCAGGTGAACATCATCGAGGTCTATCACCAGCGCGTCTTCACCACGCTTCCCGCCAAGGGCCTGATCACCGATATCGAGTGCGAGACCCGCGACAGCGCGCACCTCGACCGCCTCGTCGCGGCGCTGGCGCGCGAGGGCTATGAGGTCACGCCCGTCGAGCTGGCGTAGGAACAGGCGGGGAAAGCGGCGGCGGCCCGGTCCCGCCGATATTTCGACGAGTCGACCGCTTAACCCATTATTCATGGTAAACGGTCTTTTCATCGAATCCCCTCGCCTGCATACTCTCCCGCAGGGGTGCCACGCAGGGGAGGACAAAGGTGAGCGTACAGTTCCGATTCCCGCGTTTCTTCGTCACGTCGCCCTCGGCGTGCCCCTATCTGCCGGGCAGGACCGAGCGGAAGGTGTTCACCGAGCTGTCGGGTCCCAATGCGAGCGAGCTGAACGACGCGCTGGGCCGGATCGGCTTCCGGCGTAGCCAGGGCGTCGCCTATCGCCCGTCCTGCACCGATTGCGCCGCCTGCATCTCGGTGCGCGTCGTCGCCGCCGAGTTCCGGCCCAATGCCAGCCAGCGCAAGCTGATGCGCCGCAATGCCGATCTCGACGTCACCGCCTGCAAGCCCTGGACGACCGAGGAGCAGTTCGCGCTGCTTCGCCGCTATCTCTCGGTCCGCCATCCCGGCGGCGGCATGGCGGAGATGGACGAGTTCGACTTTGCCGACATGGTCGAGCAAACGCCGGTGAAAACCTACGTCATCGAATATCGCGAGCCGTCGGGAAAGCTGGTCGGCGCGTGCCTCAGCGATCATCAGGCCGACGGGCTGTCGATGATCTACAGCTTCTTCGAGCCTGACGGCGATCGCGACGGCCTGGGCACCTACATCATCCTCGATCACATCATGCGCGCCGCGCGCGCCGGCCTGCCCTATGTCTATCTCGGCTATTGGGTGAAGGGGTCGGAGCGGATGCAGTACAAGACGCGCTTCCAGCCGCTCGAACGGCTGGGGCCGGGCGGATGGAAGCGCTTCGACGACGCCCCGCCCGAGCCGGCCCGCGCGATCGCCGCGCGGCGGGCCTATCCCGTTTACGGCTGAACGTCGCTCCGGCGGCGCGGCGCGGCATCGCCGGCCCCGGCGATCGCATGATAGGCCGCGAGCGCCAGCGCCTTGCGATCGGCATAAGCGGCGGGATCGAGCGGCGGCAGGAAGGTGACGACCGCGCGCGTCCGCCGCCGGGCGATCGCGACCGCGTTGGCCACCACGCTTTCCTTCCTTTCCCAGGCGACGTCGGCGAGATGATCGGGCGCCATCGGCCCGCCGTCGGGCGCGGCATAGGAAATCGCGACCGGCTGCACCCGCGCGGCCGAGGCGGCAGCAGCGAACAGGCTGGTGCGGAAGGGCAGCAGGCGCAGGCCGCCGGCGGTCGTGCCCTCGGGAAACAGGATGATCCCCTGCCCGCCTTGCAGCCGCCGGGCGATCGCCTCGGCCTGCGCCGCGGTGCCTCCGCGCCGCTCGCGCGTGACGAAGAGCGTGCCGAAACGCCGCGCGAGCGGCCCGACCAGCGGCCAGCGCGCGACATCCGTCTTGGACACGAAATCGGCGTCGATCAGC
>Ga0180221_1001483_pt1 | contig 15514 bp, 17 predicted proteins | sample eDN5th37CKraftMG_FD_151339 | JGI IMG/M metagenome (GOLD analysis project Ga0180221, IMG submission 151339) | Enriched Miracle-Growth compost microbial communities from Emeryville, California, USA - eDNA 5th pass 37_C Kraft MG (version 2) (version 2) ...
CCCGCCACTACGTGCAGACCATCACCGGCCGCCGCGCCGAGCAGTGGCTCGGCGAGCGCGACCACGCCATGACGCTGACGCGGCGCATCCCCTGCCCGACGCTGCGCGCCTTCGCCGATGTCGAGAACCATCCGGTGGACGAGGAGGCGCTGCAGCCGGTGAAGCTGGTGCTGCGCCTGCCGCTGCCGCTGCCGCGCCCGTCGCGCGAGATCGCGGCGCTGGTGCCCGAGCCCGGCGCCAGCAGCGAGGCCGAGCCGCTCACCGCCACCATCGAGATGAAGCTGCCGGACGGCCAGGCCGCGCCGCTGCAACAGGCCGCCGCCGTGTCAGCCGACGCGCCCGCCGATGAGCCGGCCGATGAGCCGGTTCCGGCCGCGCCCGATCCCGCCGCCCTGCCCGATGCTCCGGCGGCCGGGCAGCCGGCCGATGGGCCGACCGCCAGCATTCCCGAGGAGGCGCCGGCCCTGCCGGCCGCGGCCGAACCCACGCCGCCGCAGCCGGAGCCGGTGGCGAAGTCCGGGCCCGCGCCGGCGGCGCCCAGGGCCGAGAAGCCAGAGCTTGTGGACAAATCGCCGGCCAGGCCCGCGACAGCGCCGGCGGCCCGGCCGCTGCCGCGCCCCAATCCGCTGCGGCTCGCCATGCTGCATGCGCACGGCGGCCTCGCCCTCGCGCCGCTGCCGCGGGCCAATCCGCGGCGGCACCTGGTGCGGATCGGGGAGCGCTGATCAGTCCAGCGCCTGCTTCAGCACCGTCATCAGCGCCTCGGGCGCCGTGACGTTCGGGCTGTGGCTCGCGTCGAGCGCGAAGTAGCGCCAGCCCGGCTCGCTCTTGGCCCGCGCCGCGAACGGGCCGAACGGCCCATGGGCATAGCGGGTGCACTGGATGAAAGTGCGCGGCAGCGTCGGCTCGGCGGAGAGCCGCAGCGGCTGCTCGAAGCACTTGAGCGACTGCGGCAGGCGGAATTTCGTGATCCACGCCAGGTCCTCCGGCGAGGTGTCGGGCGGCGACGGGTTCGGCGGCACGCGCCAGCCGTCGCCGGCCGCGACGCCGTCGCGCATGCGCTGGCGCTGCTCCGGCCCGACCAGGTCGGCAAGCGCCTGGCCGTCGCGCGGCACGAAGGCGTCGAGGTAGATGAGCCGCGCGATGCGGTCGCGCGCCCGGTCGGCGACGCCGGTCGCGACCATGCCGCCGTAGCTGTGGCCGATCAGCACCACGTCCGAGAGGTCCTCATAGGTGAGAACCCCGAGCACGTCCTGGATGTGGGTGTCGAGCGTGTTCGACGGATCGGCGAGATGCGCGCGCTCGCCGAGGCCGGTGTAGCTCGGCGCGAAGAACGTGTGGCCCGCGGCGGCCATCAGCGGCCGCACCTTCTTCCACGCCCAGGCGGACGACCAGGCGCCATGGGCCAGGACGATCGTTGCCATCTTTGCCTCCCCGCGTTGATGTGGCTCCGGCGCTCTCTACCACATCGCGCCGGCCCGCTATTCCCCGCCGCGGGCAAACAAAATCGTGAGCGGGGCGGCCTTGGCATGGCCGAGCGCCGCGTGAAAATATGCCCCGGCGCTGCCGGATTCGGCTCGCGCGGTCACGGGAGGGAGACCTTATGGAAGCTTTGGGGCGTTACGCGCCGCAGGTGCTCAGCATCCTGCGCATCGTCACCGCGGCCGCTTATTTCGAGCACGGCACGCAGAAGCTGTTCGCGTTCCCGGCGCCGCCGCCGGGCGGCAATACGGTCGCCATCGGCTCGATCTTCGGCGTCGCCGCGCTCCTGGAGGTCATCCTCAGCCCGTTCGTGTTCGTCGGCCTGTTCACCCGCTACGCCGCGTTCATCCTTTCCGGCGAGATGGCGGTCGCCTATTTCATGGCGCACTATCCGCGCAGCTTCTTCCCGATCATCAACGGCGGCGACGCCGCGCTGCTCTACTGCTTCATCTTCTTCTACCTGTTCTTCGCCGGCGGCGGCGCCTGGAGCGTCGACCGCGCGATCGGCCGCAAGGTCTGAGCCGGGTGCCGTTTCCGCACCGGGCGCAGATCGCGGAAACGGCGGTGTTTCGCGGCCGCGGCGACGTCGGCTACCCCGGCCGCGCGGGCCGCGCCCGCGCACGCGACGGCCTGTCGCCCTACTCCGCGGCGATGGCGGGTTCGGCCGTCGCGTCGTGGACGAAGATCCAGTCGCGCGACAGCGGCGGCGGCGCCGGGTTCTTGCGGTTGTTCTGGAACTGCTGGCGCGCCTGCAGCTGCACGCGCGTCGCGCGGTCGATGCGCTCGCGCTCGTAGGCTTTCAGCCCCTGCCCCGGATCGTCCGCGAAGCGCGCCAGGTTGCGCGCCAGCGTGTAGGCGTCCTCCAGCGTGATCGACGCGCCCTGCGCCAGCGTCGGCATCATGGGATGCGCGGCGTCGCCGAGCAGCGTGGCGCGGTCCACGGTCCAGCGGGCCAGCGGGTCGCGGTCGTAGATGCCCCACTTGTAGACGTCCTGGACCTGGCCCAGCATTTCCAGCAGCGCCTCGTTCCAGCCGGCATGGGCGGCCAGCATCTCCTCGCGCGTGCTCGGCGCGGTCCATGATTCCGCGACCCAGTCCTGCGAGACGTGGCCGACGAACATGTTGTAGAGCTCGCCGCCGCGGATCGGGTAGCAGATGACGTGGCCGTTGGGCCCGATCCAGCCGACGTACTCGCTCCTGTCGATGGCGACCGACCTGCCGGGCCCGACCCGCTCCGGCACGCGGTCGATGGGCACGATGCAGCGCCACGCCATCTGCTCGGTCCAGCGCGCCGGGGCCTCGCCGAACAGGCTCTCGCGCACGATGGAGCGGATGCCGTCGGCGCCGACGATCACGTCGGCCTCGATCTCCTTGCCGTCGGCGAAGGTGGCGGCGGCGCCGCGCGCATCGGCGCGGACATGGACGCAGCGCGCGTTGAGATGCACCGAATTGTCCGGCACCATGGCCTGCAGCAGCCGGTGCACGTCGGCGCGGTGCGCGGTGAGATAGGGCGCGCCGTAGCGTTCCACCGCGACGGCCTTGAGCGGCTCGCGCGAGCGCAGGTGCGCGTCGTCCCAGGCGAGCGAGACCATGTTGGTCGGCTCCGCCGCCGAGCCGCCGAGCGTGCGCTCCAGCCCGAGCGCGAACAGCACCTTGACCCCGTTGGGCCCGAGCTGAATGCCGGCGCCGACCTCGCCCAGCTCGCCCGAGCGCTCGTAGATGACGGCCTCGTGGCCGAGCTTGCGCAGGGCCGCCGCGGCGGCGAGCCCGCCGATACCGGCCCCGACGATGACGACGCGCAGGTTTCGCGGCACGCTCACATCCCCATGGCTTGAACCGGCGCGACCATATCAACTGGGGCAGGCTGATGGAACGTGCCCGGTGCGCCCACGTTGCATGCGGGGGCTCGCATGCAGGAGACGCATTCCATGAAAAATTTGTCCGGCAAGACAATCGCGATCCTCGCCGCCCACGGCTTCGAGCAGGCCGAGCTCGAAGTGCCTCTCGCGCGGCTCCGGGAGGCCGGCGCGACCGTCGACGTGGTTTCGCCCGAGCCGGGAGAGATCAAGGGCTGGGCCATGAAGGACTGGGGCCGCCCGGTGAAGGTGGACAAGTCGCTCAAGGACGCCAAGCCCGACGACTACGACGCCATCGTCCTGCCGGGCGGGCAGATCAACCCGGACCTGCTGCGCGTCAACCCGGACGCGCTCAAATTCATCCGCGCGTTCTACGACCAGAAGAAGGTCGTGGCCGCGGTCTGCCACGCGCCCTGGCTGCTGATCGAGACCGGCATCGCCAAGGGCCGCAAAATGACCTCCTACCACTCGATCAAGACCGACGTGACGAACGCCGGCGCCCAATGGGAGGATTCCCCAGTGGTGAACGACCTCGGCGTCATCACGTCCCGCAACCCGGGCGACCTTGAGGCCTTCTCCTCCAAGATCATCGAGGAAGTCTCCGAAGGCCGGCACTATCAGCGGGCCGCCTGAATCCCGACGCCGGGCCGCCCTGCGGGGGCGGCCCGGCCCGGTCGTCCCACGCTGGCTGCATGGCTCGAACGGACGACCAGCGCGATAACTGCCGGTATCCGGTGCAGGATAACGCCGATTTCGACTAATGAAGCGTTAAATCCAGGTTGGACGGTGGAGAAGATGAAAATTTAGATTATTGGGCTGGCATAACAGCGACATAAAATTACCAAGGTATGCAGAATTTACAAAGCTGCGGCGCAGCATTTTCGCTTTAAGTCGGAAATTCAATGCCTTATTTACCTCAGGAAAGATTGGGACGCGCCGATATATTGCATTGCATCATGCCGGCCGCCGTCCTCCAGAGGAAAGAGGTCCACCATGCTGCTCTCCAACATCATCCGTCTCCTGCGGTCCTGGCGCCGGTTCAACGAAAGCATTCGCGAGCTGAGCCGCCTCGGCGACCGCGAGCTTGCCGACATCGGCATCTCCCGCTCCGACATCACCCGCGTCGCCTGGGAACACGCCCAGCGGTAAACCCGTTTCCCGAACCTCCAGTGGCCTGACGGCGTCCTCCCCGCCATAAGGCTGCAAGAAGCGCCCGCCCTCCCTCGGCGGGCGCTTTTTTCTTTGCCCTGCCGCCGGGTTGACTTGATCCCGGTTTTCGCGGACCACGCCGCCATGGCGACCCGGAACGGAGATACCGTGCACATCGTCGGCGGCGGCCTCGCCGGCGCCGAGGCGGCGTGGCAGGTCGCCGCGTCCGGGCTGCGCGCCGTCATCCACGAGATGCGGCCGGTGCGGGAGACCGCGGCCCACAAGACCGGCCTCCTGGCCGAGCTCGTCTGCTCCAACTCGTTCCGCTCCGACGACGCCGAGACCAACGCGGTCGGCCTCCTCCACGCCGAGATGCGCCGCCTCGGCTCGCTCATCATGCGCATGGGCGACAGCCACCAAGTGCCCGCCGGCGGCGCGCTGGCCGTGGACCGCGACGGCTTCTCCGCCGCCGTCACCGCCACGCTCGAGGCCCACCCGCTGATCGAGATCCGCCGCGAGGAGGTCGCCGGCCTGCCGCCCGCCGACTGGGGCAGCGTCATCGTCGCCACCGGCCCGCTCACCTCCGCCGCGCTGGCGGAGGCGATCCGCAGCCATACCGGCGAAGCCTCCCTCGCCTTCTTCGACGCCATCGCGCCGATCGTGCATCGCGACTCCATCGACATGGGCGTGGCCTGGTTCCAGTCGCGCTACGACAAGGAAGGCCCCGGCGGCACCGGCGCCGACTACATCAACTGCCCGCTCGACCGCGCGCAGTACGAGGCCTTCGTCGACGCGCTGCTCGCCGGCGGCAAGACCGAGTTCCACGACTGGGAGGCCGCGACCCCTTATTTCGACGGCTGCCTGCCCATCGAGGTCATGGCCGAGCGCGGCCGCGAGACCCTGCGCCATGGGCCGATGAAGCCGTTCGGCCTCACCAATCCCCACGCGCCCGGCAACAAGCCCTATGCCGTGGTCCAGCTTCGCCAGGACAACAGGCTCGGCACGCTGTTCAACATGGTCGGCTTCCAGACCAAGCTGAAGCACGGCGAGCAGATGCGCATCTTCCGCACCATTCCCGGCCTGGAGCGCGCCGAGTTCGCCCGTCTCGGCGGGATCCACCGCAACACCTTCCTCAACTCGCCCAAGCTGCTGGACGGAACGCTGCGGCTGAAGAGCCTGCCGCACCTGCGCTTCGCCGGACAGGTTACCGGCTGCGAGGGCTACGTGGAATCCGCCGCCGTCGGCCTTCTCGCCGGCCGCTTCGCCGCCGCGGACCTGCGCGGCGAGCCCATCGCGCCGCCGCCGCCGACCACGGCCCACGGCGCGCTGCTCGCGCACATCACCGGCGGCCACGTCGAGACCGTCGACGCCGGGCCGCGCTCGTTCCAGCCCATGAACGTCAATTTCGGCCTGTTCCCGCCGCTCGCCCACGCGCCGTCCAGGGGCCCGGACGGCGAGCGCCTGCGCGGGCCCGCCAGGGCGCTCGCCAGGAAGCGCGCGCTCGCCGCCCGCGCGCTCCACGACCTCGACCGCTGGCTTGCCGGCGACCTCGCCTCGGCCGCCGAATGAACGACACGCCGGCCCCGCTCGTCGGCCGCTGGCGCGGCGCCCTCGTGCTCAAGCGCGACGTGTTCTCCACGGTGGAGCGCGGCCGCTTCACGACCGGGGCGGGCGAGATCGACGCGGTGCTGCGCCGGCTCGACGGCGTGCCGTGGTGGTCGTTCCCGCTGGCGCGGCACCTGTTCCGCCGCGAGCGCCGCGGCCTCGCCGCGGTCAACGATCTCGGCGTCGCGCCGCGGCTCCTCTACGCCGACGACCGCTATCTCGTGCGCAGCTTCATCGACGGCGTCGCGTTGCACATCGCGAAGCCGGCCGGCGACGCGGCCTATTTCCGCTCGGCGCGCGCGGCGCTGCGCAAGCTGCACCGCGCCCGCGTCACCCACAACGATCTCGCCAAGGAGCAGAACTGGTTGCGCGGCGCCGACGGCAACGCCCATCTCACCGACTTCCAGCTCGCCTTCGTGTTCCGCCGGCGGACCAAGCTGTTCCGCGTCGCGGCCTACGAGGACATCCGCCATTTCCTCAAGCACAAGCGCCGCTACGCGCCGGAGACGCTCACCGCGGCGGAGAAGCGCATCCTCGCCCGCAAGAGCCTGCCGACGCGGCTCTGGATGGCGACCGGCAAGCGCGTGTATCGGCTGGTCACGCGCGGCGTGTTCAATTTCGTGGACCGCGAGGGCGGCGGGCCGCGGCTCGTCAACGACGCGCCGGTGATCGTCGCGGCGCTCAAGCGCGTCGCGGGCGTCGCCGACGCCGCGGTGGTGGCTTTCCCGGACCGCCGCGCCGGCACCGGGCTCTATGCGTTTGTGGAGGCGTCCTCGCCCGTCGCCGAACGCACGCTGACGGAGGTCCTCGCCGCGACCAGGGTTGCGCCGCCGGAGCGCCTGCAGATCGTCAATGCGCTGCCGCGCAGCGCGGACGGCGCGATCCGCGCCGAGGTGCTGCAGCTCATCGCCATGAACCAGCTCGACCTCATCGACCAGCTGGTGGCGACCCCGCAGGACCGCGCCATCGTCGGCGCCATCGCCGCGGGACGGCAGAATTTGCGGGATCGGTTCAGTTTCTGACCCAACCCATTCTTGACGACATAAGCCGCCATATGACATTATATGTCATATGGCGCAGGCGACGCTCATATTCCATCGCAAGCGCGTGCATGATGACGGCGCCGTAACAGAAATGAAGCTGTGGCTGGTACCGCATGTCGTGCCGGGATCGAACCACACTTTCAAATACAGCCTTTACTACGGCCGCCCCGGCAGGCGCCTGGTCGGCTACGACAATGAGGCCGGCAAGGGCGATCACCGTCACTATGACGGCCGCGAAGAGCCCTATCGTTTCACGACGCCGGAGCAGCTGATGGCCGATTTTCTGGCCGATGTCCGCGCGCTGCGTGAGGCGAAGACGAAAGGAGACACAACGCCATGACAGATGGAAAGCTGACCGATGTGAAGTTGATCGTCGGCGGCAGTCTCGAAGACGATGCCGCTGCTTTTGTCAAAGCGTGGCACCGCGCCGAAAAAGATGAAGAAGTATCCGAGCGCGCGATCGTTTTTGAAAGCTGGGACGCCCTGTCGAAGGTCCTGACCGGCGAGCGTTACCGCTTGCTGAAATATGTCCACGCCCATCCTGCTCCCTCGATCTCGGCGCTTGCGCGGTCGCTCGGCCGCCAATATCGGCGCGTTCATGCCGATGTCGTCGCGCTCGAAACAGTAGGCCTGCTCGAACGCTCCGAAGGGGCCGTGTGTGCGACGGCCGACACGCTGAAAGCCGACATCCGTCTTTGAACCGTCCTGCGCGGGGCGGCAGAATTTAAGGGATCGGTTCAGTTTTTGATCCTCGTGTTCCGGCCGAGCACGGCGAGCGCCGGGACCCAGGGCCACCAGCACCGCCCTCACTTGCTGCTCGGATCCCGGGTCTCGCTAACGCTCGCCCGGGACGCGCAGGCTCAATCAATCTTCGCAAACCCAAAATACGCCGCGCGCAGCAGCACGAGTTGCCGGCGCCACGCTGGCGCGTCGGGCTTCCTCAATCGCAGCGGCACCAAAGCCACCGGCAGGAACGCGGGCAATACGCCGTCGGGCAGGCCGCCGGCCCGGGCGCGAAACCGCGCGTAGGCGGCGCGCGCTTCCTCGGGCGGCGCCCCCCACGCGAGCCCCGCGTCGTCGGCCGCCGCCATGGTCGCGCCGTCCGTGCTCCCGAGCAGCAGCGCCGCGGCGAGAAACACCTTCGGCGCGACCGGATTCGCAGGCTCGCCGAACAGCGCGGCGCGGCGCGCCTCGATCATGCCGAGCAGCGGCGCGCGGTCGATGCCGGTCTCGGCCAGGGTCGCGGTGATCGCCGCCGCGACCGGGCTCGCCGCCGCCTCGCCGGGTCGTTCGCCTTCCACAACCTCGCGCCACCATTGCAGGCGGATCGCACCGGCCATGGGCTCGCGCACCACGTCGCGCACGCGCGCGGTCTCGTAATCGAACGCATAGAGCGCGAACAGGTGGCGCCGCGCCGGGGCCGGCGCGAACAGGCTCGCCAGATAGCGGTCGCGGTCATGCGCGCGCACCAGCGCCTCGCAGTGACGGAACGCCTCGTCCTGCGCCGTCATGCAATGGGGATCAGCAGCGCCGCCACCGGCCGCGCCTCGCCCACCAGCACGTTGTAGGTGCGCACCGCCGCGCGCGTGGTCATGGTCTCGAGCGCGATGGAGGCGGCGCGGAACCGCGCCATCAGCGGGGGGCTGAGGAAGGCGCTGCGCTCGCCGGTGCCGACGATGCAATGGCGGACCGTGCCGGCGCGGGCGAACACCGGCGCCAGCGCCGCGGCGTCGATCGTCTCCACGGAGGTCGCGGACGAGGCCCAGATGCCGTCGGGCAGGCAGAGCAGCGCGCCGCGGTGCGACAGGCCGCCGGCGAAGCGGAAGCCGCCGTTGCCGTAGGCCTCGATGGGCGCGGCGTAAGGAAGGTGCGGCGTGTCATCGATCACGCCGCGGCGCTCAGCGCTTGGTCTTGGCGGGCGTAGCCGCCGGCGTCTTTGAGCCCGGGGCCTTGGCCGGCTCGGGCTCCGGCTCGTCGAGTTCACCCGCGCGGCGGGCGGCGCCGACGCCGAGATAGATCAGGATCGGCGAGGCGATGAACACCGACGTGTAGGTGCCGACCAGCACCACGCCGAACATCATCGTGGCCGTGAACGAGTGGATCGCCTGGCCGCCGAACAGCAAGAGCGCGAGCAGCGACATGGCCACGGTGACGTGGGTGATGATCGAGCGCGACAGCGTCGAGTTGATGGAGACGTTGAGCAGCTCGGTCATCGGCAGCCGCTTGTAGCGGCGCAGCATCTCGCGGATGCGGTCGTAGATGACCACGGTGTCGTTGAGCGAATAGCCGAGGATGGTGAGCAGCGCGGCGATGCTGGTGAGGTCGAAATCGACCTGGGTGATCGACATGAAGCCCAGCGTGAGCACCAGGTCGTGCACGTTGGCGATCATGGCGCCGAGCGCGAACTGCCACTCGAAGCGGAACCACAGGTAGATCAGGATGCCGCCGATGGCGACGAAGATGCCGACCAGCCCCTGGGTCAGGAACTCCCCGGAGACGCGCGGGCCCACCACCTCGACGCGGCGGTAATCGACCGTGTCGCCGAGCGCCGCCCTCACCTTCTGCACCGCCTGCTGCTGCGCCAGCTCGCCGCCCGGCTGCTCGCCGACGCGGATCAGCACCTCCGAGGGCCCGCCGAACTGCTGGAGCTGCACGTCGCCGAGGTTGAGCGCGCCGAGCGTGGCGCGCATCGCGGCGAGGTCGGCCTGGCCGGACTTGGCCTGCACCTCCATCAGCGTGCCGCCCTTGAAGTCGATGCCGAAGTTCAGCCCATGGGTGAAGTAGAGCGTGATCGCCACGATCGACAGGATCGCGGAGATGGGGAAGCTGAACCGCCGGAAGCGGATGAAGTCGAAGCGCGTGTTGTCGGGAACGATGCGGAGCAGGCGCACGGCGAATGTCCTCAGATCGGCACGGTCTTGGGCCGCACCGCGCGCACCCAGGTCGCCACGATCAGCCGCGTCAGCGTGAAAGCCGTGAACAGCGTGGTGACGATGCCGATGCCGAGCGTCACCGCGAAGCCGCGCACCGGCCCGGTGCCGATGAAGAACAGCACCGCGGCGGCGATGAAGGTGGTGATGTTGGAGTCGAGGATGGTGGCGAGCGCGCGGCTGAATCCGGCGTCGATCGCGGCGATGGCGGTGCGGCCGTTGCGCACCTCCTCGCGGATGCGCTCGTAGATCAGCACGTTACTGTCCACCGCGATGCCCACGGTGAGCACGATGCCGGCGATGCCCGGCAGCGTCAGCGTGGCGTTCAGGAGCGACAGCACGCCGAAGATCATGGCGACGTTGACCGCCACCGCGACGTTGGCGAACAGGCCGAACAGGCCGTAGGTGACGAGCATGAAGATCACCACCAGCGCCGAGCCGGCGTAGGAGGCGAACTTGCCCTTCTGGATCGAGTCCTGGCCGAGGCCGGGGCCGACGGTGCGCTCCTCGATGATGGTGAGCGGGGCCGGCAGCGCGCCGGCGCGCAGCAGGATCGCGAGGTCGTTGGCGCTCTCGACGGTGAAGTTGCCGGAGATCTGCCCCGAGCCGCCGAGGATCGGCTCGCGGATCACCGGCGCGGAGATCACCTCGTTGTCGAGCACGATGGCGAACGGCCGCCCGACGTTCTGCTGCGTCACCTCGGCGAACTTGCGCGCGCCCGAGGTGTTGAAGCGGAACGACACGATGGGCTCGCCGGTGCGCTGGTCGAAGCCCGGCTGCGCGTCGGTCAGTTCCTCGCCCGAGACCAGCACCTGCTTCTGCACCAGCACCGGGGTCTTGGGATCGGTCTTGCCCTCGTAGAGCACCTCGGAGTCCGGCGGCGCGCCGTGCTGGACCGCGTCCTGCGCGGTCATGGTGTTGTCGACGAGGCGGAAGGTCAGCTTCGCGGTCTTGCCGAGCAGGTCCTTGAGCCGCGAGGGGTCCTGCAGGCCCGGCACCTGAACCAGGATGCGGTCGACGCCCTGGCGCTGGATCAGGGGCTCCACGGTGCCGAGCTCGTTGACGCGGCGCTCGACGATCTGGATCGACTGGTCGACCGACTGGCGGATGCGCTCGTTCATCGCCGCCTCGGTCACGGTGAGGCGGATCAGGCCGCCGCCGGCGTCGGTCACGTTGACCGACCGCTGGCCGGTGCCGCCGAGGATGCCGCCGACCGGTACCGAGAGGTCGCGCAGCTTGTCGAGCGCGCGCTGAAAATCGCCGGCCTCGCGGATGCGCACCTCGACGCTGTCGTTGCGCGTGGCGAGGCCGATGTAGCCGATCTTGTTGTCGCGCAGCACCCGCCGCACGTCGTCGCGCAGCGACTCGACCTTCTCCTTGCGCACCGCGTTGGCGTCAACCTCGAGAAGGATATGCGAGCCGCCCTGCAGGTCGAGGCCGAGCACGAGATGGCGCTGCGCCCAGGCCGGCCACGACTGCACCGTGGCCTCGGGGAAGAAGTTGGGCACCGCGCACAGGCAGACGACGATGGCCGTCGCCAGCGTCGCGATCGCCTTCCAGCGCGAGAAATAGAGCATGGGCGTCTCTGCCTATCCCAGGCCGTGTCAGGCGGACTTCGCCGGCGCCGCCTCGTCCTTGGCCGGCTCGCCCTTGGCGCGCACGTCGGAGACCATGCTGCGCATCTGGCGGGCGCGCACGCCGTCGGCGATCTCGATCTCGATATAGTCGTCGTCGATCACCTTCGTCACCTTGGCGACAATGCCGCCGGAGGTGACCACGGTGTCGCCGCGCCGCACGTTCTTGATGAGCTCCTGGTGCTGCTTCACCCGCTTCTGCTGCGGCCGCAGGATCAGGAAATACATGATGACGAAAATGCCGGCGAAAGGCAGCAGCGACATGATCATGTCGTTGGCGCTGCCGCCGCCGAAGGCCTGGGCAAAAGCGGGGGTCGTGAACATCCGTATCCTCTGGCAAAATCGGGGCTATTCCCGGTTTACTCCCCCGGGGCGGCGTGGCGCGGGACTATAGCGGCCGGGCGACCGAATGCAACGCCGCATAGCCGCGCGGGCGCGCCTTGCCCCGCTGCGGACGGCACGATAAGGGTGCGGCCCCTTTCCAACGGTCGATCATGACAAAAGCTCCACAATCGGCTCCCGCCGCGCCCGATGCGCCGCTCGACAACGCGCTGCTCGCCCGCATCGCCGACGCGCTGGAGCGCCTCGCGCCGGCGTCGCCCGCCGCGCCCGACTTTACCGCCGCCGACGCCTTCGTCTGGCAGCCCGCCGGCCGGCGGCTGGCGCCGGTGCCCCGGGTCAATCGCGTCGAGATGTCGCTCCTCAAGGGCATCGACCGCATGCGCGACATCCTGGCGGAGAACACCGAGCGGTTCGCGCGCGGGCTCCCGGCCAACAACGCGCTGCTGTGGGGCGCGCGCGGCATGGGCAAGTCCTCGCTGGTGAAGGCCGTGCACGCCGCGACCAACGCCGGCCTCGGCCGGGACGCCGGGCTCCTCAAGCTCGTCGAGATCCACCGCGAGGACATCGAGAGCCTGCCGGACCTGATGGCGCTGGTGCGCGGCGCCCGCTTCCGCTTCATCGTGTTCTGCGACGACCTGTCCTTCGACACCGAGGACACGTCCTACAAGTCGCTCAAGGCGGTGCTCGAAGGCGGCATCGAGGGCCGGCCCGACAACGTCATCCTCTACGCCACGTCGAACCGCCGGCACCTGCTCTCGCGCGACATGATCGAGAACGAGCGCTCGACCGCGATCAACCCCGGCGAGGCGGTGGAGGAGAAGGTCTCGCTGTCGGACCGCTTCGGCCTGTGGCTCGGCTTCCACCGCTGCAGCCAGGACGAGTTTCTCGCCATGGTCGAGGGCTACGCGAAGCATTTCGGCATCCCGGTCGATGCCGAGACGCTGCGGCGCGAGGCGCTGGAATGGGCGACCACCCGCGGCTCCCGCTCCGGCCGCGTGGCGTGGCAGTACGTGCAGGATCTCGCCGGCCGCACCGGGACGAGGCTGACGGAGAAAGCCTGAGCGTGGAACGTAGTCCGCCGCGCCCGGCAATGACGATACAGCAAGAGCGCCGTCATTCCGGTGCGCGGGCAAGGCCCGCGAGCCCGGAATCCAACCCGACGCTCCGGCGCTGCTGATGGATTCCGGGCCCGGCGCTCGCGCCGTCCCGGAATGACACCGTGGCTACGCCCCCGGCAGGTACTGCATGGGATCGACCGGCGTCGAGCCCTTGCGGATCTCGAAATGCAGTTGCGGCGAGGTCACCGAGCCGGTGGCGCCGGACTTGGCGATCACTTGGCCGCGGCGCACGGTGTCGCCGCGCTTGACCATGAGCTCGCTGGCGTGGGCGTAGGCGGTGACGTAGCCGTTGGCGTGGCGCACCAGAACCAGATTGCCGTAGCCCTTCAGCTCGTTGCCGGCATAGGCGACGACGCCGTCCTCGGCGGCGCGCACCGCCGTGCCCTCCGGCACGGACAGGTTGATGCCGTCGTTCTGCTGGCCGTTGGTCATCGGCCCGAAACCGGAGATGACGCGGCCGCGCACGGGCCAGCGGAACTGGGCGCCGGCCGCCTTGGTGCTGGCGGTCTCGTCCCCTTCCGCTTCCGCGGCGGGCGTCACCACGTGGGCGCTCGCGGCCGGCGCGGGCGGCGGCGCGGCGCTGGCCACCGGAGCCGGCGCGGGCTGCGGTGCCGGCGCGGCCGCGACCTGCGGCGCGGGCCTGGGGCCGGAGGCGCCGGGGATCACCAGGCGGTCGCCGATCTTGAGCGGCTGGTCGTAGGCCAGATGGTTCGCGGCGGCGATCTCGCGCACCGGCCTGTTGTAGCGGCGCGCGACGCCCATCAGCGTCTCGCCGGGCGCGACGACGTGGGTGTAGGCCGTGGTCGCGGCGGCAGGCCGGGTGGCCGGCGCGGCGACCGCAGGCGCCGGCGGGGCCGGCGGCGCGGATGCGATGCGGCGCGGAATGACGAGGCGCTGCCCCGGCTGCAGCGGCGCATGGATGCTGAGACCGTTGGCGCGCGCCAGCTCCTCGCGCGGCACGCGATAGCGCAGCGCCATGGATTCGATGGTCTCGCCGCGGGCGACCGTGACCGGCGTGCCGCCGTCCCACGTATATTGAGATTGATAGGACGGCGACGGCTGGGCCGGCGCCCTCACCGATCCGGTGACGTCACGGGACGGCTCGTACATGCCGGCGCCGCCGCCGGCCACGCCCGAGCGGGCGACGCTGGCCGGCCGCGTCGGAGGCGGCGGAAGCTGGGAGGCCTGCAGCGGCCGGGATTCGACCCGCGGCACGGGCGCCGAACGGGCGATCGAGCCGGTGACCTCCGGCGGCGGCGCTTCGCGCGAGGCGATCGGGCCGAAACGGGTGGTGTCGCTGCTGCACGCAGCAAGCCCCACAGCGAACCCCGCCAACGCGAGACCGCGCAGGCAAACCCCTTCCACCTTACGCATGATGACGCCCACTCGCACGCAACCCACACATGAGAGGTGAGTAAAACGTCAGGTGGGTAAAGATTGACTTAAGTGCGCGCGATCCGCGCCAGCGTCGTAAAGAAAACGATAACGTTAAGGCTCGCGCCGCCGTATCTGCCGTTGTCTCTCACGACATCATGACCAAGCTCACAACTCCTTCGCGGTGCCGGGCAGCAGCGGCACGAAGCGCACCGGGATGAGCGTTTCCCGGTCGACGGCGTCGCCGTGCTTGACGAGCCTGACGATGTCCTGCGCGTCGGCGCGCGCGCCGAGCGGCAGCACCATCACGCCGTCGTCGGCAAGCTGCTCGACCAGCGCCGGCGGCACCTCCGTCGCGCCGGCTGTGACGATGATGCGGTCGAACGGCGCTTTGTCCGGCGCGCCGAGCATGCCGTCGCCGACGACGATCTCGACGTTGTCGTAGCCCAGCGTTTGAATCCGCGAGCGCGCCGCCTTTGCGAGCGTGCGGTAGCGCTCGATGCTGACGACCTCGCGCGCGAGCCGCGACAGCACCGCGGCCTGGTAGCCGGAGCCGGTGCCGATCTCCAGCACGCGATGCTCCGGCTTCACGTCGAGCTTTTCCGTCATGTAGGCGACGACGTAAGGCTGGCTGATGGTCTGGCCGCAGGCGATCGGCAGCGCGCAGTCCTCGTAGGCCGAGGTGGTGAGCTCGGCCGGCACGAAATATTCGCGCGGCACCTCGTCCATGGCGCGCAGCACGGCGCCGTCGCTGATGCCGGCGCGGCGCAGGTTGAGCAGGAACTCCATCCGCTCGGTGCGCTCGTCCATGGTCGGCTCCTGTCACCGGCGGCGAGGCCGTTGGGATGGGTCGGGCACGGTGAGACCCATCGCGGTCGAACAAACAAGCCGGATGCGGACGATGGGTTTCGCCGCGCCCACCCATCCCGCCGTTCCCTATGTAAACACCCCCGCCAGCTTGGTCAGGAACGGCTCGTCGGT
>Ga0180221_1001484_pt1 | contig 15513 bp, 11 predicted proteins | sample eDN5th37CKraftMG_FD_151339 | JGI IMG/M metagenome (GOLD analysis project Ga0180221, IMG submission 151339) | Enriched Miracle-Growth compost microbial communities from Emeryville, California, USA - eDNA 5th pass 37_C Kraft MG (version 2) (version 2) ...
GTACGCCGAGTACACGTCCCTGCGTGACGCCGGCCGGGAGGACGAGGCGGCCGCGCTGCTGCGCGACATCGCCGACTACAACCGCTACGACTGCGTCTCCACGCTGCGCCTGCTCGACTGGCTGCGGGGGGCGGCCGACGTCGTCGACGCGCGCACGCCGGCCGAGGAACTGCCCGCGGTCGAGTCCGTCGAGTCCGGACCGCCGCCCGCCGTCCCGGCGGAGCCGTCGGCCGAGACGCCGCGGCAGGCCGCGGCGCGCGAGGCGCGCGAGCGACGCCTGGCGTTGGAGGCGCGGGTCCGCGACCGGGTGGGCGAGGACCGCGGCGCCCGCGACGACGAGGCGCAGGCCCTCGCGATGATCGGCGCGTCGCTCGGGTACTGGCGCCGGGAGAGCAAGCCGTTCTGGCACGAGCACTACTCGCGCCTCGAGCTGCCGCCGGAGGAGTGGCAGGGCCGCCGGAACACGTTTCACGTGGAACGGGCGGAGGTGGTGCAGGACTGGGTCGTCGAGGACGGGCGCCGCGCCCCGGCGCGGGTGCTGGAGCTGGTGGGCCGGCTGTCGGAGGGGTCGGAGCTCGCGGTCGGCGCCGTGCCGTTCGTCCTCTACGACGACCCTGCTCCCGCCGCCGTGACGGTGCCCGCCCGCGCGGTGCGCGGCTTCCACGGGGGCGCCACGATCGTCGACGCCCGGCGCCGGGAGACCGAGGCGGGGGAGCGCGACGTGCTCGTGCTGCGGGAGCAGGTGCGGGTGGGGGCGGAGACCTTCGGTGACCTGCCGATGGCGCTCACGCCGTCCAGCGGTCCCCGCGCGGACCCGCAGGAGCAGGCGCTCGAGGACGTCGCGGTGCGGGCCCTGGCGGCGTGGGACGCGGGTCGCGCGCTGCCCGACGGGCCGGCCACGGACCTGCTGCGGCGCAGGCCGCCGCGCCTCGTCGGCGGCGGCCCCCTGCCGGACGTCGTCGACGGCGACTTCACCGCGGCGGTCCTCGCGGCGACGCGCGACCTCGACCACTCCTACCTCGCGGTGCAGGGCCCGCCCGGCACCGGCAAGACCCACGTGGGCTCCCACGTCGTGGCGGCGCTGGTGGAGGCCGGGTGGCGCGTCGGCGTCGTGGCCCAGTCGCACGCCGCCGTGGAGAACATGCTGCGCGCGGTCGTCGAGAAGGCGGGCGTCCCCGCCGACCGGGTGGCGAAGAAGCGGCAGGGCGACGGCCCGGGGAGCGGCGGGGTGTGCGCCGAGCTCTCCGGCGACGACCTGGCCGAGTTCTCCCGCCGCGGCCCCGGCGTCGTGGGCGGCACGGCCTGGGACTTCGCCCACCCCGGGCGCTGGCCCGACGACGACCTCGACCTGCTCGTCGTGGACGAGGCGGGGCAGTTCTCCCTCGCGTCGACGGTCGCCGTGGCGCGGTCGGCGCGCCGACTGCTGCTGCTGGGCGACCCGCAGCAGCTGCCGCAGGTCAGCCGCGGGCGGCACCCCGAGCCGGTGGACCGGTCGGCGCTCGGCTGGCTGGTCGACGGGCGCGACGTGCTGCCGTCGGGGCTCGGCTACTTCCTCGCGCGGTCGTGGCGCATGCACCCCGCGCTGTGCGAGGCGGTGTCCCAGCTCGCGTACGAGGGGCGGCTGGAGGCCCACCCGACCGCGGCCGCGCGGCGTCTCGACGGCGTGGCGCCGGGCGTGCACCACGTGCCCGTGCGGCACACGGGGCGCGGCGTCGCCTCGCCCGAGGAGGCCGACGAGGTGGTACGGCAGGCGGCGGCCGTCGTCGGGCGGGCCTGGACGCCGGGCGAGGGCCGGCCCTCGCGCCCGCTGGAACCGGCCGACGTCGTCGTGCTGGCCGCGTACAACGCCCAGGTCTGGGCCGTGCGCCGGGCCCTCGACGCCGCCGGGCTGGGCGGCGTGCGCGTCGGCACGGTGGACCGGTTCCAGGGCACGGAGGCGCCGGTCGCGATCGTCACGCTGGCCGCGTCCTCCCCCCACGACGTGCCGCGCGGGACCGGGTTCCTGCTGTCCCGGCACCGGATCAACGTGGCCGTGTCCCGCGGGCAGTGGTGCGCGATCGTCGTGCGCTCGCCCGAGCTCACCGACTACCTGCCGCGCACCCCCGAAGGGCTCGGCCGCCTCGGCGCGTTCCTCGGCCTGTGCGAGCGGGCCGTCCAGAGGCTGGTCTAGAAGCCGCCGAAGTCGCCACCGCCGAAGTCGCCCCCGAAGTCGCCGAACCCGCCGCCGGCGTCGTCGCCACCGTCGTACCCGCCGTCGCCGCCCGACGCCTCGGTGTACCCGGCGTCGGCCCCCGCGTCACCGCCGTCGGATCCGGCGTCGGACCCGGCGTCGCCGGCGAAGTCCTGTGACGGGTCGCCGAAGGCGGGGCCGAACAGGGCGTTCGCCACCGCGGACCCGATCACCACGCCCGCGACGGTGCCGAGCAGGCTCGAGCCGACCATCGACCCGAAGCCCGGTCCGGTCGCGCCACCCCGGAACGACTGCTCCAGCGTGCCGGGGCTGCGCATCTCGGCCCGGGTGGCCATCCGCGCCAGCGACTGCGGGTCGTCGGACGTGGCGCGCTCGTGCGCGGGGAGGCCGGAGCCGACCTCCTCGAGCACCTGCCGCCGCTGCTCGGGCGTCAGGCGGGCGAACGCCTCGGTGTGCGCCTGCTCGACGGCGTCCGGCGGCGCGGTGCGCAGCAGGTAGCGGTAGCGCTCGACGGCCACCTCGTCGGGGTCGCGCGGTACGCCCGGGACCCCCGCGCCGGGCCGGCCGGCGGGCTGCCCGCCCGGGGCCGGCGCGTAGCCGTGCTTGCCCGGGGCCTCGCCGGTGCGCGGCCGCCCGTCGTCGGGCCGGCCGGGGACGCCGTGATAGGTGCGCTCGTCGGGCGTTCTGCCGAGAAGTCGGTCGAGGAATCCCATGACGGTCCAACGACGGCGAGGTCGCGTCCGTTCCCGGGAACGGCGACGGCCCGCACCCCGAGCGGGGTGCGGGCCGTGCGACTCACAGGCGGCTCAGGTGACCGGCGTCAGCCGGCCGAGCCGTGAGAATCAGAGCGGGCGGACGTTCTCCGCCTGCGGGCCCTTGGGGCCCTGCGTGACGTCGAACTCCACGCGCTGCTCCTCGTCCAGGGACCGGTAGCCCTGGGACTGGATGGCGGAGAAGTGGACGAACACGTCGGCCGAGCCGTCCTCGGGGGCGATGAAGCCGTAGCCCTTCTCGCTGTTGAACCACTTCACGGTTCCGGTGGCCATGCTTACTCCTTCAAGAGGTGTCGACGACCTCGACCGTCGAGATCGCGCATCACGGTGAATCGTCGTCAACTCTTGAAACCAAGGTCCGCCGGGTGGCCGCGTCAGTCCTGACGACGCCGCCGCCGAGGCGCGGACGGGGGCCGTCCGGATCGAGCGAGGCACTGCAACGGGCACAACGGTACGCGAGCGCGAGCACGCGCACCAGTGTTCCCGCCTCGGATGTCCACGGAGTGGGCACGTCGGTGGGCACCCCGTGGCCGCTCCGTGGGGCGCTGACGTGCGAGGTCCGGATAGAAAGGAGACATGACGCTCACTTCGTCCCCCTCCCTGTCCCTGTCCGGCGGCGTCGAGATCCCGCAGGTCGGTCTCGGCGTCTTCCAGGTGCCCGACGACGGCACGCAGGCCAACGTCGAGCAGGCGCTCGAGCTCGGCTACCGGCACGTCGACACCGCCGCCGCCTACTACAACGAGGCCGGCGTCGGCGCGGCGCTGCGCGCCTCCGGGCTGCCGCGCGAGGACGTCTTCGTCACCACCAAGCTCCGCAACGGCGACCAGGGGTACGAGCAGGCGCTGCGCGCGTTCGAGGACTCGCGCCGGGCGCTCGGCGTCGACCAGGTGGACCTGTACCTCATCCACTGGCCGGTGCCCGCCAAGGACCTGTACGTCGAGACGTGGCGCGCGTTCGAGAAGCTGCTCGCCGAGGGTGCCGTGCGCGCCATCGGGGTGTCGAACTTCCTGGTGGAGCACCTCGACAGGCTCGTCGCGGAGGCCGACGTCGTGCCCGCCGTCAACCAGATCGAGGTGCACCCCACGTTCCAGCAGACGGCGCTGCAGCAGCGCTGCCGCGAGCTCGGCGTCGCGGTCGAGGCGTACTCGCCGCTCGGCCGTGGCGGCGACCTCGAGGCGGCGGCCGTCGTCGCGGCCGCGACGGAGCTCGGCGTCACCCCGGCGCAGGTGGTGCTGCGGTGGTCGGTGCAGCAGGGGCGCGTCGTCATCCCCAAGTCGATGTCGGCCGAGCGGCAGGCCACCAACCTGGACGTCTTCTCGTTCGAGCTGACGCCGGAGCAGATGGCCGCGATCGACGCCCTGGAGTCGGGCGTCGAGGGGCGCACGGGGGCCGATCCGGCCACGGCGTCGTTCACGCAGTTCCGCGACTGAGAAGGGCCCGAGGAAGGCTCACGCAGGGCCGGGTGTGACGCAGATAACAGGTTCGTCACGATCTCTGGGGAGTGACCCGCGCGACACGTCGGCGACATACAGTCTCGCTACGTTCAGCGGCACTGAATGCGGTGTTGAGCCGCGAATGTCCCACCTGCAAAAGGGGAACAGCATGATCCGACGCACCACGGCCGCCAAGGGCTTGGCCCTCGCGGCAGTTCTCAGCCTGGGCCTCACGGCGTGCGCGTCTTCCGACGGCGGAAGCGGCGACAGCACCGAGGGTGGCGGCTCGACCGACCCCCTGAAGATCGGCACCATCCTCCCGGTCACGGGCACGCTGGCCTTCCTCGGGCCCCCCGAGATCGCGGGCGTCGGCCTGGCGATCGACGACATCAACGCCGCCGGGGGCGTCCTCGGCAACGACGTGAGCGTCGAGTGGGGCGACTCGGGCGACAGCACCGACCTCTCGGTGGCGAAGAGCACCGCGACCGACCTCATCAGCAAGGGCGTCTCCGTCGCCGTCGGCGCGGCGTCGTCGGCGGTCTCCCTCGGCGTGGTCGACCAGTTCGAGGAGGCCGGGGTCATGCAGATCTCGCCCGCGAACACCGCGGCCGACCTGTCGGGCTACGGCGACTTCTTCGCCCGCACGGCGCCCCCGGACACCGTCCAGGGGCCGGCGCACGCCGACCTCATCATGAGCGACGGCCACTGCAAGGTGGGCTTCCTCGTGCAGAACGAGGCGTACGGCACCGGCCTGCGGGACTACGTGCAGGAGGCGCTCGAGGCCGGCGGCTGCGAGGCGGTCTACGGCGGCAAGGGCGAGGGCCACGAGTTCGCGCCGGGCGAGACCAACTTCGGCGCCCAGGTGACCGACCTGCTCGCCCAGAAGCCCGACGCCATCTCGATCATCGCGTTCGAGGAGACCGTCGCGATCGTCAACGAGCTCGTCTCGCAGGGCTGGGACTTCGACGGGACCACGTACTTCGTGGACGGCAACCTCTCGAACTACGGCGACAAGTTCGACAAGGGCACCCTCAAGGGCGTCCAGGGCACGCTGCCGGGTGCGCAGGCCGACGACGCCTTCCGTGAGGAGCTCAAGGCCTGGTACTCGGAGAACGAGAGCGGCGAGCTCGGTGACTTCTCGTACTCCGCCGAGTCGTACGACGCGACGGTCCTCGCCGCGCTCGCGGCGGTCAAGGGCGGCGGCACGGACGGCGAGACCATCTCGGCGAACATCCGTGCGGTGTCCGGCGCCGACGGTGGCACCGAGGTGACCTCCTTCGAGGAGGGCGTGAAGGCGCTCGAGGCCGGCGACGACATCCGGTACGTCGGCAAGTCCGGCATCGGGCCGCTCAACGACGCCAACGACCCGACGTCCGCCTTCATCGGCATCTACAAGTTCGGTGACGACAACACCTACACCTACGAGCGGCAGATCGAGGGCAAGATCGAGGAGTGACCCTCCGCCGCTGACGCAGGACGACGGCCCGGACGCTCGAGCAGAGCGTCCGGGCCGTCGTCCTGTCCGACCCCGCCGAGGTAGTACCCACCCCGCCGAGGTAGTACGGATTCTGCCGAGGTAGTACCGGGTGTGCCGAGGTAGTACGAGGTCTGCCGAGGTAGTACTGGTCCGGCCGCGGGGGCGAGGATGTCACCGCGCGCTCTCGCCCTCAGAGGCTGCCCCCAGGAGCGGCCTGTCCCCAGACCAGGCGGATCCGGACGGTCCGACCGGCTCGGGGCGCCAGGGTCGACCCATGAGAGAAGCCGAGCACCTGCCGGCGATCCGCCGGATCGCCGCGATCCTCGAGGCGATGCGGGCGCCGGGGTCCCCGGAGCTCGGGCGGTGGTCGGCCGACGCCGCCCACCCGCCGGTGGTGCCGCATCCGCTCGACCTGGTCGCAGACGACGACGGCTCACGGCGGCACGACGACGTGCTCCTCCGGCTCGTGGGAGGGCTCGTCGCGGGCGCGGAGACGCCCTTCTGGTTCAGCCACGAGACCGCCGCGATGCTCCACGGGGCGTGGACCTACCGGACGCCGCAGCTGATCCACGTGACGCGCGAGGCCAACCCGCACGTGGACGAGGAGCACGAGCCGGCGGTGCGGCGACACCACACCCCGATGCCCACGGGGGAGCGCGCCGCCGTGCGCGGCACTCCGGTGACGTCGCTCGCCCGCACGCTGGTCGACTGCATCCGCACGCTCCCGCGCGACGGCGCCCTCGTCGCGTGCGACTCCCTGTTCCGGCTCGGGGCCGAACCGTGGGAGGTCTCGCGCATCGTCTCCGCGTCGCGCGGCAAGCGCGGCGTCGTCCAGGCGCGGGAGGTCCTCGACCTGTGCGACCCGAGGTCCGGTTCGCCCGGCGAGACGATCACGCGGCTCGCCGCCGCGGACGTCGGTCTCCCACGCCCCGAGTGTCAGCTCGAGGTGCCCACGGCACGCGGAACCTTCTTCGTCGACCTCGGGTGGGACGACGTGCGCCTGGCGGTGGAGTTCGACGGCGACCTCAAGTATGTCGACGACCCCGAGGCCGCACGCGCCGCCGAGGCCGCGCGACAGCAGGCTCTCGAAGCCGCAGGCTGGACGGTCGTCCGGGTCCGCTGGGACGACCTGGCCGACGTCGAGGCGCTGGAGCACCGACTGCGGCGCGCGTACCTCGCCGCGCGACGGCGCGCCCTGCTCGGCCTGATCGCCTGAACCTCGCCGTCCGGCCCGCACAGCGACGACGGCGGCCGCTCACCCGAGCGGCCGCCGTCGTCGTGCGCTTCCGTACTACCTCGCCGGGTCCGGTACTACCTCGGCAGAGCCCGTACTACCTCGGCAGACTCCGTACTACCTCGCCGGGTCCGGTACTCCCTCGGCAGAGCCCGTACTCCCTCGTCAGGACTCCTTGGCGTTGTCCTCCGCGAGGGAGCCGAGGTACAGCGAGATGACCTTCGGGTCGGACTGCAGCTCGCGGCCGGTGCCGGTGTACGCGTCCTTGCCCTGGTCGAGCACGTAGCCGCGGTCGCAGATCTGCAGGCAGCGGCGGGCGTTCTGCTCCACCATGATGATCGACACGCCGGCCTTGTTGATCATGCGGGTGCGCAGGAACGTCTCGTCCTGGCGGACGGGGGACAGGCCGGCCGACGGCTCGTCGAGGAGCAGCACGGACGGGTTCATCATGAGCGCCCGGGCCATCGCGACCATCTGCCGCTCGCCGCCGGACATCGCTCCGGCCCGCTGGGTGCGGCGCTCGTGCAGCACGGGGAACAGGTCGCGGATGAACGACCACCGCTCGTCGAACACCTTGGGGCGCAGGTACACCCCCATGCGCATGTTCTCCTCGACCGACAGCGACGGGAACACGTTGTTCGTCTGCGGCACGAACCCGACGCCGCGCGCCACGAGGGCGTTGGCCTTCATGCCGGTGATGTCCTGCCCACCGAGCGTGACCGTGCCGGAGTGGATCTTCACCAGCCCGAAGAGCGCCTTGAGCAGCGTGGACTTGCCGGCGCCGTTGGGGCCGATGATGCCGACGAGCTCCCCCTTGCCGACCTCGATCGAGCAGCCGTCGAGGATGTGCACCCCCGGCAGGTACCCGGCGACGAGGTTGTCGGCCCGCAGCAGGAGCTCCTTGCCCTCGGGGACGCCGCCGCGGTGCTCGGCGGTCGTCATGGTCGCGGTGTCGCTCATCGCTTCTCCTCCTCGGCCTCGAGGCGGGCCAGGATCTCGGGGTCGAGCAGGGAGTCGTCGCCCAGGTCGGTGTCGTGGTGGGCGCCGAGGTAGGCGTCCACCACCGCCTGGTCCTGCATGACCGTCGACGGCGGGCCCTCGGCCACGATGCGGCCCTCCGCCATCACGACCACCCAGTCGGAGATGTGCCGCACCGCGTGCATGTCGTGCTCGACGAACAGCACGGTCATGCCCTCGTCGCGCAGGGCCTGCACGTGGCCCAGCAGGGACTGCACCAGGGCGGGGTTCACGCCCGCCATCGGCTCGTCCAGCATGATCATCGTCGGGTCGGTCATGAGGGCGCGAGCCATCTCGAGCAGCTTGCGCTGCCCGCCCGACAGGGAGCCCGCGAAGTCGCCCGCCTTGGTGTCGAGCTTGAAGCGGGCCAGGATCTCCATGGCCTTCTCGGTGGCGGCCTTCTCGTGCCCCCGCCAGGTGAACGGCAGCCACGACAGCCAGAACCGCTCGCCGGGGTTCTTCGGCGACGCGAGCAGCATGTTCTGCAGCACGGTGAGCCGCGACAGGGCCTTGGTGAGCTGGAACGTGCGGACCATGCCGGACTGCGCGACGCGGGCGCCGCTCTTGCCGGCCAGCGACCTGCCCTCGAAGCTCCAGCGCCCGCTCTGCGGGGTGTCGAAGCCGGTGAGCAGGTTGAAGAACGTCGTCTTCCCCGCCCCATTGGGGCCGATGAGCGCGGTGATGGCGCCGCGCTGGACCTCGAGATGGTCGACGTCGACGGCCGTCATGCCGCCGAAGCGCCGCACGACGTCGTCGGCCACGAGGATGGCGTCGGGCTTGGACGCTCCGACGACGGGCTCGACCTGCGCGAGGTCGTCGCGCGCCTCGGTCGCGACGGCGGAGGTGGGGGCGGCCGCGGCTGCGGCGGCCGCGTCGACGACGGACTCGGGCTCGTCGTGCGGGGCGGAGGTCTCTGCGGACATGTCAGCGGACATTGAAGGCCAGCTCCTTCTTGTTCCCGAGGATGCCCTGCGGCCTGAAGATCACGAGGAGCATGAGCGTGACTCCCACCAGCATGCCGCCGATCTGCTCCACGTTGGTGGTGCTGATGATCTCGCCCACGCCGGTGTTCTCCGACAGGGCGCGCATCCCCGTGCGCATGAGCATGTACGCGCCGAAGAAGATCATCGCGCCGAGGACCGGCCCGAAGACGGTGGCGGCCCCGCCGAGCAGGAGCACGGTCCACACGAAGAACGTCATCGTGCGGCTCATCGCGTCGGGCGCGATGGTGATCGGCAGCACGTACAGCACGCCGCCGAGCGAGCCGAGCACGCCGCCCAGCACGAGGGCCTGCAGCTTGTACGAGTAGACGTTCTTGCCGAGGGCGCGCACGGCGTCCTCGTCCTCGCGGATGCCCTTGAGCACCCGGCCCCACGGGCTGCGGGTGATGAGCCAGACGAACAGGAGCGCCAGGGCGACCAGGCCCCACGCGAAGATCCGGGTCCACCAGGAGTCGCTGCCGGTGTTGATGTACTCGAGCGGCCCGAAGGCGGTGCGCCCGTCCGGCAGCGGCGACAGGTCCTGGAAGGTGCCCTTGTAGTCACGCCCCTGCAGGCCGGACGCGCCGCCGGTCCACTCCTGCAGCCAGGTGGAGCGCCCCACCCACCGGATGATCTCGGCGGCGGAGATGGTGACGATGGCCAGGTAGTCCCCGCGCAGCTGCAGCGTCGGGATGCCGAGCAGCAGGGCGAAGATCAGGCCCGCGGCCATCGCGACCAGCAGGGCGACGAAGAAGGGCGCGCCGGCGATCGTCGCGATGCCGAAGCCGTACGCGCCGAGGAGCATGAAGCCCGCCTGGCCCATGTTGAGCAGGCCCGTGTACCCGAAGTGCAGGTTGAGGCCGATCGCCGCGAGGGCGTACGCCGCCGTCGTCGGGGCGATGATCTCGGCGAGCGACTGGGTGAGGATTCTGAGGAACTCGTCCATGGTCGGTCTCCCTTCAGCCGATCCGCTCGCGGCGGCCCAGGATGCCCTGCGGCCTGATCAGGAGCACGAGGATGAGGATCACGAGCGCCGACGCGTAGCGCAGGTCGCTCTGGATCACGAGGTTGGACAGCTCGACGACGAGGCCGATGAGGATCGAGCCGACGAGGGCGCCGAACGCGGTGCCGAGGCCGCCCAGGGTGACGGCCGCGAACATGAGCAGCAGGAGCTGCACGCCCAGCTGCCAGTTGAACGACCCGTACGAGATGCCCCACATGATGCCGGCGAGGGCCGCGAACGCGGTGGCGAGGATCCACACGGTCCGGACCACCTTGTCGGGGTCGATGCCGGTGGCCGACGCGAGCGCCGGGTTGTCCGACACGGCGCGCGTGGCCCGGCCGAGCCGCGTCTTGGTGAGGAACAGCGCGAAGCCGACCAGGCACACCAGCGCGACCACCATGGAGATCCAGGACGCCGTGCTGAGCGTGATCCCGGCGATCGTCAGGGGTCGCGGGTTGGCCGACAGGATGCGCTCCGACCCGCCGCCGATGAGCAGCTGGATCACGTACTGCAGCGTGATCGACAACCCGATCGACACGATCATCAGCTGCATCACCGGGGTGCCGCGCCGCCGCAGCGGGCGCCAGATGGCGGCGTCCTGCGCGAGACCCGTGAGGGCGCAGACCGCGATGGTCAGCAGGCCGCCCACCCAGATCGACATGCCGAGCTGGTTGATGGCGATGAAGCCGAGCGCCGCGCCGAGGGCGAACTGCTCGCCGTGGGCGAAGTTCGACAGCCCGGTGGTGCCGAAGACGAGGTTGAGGCCGATCGACGCGAGGGCGAGCAGGAGGCCGAAGCGGATGCCGGAGCCGAACTGCTGCCACACCTGGCCCCAGGAGAAGGCCCGCTGGGAGGCGTCGCCCTCGGGCGCGGTGCCCACACCCTCGTCGGTGGTGCCGGCCCCGGCGTCGGAGCCGTCGTCGCCGGGCGCCGTCGTCGTCGCCTCCTCGGAGGGCCCGGCGTCCTCGGCCTCGCCGCCCACCTCGAACGCCGCGCGACCGGTGCCGCCGGTCTGCGCGGAGACCACCCGCTCGGTCTCCGCGCCCTCCGGCAGCTGCTCGTCCTCGGGCAGCGACGCGGGGTCGAGGGTCAGGGTGTAGCGGCCGACCTCCGGGACCGCCACCGAGACAGGCCCGTCGGCCGTGGTGGTGATGGTCTCGTCGAAGCCGCCGGGGCCCGTGATCTGCACCTCGGCGTCGGCGATGCGGTCGCCCGCCTCGTTCATGACGACGACGGCGACGCAGGCGGTCGAGTCGTCGGGCTGGCAGTCGGTCGCGACGTCGGCCGTGGCCGTGCCGGGGCTGGTGCTGGTCACGGCGCCGGTGGTGTGCGCCGCGGTGTCCGCACCCGGGGCCGCCTGCGCGGGTGGCGAGGCGAGCACCGCGGGTGCGAGGGCGATCGCGAGCGCTGCGACGACGCGGCGCAGTGCGACCCCCCTTGTCGGTCGGTCCGTCGTCATCGGCCGGGTCCTCCGTCTGTCGATTGCGTGCCCCGGGCGAGCCCGGGTCCACCCGCGCACCCCGTCGATGCAGGGACACTAAAGACCCCATGTATCCGCGGAGTTTCGCGAGCGTGCCGTGAGTGTAGCGAGGCGAATGTGACGTGGATGACAGATCCAGGTCACAGTCCTGCATCGTGCGGGCGGAATTCGGCCGCCGCCCGGGCCCACCTAGGCTGGCCGGGTGCCCGACGACCTGACCGCCCCCGCGGACCCCGCCGCCCCCGCCGTCGCCGACGACGCCCCCGCCGCGCCTCACTCGGTGCCCGACCGTGCCCCCGTCGCGGAACGGCGGCCCACGGTCCGCCGCCACCACGGCGACGAGTTCGCCGACGACTACGAGTGGCTGCGCGACAAGGAGTCCCCCGAGGTGCTCGCGCACCTGGAGGCGGAGAACGCGTGGACCCAGGCGCAGCTGGCGCACCTGGCGCCGGTGCGCCAGGCCGTGTTCGACGAGATCAAGGCGCGCACGCTGGAGTCCGACCTGTCGGTGCCCGTCCGCATGGGCGGCTCCTGGTACTACACGCGGACCGAGGAGGGCCGGCAGTACCCGATCCACGCGCGCGTGCCCGCCGCGGGCGAGTGGGCCCCACCGCAGATCGAGGCCGGCACCGTGCCCGCGGGCGAGCAGGTGCTGCTGGACCAGAACGTCGCGGCCGAGGGGCACGACTTCTTCTCCCTGGGCTCGTTCGACGTCTCCGAGGACGGCGCGCGTCTCGCGTACGCCGTCGACACCACGGGCGACGAGCGGTTCACGCTGCGCGTGCGCGACCTGACGACCGGGGCGGACCTGCCCGACGCCGTCGAGGACACCTTCCCCGGCGCCGTCCTCACCCCCGACGGGCGCTACGTCTTCTACCCGACGGTCGACGACGCGTGGCGGCCGTACCGGATCTGGCGGCACGAGGTCGGCACGCCGGCGGCGGACGACGTGCTGGTGCTGGAGGAGCCCGACGAGCGGTTCTGGATCGGCGTGGGGCTCACGCGCTCGCGCCGCTACCTCGTGATCGAGGCCGGGTCGAAGACCACCAGCGAGGTGCGGGTCCTCGAGGCGGACGACCCGACGGGCGACTTCCGGGTGGTCTGGGAGCGCCGCGACGACGTCGAGTACACGGTCGAGCACGCCGTGCTGGGCGTCGCCGACGGCTCCGGCGGCACCGACGACACCGACAGGACGGGGCGCGACGCGCTCCTCGTGCTGCACAACGACGGCGCGGAGAACTTCGAGCTCGTCGTGACGGACGTCCCGCCCCGCGGCGACGACGCCGCCCCGCTGGACCCCGCGTCCGCGCGCGTCGTCGTACCCCACGACCCGGACGTGCGCCTCGAGGGGGTGGACGCCTTCGCCCACCACGTGGTGCTGAGCCTGCGGCGCGAGGCGCTGCCGCGCGTCGCCGTCGTCGACCTCGCGCGCACCGCCGCGGACCAGCCGTGGACGGCGCGGGAGATCGACGTCGACGAGCCACTGTTCTCCGTGGCCCTGGACGCCAACCCCACCTGGGAGCAGCCGCTGCTGCGGGTGCAGCACACGTCCTTCGTGACGCCCGCGACCGTGGTGGACGTCGACCTCGCCACCGGCGAGCGGCACGTGCGCAAGCGGCAGCCCGTGCTGGGCGGCTACGACCCCGCCGACTACGCGCAGCGCCGCGAGTGGGCGACGGCGGAGGACGGCACGCGGGTGCCGATCAGCCTGGTGTGGCGGCGCGACGCCGTGACCCTCGACGGCTCCGGCACGCGCGCCGAGCCCGCGCCGGTGCTCCTGTACGCGTACGGCGCGTACGAGACGAGCATCGACCCGTACTTCTCCGTGCCGCGCCTCAGCCTGCTGGACCGCGGCGTCGTCTTCGCCGTGGCGCACGTGCGGGGCGGCGGCGAGCTCGGCCGCCGCTGGTACGACGACGGCAAGCTCGCCGCCAAGGAGCACACGTTCACCGACCTCGTCGCGTGCGGCCGCCACCTCGTCGAGACGGGGTGGACGTCGCCCTCGCGGATGGTGGCCGACGGCGCCAGCGCCGGTGGGCTCACCGTGGGCGCCGCCCTCAACCTGGCGCCCGACCTCTTCGCGGGCGTGCTCGCCGGCGTGCCGTTCGTCGACGCGCTCACGTCGATGCTCGACCCGAGCCTGCCGCTCACCGTCGTCGAGTGGGACGAGTGGGGCGACCCGCTGCACGACCCCGAGGCGTACGCCCGGATGAAGGGGTACTCGCCGTACGAGAACGTGGCCGACGACGCGTCCTCCTACCCGCGCGTGCTGGCGACGACGTCGCTGCACGACACCCGCGTGCTCTACGTCGAGCCCGCCAAGTGGGTGGCCCGGCTGCGGGCCGCGGGCGCCCCGGCGCTGCTGAAGATCGAGATGGCCGCCGGGCACGGCGGGGTCTCCGGGCGGTACGCCCGGTGGGAGGAGATCGCGTTCGAGCACGCGTGGACCCTCGACGTCCTCGGGGCCGTGTGAACGTCCTCCGGTCGTCCGGTGCGCGACCCGGGTGAACCCTGCGTGGCGGTCGCCACATCGCCCGGTTGGAACGGCGGGCGAGCGCCGGACGTCGTAACGTCGCGGGGCCGGGGTCGTGCAGCCCCGGGCCCGTCGTCGTGGGCCGGCACCGTGCGGACGAGCACGACCGGCCGTCTGGAGCTCGAGTGTCAGGAAACGCCACCACCAGGTTCGCCGGAGTCTCGCTCCTGGCCGTGACCAGCAGGTTGCCGGGCGGGGTACGGACCTCGGCCGCGGTGCAGGAACGGCTCGCTCCGGCGCTGCGCCGGCTGCGCCTGCCGACCTCGTTGCTCCAGCGCGTCGCAGGCGTGCACGAGCGGCGCGCCTGGACCGAGGACGAGGACGTGGACGACGCCACCGTCGCGGCCGGGCGCGAGGCGCTCGCCGTCGCGGGCGTGGAGCCCGCGGACGTGGGCCTGCTCGTCAACACCTCCGTGACCCGCCGCCACCTCGAGCCGTCGGTCGCCGTGCGTCTGCACCATGGGCTCGGGCTGCCGTCGTCGGCCGTGAACTTCGACGTCGCCAACGCCTGCCTCGGCTTCATCAACGGCATGAGCCTCGCCGCCGGGATGATCGAGTCCGGCCAGGTGCGGTACGCCGTCGTCGTGGACGGCGAGGACGCGGACCTCCTCCACGACCGCACGATCGAGCGCCTCCTGCGCGAGGACCGCAGCCGCGACGACTTCATGCAGGAGTTCGCCTCGCTCACCCTCGGCTCCGGCTCCGCCGCGGCGGTGCTGGGCCGGACCGACGAGCACCCCGAGGGCCACCGCGTCCTCGGCGGCGTCACGCGCGCCGCGACCCAGTTCCACGACCTGTGCGTCGGCAGCACCGAGGGCATGTTCACCGATGCGAAGGCGCTGCTCGAGGGCGGCCTCGAGCTCGTCGTCGACGCCTGGAAGGACGCCGTCGCCGACTGGGACTGGGGCCGCATGGACCGCTACGTCACCCACCAGGTCTCCCGCGTCCACACGGACGCCATCGTCGAGGCGGTCGGCCTGGACCGCGCCAAGGTGCCCACCACGTTCGAGCGCCTCGGCAACGTGGGCCCGGCCTCCGTGCCCCTCACCCTCGTCGAGGAGCAGGACTCGCTCAGCAAGGGCGACCGGGTGCTGCTCATGGGGGTCGGCTCCGGCATCAACACGGCGATGATGGAGCTCGCCTGGTGACCGAGCCGGCCCGTCCTGCTCGCGCCGTGGCCTCCCGCCCCGCCGACACCGTGCCCCCGGGGCTGCCCGGACTGGACCCGCGGTACAGCCACGTGCTCACCGACGCCCGCGGCGCCTCGTGGCACTACCTCGACAACGGGCCCGAGCTCGCCGCCCGCGGCCTGGAGCCCGTCGGCACCGTGCTCGCCGTGCACGGCAACCCCACGTGGTCGTACCTGTGGCGGGCCCTGCTCACCGGCACAG
>Ga0180221_1001485_pt1 | contig 15487 bp, 14 predicted proteins | sample eDN5th37CKraftMG_FD_151339 | JGI IMG/M metagenome (GOLD analysis project Ga0180221, IMG submission 151339) | Enriched Miracle-Growth compost microbial communities from Emeryville, California, USA - eDNA 5th pass 37_C Kraft MG (version 2) (version 2) ...
AGAGACCGCGGAGGAGCGTCACGCGCGGTAGAGCACCTTGAACCGCTCGCACACCACGGGCATGCCCGGGTCGAACTCGCGGCCGATCTGCGGAAGGGTGCGGCGCCAGTAGCGCTCGTGCCCGGCGCGCCAGTCGGCCAGGGAGCGGTCGCCCTCCCCCTCGGCGGCGGCGTGCTCGGCCGTCACCTCGACGAACGGGACGGTCTCGACCGCGGTGGTGCGGATGAGGAGGCGCGGCGCGCCGGCACCGTCCAGCACGATCGACAGGTCGCCCTTGCGGGGCAGGGGCTCGTCGGCGGCCTCGTACTCCCACACCGCCGCGGCGGTGCCGGTCTTCACGCCGTCGAGCACCAGGCCCAGCAGCTCGTCGGCCAGCTCCGGCGAGTCCCCGAAGGACCAGGCCGGCGGCGGCACCAGGTTCTCGGAGCGCTCCCCCACCGCTCCCCCGTGGCTCGTGCGCCCCGCGCTCGGGCGCGCGACGTCCCAGAACTCGGTGATCCTGTCGGCCTGCTGGGAGTCCAGCCCGGGGTTCGCGTCGTCGGTCATGCGTCCATCCTGCCAGGGTGCGCTGGCCAGGGGCCGCTCGGTGGACGGACGTTCTATCTGGTACTACCTCGGCGGGCCGGGTACTACCTCGGCGAGGTCGGTACTACCTCGGCGGGTCCGGACGCACGTGCGGCCGCCGTCCCCGGGTGAGGGACGACGGCCGCGCGCGTCGCTGCTGACGGTGGTGGGTCAGCGAGCGGCGCTGCCCTCCGTGTAGTCGGAGTCAGCGGGCTTGATCCACGAGAACATCTTCCGCAGCTCGCGGCCGGTGGTCTCGATCGGGTGCGCCTCGCCCTTCTCGCGCAGCGCGGTGAACTCGGGCGCGCCGGCGTCCTGGTCCGCGATGAAGCGCTCGGCGAAGGCGCCGTTCTGGATGTCGGCGAGAACGGCCTTCATGTTCTCCTTGACGTGCGGGTCGATGACGCGCGGCCCGGAGACGTAGTCGCCGTACTCGGCGGTGTCGGAGACCGACCAGCGCTGCTTGGCGATGCCGCCCTCGACCATGAGGTCGACGATCAGCTTCAGCTCGTGGAGCACCTCGAAGTACGCGACCTCGGGCTGGTAACCCGCCTCGGTCAGCGTCTCGAAGCCGTACTGGACCAGCTGCGAGGCGCCGCCGCACAGCACGGCCTGCTCGCCGAACAGGTCGGTCTCGGTCTCCTCGGTGAAGGTGGTCTTGATGCCGCCGGCACGCAGGCCGCCGATGCCCTTCGCGTACGAGAGGGCCAGGTCCCAGGCGGAACCGGAGGCGTCCTGCTCGACGGCGACGATCACCGGCACGCCGCGCCCGTCGACGTACTCGCGGCGCACGAGGTGGCCCGGGCCCTTGGGGGCGACCATGAGGACGTCGTGGCCGGCCTCCGGCTTGATGTAGCCGAAGCGGATGTTGAAGCCGTGCCCGAACACGAGCGCGGCGCCCTCGTTGAGGTTCGGCGCGATCTCGTCGCGGTACACGTGCCGCTGCACCTGGTCGGGCGCGAGGATGACGACGACGTCCGCCTCCTTGACCGCGTCCGCGACGGGCAGCACGCGCAGGCCCTCGTCCTCGGCCTTCTTCACCGACGCCGAGCCCTCGCGCAGGCCGACGCGCACGTCGACGCCCGAGTCGCGCAGGTTCAGCGCGTGCGCGTGGCCCTGGCTGCCGTAACCGATGACGGCGACCTTGCGCTGCTGGATGATGGACAGGTCGGCGTCGTCGTCGTAGAACAGCTCAGCCACGGTGATGCTCCTCGGGTGTCGGTACTGCTGTGGTGGTTCGGGGGTGACGGTACGCGCTCGGCCTCAGGCCGTGCGCACGCGCTCCAGCGCTCGGTCGGTGATGGACCGCGAGCCGCGGCCCACCGCGAGGGTGCCGGACTTCACGATCTCGCGGACGCCGTACGGCTCCAGGGCCGCGAGCAGCGCGGACAGCTTCGCGGCGGTGCCGGTCGCCTCGATCACGACCGTGTCGGGCACGACGTCCACGACGTGGGCGCGGAAGAGCTCGACGACCTCCAGCACCCCCGCGCGGGTGGCCGCGTCGGCGCGCACCTTGACGAGCAGGAGCTCGCGCTGCACGGACGACTCGGGGTCGAGCTCCACGATCTTGATGACGTTGACCAGCTTGTTGAGCTGCTTGGTCACGTGCTCCAACGGGTGCTCCTCGACGTCGACCACCACGGTGATGCGCGAGATCTCCTCGTGCTCGGTGGGGCCCACCGCCAGGGAGTGGATGTTGAACGCGCGGCGCGCGAAGAGCGCGGACACGCGGGTGAGGACGCCGGGCTTGTTCTCGACCAGCACGGACAGGGTGTGACGCGACATGGGTGGCTCCGTCTCTGCTCGTCGGCCGGTCAGTCTTCGCGGTCCCACGCGGGCGAGATGCCGCGGGCGTACTGGATGTCGTCGTTCGGCACGCCGGCGGCGACCATCGGCCACACCATCGCGTCGCGCGAGACCTGGAAGTCGACGACGACGGGCCGGTCGTCGATCTCCTGGGCGCGCTTGATCGCGGCGTCCACCTCGTCCTCGCGCTCCACCCGGATGCCCACGCAGCCGTACGCGTCGGCCAGCTTCACGAAGTCCGGGATGCGCGCCGTGCCGTGCCCGGTGTGCAGGTCGGTGTTGGAGTACCGCTCGTCGTAGAACAGGGTCTGCCACTGCCGCACCATGCCGAGCGAGCTGTTGTTGATCAGCGCCACCTTGATCGGGATGTCGTTGATCGCGCAGGTCGCGAGCTCCTGGTTGGTCATCTGGAAGCAGCCGTCGCCGTCGATCGCCCAGACCTCGCGGTCGGGCTCGCCCACCTTGGCGCCCATCGCGGCCGGGACGGCGAAGCCCATGGTGCCGAGACCCGCCGAGTTCAGCCACGTGCGCGGGTGCTCGTAGCGGATGAACTGCGCGGCCCACATCTGGTGCTGCCCCACGCCCGCGGCGTAGATCGCCTCCGGGCCGGCCAGCTCGCCCAGGCGGGAGATCACGTACTGCGGGGCGAGGTGCCCGTCGTCGGTGGGCGAGAAGCCCAGCGGGTACGTCTCGCGCCACGTGTCGAGCTGGTGCCACCACGCCGCCAGGTCCGGCTTGCCGACCTTGGCGTGCTCGGCCTCCAGGGCCGGCACCAGGTCCGCGATGACCTCGCGCAGGTCGCCGACGATCGGCACGTCCACGGGCCGGTTCTTGCCGATCTCCGCGGGGTCGATGTCGGCGTGCACGACGGCGGCGTGCGGGGCGAAGCTCGACAGGCGTCCGGTCACGCGGTCGTCGAAGCGGGCGCCGAGGGCGACCACCAGGTCGGCCTTCTGCAGCGCCGCCACGGCCGGGACGGTGCCGTGCATTCCGGGCATGCCGAGGTGCTGCGGGTGGCTGTCGGGCACGGCGCCGCGGGCGGTGAGCGTCGTGACGACCGCCGCGCCCGAGACGTCGACCAGCCGGCGGAGGGCCTGCGACGCGCCGCCGCGGATGACCCCGCCGCCCACGTACAGCACCGGACGGCGGGCCGTGGCCAGCAGCTTCGCCGCCTCGCGGATCTGCTTGGCGTGCGGCTTGGTCACCGGGTGGTACCCGGGCAGCGACAGCTCCTGCGGCCAGGAGAACGTGGTGGAGGCGGTCATGGCGGACTTGGCGATGTCCACCAGCACCGGGCCAGGCCGGCCGGTCGACGCGATGTGGAACGCCTCCGCGATGGTGCGCGGGATCTCCGCCGGGTCGGTGACCAGGTAGGAGTGCTTGGTGATCGGCATCGTGATGCCGACGATGTCCGCCTCCTGGAACCCGTCGGTGCCGATGAGCGACTGGGCCACCTGGCCGGTGATCGCGACCAGCGGGACGGAGTCCATGTGCGCGTCCGCCAGCGGGGTGACGAGGTTCGTCGCCCCCGGCCCGGAGGTCGCCATGGTCACGCCGACCTTGCCGGTCGCGTGCGCGTAGCCCTGGGCCGCGTGACCGCCGCCCTGCTCGTGCCGCACCAGGACGTGGCGGATCTGCTTCGAGTCCATGAGCGGGTCGTAGAGCGGGAGGATCGCGCCGCCCGGGATGCCGAAGACGTCCTCGACACCGACCGACTCGAGCGAGCGGACGATCGACTCGGCGCCGGTGACCTCCTCACCGGTCACGGCGCGGCCGGCAGCGTCGGCACTGCGCGACGCGGTGCGGGCGGCCACCTGGGCGGGGGTCGGGTTCGGCTGGACCATCGGTCTCTCCTGCCGGTCGGTCTTGCGGGCGAAGGGTCTGGCGAGGGGTGTCGCTGCAATGAAAAACCCCCCGGTCCCGGGATGACGGGACGGACGAGGGGTGAGCGCGCTGACGAAGCCTGGTGCGTGGGCCTAGTCGGCGCGCCCGGGAAGAAGTACTACGAGGATCGTCTGCACGTGTCGAACGTTACGCCCGCGCCTCGTCGATGTCACGTCGTGAGCCCGGTGTCCCAGCATGCGGACGGCATGCTGGGTCACCGGGCTCACCGAGGCGCTCCCGAGGACGGTCGCGCGGACGCCGTCAGCTCACGTCGCGGCGGCGGAACACCAGGGCGGCGAGCAGGGTGACGACGACCGCGAGCGCCGCCACGGTCAGACCGCCCTGCGCCATGGTCACGACGTGGTCGACGGACTCGCACTCGAACACGCCGTCGGCGCCGGGCGTGCACCGATCGGTGCTGAACACGTACCCGCCCTGCAGCCACGCCGAGAGCGCCGTCGTCGGCAGCCAGCGCTGCGCCTCCCCGAACGAGAAGCCGAAGGCGAAGCAGGCCCAGGCGACCACGCCGACCCCGACGACGGCCGCCGCCGCGTGCTTGAGCAGGGCCCCGAGCGCCACGCCCATCGCGGCGAGCACGGCTCCGGCCGCGACGAGCCGCCCGGTGAACGCCGCGACCTCCAGCCAGACGGCGCCGGTGAGGTCGCCGAGCGTGCCGAACGAGGCGTACACCGCGTACGACGCCCCGACCAGGAGCACGAACCCGACCAGCACCAGCGGGATCGTGCCGAGCGCGCCGGCCACCGCCTTCGACCAGTACACGCGCTGCCGGCGGGGCTCGAAGGTCAGCCACATCCCCAGCGACCCGCTGTTGATCTCGGCGGTCACGAAGCTGACGCCGACGACCAGCGCGACGAGGAGGAGCAGGATCGCCAGGTCGTCGAGCGACGCCAGCCCCGCCCATCCGTTCCACACGGAGGAGCGGATCTCCGCCACCTGGGCCGCGGTGGCGTCGTCCACGCCCGCGGGCTCCGCACCACCGAACATCATCTCCTGCTGGGACGCGTCGGGCACGAAGGTCTGCGTGGGCGGCAGGTACCAGTCCAGGCGGGGCGCCATCTGGTCGCAGCCCCACTCCGACGGGGTCATGCCCTGCTCCTCGGCCTCGGCCTCGCAGTCCTCGACCTGCTGCTCCCCGTCCTTCTCCCACTGCTCCTGGTCGGCGGCGAACATCTCCTGCGCGTTCGCGACCTCCTGGTCGCTCGGCGGCGGCGCCGACAGGAACGTCGCCGCGCCGCTCAGGGCGACCAGCGCGAGCACCCCGACACAGGCCCAGCGGGTGACCTGGCGCGCCCACAGCCGCCGCAGCTCGACGCGCAGCAGCCGCCTCATGCCGCCCCCTCCCCGCTCGACGCCTGCGCCGCGGCGTGCGCGGGCTCGGGTGCCGGCCCGCCCCGCTTGGTGCGGCCGCCCCTGTGGGTGTGGCCGCCCGGGGACTCGTGCGCCGTGAGTCCGAGGAAGACGGACTCCAGGTCGGCCTGGAGCGGGGTGAGCTCGTGCACCCACACGCCCCGCTCGCCGAGCGCGCGGTTCACCGCGGCCGCGTCGGCGGCGCCGTCGACCAGGAGCGCGTCCTGCTCGCGGCGCACGAGCATCCCGCCCGTCTCCAGCACACTGGTCGCGACGGTGACGTCGGGCTCCGCGACCCGCACGCGCACCGACCGCGAGGCGGACCCGGCGCCGACGAGGTCGGCCACCCGCCCGGAGGCGACGAGCCGGCCGCGGGCCACGATCGAGACCGTGTCGGCGATCTGCTCCACCTCGGCGAGGATGTGGCTGGAGACCAGCACCGTCTTGCCCTGGTCGGCCAGGGAGCGCATGGTCTGCCGGATCTCGCGGATGCCCGCCGGGTCGAGCCCGTTGGTCGGCTCGTCGAAGATCAGCAGGTCGGGGTCCTTGAGCAGGGTCGCGGCGATCGCGAGCCGCTGCTTCATCCCGAGGGAGTACCCCTTGTACCGGTCCTTCGCCCGCCCGGTGAGGCCGACCTCGTCGATGACGACGTCCACGCGGCCCGCCGGGGCGCCGATCGCGTCGGCGAGCAGCCTCAGGTTGCGGCGCGCGCTGAAGGCCGGGAAGAACTTGGGGCTCTCGACGATGGCGCCCACGCGGCCCACCACCTCGGGCAGCCGCTTCGGCACCTCGTGCCCGAAGATCGTGGCCGTGCCCCGGTCGGGGCGGACGAGTCCGAGCAGCATGCGGATCGTCGTGGTCTTGCCCGAGCCGTTGGGCCCGAGGAACCCGTGCACCCCGCCCACGGGCACCTGCAGGTCGAGGCCCTCCACCCCGACCGACCGTCCTCGCACGCTCCGGTACGTCTTGCGGAGACCTCGCGTCTCGATCGCGAGTTCCCCGCCTCCTGGCACGCTCACCGCCACCTCCTCGTGGGCCGCGGTGCGGCCGTCGGTCACGCCGGTCGACGGCGCTGCCAGGGAGGATAGAGCAGTCTTGACGCGGGCGAAAGGTCCCTTCGACCCGGATTTGACCGGCTCTCGCCGTTCAGCCGGCCTCGGCCCACCCCGGGACGACGGCGACGTCCACCTCGTTCCCCTCCGGGTCCGCGACGGTCCGCCAGAAGGGCGTCTCCCGCACCACGGTGCCGCCGGCCGCCACGGCGGCCGCGACCCGGGCGTCCGCGACGTCGGCGGGCACCATCACGTCCACGTGGATCCGGTTGCGCTGCTCGCGCGGCGAGCCCAGCTGCTGGAGGAAGACGGACGGGCCCCGCCCCCACGGGTCCTCGAGACCCGTCGAGCCGCGCGCGGTGTAGCCGAGCGCGGCCGCCCAGAAGCGGCGCACCGCGTGGAGGTCGAGCGCGTCGAACGTCAGCTGCACGTCGCGCAGCACCGCGGGTTCCGCGCGCAGGCCCAGGTCGCGGGCCGCCGCCTGCACGCGGCGCGCCACCCGGAGGCGGGCGGCATCGATCCCGCCGCCCTCGGACGCCGCCAGGCGCAGGGTCGCGCCGGAGTACCGCAGGTCCGCGAGCACCGGCACGCCGCCCTCCTCCGCGGCGCGGACCGCCCGCACGACGAGCTCAACGCCCGCGTCGAAGCCGCCCGTGGCGTAGTACGCGCTGGCGCCCTGCAGCACCCGCCAGTCCTCCACCCCGCCGGCCGTCCCGAACTCCTGGGCCGCGAGCACCCCGGCGGGCAGGTCGCCCTCGACGCCGCTCTCGAGGTCCCCTTCGTGGTGTCCCTGGACGTCCTCCTGCGCCATGACGTCGGCCTCGTTCCCGTCGCCGTCCGCGAGCGTCCACCAGTGCGGCACGAACTCCTCGGTCGTGACGCGACCGCCCGCCGCGAGCGCCGCGTCGACGCGGGCCTGCCGCACGTCGTGCGGGACGAAGACGTCCACGTGGAGGCGGTTGCGCAGCGGGCGGTGCTCGTCCGACGCCTGGAACCAGATCCCCGGCCAGCGTCCGTGCGGGTCGACGAGGTCCTCCCCGGTGCGGGCGTGCCCGAGGACCGCGCCCCAGAACGGCATGACCTGCTCGCGGTCCACGGCGTCGATCGTCAGCTCGACCTCCTGGACGCCGGCGGGGTCGGCGGCGAGCCCCAGGTCGGCCGCGGCCGCGGAGATCTCGCCCGCCAACGCGACGTCGCGCGCGCTGAGGCCGCCGACGTCGTGGGACACCACGCGCACGACGACGCCCCCGGGCCGCAGGTCGACGTCCGGTTGGTGGTCCGCCCCGTCCGCGAGCACCCGCACGCGTTCGAGGAGGACGGCGCCCTCCCCGGGCGACCGGGTCCGGAACAGGGCGCTCGCGCCGCGGCCCAGCGCACGCCAGTCGCCGGTGCCGTCGGCGGCCTCGAAACCGGCCGCGGTGATCTCGTCGGACATGCGCCTCCCGTCGGTCGCCGGCGGCCCACGCCCGCCTCGGTCCACCCTGCCGCGCGGGCGGGTGTCTCGCGCGCGGACGGGGCGCCGGACGACGGCGCGGCGACGGCGAGAGGCGACGACCGGGCGCTCAGGCCCGGCGGGCCGGAGACCAGCACCGCGCGGTCGCGCCGATGCCGTTCCACGCCACCACCGTGACGACGAGGGCGAGCACGGCGGCGGCCGCCTCCTCGCCGACCTCGGCCACGAGGCCGGCCACGACGGCGGCCGGCACCTCGGCCGCGGACAGGCGGACCACCGCCTCGGCCAGCTCGAGGGCCGCACGCTCGGCCGCGGTGAAGAAGCTCGACTCCCGCCACACGGGCAGTGCCGCCAGCCGCTGGGCGTCGACGCCGACCTCGACGGCGGCCCGGGTGTGCAGGTCGACGCAGTACACGCAGCCGTTGAGCTGCGACGCGCGGAGCCGGACGAGCTCGCGCACGGCGGGGTCCACCCCCGCCCGCTCGGCGTCGGCGGTGGCCGCCGCGTCGAGGCGGCTCATCGCCGCGGAGAACTCGGGGGCGAGCCGGTCGACGTCGAGGCGGCGCGGCACGCGGACGAACGAGGTGCGGGGTGCGGTGTCGGTGGTCATGCCTCGACGCTACGCAGCGGTGGACCACCGCTACAGTGCAATCCGATGAGCGATTCCTGGTCCATTGCGTCGCCGCCGGCCGCCGGCCTCGACCTGCACCTCGCGCTCGGCCCCGCGCGCCCGGGCCGCGGCCTCGAGGCCGCGCTGCGCGACGCGGTGACGAGCGGCCGCCTCGCGCCGGGCACCCGGCTGCCCTCCACCCGGGCGCTCGCGGCCGACCTCGGCGTGGCCCGCGGCACCGTCGCCGCCGTGTACGCCCAGCTCTCCGCGGAGGGCTGGCTCGACTCCCGGGTCGGGGCCGGCACCTGGGTCGCGTCCCCCGTCGCCACGGCGCCGACCGCGGTCCCCGCACCCCCGGCCGGGCCGGACCTCCTCGACCTGCGCGCCGGCATCCCCGACGCGTCCGCCTTCCCGCGCGCCGCCTGGGCCGCGAGCGCCCGCCGCGCGGCGACCGACGCCCCCGCCGCGCACCTCGGGTACGGGTGCCCGCTCGGCGACGAGGAGCTGCGGCGGGCGCTGGCGGGCTACCTGGCGCGCGTGCGCGGGGTGCGCACCGAGCCCGGGTGCGTGGTCGTGACCCACGGCTTCGGCGAGCTGCTCGCGCTCGTGTGCCGGGCGCTGGCCGCGCGCGGGGTGCGCCGGCTCGCCGTCGAGCGCTACGGACACGCCGCGCACCGCGACGTGGCCACGGCGGCGGGGCTCGACGTCGTCCCCGTCCCGGTGGACGGCGACGGGCTGGACGTCGCGGCGCTCGCCGGCCTCTCCGACGTCGGCGCGGTGCTGGTCACCGCGGCCCACCAGTTCCCGACCGGGGTCGCGCTCGCCCCAGAGCGCCGCCGCGACCTCGTCGCGTGGGCGGAGCGGACCGGGGCGCTCGTGGTGGAGGACGACTACGACGGGGAGTTCCGCTACGGCCGGCGCGCCGTCGGCGCGCTGCAGGCGCTCGCCCCCGACCGGGTGCTGTACGCCGGCACCGCCAGCAAGGCGCTGGCGCCGGGCGTGGGGCTGGGCTGGGGCGCCGCTCCCCCGGCGCTCGTGCCGGACCTCGCCCGCCAACGACACCTCTCCGGGGTCCGGCCCGACCGGCTCGGCCAGCTCACCCTCGCCCGCTTCCTCGACGACCACGGGTACGACCGGACCGTCCGCAGCCGACGCGCCGTCTACCGGGCGCGGCGCCGGCGCCTGCAGGAGGTGGTCGACGCGCGGCTGCCCGGGAGCCGGCTCGTCGGCATGGACGCGGGGCTGCACGGCCTGCTCGCGCTGCCCGCAGGCGTCGGCGAGCAGGCGGTCGTCCGGGCCGCGGCCGCGCGCGGGCTGCGGCTGGCCGGGCTCGGGGAGCTGGACGCCACGGGCGGAGACCCGGCCGCGGGCGACGGCCCGCAGCACGTGGTCGTGGGATTCGGCGCCCCGCCCGGGCACCGGTACGAGGCCGCGCTCGGCGCCCTCGTGGACGCGGTGGCGGAGGCCGTCAGCGCTGTGGCGCCTCGACCGGCAGCTCCAGCTCGGCCGCGGCCTCGCTGATCCGCCGCGCGAGGTCGACGTCGCGCCGCGTCAGGCCTCCGGCGTCGTGCGACGACGTGCGGACGGTCACCGTGGCGTAGCGCAGGTCCACGTCGGGGTGGTGGTTCACGGCGTCCGCGATCTCCGCGATCGCGTCCACGAAGCGCGCACCGGCCGCGAAGGACCCGGAGCGGAACACGGCCCAGGCGGAGCCGTCGTCGGCGCTCCAGTCGCCGACGCCGTCGGCCTGGGCGAACTGCCGGGGCGTGATCGAGTCGTCCATGCGCCCAGCATGGCGGGCCCGGACGGCGTTCGCGCGCGGTCAGCCGGCGGGGACGGGGTCGTCGTCGAACGCCGGCAGGCCGTCGATGCTCGTGCGGTTCTTCCGGCGGCGGTAGGCGGCCTGCCCCTCGGCGCCCTTGCGGTCCATGAACGGCGGCAGCAGGTCGCGCTTCCCCGTGTAGTCGAGCAGGGGCACGCCGTACCCGCAGGAGTCGGAGACCCGCTCGACGTCGACGACGATCACGGCCCGCGCGCCGCGGTGCTCGGTGAACCGGGGAGCCCACGCCGCGTACTCGTCGTCGTACAGCGTCACGACGCGCCCCCGGCCGTGCAGGCGGACGACGTTCGGCGGGCCGTCGAAGGCGCAGAACATCAGCGTGATCCTGCCGTTCTCGCGCAGGTGCGCGATCGTCTCGGCCCCCGACGCCGTGAGGTCGAGGTAGGCCACGGTGTGCTCGTCGACCACGGCGAACGTCCCGTCGACGCCCTTGGGCGAGACGTTGACCCTCCCGTCGGCCGCGAGCGGGGCCGTGGCGACGAAGAACACGTGCTGGGCCTCGATGAAGCTCCGCAGGCGGTCGTCGATGCGCTCGTGCACCTTTCCCATGCCGACATCCTGCTGCGGGGGCACGACGGTCGTCGAGCGGCGACCGGGTCGTGGACGCTCAGCCCAGGACGGCGCCCTTCGACGCCGACTGCACGAGCTTCGTGTACTTCGCGAGCACGCCGCGGGTGTACCCGTGCGGCAGGGGTGCCCACCCGTCCCGCCGCGCCGCGAGCTCCGCGTCGTCGACCAGCAGGTCGAGGGTCTTGTGCGCGACGTCGAGGCGGATGCGGTCGCCGTCGCGCACGAACGCGACCGGCCCGGCGACGACGGCCTCGGGGGCGATGTGCCCCACGCACAGGCCGGTGGTGCCGCCGGAGAACCTCCCGTCGGTGATGAGCAGCACGTCCTTGCCCAGGCCGGCGCCCTTGATCGCGCCGGTGATGGCGAGCATCTCGCGCATCCCGGGACCGCCCTTCGGCCCCTCGTAACGGATGACGACGACGTCGCCGGCGGTGATGGTGCCGTCCTCCAGGGCGTCCAGGGCGGCGCGCTCGCGCTCGAAGACGCGGGCGGTGCCCTCGAACACGTCGGAGTCGAAGCCCGCCGACTTCACCACCGCGCCCTCAGGGGCCAGCGACCCGTGCAGGATCGTGATGCCACCCGTGGGGTGGATGGGCCGGTCGAGGGCGCGCAGGATCTTGCCGTCCGGGTCGGGCGGGGCGATGTCCGCGAGGTTCTCCGCGACCGTGCGGCCGGTGACGGTGAGGCAGTCGCCGTGCAGCAGCCCGGCGTCGAGCAGCGCCTTCATCACGACCGGGACGCCGCCGATGCGGTCGACGTCGTTCATCACGTACCGTCCGAACGGCTTGAGGTCGCCCAGGTGCGGCACGCGGTCCGCGACGCGCGAGAAGTCGTCGAGGGTGAGGTCGACCTCGGCCTCGTGCGCGATGGCGAGCAGGTGCAGCACGGCGTTGGTCGAGCCGCCGAACGCCATCACCACCGCGATGGCGTTCTCGAAGGCCTCCTTGGTGAGGATCTGCCGCGCGGTGATGCCGCGCCGCAGCAGCTCGACGACCGCCTCGCCGGACGCCTGCGCGAACGCGTCGCGGCGCCGGTCGGCGGACGGGGGCGCGGCCGAGCCCGGCAGCGACATGCCCAGCGCCTCGGCGGCGGACGCCATCGTGTTCGCCGTGTACATGCCGCCGCACGCACCCTCGCCGGGGCAGATGGCGCGCTCGATCCGGCCGACGTCCTCGGTGCTCATCAGCCCGCGGGCGCACGCCCCCACGGCCTCGAACGCGTCGATGATCGTCACGTCCTTCTCCGTGCCGTCGGACAGCTTCACCCAGCCGGGCATGATCGACCCCGCGTACAGGAACACGCTCGCGAGGTCGAGCCGCGCGGCAGCCATGAGCATGCCGGGCAGCGACTTGTCGCAGCCGGCCAGCAGCACCGAGCCGTCCAGCCGCTCCGCCTGCATCACCGTCTCCACGGAGTCCGCGATGACGTCGCGGGACACGAGGGAGAAGTGCATGCCCTCGTGCCCCATCGAGATGCCGTCGGAGACGGAGATCGTGCCGAACTCGAGCGGGTAGCCGCCGCCGGCGTGCACGCCGTGCTTCACCGCCTCCGCCAGGCGGTCGAGGGACAGGTTGCACGGGGTGATCTCGTTCCACGAGCTCGCGACGCCGATCTGCGGCTTCGCGAAGTCGTCGTCGCCGAGGCCGACGGCGCGCAGCATGCCGCGCGCGGCCGTGGCCTCCAGGCCGTCGGTGACCTGGCGGGACCGGGGCTTGAGATCGGGCGTGAGGTCGGTGGCGGGGGCGTCGGCGCTCATGGACCGAGCGTAGGGACGACGTCGCGCACGTGCGCGGCGGCGGGCCCGGCGAGCGCCGCGCGCAGTGCGGCGAACCGCGCGACCCCCGCGGTCCCCGGCCAGCCCGCGGGCAGCAGCGACACCGGCAGGCCGGGGTCCACGTACGGCAGCGGTCGCCAGTCGTCGACGGCGCGCACCCACCGGGCGAACGCGTCGGCCGGGTCGGGGCGTGCCCCCGGGTGCGTCTCGTCGGGCGCTGCGTGCGCCGCCAGGAAGGCGCGGTGCCGCGCGGCCAGCCCCTCGAGGTCCCACCAGCGGGCGACGGCGTCCGCCAGCGAGCCCGCGACGCGCGGTGGCCCGGCGAGGAACACCGTGGCGGCGTCGCGCAGCCCGAGCCCGTCGAGCACCTCCTCGACCTCGTCGACGAGGTGGCCGGGGCAGATCCACAGCCCGGTCGACACCGCCCCGCACCCCAGGCCCGTCAGGTGCCGGCGCAGCTGATGGCGGGCCTCGCGCCGCGCCTCCGGGATCGAGTACGACACCAGGCACCACGGGTCGTCCACGCCCTGCGGCCGGTAGCCGAAGATGCGCCGGTCGCCACGCTCGAGCATCGCGGACGCGCCCGGCGCGAGGCGGTACCCCGCCCGGCCGCGCACCTCCGCGGCGTCGAGCAGGCCCCGCGCCTTGGCCCGGGACACGGCCGAGCGCGCCGCCCCCGGCGTCACCCCGGCGGTTCCCAGGAGGGCGACGAGGTCGGCCGCGGCCAGCCAGCCGCCCAGCTCACGGGCGTACAACCCCACCACGGTGCGTAGCAGCGACGTCGCGCTCCCCGGGCGCGCCTCGAGGTCGTCGAGGATCACGCGGACCCGGGCTCGCCGGCCTCGCGCGTCACCTCGACCAGGGCGTCGCGCACCGCCTCGACGCCGACGCGCACCTCCTCGAAGGAGGTCGACAGCGGCGAGAGCCCGAGCCGCAGGCCGTTCGGCCGGCGGAAGTCCGGGATCACGCCCCGCTCCCACAGCAGGGACAGCGTGTCGGCGAACGCGTCGTGGTCGACGGTGACGTGGCTCCCCCGCCGGTCGTCGTCGCGCGGCGAGGCGACCCGCGCGCCCAGCGGCACGAGCAGGTCGTCCACGAGCTCGAGGGCGAACCGCGTCAGGGCCACCGACTTCGCGCGCACGGCGTCCATGCCCGCGTCGGCGACCAGGTCGAGCATGTCCTGCATCGCGAGCATCCCGACGATCGCGGGCGTGCCGGACAGGAACCGCCGCACGCCCGCGTGCGGGGCGTAGGCCGGGCCCATCTCGAACGGCTGGTCGCTGCCCATCCACCCCTGGATCGGCTGCACCAGCTCGTCCTGCAGGTCGGCGCGCACGTAGCCGAACGCGGGCGATCCCGGGCCGCCGTTGAGGTACTTGTAGGTGCAGCCCGCGGCGAGGTCCACGCCCCACGCGTCCAGCGCGACGGGCACCGCAGCGACGGAGTGGCACAGGTCCCACAGCACCAGCGCGCCGGCGTCGTGCGCGCGCCGCGTGATCTCGGCAGCGTCGCTCACGTACCCGGAGCGGTACGCGACGTGGCTGAGCACGACGAGCGCGGTGCGGTCGGACAGCACCGCGGAGACCTGCTCGGGCGTCACGCCGCCGTCGGGGTCGGGTGTGATCCAGCGCAGCGTCGCGCCGTGCTCGCGCGCCACACCCTCGAGCACGAAGCGGTCCGTCGGGAAGTTGCCCGAGTCGAGCACGATCTCGTCGCGCCCGGCGACCCGCGGGGACGCCAGGGCGGCGCGGACGAGCTTGTAGAGGACGACGGTCGTCGAGTCGCCGACGAACGTCTGGCCGGGTGCGGCGCCGAGCGTCACCTCGCCGATCCGGTCGCCCAGGCGCAGCGGCAGGTCGTACCACTCCTCGTCCCACCCGCGGATGAGGCGTCCGCCCCACGCCTCGGGCACGAAGCGTGCGAGGCGCTCCGCGGACGCCCGCGTCGGCCGGCCGAGGGAGTTGCCGTCGAGGTAGGCGGTCACCTCCGCGGACTCCACGAACGCGTCCCGGAACCGGGCGAGGGGGTCGGCGGCGTCGAGCGCTGCGGCACGGTCGAGGCGGGTGGCGGCGTCGGGGGTCATGCGGCTCCTCGGGGTGCGTCGTCGGGTGCGTCGTCGGGTGCGGCGTCGGGTGCGGCGGGCGGGACGAGGTCGGGGTCCCGCAGGTCGGCGAGGTCGAGCACGGTGGCGCGGGCGAGCCAGGCGGCGTGCACGCTGCCGGCGTCCGCCCGCGCGGGAGCGGGGCCGGGCACGAACGACACGAGGCCTGACGGCGGCGCGTCGCCGACCAGCGCCACGAGCAGCGACCGGCGGCCGAGCCCGGCGGCCGCGAGCGCGGCGAGCTCGCGGGCGTTCAACCCCACCGGCAGCGGCCCGTTACCCAGGTCGGTGCCGTACCGGACCCGGCCGCCCGCCGCGGCGAAGCGGCGCACGTTGTCGAGCGCGACCTCGTGCTCGGGCGTCGGGTCGCCCCAGCCGTGGATGTCGAGCGTGCTGACCCACGACATCGCCGGCCGTGCGGGTCCGCCGGCGGCCATGGCGACCAGCAGCTCGTCGGGCAGGGGT
>Ga0180221_1001486_pt1 | contig 15484 bp, 10 predicted proteins | sample eDN5th37CKraftMG_FD_151339 | JGI IMG/M metagenome (GOLD analysis project Ga0180221, IMG submission 151339) | Enriched Miracle-Growth compost microbial communities from Emeryville, California, USA - eDNA 5th pass 37_C Kraft MG (version 2) (version 2) ...
GGGATGCGCACCGTCTTGCCGCTGAGGACCCGGGCCTCGGTGTCGGGGACCTGGGGCGCCGCGTTCTCCGGGTCGTCCTTGATCGTGATCGTCACCTGGGCCGAGTCCTTCTGCCCGTTGCTGTCGCGCACCTCGTAGACCAGGTGTGCCGTGCCCGCCTCGCGGCCGGCCCGGAAGCGCACCGTGTCCTCGGAGACGAACGCCTCGCCGAGCTCCGCCTCGGGCTCCTCCTGCAGCTCGTCGTTGAGGACGATCTCGAGCCCGTCCGGGTGCGAGTCGTTCTTCAGCACGGGAATGGTCACCACGTCGCCCGTGTGCACCAGGGCCTTGTCGGCGCCGGCCTCCGGCGGCCGCAGCCGGTCGGGCGCCGGGATGGGCACCACGCGCACCTGGCCGGTGGCGGACCCCGTCCCGTTCGCGACGGTGTACTCGAACGTCACCGGCTCGGCGAGGCGGCGCTTCTCCGTGACCTTGAGGACCTCGTGGTTGAGCACCGCGACGTCCACGGGCGAGTCGTCCGGCACGCTGACGGACTGCACGACGAGCACGCCGCCCGCCGGGTCGGTGTCGTTGGCCAGCACGTCGAGCAGCGCGGAGCCGTCCGACGGCAGCAGCACCTGGTCGGAGACCACCACCGGCGGGGCCTCGTCCTCGGGCGGCGCGACGACGTCCACCCGCACGAGGCCGAGCGCCACGTTCGGGCCGTCGCTCACCTGGTAGGTGACGTCGAACGAGCCCGGCTCCTCGCCGAGGACGGAGAACACCCCGGCGGACAGGTTGTTCGTGATCTTGAGGTTCTTCTTCTCCGCCACGTGGACGAGGCGCAGCTCGTCGCCGTTGGGGTCGGAGTCGTTGGCCAGCGGCTCGACGGTCACGGGCTGGCCGGCGAGCACGGTGACGTGGTCCTGCACCGCGACGGGCGGCTCGTTCGTGGCCACCACATCGACGAGCAGGCGCCCCTCCACGGGCTCGCCGTAGGAGTCCGACACGGTGAGGTCCACGATCTTGCGGCCGGTGGCCGAGCCGCCGTCGCGGAACTCGACCGTCCCGTCCGGGCGGAAGCGGACCTGGTCGTTCGGGTCCTTCGTTCCCGCGTGGGAGAGGAAGAGGTCGTCGCCGTCCGGGTCCTTGAAGTACGGCAGCACCTTGATGTCCGCGAGGCCGCCCTGACCCACCCGCAGCACCGGCTCGCCCGACTGCTCGGGCGGGTCGTTCTCCGTCTCCGGCACCACGACGACCGTCACCTTGGCGGTGTCCGTGCCGCCCCGGCCGTCGTCGACCGTGTACGTGAACGTCGAGCTGCCGGTGGCGTCCGGGGGCACGTCGGCCTGCAGCGCGGCGCCGTCGAGCACCCGGTCCACCGTCACGGCCCCGTCCGGGTCGCCGTCGGCCGTCGCCGTCATGACGTCGCCGTCGGGGTCGACGTCGTTGCCCAGCACGTTGAGCACCGTGGTGCCCCCGGCGCGGACCCCGAAGCGGTCGTCCTTCGCCTGCGGCGGCCGGTTCTTCTTGTTCCGGTCGGCGACGAACTGGTCGACCTGCTCCGGCGTCGTCTCCTCGGACTCCGTCTTCTCGCCCTCGGCGTCCTCGGGGATGGTGAGGTCCCAGTCGTCGACCTTCTGGAACTCGTCCGCCGCCATCCAGAGCGTGCCGTTGACGACGTCGTTGAGCACGATGACGTCGCGGTTCACGCGGTAGACGAGGTTCGTGTCGGTGCCGATGCCCTCGAGCACGGTGTCCTCGTCCGCGTCCGTGCCCGGGCAGTCGCGCACCACCTGGCCCGAGACGGACCAGGCGCCGTAGACGCACTCGCCCAGCTGCACGGGCTGCGCCGGGGTGCCGTTCGCGGTGCGCTTCACCGCGGGCTTGCCGTCCAGCGGCTGCGAGACCAGGCCGCGCGACGTCGCGAGGACCACGACGTCGGAGTCCGCCGACGGCTGCTGCAGCTGCGCCCCCGCGCCGCCGTCGATCTCCACGGCGTCCCCGCCGGGCAGCACGACCTTGCCCGTCGAGCGGTCCAGGACGACCGCGGCGTCGCCCACGGTGGTCACCTGGATCTCGGCGTCCTTCGAGACGGGCAGCCGCTCCTCGCTCGTGGACACGGCCGTGCCGCGGGCGCCTGTCTCGATGGTGTAGACCTTGCCGGCGCCGGGGGCCGCGACGACGACCGTGCCGCCCTTGCTCACCTCGACGCGGGCGCCGGGGCCCACGTCCTCCAGCTCCGGCTCGGTCTTCTCGGCGTCGAACGCCATCGCGCCGTCGAACGGCAGGACCCAGACCTGCCCGGTCTCCTCGTCGAGGACCGCGGCGGTGCTGCCGCCGGCGGCGACCTCGGCGCCGGCGGGCAGCTTGAGGGTGCTGCGCAGCGCGAGCTGCGCGGGGTCCACGGGGCTGGCGGAGGAGTCCACCGCGCTGTCGAGCAACACGTTCTGCGCGTCCTGCTTGACGTCGAAGCTCACCGAGTTGGCGAGGAGGGTGCCGTCGAGGGCCCGGGCCTCGTAGTTGAACCGGCCGAGCGTGCCCGTGGAGGTCTGGGTCACCCACACGCCGGAGTCGTTGAGGTCGACGTCCACCGTCGCCTCGCCGTCGTACCAGATCGCGAAGCCGGTCAGGCCGGCGCCGAACAGCGCGACGACGCCTGCGGACGCGATGGAACGGCGGTTCTCCAGGACGCGCGAGACGAAGCTCATGCCCTACCCTTCAGGCCCCCTGACCATGGCGCGACAGCCCGCACGTCGCCGTGACGGTGCTGGACGGAGGCACGGCGTGACCCGTCCGGGGGCGGTGACGGGGTCCGGCGCGTTGCGTTCCTCGCCGGAGCATACCGACTCGTCCGTCTCCGGGGTGGGTCGTCCGGATGGGCAGATCTCCCCATCGGGCCCGGTCCGGCCTGCGGCGTCAGGCGCCGGCGCCCTCCCGGTGGGCGCGCAGCGCCGCCGCCGCCTGGGGCAGCACGTCGGCGAGGTCGCCGACGACGGCGAAGTCGCAGATCTCGAAGATGGGCGCCTCGGGGTCGGAGTTCACGGCCACGATCACCTGCGCCGCCTGCATCCCGCCGCGGTGGTGCGGCGCGCCGGAGATGCCCGCCCCCACGTAGAGCCGGGGGGCGACGGTGACGCCGGTCTGACCGATGTACCGGTCGAACCACCCCTCGAACACCGCGTCGCGCGACGCGCCGACCGCGGCGCCGACGGCGTCGGCGAACTCCTCGACCGGCCCGAAGTCGCCGCCGGTGCCGCGCCCGCCCGCGACGACGACCGCCGCCTCCTCGAGCGTCGGGCGCCCGGGGGCGCGCTCCTTGACCTCCCGCGAGGTGACGACGACGCCGGCGGTGCCGGCCAGCGCGACGGGCAGCGGGTCGACCTCGGTCGCGACGGACGCCGCCGCCGCCTCGGGCACGACCGCGTTGGACCGCACGGTGAGCACGGCGACGTCGGCCGTGACCACGCACCGGGTGTCCCAGGCGCCGGCGAAGACGCGCTTGCCGGCCACGACCCGGCCGACCTCGTCCTCCTCGACGGCCGCCGCGTCGATGACCAGCCCGGCGCCGAGCTCGTGCGCGGCCAGGGCGGCGGCCTCCTTCGCCCCGAACGTGGCGGGGGCCAGCACGACGTCCGCGTCGGTGCGCCGCACGGCGGCGGCGAGCGTCGCAGCGACGACGGACGGCAGGTGCCGGGCGCCGTCGCCCCCGGCCGCGGCCAGGGCGTCGGTCGGGATCTCGGCCTGGTGCACCGTCTCGACGCCGTACGCGCCCAGCTGCGCGAGCACCTCGACGGTCGGCGCCTCGAGGGTGACCGCCTCGACGCGGCCGAGGGCGCGGCCGAGCGTGAGCAGCTCGAGCGTGCTCGAGCGGACCTCGGTGGCGGGGTCCAGGAGGACGAGGACGGTGCGGTTGCGGGTGGGCTCGGTGGTCGGCACGGTCGCGTCCTCTCAGACCAGCTCGTTGCGGATGAGGTACTCGGCCAGGGCGGTGCCGCCCTCGCCCTTGTCGACGACCAGCTCGACCTCCGGCCGGGGCGGGCGCGGCGCGGCCGAGACGGCCTCGGTGCGGGCGCCGGCAGTGCCGACGGCCGCGGCGTCGAGGCCCAGGTCGGCGGCCGACCACGCCTCGATCTGCTTGGTGCGGGCCGCCATGATCAGCTTGAAGTTCGGCATCCGCGGGGTGTTGGCGGTGTCGGCCACCGACAGGACGGCGGGCAGGGGCGCCGCGAGCGTCTCCGTCGCCTCGTCGGTCTCGCGCGTCACGGTCAGGGTCCCGTCCGCGACGTCGACCTTCTTCGCGAGGGTGAGCGCCGGGCGGCCCAGCTCGGCCGCGACGAGCGCGGGGACCACGGAGCCGAGGCCGTCGAGCGCCGCCATGCCGGTGATCACGAGGTCCACCGGGCCGCCGTCGGCCTCGAGGCGGCGCACCCCGGCCGCGAGCGCCGCGGCGGTGCCGAAGTAGTCGGAGCCCGCCAGGGCGTCGTCGGTCACCCGCACGGCGCGGTCCACGCCCATCTGGAACGACTTGCGCAGCGCCACGTCGCCGTCCGTCGGCGCGACGGTGAGCGCCACGACCTCGCTGGCCTCCCGCTCGTCCTCCGGCAGCGCGTCGAGGATCCGCAGCGCCGCCTCCAGCGCGTTCTCGTCCAGCTCGTTGAGCGTGCCGACCCCCGGGTCGCGGTCCACCCGACAGTCGACGAAGCGCCGTTCCGCGTTGATGTCCGGCACGTACTTCACGGCGACGACGATGCGCACGGGCGTGACCTCCAGCTCACAGTGGACGACCGGTCGCAGGCGACGCGACCGACGGTGCCGAGCCTACCCGCGGCCCCTGCCCGGCCGGCCCGGCGTCCGCGGGCGCACGAGTGTGACGCCGCCTACGGTCGAGGGATGCGGATCGACCTCGCCGGCAGGACGGCGCTCGTGACCGGATCGACGCAGGGCATCGGCCTCGCGGTCGCGCGCGGGCTGGCCTCCGCGGGGGCGCGGGTCGGCGTGAACGGGCGCTCCCAGGAGACGGTCGGGCGGGCGCTCGACGAGCTCGCGCGTGCCGTCGAGGGGTTCGAGGGCGTGACGGTGGTGGCCGACGTCGCGACGGACGACGGGTTCGCGGCGGCCGTCGACGCGCTGCCGGACGTGGACGTGCTGGTGAACAACCTCGGCATCTTCGAGTCCCGCCCTGCCCTCGAGATCACCGACGCGGAGTGGCGGCGCTACTTCGAGGTGAACGTGCTGGCCGCCGTCCGCCTGATCCGGCACCACCTGCCCCGCATGACCGGCCGCGGCTGGGGGCGGGTGCTGAACGTCGCGAGCGACTCCGCCGTCGTCATCCCTGCCGAGATGATCCACTACGGCACGTCGAAGACCGCCCCGCTCGCCGTCTCGCGCGGCTTCGCGAAGGCGGCAGCAGGCACGGGGGTCACGGTGAACTCCGTGATCGCGGGCCCGACCCGTACGGGCGGCGTGGAGGACTTCGTCTACCAGCTCGTGGACCGCGACCTGCCGTGGGAGGAGGCGCAGCGGAGGTTCATGATCGAGCACCGCCCCCAGTCGCTGCTGCAGCGCCTCATCGAACCGGAGGAGATCGCGAACCTCGTGGCCTACCTCGCCTCGCCGCTCGCCTCCGCCACCACGGGCGGCGCCGTCCGCGTCGACGGCGGGTACGTGGACTCGATCCTGCCGTAGGCCCGCCGCGAGCCCCTCGCCCGGGCACCGAGCCCGTCGGTCGGCGCGCACGCGCCGCCCCGGGCACCATGTGCGCATGGACGTCCCGGAGTCACGCCCCAAGGTCACGCCGCTGTCGCGCCCGAGCGCGCGCCGAGGCCATGTCCCGCCCCTCGGGGTGCACCCCACGCCGGACGGCGGGGTGGACGTCGCGGTCGCCGCGTCGCACGCCGACGGCGTGGAGCTGTGCCTGATCGACGTCGTCGACCCGGACCGCGACCCCCACGACCCGGAGCGCTACGCGGAGCGGCGGGTCGCGCTCGACGGCCCGGTCTACGGGGTGTGGCACGGCCACGTCCCGGACGTGCCCCCGGGGCAGCGGTACGGGTTCCGGGTCTCGGGGGCGTGGGACCCGGAGTCCGGCCAGCGCCACAACCCCGCCAAGCTGCTCGTCGACCCGTACGCCCGCGGGCTGGTGGGCGACCTCACGTACGGGCCGGAGACGATCGGCGCCGTGAGCTCCCCGGTGGACCCGGAGAACCCGGACTCCCCCGACGGCCGGCGGTGGGTCGCCGAGCGGTACGGCGCCGCCGACGACCGCGACTCGATCGCCGCCGTGCCGCACTCCGTCGTCGTGCCGGCGCCCTCCGGCCCGCCGCCGTCGGGGCGCCCGCGCGTGCCTTGGGCGGACACGGTGATCTACGAGGCCCACGTCAAGGGCCTGACCGCCACGCACCCTGAGGTCCCGAAGGAGCTGCGCGGCACGTACGCGGGCCTCGCGCACCCGGCGACGATCGCCCACCTCACCGGCCTGGGCGTCACGACGCTCGAGCTGCTGCCCATCCACGCGTTCGCCAGCGAGCCGCACCTGGTGCACCGCGGCCTCACGAACTACTGGGGCTACCAGACCCTCGGGTTCTTCGCCCCGCACGCCCCCTACGCCACGCAGGCCGCGCGCGACGCCGGCCCGGACGCCGTCCTCGACGAGGTCCGCCGGGCCGTGCAGGCGCTGCACGAGGCGGGCATCGAGGTGCTGCTCGACGTCGTGTTCAACCACACGTGCGAGGGCGGCGACGACGGGCTGCACGTGAGCTGGCGCGGGCTCGACAACGCCGGCTACTACCTGCACGACGGCGCCTCGCCGGCGGCCCTCGCCGACGTCACCGGCACCGGCAACTCGCTGGACTTCCGGCGCCCGCGCGTCGTGCAGCTCGCGCTGGACTCGCTGCGGTACTGGGCCGAGGTGGTCGGCGTGGACGGGTTCCGGTTCGACCTGGCGGTGACGCTCGGGCGCACGCACCAAGGGTTCACCCCCGACCACCCGTTCCTCGTGGCGCTGCAGACCGACCCCGTGCTCAACAACCTCAAGCTCGTCGCGGAGCCGTGGGACGTCGGGCCCGGCGGCTGGCAGACGGGCAACTTCCCGCCGCCGATGGCGGAGTGGAACGACCGGTTCCGCGACGCGGTGCGCGGCTTCTGGCTGGACGCCCCCCGCGAGGGGTCGCACGGGCGGCCCATGCACGGCCTGCGCGAGCTGACCACCCGCCTGGCCGGCTCGGCCGACCTCTTCGGCCACTCGGACCCGCCGCTGCTGCGCGGGCCGGTGGCGTCCGTCAACTACGTCACCGCGCACGACGGGTTCACGCTCGCCGACCTCGTGGCGTACGACCACAAGCACAACGAGGCCAACGGCGAGGACAACCGCGACGGGTCGGACCACAACCTGTCCTGGAACCACGGGGTCGAGGGGCACGCGCCGAACGGCGAACCCGGCGGGGGCGACGACACGGCCACCGAGCCGTGGTCCGCCGTCGTCCCGCTGCGCCGCCGCTCCCAGCGCAACCTGCTCGCGACGCTGCTGCTGTCGGCCGGCACCCCCATGCTCACGGCGGGCGACGAGATCGGGCGCAGCCAGCGCGGCAACAACAACGCCTACGCGCAGGACAACGAGCTCTCCTGGGTGTCGTGGGAGCTCGACGACGCCGCCCGCGACCTGCTGGACAGCACGCGCTGCCTGCTGCGGCTGCGCGCCGAGCACGCCGCGCTGCGGGCCGACTCCTTCTTCCTCGGCAGTCCCCGGCCGGGCGAGGACGAGCCCGACCTGCTGTGGTTCCGCGCCGACGGGAGCCCCATGGACCGCGACGCGTGGGGCCTCTCGGGGCGGCGAGTCCTGCAGATGCTCCGCCCCGGGCCCGAGGACGACGACGCGCACGTGCTCCTGGTCCTCAACGGCGGGCTCGACGACGCGCCGGTCACGCTGCCTCCCGTGCCCGGCGGGGGCGCGTGGGAGCGGGCGTGGAGCTCGTCGTGGGACCGGCCCGAGGACCCGGGTGACCCTCGTGACGAGGCCGAGGACGTGGTGCTGGAGTCGTTGAGCGTGGAGGTCTGGCTGGGCAGGTGAAGGGCGCGCCGGACCATGGGCACGGCGCCCCCGCTCTGCCAGACTGCGCGCATGGATGCTGACGTCGTCGTCATCGGTGGGGGCCTGTCGGGGCTCGTCACGGCCACGGAGCTCACCGCCGCCGGCCGCCGGGTCGTGCTGCTGGACCAGGAGCCGGAGGCGTCCTTCGGCGGGCAGGCGTGGTGGTCCTTCGGCGGCCTGTTCCTCGTCGACTCCCCCGAGCAGCGCGCGATGGGCGTGCACGACTCCGCCGAGCTCGCCTGGTCCGACTGGCTGGGGTCGGCCCGGTTCGACGCCGGGGCGGAGCGCGGGGAGGGATCCGACCGGCACGGGTACGCATGGGCGCGGCGCTTCGTCGAGTTCGCGGCGGGCGACCTGCGCTCGTGGCTGCGCGGCAAGGGCGTGCGCTGGTTCCCGCTGGTGCAGTGGGCCGAGCGCGGCGGGTACACGGTGGGGCACGACGACGGGCGGGTCGAGCACGGCAACTCCGTGCCCCGCTTCCACGTCACGTGGGGCACCGGGCCGGGCATCCTCGAGCCGTTCGTCGCCGCCGCCCTGGCCGCCCGGGACGCCGGCCTGCTGGACCTGCGGTTCCGCCGCCGTGTCACGGGGCTGGTCACCACGGACGGCCGCGTCACCGGGGTGCGTGCCGACGTGCTGGCCGACCAGACGCTCGCCGGGCTGCCGTTCGGCGGCCGCGGGGCGCCGTCGAACCGCGACGTGGTCGGCAGCGAGGAGATCGCCGCGGGCGCCGTCGTCGTCGCGACCGGCGGCATCGGCGCCAACCACGACCTGGCGCGCGCGCACTGGGACCCCGAGGCCGGCACGCTGCCCGACCGCATGCTCTCCGGCGTCCCCGACTCGACCGACGGGCTCATGCTCGGCGTCGCGGCCGACGCGGGTGCGGCGCTCGTGCACGAGGACCGGATGTGGCACTACCCGGAGGGCATCGCCAACCACTCGCCCGTGTGGACGAACCACGGCATCCGCATCCTGCCCGGCCCGTCGTCGCTGTGGCTCGACGCCGACGGCGGCCGCCTGCCCGCCCCGCTGTTCCCCGGCTTCGACGCGCTGGGGGCGCTGCAGCACGTGACGCGGCGCGGTGACGATCACTCCTGGTTCGTGCTCAACAAGGCGATCATGGAGTCGGAGTTCGCGCTGTCCGGGTCGGAGCAGAACCCCGACCTCACCGGCAAGGACGTGCGGCTCCTGGCGCAGCGGGTGCTGCCGCGCGCCGTCGGGCCGGTCGCGCGGTTCGCGCAGGAGTCGCCCGAGTTCGTCTGGGCCGACACCGTCGAGGAGCTGGCCGCGAGGATGAACGCGCTGGTGGAGGCCACCCCCGGCTCGACCGGCCACGTGGACCCGGCCGCGCTCGCCGCCGTCGTCGCGGCCCGTGACGCGCAGGTCGCCTCCGGCCTGGGCAAGGACCCGCAGGTGGTGGCGACGCGCGCCGCCCGCGACTACCGGGTGGACAAGCTGATCCGGGTCGCGCGGCCGCGCCCGCTGACGACGCCGAAGGACGGCCCGCTGCTCGCCGTCCGGCTGTCCGTGCTGACCCGCAAGACCCTCGGCGGCCTCTGGTGCGACCCGTCCGGTCGGGTGCTGCGCGAGGACGGCTCCGTGCTCGACGGGCTGTGGGCCGTGGGCGAGGCCGCCGGGTTCGGCGGCGGCGGCGTGCACGGCCACCGCGCCCTGGAGGGCACCTTCCTCGGCGGCTGCCTGCACACCGGCCGCACCACCGGCCGGGCGCTCGCCGCGGACGCCTGACCAGCACCGGCCCGCGGCGGACGGCGACGGACAGCATCCGACATCGGGTCGGTCAGCCGGCGTCCGGCTCGAGGCTGCGCAGGTGCAGGTCGACGACCCGCCGGCAGGTGTCGGGCGGCACGAGGTCGGGCTGCAGCACGGCCTGCGTCGACACGCCGTCGACCAGCGCCCACAGGCGAGCGGTCTCGAGCTCCGGGTCGAGGCCGGGGCGCAGACCTCCTGCGCCGACGTGCCGGGCGACGATCCGCCCGACGAGCTCCCGGGTCCCTTCGGCCGCGTGGCGCGCGACGTCGGCGAGCGCCGGGTCGGTGCGCGCGGAGGCGGTGAACTCGACGAAGACGGCCACCTCGGCGCGCCGGGCGTCGTCGAGCGGGAGCAGCTCCGCCAGCGCGGCGAGGGCGAGGTCGCGACGTTCCGCGACGGGACGACGCTCCCACCCCGCGGCGGCCGCGACACGACCGACCAGGCGCGCGGAGACCCGCTCCACCATCGCCGTCATGGCGAAGATCAGCAGCTCGGAGTGCGAGGTGAAGTAGTGGCGCACCGAGCCGATGTTGAGGCCCGACTCGGTCGCGACGTTGCGCAGCGACGCGCCCGCGAACCCGTCCCGCGCCACCAGGCGGAGCACGGCTCCGACGATGCGCTCGCGCCGCTCCACGGGATCCACCAGCTTGGGCATGGCCCCTTTCTATCACCGCTGTGATACCTTCTCGTTTTATCACAGTCGTGATACCAACCGGAGGTCATCGTGGAAACCCTCTCCACCCTGCTGCTCGTACGCTTCGGGCTCGTCGCCGGGGCCGTCGTCCTCGTCGCGGTCGTGCTGTTCGCCGTCGTCCTCGTGCTGCGCCGCCGGGGCCGGCTCGACGACGCCCGCGCACGCATGGAGCCGCTCGTGCGCGCCGCGGCCCGCGCCGCCGTCGACCGCTATGCCACCGACCGCCGCGCCGGGACGCCGTCACGCTCGCGCGACCAGGACGACCGGCCCGGAGCCCGGCCGTGACGGCGTCCGGGGACGAGGTCGTGCAGCTCCTCGTGCACGACGCGCTCGTCAAGGGCGCGATCGTCGTCGCCGCGCTGGTGGTGCTGGCGGTCGCGATGACGGTGGCGTGGCACGTCCTCGGCCGCCCGGAGCGCCGCGACCGTCGGCGGCCCCGGTCGTGAGCGCCCGGTACTGAGCACGGGCCCCGGGCGCGCCCGCGCGCGGCGCCCGGGCGCCCTGGCTAGCGTGGACGCCGTGACGTCTCCGCAGCCCACGCCGCACGCGCCCATCGGACGGATCCCCGTCCTGCAGCTCTCCCCCGTCGTCGAGGGAGGGCGCTGGCCGGCGAAGGCGACGGTCGGGGAGGTCGTCCCCGTCGAGGCGACGGTGTTCCGGGAGGGCCACGACGCCGTCGGGGCCACCGCCGTGCTGCTCGCGCCGGACGGCTCGGTGCACTCCACCGCGCCGATGGCGGACGTCGCGCCCGGCCTCGACCGGTTCCGCGGCCACCTGCAGCCCGACGCGGAGGGCGACTGGTCGTTCCGCGTCGAGGCGTGGTCGGACCCCTACGGCACGTGGGCCCACGACGCGGTGATCAAGTTCGACGCCGGGCAGGACGTCGACCTGGTGCTCGCGGAGGGCCGGCTGCTGTTCGAGCGGATCGTCGCCCCGGAGCTGCAGGCGACCCGGTCCGCCGACGACGCCGCCGTGCTGGAGGCGGCGGCCCGCGAGCTCGCCGACGCCACACGCCCGCCGGAGGCCCGCCTCGCCATGGCGATGACGGCCGCGGTGAAGGACGCCCTGCGCCGCTCCCCCCTGCGCGACCTGGTGACCGCGAGCGCCGCCTACCCGCTGCGCGTCAGCCGCACGCTCGCGCTCGCCGGTTCCTGGTACGAGATGTTCCCGCGCTCCGAGGGCGCGACGCGCACGAAGGACGGCGCCTGGCGGTCGGGGACGTTCGCGACCGCGGCGCGCCGCCTGCCGGCGATCGCGGCGATGGGGTTCGACGTCGTCTACCTCACGCCGGTGCACCCGATCGGCACGACGTTCCGCAAGGGCCGCAACAACACGCTCGACCCGCAGCCGGGGGACCCGGGCAGCCCGTACGCGATCGGCTCGCCCGACGGCGGCCACGACGCGATCCACCCCGACCTCGGCACGGAGCAGGACTTCCGGGACTTCGTGGCCGCGGCCCGCGCGGAGGGCCTGGAGGTGGCGCTCGACCTGGCGCTGCAGTGCTCCCCCGACCACCCGTGGGTGACGGAGCACCCGGAGTGGTTCTCGGTCCGCGCGGACGGCACGATCGCCTACGCCGAGAACCCGCCCAAGAAGTACCAGGACATCTACCCGCTGAACTTCGACCGCGACCCGCAGGGGCTGTCGGCGGAGATCCTGCGGATCGTGCGGCTGTGGATCGACCGCGGGGTCACGGCGTTCCGGGTCGACAACCCGCACACCAAGCCGCTGGACTTCTGGGAGTGGCTGCTCGCCCAGGTGCACGCGGAACGCCCGGACGTGCTCTTCCTCTCGGAGGCGTTCACCCGGCCCGCGATGATGCAGACGCTGGCGCGCATCGGCTTCCACCAGTCGTACACGTACTTCACCTGGCGCAACACCCGGCAGGAGATCGAGGAGTACCTCCAGCAGGTCGCGGGTCCGGAGGGCTCGGTGCTGCGGCCGTCCTTCTGGCCCACGACGCACGACATCCTGCCCCCGTACCTGCAGCACGGCGGCGTGGCGGGGTTCGCCGTGCGGGCCGTGCTGGCCGCCACCGGCTCCCCGACGTGGGGCATCTACTCGGGCTACGAGCTGGTGGAGAACGTGCCCCGGCCGGGCGTCGAGGAGCAGATCGACAACGAGAAGTACGAGTACAAGCCGCGCGACTGGTCGCAGGCCGACGTCATCGGGATCTCGACGCTGCTGCGCCGCCTCAACGAGATCCGCCGCGCTCACCCGGCGCTGCGGCAGCTGCGCGACCTGACGGTGCACCCGACCACCAACGACCAGGTCGTGGCGTTCTCGCGGCGTGTGCGGGCCGAGCACCTGCCGGCCGCGGGCCGGCCGGGGGCCACGCAGGACGACGTCGTGCTGGTGGTGCTCAACCTGGACCCGTGGGCCACGCAGGAGGCCACGCTGTTCCTCGACCTCGAGGGGCTGGGGCTCGCGCGACCGGACGGCGTGGAGGACCAGCCGTTCTTCGTCGCGCACGACGAGCTGTCGGGCGCCACGTACCCGTGGGGCGCCCACCCGTACGTCCGCCTCGACCCGCGCGAGCAGGTGGCGCACGTGCTGAAGATCGGGCTGGCATGACGAGGCCGGGGCAGGCCGGCAGGAGAGGGCCCCGATGACGCCGCAGGTACCGCGCCCCATCACGCGCCAGGTGCCGGTGCAGGCGCTGCCCGAGAGGCCGCAGCCGACGCCGCCGCCCCTGGACAAGCCGGGTCTGTCCGACGACCCGGAGTGGTACCGCACGGCCGTGTTCTACGAGGTCATCGTGCGGGCCTTCTCGGACACCGCGGGCGCCGGCACCGGCGACCTGCGCGGCATCACCGAGCGGCTCGACTACCTGCAGTGGCTGGGCGTGGACTGCCTGTGGCTGCCGCCGTTCTACCCGTCGCCGCTGCGCGACGGCGGGTACGACGTCGCCGACTACACGTCGATCGCGAGCCAGTACGGCACGATGGCCGACTTCACCGAGCTCATCGCGGAGGCGCACGCGCGCGGCATCCGGGTGGTGGTGGACCTGGTGATGAACCACACCAGCGACCAGCACCCGTGGTTCCAGTCCTCGCGGGCCGACCCGGAAGGCCCGTACGGCGACTTCTACGTGTGGTCGGACGACGACACGCGGTACGAGGACGCGCGGATCATCTTCGTGGACACCGAGACGTCGAACTGGACGTTCGACCCGGTGCGCCGGCAGTACTTCTGGCACCGCTTCTTCAGCCACCAGCCCGACCTGAACTTCGAGAACCCGCGCGTGGTGGACGCGATGCTCGACGTCGCGCGCTTCTGGCTCGGGATCGGGGTGGACGGGTTCCGGCTGGACGCGGTGCCGTACCTGTTCGAGGCGGAGGGCACCAACTGCGAGAACCTGCCCGAGACGCACGCCTTCCTGCGCCGGGTGCGCCGCATGATCGACGAGGAGTTCCCGGGCCGGATCATGCTGGCCGAGGCGAACCAGTGGCCGCAGGAGGTGGTGGACTACTTCGGCACGGCGGACGAGCCCGAGTGCCACATGTGCTTCCACTTCCCCGTGATGCCGCGTATCTACTACGCCATGCGCGACCAGCGCGCCCGTCCGCTGCTCGACATCCTCGCCGACACCCCGGCCATCCCCGCCCCGGGCGGGCAGTGGTCCACCTTCCTGCGCAACCACGACGAGCTCACGCTCGAGATGGTCTCCACCGAGGAGCGCGCGGCGATGTACGGGTGGTTCGCGCCGGACCCGCGGATGCGCGCCAACATCGGCATCCGCCGCCGGCTGTCGCCGCTGCTCGACAACTCGCGCAAGGAGGTGGAGCTCGCGCACGCCCTGCTGCTGAGCCTGCCGGGCAGCCCGTGCCTGTACTACGGCGACGAGATCGGCATGGGCGACAACATCTGGCTGCCCGACCGGGACGCGGTGCGCACCCCCATGCAGTGGACGCCGGACCGCAACGCGGGCTTCTCGACCGCGGACCCGGGCAAGCTGTACCTGCCTCTCGTGCAGTCGCTGGTGCACCACTACCAGCACACGAACGTCGAGGCGCAGCTCGCGCAGTCGTCGTCGCTTCTGCACTGGGTGCACGGCATGCTCGCGGTGCGGCGGCTGCACCCGGCGTTCGGCACCGGGGACTTCACTCCCCTGGAGGCCGACGACGAGGCGGTGCTCGCGTTCGTCCGCACCACCCCCGAAGAGACCCTGCTGGTGGCGGCGAACCTGTCCGCGACGGCGCGCTCGTCGCGCGTGCACCTGCCCGGGTTCGCCGGCTGGGCGCTGACGGACCTGTTCGGCGGCGCCCGCTTCCCCGACGTGGGGGCCGACGGCACGGTGAGGATGACCTGGGGGTCGCGCGACTTCTACTGGCTGCTGCTGACCCCGCCGTCCGCCGCTCCTGCCGCCCCTGCCCGGCCCGGGGTCGAGGCGTCGTGACCGCGGTGCGGCCGGCCGCGGGGGTGCCCGACCCGAGCGTCGGGGACCTCCTCGCGGCCTGGCTGCCCGGCCGGCGCTGGTTCCCCGCGGGGGGCGCCTCGGCCGCGGGGGTGCGGGTCGAGCCGTGGCTCGCCGTGACCTTCGAGGACGAGGAGCGCGGCGGGGACCGCGACGCCCACCCCGCGGACGTCGTGATCCTGCTCGTGCGCCTGCGCGGCGCGGGCGTGCCGGGCGGCGAGGTGGTCGCGCAGGTGCCGCTCGTGCTCACCGACCCGGCCGACCGCGGGCCGGGGTTCATCACCGACCTGCGCACCGCCACAGGGGACGTCGCAGTGCACGACGGCGGCGCGCACCCCGCCTGCTGGCTCGCCCTCCTGCGCGCGGCGGGCGTGGGCGACGACGTGGACGGCGCCGCGCTCGTCGCCGGGGGGCGGCCGGTGTCCGGCGAGCAGTCGAACACGAGCGTGATGCTGCCGGGCGTGCCCTCGCCCGGCGGCTCGGGCGCGATGCTCAAGATCCTGCGCACCGTGACCCCCGGGCCGCACCCGGACGT
>Ga0180221_1001489_pt1 | contig 15451 bp, 12 predicted proteins | sample eDN5th37CKraftMG_FD_151339 | JGI IMG/M metagenome (GOLD analysis project Ga0180221, IMG submission 151339) | Enriched Miracle-Growth compost microbial communities from Emeryville, California, USA - eDNA 5th pass 37_C Kraft MG (version 2) (version 2) ...
CGCTCCAGGTGGTGCCATGGGCGTGGACGATCACCGCATGCACATCGTCCAGCGCGATCCGGCCGACCTCCTCGCGCTGTTCCTCCACGACGAGGAAGCCGCGATAGAGCGAGAGATGGCGGCCATCCGTGGCGATATCGACGATGCGGTCCATGGCGAGTCCCCCGAGCTGCGCGCTATGGTCGAGGGCCGGGATCGAAGAGGCGGCCGAGCGGATCGACGCGGACCTGGCGGGCCTTGGCCTTCACGATGCTGCGTCCCGAGAGATAGACATATTTGAACGGGTCGCGGTCGTTCGAAAGACCGTCCCGCTCCTTGAGATTGCCGGCTTCATTGGCGGCTGCGAGCGTGAGGCGGCCCTGCACGTTGAAGCCGGCCACGCGCAGGATCTCACGCGCCCCGCCGTTGCGCTCGACGGCGAGAAGGTCGTTCTGACGCAGGGTCAGCAGCCGCTTGGCCGCGGGATGCGGACGATCGTCCTGCTTCTGTTGATGCGCTTCGAACATCGTAACGACGCGCGTCTTGAGGCCACCGCCAGGCAGCCGCCACAGTTCGAAACGCGCGTTGGCATCGCCCTTATAGGCCTTGTACGCGCGGCCTGAGGCGTCGCGGATCGGGATCACGTTCAGCGGCTCACGCACGCGGACATGGCGTAAACCCTTAAACAATGGGCGGCCATTCTTGTCATTCCTGTCACGCAGGCCGTTCTTCCGGATATCGTCGAGCGCGTGGGCGAAGGCGCTTCCGCTCAGATCGCGCGTCACTCGATAGAGTTCGTCACGCAGCGTTCGATCGGGGATGCGGTCCGGATTGTCAGGTCTGCCGGCTTGAGGCTTGCGAGCGGCACGCGGTGAACCACGATCGGGGTCTTGCCGTCCGCCGCCACGTCGTCGGTAAGGCCATAGGCGGTGTCGTTGTGCAAGCGCCCGGCCGTCACGTCGTGGTGACGCGAGGGGCGCCCCTTGCGTCCGTGATCGGCCTTGTGGCTGACGGTGACGCGCAAGAGCTTCTCGCCCAATTCTTCACGAAAGCCGTCCCATGGCTGCTCGACATCGACGGTCAAGCGGTCGAGATCGCGATCCTCGGCTTCACCCGCTGCGCGCGCGATCTTCTGAAGCGTGGCGCGTGTCGTGACGGCTATCTCGACATGACCGGCGCCGCGCGCGGACTGATCGTGCTGGTGACGACCGACGAGATCATCGCCGTAACGCCGTCGCCGCTCGCGGCGGTCGCGGCCTAGTCGCCGGCGGCAGGGGGAGACCGATGCTGAGCGACGACCACTCGGCCGAGTTCGAGATCGTCTTTGCCGATGGCGGCGCGCGCTATCCCCAGCGGGCCGGGCCCAAGGCCACGATCAAGATCGGCGGCAAGGTGCAGACCCTCTCGGAATGTTTCGCCGACGACTCGCCGCAGATCGATTTCGGCGATGGCTCGCTGCTGATCTACAGCCACCTCTATGCGCTGCCCGAAGGCGAGACGGTCCCGCCCTATCCGCCGGAGAAGCTCGAGGTCTGGGACTGGTCCAAGACCAACATCCGCGCCGAAGCGCAAGGCGTCGAGAAGCGGGCCGATTCGGTCCAGCGGCTGGTGATCGAGACACTGCTCGCGGACCCCGAGCCCTATGACGTGATCTTCGACGACGATGGCAAGGGCGAGATCGCCGACGTGGTGGCGCTCCGCATCACCGACAGCGTCGTCTCGGTGACCCTGTTTCACTGCAAATATTCAGGCGCCGACACGCCCGGCGCCCGGCTCGGCGACCTCTACGAGGTGTGCGGCCAGGCCCAGAAATCCGGCCGCTGGCGCGATCGACCGAATCGGATGCTGCAGCACATGCTGAAGCGCGAACAGATCCGGCGCGACAAGGGCCTCAGCTCCCGCGTCGAGCGCGGATCGGCCGCCATGATCAAGAAGCTCAAGGCCGGCTGGCAGGATCATCGCTTCGAATACGACGTGCGGATTGTGCAGCCGGGGCTTTCCCGCCAAGCCATTGGCGAGGAGGGGCTTCACCTGATCGCAGGGGTCGAGACCTATCTGCTGGAGACCCGCGCCATGCGCCTGCGGGTCATCGGCAGCGCGTGAGGCGCGCCTTGGTTCAACATCGGCGCGGGGCGCCCGAAGAGAGAGTCGCGGGGGCCGATGTCGTCACTTGCCTGGATTGATTTCGACGAGGCCGAGCGCCAGCGCGCGCAGCGGATCATGTCGCTGTTTCAGGAACGCGAGAGCCGGGACGAACTCGGCCTCGGCGGCATCCGCGACTCCATCGCCGACCACCTGTTCCCGGGGACCAGCACGATCCAGACGCGCCTGCGCTACATGCTCTTCATCCCCTGGCTGTTCCAGATGCTGGAAGGGTCGGCGGCCGGGCCGGACCAGCTCACCGCCGAGGCGCGCGCGCTCGAAAACCGGCTCGCCAATGCGCTCAAGGCCGGCGGAGAATCGAACGGCATCATCGGCCGCGACGCCGGCGCGGCCGTGCAGCGGCTGCCCAGCTCGGTCTATTGGGCCGGGCTTTCGACATGGGGCATCCGCCTCTTTCCCGGCTCGATCGACAGCCTCTTCTCCTCGCTGCGCCATCTTCAACGCAGCCGGCCGCGGGTCCGCGAAAGCGAAGACGCCGCGTCGGAAACCCAGGCCTTCCAGATCTGGACCCCGTCGCTGCCGGCCCGACCGGCGGACCTCTTGGAGGCGGTGACCTTTCGCCTCGCGCCCGAGGAAGCCCAGTTCATCATCGACCAGTTGGTGGCCAAACAGCCCCGCAGCCTTCTGACGTTCCTCGCGCGAACCGGCGGCGGTGCGGCCGATTGCCATTACATCTGGGAGCACCCGCATCTCGCGGATTTTCCCGACGATACGCGGGCGTTGGTCGCGCATGGCGAACTCTTCTCAAGCGTGATGCACGGCGCCTCGCTCCTCTACAATCTGCTGCTGAGCGAGCTGCGCGCCAAGCCCGATTGGGTCGAGTTCTATCAATCGCGCCTGCAGGACTGGCGCGCGAGCCTGGACATGCCCGCGATCCGCGCCTGGTCGCTCGACGCCTTCTGGCAGGTCATCGATCACCCGGCCCACCGCATCCGTCCGGCGGCCAAGCGCTTCGTCGGCCAATGGCTCGAGCTGGTCCGGTCCGGCGAGATCGACGGCGGCCGCCTGGCTCCCGCCGCGCGCGTCGTCGAGGAGCGCGAGCGACGGCTCAAGACCAGCCAGTCGCGCTTCGCCAACCGGACCGTGCGCGACCGCTGGACGGGCGCGTCGGGCGTCGACCGGCTCTCGTTCCGATGGGCGCAGGCCCGATCGCACCTGCGGGATCTCGCCGATGCTGAATAAGACCACCCTCGATCCCGAAACCCGCGTGCTCTACGGCGACAGCCTGCAGCCGCCGCCTGGCTATGTCTTCGACGCCGCAGTGGCGACGACCTTCTCGCTCGATTTCGAAACCGCACTGGCGGCGCCCGTCAGCCTGGCCTTGTTCGCCGCCGAGAACCGCGACGACATCCTCGCGCATCCCTTGGCGCTGCTCGAGGGCGCCGAACGGATCGCCGGACGGCTGGTGGTCTTTGCCGACGCCGGACATCTCCACGCCCAGGGTCGCCCGCATTCGCGGCTTTGCTCGCTGCTCGAACGGACCATCGTCGAGGTGGCCGCGCCGCGCGGCGGCGCTTTTCACCCGAAGATGTGGGCGCTGCGATATCGGCCGACCCGGGCCGGGGATCCGACCTTGCTGCGGCTTCTCGTCCTGTCGCGAAACCTCACGCGGGACCGTTGCTGGGACATCTCGCTGCGCCTCGACGGCGAGCTGACGCGCCGCCCCGACGCCGGCAACAGACCGTTGTTCGACCTGCTCAGCCGCCTGCCCGACCTCGCCGTGGGCGGCATTACCGATGAGGCGCGGGCGCTGACCCGGGAGATTGCGCAGGACATTCGCCGCGCCCAATGGACGGCGCCCGAGCGCTTTGACGAGGTCTCCTTCGCTCTCAACGGCTTTGGCGGGAGCATCTGGCAACCGTCCCGGTGCGCGCGCCTCGGCGTCATCTCGCCGTTCTGCGATACCGACGCGCTCGACCTCCTGGCGGATCTGCCAACTGCGGAAAAGCCGATCCTCATCAGCCGGCCCGATCAACTGGTTTGCGTCGACGCCGAGACGCTCGACGCCTTCGAGCGCGTCTCCGTTCTCGACGAGATGGCCGCCAGCGAAGACGGCGAGGACGTCTCGGCGAACGCGTTGCAGGGGCTCCATGCCAAGGCCTTCATCGCCGAGATCGGCTGGGATACGGTCCTGACGGTCGGCTCGGGCAACGCGACCCGGCCCGCCTTGCTCTCCGGCAACAATGTCGAGCTGTTCGCTTCGCTCAAAGGCAAGCGCTCGCGGGTCGGCACCATCGAGCAGATCATGGGCGAGAAAGGCTTCGGGCGCCTGACCCGGACCTTCGTCCCCAGCGAGCTGGAGCCGGTCGATCCGGCAGTGATCTCCGCCGAGAAGCGGCTCGATGAGGCCCGCCGCGCTCTGTGCCGGGGTGCGCTGCGGCTGCGCTGCGAGCGGGTCGCGGACGAGGACGCTACGGAGCACCCGTGGCGCGTCTGGCTGACGACATCGGAGCCGCTGCCGCTCAAAGGCGTGGGCGCGCTGACCGTCTGGCCGATCACCCGCGGCGACGGCCATGCCTGCGACGTCCTTTCGGCGCTGCGCTCCGGCGAGCCCGTCGATTTGGGCGCGATGCCGATGGTCGACCTGACCCGCTTCCTAGCCTTTCGCCTGGTCGAAGAGACCGAGAAGGCGTCGGCGCTGTTCAGCACTGGCCTTATCATGGATGGGCTTCCTGCCGAGCGCCACGCCGCGATCCTGCGCTGGGCGATCGACAGCCGCGACGCCTTCTTCCGTTATTTGCGGCTTCTGCTCTCCGAACTCGGCGAGCCCTTCAGCGCGGCGCTGGCTGCGCAGGAAGGCGCGGGGGCCAGCGCCTGGGCGACAGCGGCCGATGACGCGCCGCTGCTCGAAGACATGGTCCGCGCCCTGTGTCGCGGCGGCGAACGGCTCCGCGCGATCGAACGGCTGATGACCCGCCTGGAGGCAGGCAACGACACCGGCGCCGATCCCATCCCCGACGATTTCCGCACCTTGTGGGATGCCTTCCGCATCGCGCTCCAGGACCAGGACGCCGGCCATGCGCGATAGCCGTTTCGAGGCCGCCGCGGCCCTCGCGCCGCTCAAGGCGTTCCAGCGTCGCACTGTCGACTATGTGTTTGATCGGCTTTACGCCGATCAGGATCCGGTGCGGCAGTTCCTGGTCGCCGATGAGGTCGGCCTTGGGAAAACCATGGTCGCGCGCGGCGTGATCGCGCGGACGATCGAGAAGCTCTGGGACACGAGCGAACGGATCGACATCCTCTACATCTGCTCCAATCAGGCGATCGCCGCGCAGAACCTGAACCGCGTGAACGTCCTCAATCGGCGCGAGTTGGCGCTGCCGACGCGCATGACGCTGATTCCGCTTCAGGTCCGCGGCGACCAGGGCCTCGACGCCAACAAGGTGAACTTCATCAGCCTGACGCCGGGCACCACCTTCGACCTGCGGTCCACGACCGGAGTCACCCGCGAGCGCGCGCTGCTCCTGCGGTTGCTGGAAGACCGGGTCTCGCGGCCGCGCGGGCTGCACAACCTGCTCCAGGTCAGCGCCGGCGTCGACGGCTGGAACAATGCGGTTCGCGACCTGACGCTGGACGGCGTCGATCAGCGGATCATCGACCGCTTCCGCCGCGACGTCGAAGCCGACGCCGCGCTGTTCGAAGAGCTCGAAGCGGTCTGCGACCTCTTCCCGCGCCGGAGGGACTCCTATCCATACGAACTCGGTCACCGCCGGAACGCGCTTGTCGGCCGGCTTAGGGCCAAGCTCTCGCACGCCTGCATCGATGCGTTGAAGCCCGACCTCATCATCATGGATGAGTTTCAGCGTTTCCGCGATCTTCTCCACGGCGAGACGCCGGCGGCCGATCTCGCGCGCGAGCTGTTCGACTACACCGACGGCAACGGCCACGCGGCCCGCACGCTGCTCCTGTCGGCCACACCCTATCGGATGCTGACCCTGTCAGGCGACGAGCCGGACGACGGCGAACATTATCGCGACTTTCTGGAGACCCTGTCCTTCCTTTACGGTCGCAACAACGGCCCCCAGGTCGCCGCCACGCTCGAAGGCGAGATGCGGCGGTTCCGGGCCTTTCTCCACGCGCTTCCGGGATCCAGACCAGAGGCGATCGAGGCGCGGCGCGGCATCGAACAGCATTTGCGCAAGGTCATGTCGCGTACCGAGCGCGTGGCCAGCACCATCGAGCGGGACTCCATGGTCGGCGAGCCGCCGATGGCGATCTCGATTCAGCCCGCAGATCTGCGCCAGGCGGCCGCCGTCTCAGAGGTCGCCCGGGCGCTCGAAGCGCCCGAGATCACCGAATACTGGAAGTCAGCGCCCTATCTGCTGAACTTCATGCGCGACTACGCCCTCAAACGCCTCTTGCGGGACAATCTCGACCGCCCGCCCGCGCATCTGCGCGAAGCGCTCGCGCGCGCCCGTCCGGCCATGCTCGATCACGACCGTCTCGACGCCTATGAGCCGCTCGAACCTGCCAACGGCCGGATGCGGGGCGTTATGGACGACCTGTTCCGTGATGGACTGGACCAGCATCTTTGGATCCCGCCGTCGCTGCCCTATTATGGCCCTGAGCGGCAGGGCCCGCCGCTGACTAAGGCGCTGATCTTCTCCTCCTGGTCGATGGTCCCCGACGCCATCGCGGCGATTCTCTCCTACGAAGCCGAGCGTCGCATGGGCGTCGGCGCAGCCGGCCAACGCTATTTCGGGCATGTCCGACCGCGCCCCATTCAGTTCCGCCAGAACCAGGGCCGGCTGGTCGGCCTACGCGCCATGCACCTGGTCTATCCGTCCCCGACGCTGGCGCGACTTGCCGATCCGCTGGCGATCTTCGCGGCGCACCCCGAGCCGCTCTCCGCCGACGCAATGCGAAAAGCCGTAGCCGAGCGCCTGCGGGCCAGCGTCGAGGCGCTTTCGCAGCGATCCGGGGATGCGGCCGACGGCCGCGAGTGGGAATGGGCGGCTCCGGCCGTCATCGACGCGATGGCGGGCGCGCGATCCGTCGCCTGGGTGGAGTCGCCCTACGGCTTCGCCATGCTGGGCGACGAGGAGGGCTTCAAGGAACACGTCGCCGAATTGCGCACGGCCGCGACCGAGCGCCAGTTCGGTCCGGTCAGCGAGACGCTGGTGGATCTGCTGGTCGACATATCGCTTGGCAGCCCGGCGGTATGCGCGCTGCGCGCGCTGCACCGCATCGCGCCCGATCTCGACTGGGATGATCCGCGGCTCTTGAAGGCCGCCAACCAGGTCGCCTGGGGATTTCGGACCCTGTTCAATCAGCACGACGCCGTCGCGCTGCTGCGCAAGGACGACGACGATCGTTACTGGCACCGGGTGCTCACCTATGGCGTCGAGCACAATCTCCAGGCCGTGCTCGACGAATATGTCCACTACCTCGTCGACGCCGAAGGCCTCGGCGCGCGGCCATCGGCCGAGCGCGTCGCCGGCGTCAGCAAGGCGATCTTCGACGCCCTGTCCATCCGACCCTCGCAGATCGATGTCGACGACCCGATCGTCGAAGGGAAGAAGCTGGTCATCAACAAGTTCCAGATGCGCGGCCGCTTCGCCATGCGTCTGGCCGACTATAAGGACGAGGAAGGCGGCGCCGCGCGCCTTGGAAGCGTGCGCGAAGCCTTCAACTCCCCATTCCGGCCATTCGCCCTGGCGACGACTTCGGTCGGTCAGGAGGGGCTCGATTTCCACCCCTATTGCTACCGCGTCTATCACTGGAATCTGCCCGGCAACCCGGTCGATCTGGAACAGCGCGAAGGCCGCGTTCATCGCTTCAAGGGCCACGCAGTTCGCTTGAACCTGGCGCACCGGCAGGGCCGCGCGCTCCAGGAACTCGATGCGATCCCCGACGATCCATGGCAGGCGATGTTCGACGCCGCCCGGGCGGAAACCGAGATCGATTCCGATCTCATCCCCTATTGGATTTACGAAGGTCCGGTCAAAGTCGAGCGCCGCGTCCCGTCGCTGCCCTTCAGCCGGGAGATCCGCCGGCTCGAGTGGCTCAAGCGCAGCCTCACCGTCTATCGGCTGGCCTTCGGCCAGCCTCGCCAGGAAGACCTGCTGGAATATCTGCACAGCCTGCTTGGCGCGGAGACCGCGGCCGAGGACCTCGCCGAGCTGCAAATTCGATTGCAGCCGTAGCGCGCCGGCGGCCTATTCGACCGGACCGCCAAGCCCGGCGCATCGCGCCTCGATAAGGGCGATCATCTTGTCCTGAACGCCCCGCGCCGCTTCGGACTGACCGGCGAAAGCAGGCAGGGTCAGCGTCCGGACGCGCTTCGCGAGCCGGTCGGCGATCTGGTCCATCGCGGCTTCGGCGCCACCGGCGGTCAGGCCGATGGTCCGCGCCAACGCCAGGAAGTCCTGCCGCGTCAGGCGATCGTCCTTGCCGTTGAGCTTCAGCGCCATCCGGTCGACACCGAGACCGGGGAAAGCCCGCGTGGTGACGGCGTCGTAGAGGGGCGCGAAGCGCACGCTCGTGAACGTCTTGGCGCCCGCCTCGGCCGTCTTGAGCATGGCCAGGTTCTTCAAATGCATGTCGCCATCGGCGATCAGCCAGGCGAAGACGGCGCGCCGGAACAGGATGTCGAGATCGGCGGCGGGGTCTGTCGACAGCGGACGCAGGCCCCGGGCCATACGCTCGATCGTGCCGTCATATTTCGCCGAGGTCGGAAGATCGAGAATGGAGCAGAAATCCTCCAGCGCGAGACGGCGCTGATCCTTCGGACCGCGCCGGATGTCGAAGCGCTCGACCAGCAAGGCCGGCGACATGCCGTCGGGCATGTCGATCAGAGCCGCGTCGGGCGCCTCGAACCCGGCGGCCCGGCCAAGCTCCAGACACAGCCATTCCACGATCGGCAAGGTCTCGAACCCCGCCGTTCCGGCGGGCTTGAGGATATGGGTGAACGGCTGGTCGATGGCCGGGACGAGGTGGCCCTCGGAGGTCAGGCTCATCGGCGCCTTGATCTGGATGCCCGACAGGCGCGGCGTCTCGGCCCGCGCGAAGATGCGCGCCAGGCTCTGCTCGAACGTCTCCTCGATCTCGCCGCGCGCCGGTCCGGCGTAGACGCCCGTGAAGCGGCCTTCCTCGCAAAAGCTCGCCAGCGTCGTCGTCAGCACATCGGCGGGCAAGTCCGTCAACTCTTCACGGTTCTCGACGATCGTGACGTTGGACATGTAGCGTCGGCCGCGCCGTAGCGCCTCGCGCTCGTCGCGCTCGTGCAGAACCTGGGCGAGCCAGCCTTCCGGCAACAGCGACTCGATGAACGCCGGCAGCTTGCCCGGCGTCGTCTCGCGCACCAGCACCGGGCCGGCGCGCCGTTGCGCCTTCCAGCGCCACTCGAATCCGTCATGCGTCAGCCGGCCGAGCGGCTCGCCGTGCCAGGCGACCAAGAGGTCGAGCGCGGCCTTGTTGACCGGCGCCTTGGCCGTGCCCGGCTGCGCCATCAGGAAGCGCTCGGCGCCCTCGCCTTCGCGATACCACCCATTCTCGCGCGCCAACGCCCAGACGGCGTCGGCGGCCGCCTGAGGCGTGCCATGCTCCTCGACGAGGCGCGCGGCCATCTGGGCGCGCATGTCCGCGGTGATCGCGCTGGCGTGTTCGCTGCGCAGCCGAAAGGCTTCCAGGAAGCGCTGGCGCGGCGAGGACACGTCGATACGCAGCTCGCCCAGATCGTCGCCGACCACCGCGGCCGCGGTCGATGGATGGGCCGGGGCTTCGTTCTGGACGATCTCCAGCGTGCGCAGCCGCGTGCGCTGATTGCGGCGGCCGCTGAGAAACAGCCGACCATCCGGGGTGGGAGCGAGCAGCACTGCGCTGGCGGACGACAGATAGGCGTTGGGGTAAAGATAGTGCGCGATCCGGACCGCGTGGCCCAGGATCGCCGCGTCGGCGTCGGCGTCGTGATCGACATAGACGCCGCGCACCAGCTGGATCAGCTCGCCGGCCTGGGCGCGCTGATGGGCGCGTTTGGCGTCGATCGTCTCGCCGACCAGATGGATGGCCATAGGATTTTCTCGCATCTCAGATGCGCGTAAATCCCACTCCTGGAGTTGGAATGCAAGAATTATCGCGCATCTGAGATGCGCGTAAATCCGGATGGGAGCGCGCCGACGGGGCCGCCGTCGGCGCGCTCCTGGACAGTCATGCCGCGCAAGGCGGCAGCAGCCAGTCCTATGACGACTGACCTAGCGGGCTCCGAGCGGGTTCGCCGCCATTCCCGCCGCCGCCCTTGATCCGCCCCTCACGGCGGCTTCTCCGACGGTCCCGGCGCTTATGGGTCCCGGTCCCCAAGGCTCGGTCGTCAACTTGCTGCCGCCGATTGATCGAGCGACGTCGCCTGAACGATGGCGCGAAAGTTCTCCAGAAACTCGGGATGGCGCCCGGCGAGAAAGCTCTCGATCTCGGGCCTCGACAGCAGCCGCTCGAGGAAGCCGGAGGCGACGACCAGCACCAGCATGTCGTCGCCATAAGAGACCTCGAGTTCCTTATAGTCCTCGCTCACCGAGGCCATTTCGCGCTCCAGCCGCGACATCTGCTCGGCCGAAAGCCCCGTCGCCTTCTTGAGTTCGTCAGGCTTGTGCAGATCGGCCGCCTTGGAAGTCGCCAGCAGGGCCTTGGCGTAGCTCACCGTGTAGTTGTTCGCCGACACCATCAGCTCTGCCACCTCGAGCTGACGGATCGGCTTCATCTTGCGCAGCTTCTGGAAAGCATGATGGCCGACCGGCTTGTCCTTCAGCAGCTCGGCGACGTCGCTGCTGATCCCTGAGAGCAGATGCCGGCGCTGCCGGATGACCTTCACATCGACATTGAGCGCCCGCGCCAGCTTCTCCTCGGGCACCCCTCGGTCCAGCGCGCGCACGATCATGTAGTGCTCCTGGATCGTCGCGAGCCGGTTCACCCGCTTGTTGTAGGTGAAGGACTCGTCGTCATCGGCGACCACGCAAGGCGCTTCGGCCGCGCCGAGAAAGCGCAGCGCATCCAGCCGCATATGGCCGTCGAGCAGCAGATATCCGCCACCCTTCTGCCGGGCGATCGACAGCGGCTCGATCAGGCCCACCTCGGCGACCGAGGCGGCGATCCGGCGATATTTGACGCTCTCGCGCACCCCCGGCGGCAGCGCCTTGGTCGGCAACAGATCAGGCTCTCCGATGTGACCGCCTTCTGGGTGCGCCCGGACCTGGGCCCGCGCTTGTGGAGTTGCTTGCCGCTGTTGTTGCGCTGCTCGATGATCTGCCGGATCGCGAGGACCTGGTTTCCCGGGATCGACTTTTCTTCATAGGCCTGCGCCAGCGCCTGCTGGACTTCACCGTCCTTGGCCCGGGCGATCTCCATCGCGATCGAATGCGGGATCACGCCGCGCTCGACCGCCGCGATCAGCTTCTCTTCGCCATTTTCGAGCAGCAGGCAGATCGCGCTCACATATTCCACCGAGAAGTCGACCTTGGCGGCGATCTCCGGGTGCGAATATGCGAAGCTTCAAGTGCCTTTGTGCAGGCCAATCCTCGACAAATCAGAAAAGCGGTCGAGACCACCAACGGTTACGCGAAGAAGTCGCTCCTCGCCTACGCCGCGGAGAACCAGGCGCTCGCCTTGGTCCGGCTCGAGCAAGATCTGCAGAGCATGTACGATTTCGCGCGAACCGGAAGGCTCAGTGCCGGGAACGGCGATCGCATCAGCGTCATGCTGCTCGGCCGCTATCACAACGATGAGCCGTCAGGGTGGAAACGCTGGCAGAGACGGTTCGGCGATTTACTCAAGATCGAATTCCGAACGGTGCATTCCGCCAAAGGCCTTGAGGCCGACTACGTCATGCTCCTCAACGTGATCGAAGGCATGATGGGCTTTCCGAGCCAGATCACGGACGATCCTGTGCTCCAAATTGCGATGCCCGAGCCCGACCCCTATCCTGTGGCAGAGGAACGGCGCCTCTTTTACGTCGCGTTGACCCGAGCACGTCGCCAGGTTCGTATCTACACGCTGCTGGATTGCCCCTCGCGGTTCCTCAGCGAGTTGGCGAAGAGCGGCGCCATAGAAATAGAGACCGAGGGAGGGGCTTTGTCGCCTTGCCCGAAATGCGCGGAAGGTACGCTCAGGCGGCAGGAGGGCAAATATGGCCCGTTCGAGGTCTGCAGCACCGGCCCCCGATGCGACTTCAAGCGGAACGTTCCAGGAAACGCCGCTACGCCCATACCATCCTCCGCGCGGGTCAGGATCACAGAAGCGATGGCCGCCGGCGATGCCTGCCCCACATGCAGAGCTGGGATCATGGTCGTCCGTTCCAGCGGCCCCTTCAAACCTTTCCTGGCCTGTTCGGGTTATCCTTCATGCATGACCACTGCCGCAGTTCCTGAAGCCATTGACCGCATAGGGACCGAGTAGCCTTATGCCTATGCTCATGCGGTTTTCCTCGTGGAACCGAGGGCGCGTCCCTACGCCAGCTGGCTAATCAGAGGCATCAGCCTTTCCATATCTTCCACCTTCTGTCGCGCTCCGAGCGCGAGCTCGGCGTCCGAAGGATTAGATGCGATATAAGCCTTCCCGTACTTGATTACGCCGTTCATCGCCATGAGAAGTCCGTCGCGCTCGTCGTCCGGGAGGCTATTGTTCAGCGCCCTTCGGCCATGCTCGGTAATGGCGTTGTACAAAAATATGCTGGCAGTCAGGCCGTAGAACGCCGGATCTTGCACATAGCCTCGGCTAATGGCGACATCGCAAAACATAAGCATGTCGCGAGTCATGAGGGTGCGTATCCGTCTTTGCTCCGGCACGCTGGGAACATTGCTCTCAATGGCTTCCAGATGAAGCTGCGTGAGCCTGAGTGAATAGGTGAGAGACGGAATGTCACCCATTAGTGCTTCGCCAGCAATAACTGCATCAACTAGGCGATCGTTCTCGCTCTGCGACAAGGCTTCAAGAAAATCCCTTCCCGTGACTATCGCTTCCGTCTTGCTTCGATCCGCATAGAGAAACTTATGGATGCTTTCTTTGGTCGAAAAGATCTGGCGGTAGTCCGGTTTCCGTCGAAAAATCATATCGTTCTTGTTCCCAGTTGCGCCCCAAATCCATAGTTCGCGCGTTCCATGAACGCTAGAGCCGGCGCGAAGCGACCTGGACGACGCTGCCGGGCTTTTCCCCCATGCCTTTTGTGTCGAATCCTACCTCGCGCTCACCCGGCTGCGACCGCCAACGTTTCTCTGCGAAGGCGGCTGTTGATCTTTCCGGATCATCCATCACCACGAGTCGGCAACAGCCCGCCGATTTGTACGCCATGACCGCCGGAAACCCTACGCTGCGCCGCAAGGGCTTTTCATGCCCCGTCTATCGGCTCCAATCGAGACCGCACATCACCTTGCGGGAGTTAAAGACCATGTCGACACGGCCCGATGCGCTGAAAAAGCGAATGATCCGCAGGCATGAGCTTCGCCAGATCGTTCCGCTCGCGGACACGACAATTTACGAGATGGAACAGCGCGGCGAATTCCCACGGCGATTCGCGCTCACGCCGCGCTGCGTGGTCTGGGATCTCGCCGAGGTCGAGGCCTGGCTGACCGAGCGGCTGAGCAAGGCGCGGCGATCATCGGTCGACCGGGCGCCGCATCCCGACGTGCGCCAACGTAAGACCCGTCCGGTCAGAGGGCTGGATCGGGCGCGAGCATAGGCATCGCCGGCGGGATCAGCACCGGCACTCGCTTCTGCCCCGCAACCCAGGCATCGACGATGTCGGACCATTCCTGCATCATGTGCCGGCGCTGATGCTCATATTCCGCCTTGTTATAGACCCCGCGCGACGAGCGGCCGTCCTCGTGGGCCAGGCACTTCTCGATCCAGTCGCTGTTGAACCCCAGCTCGTTGAGAAGGGTCGAGCCAGTCCGGCGCAGGTCGTGAACCGTGAAGGGCTCAAGCGGCAGCCCCTCTTTCTGGGCGCGCTCCACGACCGCATAGGTCACCCGATTGAAGGTGGCGCGCGACATGGGCGCGTCCGCATCGTAGCGCGAAGGCAGCAGGTAGCGTGAGTTCCCGGCGCAGGTCTTCAGCGCGATCATGATGTCGAGGCACTGCTGAGACAGATAGACGTTGTGCGCCTTTGACCGCTTCATCCGCTCCTTGGGAATGGTCCAGACGGCGTTCTCGAAGTCGACCTCGTCCCAGGTCGCGTCCTGCAGTTCGCTCTTGCGCACCATCGTCAGCAGGAAGAGGCGCATACCGAGCCGGATCGTGGGCAGCGTCGCGACATGCTCGAGCTGCTTCAACATCACACGGATCTCGGTCGGTGACAGCGAGCGGTCTTTCGGCACAAACGTCGCGATCGAGGCCGGCCCGACATCATCGGCCGGATTGGCGACCTTCTCGCCGTGCAGAATCGCAAATCCGTAAATCTGTTTGAGGATATCCCGGACGTGGATGGCGGTGGCCGGAGCGCCGCGATCGACGATCTTGCCGCAGTGGGCGCGCAGGTCATCCGGCGTGATCTCGTGGAGCAGCCGGTTCTTCCAGACCGGAAGCAACTCGCGTTCGAAGATCGAGCGCCGCATGGCCCGCGTGCTGTCGGCCATCGGCGCCTTTGTCAGCCAGCTCTCCCCGAACTCCCCGAAGCTCTTGGCTTCCTTGAGGCGGCGCTTCTCCCGCTGCTTCTCCTGGGCCGGAGACCGACCTTCAGCGACGGCGCGTTTCGCATCAATCGTCTTCTCACGCGCGCGAGCAAGTGAGATCCCAGTGGGGCCGTACTTGCCGAGCGTCAGGGTCTCGCGCCGCCCGTTCAAGCGGTAATCCAATCGGAACGTCAGTGTCCCCGACGTGGAAACGTGAACGTAGAGCCCGTCGCGGTCGGTGACCTTGTACGCTTTCTCCCGCGGTTTCAGGTTCTTAAGCGCCACATCGGTGAGCATACGGGCTCCTCCAAAGTCAGAAATACCGTCAGGCCATTTCCGGTACTCTTTCGGCGATATTTCCAGTATCTTTCAGTAGGTTGGTTCCGCAAAAATACCGTCAACTGAGCCGATGAACCTGACGGTATCGTCGTCTGGCGCGTTGTGCAAGTTTGGGGGATACCGTCGCGCAGACCGTCCTGGCCAAGCGCTGCTCTGCGATTGATCCCGATAGATTGCGAGAGATAACCGTTTTTATTCAGGTGCTTAGGTAGGGCCTGGCGATTGCTCGCGATAGGCCCGGATGGGTCTGAATCATTCCCACTCGATCGTGCCCGGCGGTTTGGAGGTATAGTCGTAGGTCACGCGGTTTATACCGGCGACTTCGTTGACGATGCGTGTCGCGACGCGGCTGAGGAAGGCCGGGTCGAAGGGGA
>Ga0180221_1001491_pt1 | contig 15434 bp, 13 predicted proteins | sample eDN5th37CKraftMG_FD_151339 | JGI IMG/M metagenome (GOLD analysis project Ga0180221, IMG submission 151339) | Enriched Miracle-Growth compost microbial communities from Emeryville, California, USA - eDNA 5th pass 37_C Kraft MG (version 2) (version 2) ...
CGCTGGCATGGCAATCACGGTCCGCGTGTTTACCTGAGGCAGCGCGGACCTGACGGACCGCACGGGCAGTAAACAGGCAATTCAGGTAGAGACAGCAACACCGCGAAAAGAGCCGCCTCGCGGCGTTGGCGCGCGGTGTGGCAATCGACAAATGAAAAGTAAGGTGGCGATCCCGACAGGACTGCAATTTTTTAGTATTTTTTATTTGAAAACAATAGGTTAGCGCAAAGGTGTGGCGGGATAATTCCTCATTGATTCCATTGAGTAATTTTAACTGACCTTCACACCTTTCCTGCCACAAAGGCACCGCCAACCACTTCCACCCATGCCCGCAAAATTAGCTGCGCTTGCATTGGTGAGAGTTTCACTTCCTCGCCGTTGAGCGTGATGAATATCTCATCCCCTCGCCTGGTCGGCTGGAGGTCGCGGATTGCGGCTATTTGTGAAACCATGACCACATTTTCACTACGTTCTCGTACAGTGAGACTATCCCGATCACGATTGCCAGAATGCCAAGAATGAGCCAGCGCATGAAGCGGCCAATCGTCCGAAGTGACCGGATCAAATCGAGGCCGTCTTTCAAGAGGTCGATATCTTCCTCGCGAAGCTGAGAAAGAAACTCCCTCGTTTCTTCTGGCAACTCCACAAGGCGGTGTGCTGTAGCAGCGTCTTTATCCATTGGTGTCATCACCAGCAGCCCCGCCGTTTTCCATTTTCGTCGTTACCCTCGACCCGTTCCGCTGCTGGCCGGTCTACTTTGGTCAGTGCGACCAGACCGGCAGGCGATAGGTTATTCTGTCTCCACCCAGCGCAGCTCGTCGCACTGGTCGAAGGACAGCCCGCGACGACGAAGGGCAAGAACACAAAAATCATAATCCGTAAGCCCGCGTAGTTTTTCATCGTCCTTGCCCCTTTCCTGTTCGGCTTTGACGGTTTCGCGCAGTTGCTCGGAAATGGCCTGCTGACGGCCATCACGCTTTCCGATGAGATATCCACCCGCCAGAAGCAGAAACGCCGCCAAAACGGCAGCGAGCGAATATTTCAGCCATGAGGGAATGAGCGCCCAGATCATGACGCCTCCAGTTCAGCCTTGATGTCTTTGATCGCCTTCACGATCCAGCCACGAAGCGCCAGACCACCGAGCAATACGACAATCGCGAGACCGCCCATAACGAGCAGTTCACGCCAGCCGAAGCCAGCAAGACCGAGCGCACCGATACCGCCACCGGACAGGATCGAGCCAATCCAGCCAGCAAGGCTGAACTTCTTCTTCACTTCCTTTTCGACGGTAGGCGGGACAACCGGCTTATCCACTTCCACAGCAACGATCTCTTTCGGCTGGGCCTGATCGTGGCGTTTGCGGACTTCTGCCAATACCTCGCGGACACGTGCCGATTTAACCGCCGCCCGCTGCCCGCCGTAGTAGCCAACATCTTTCGTCGTCGGCAAACTTGCCCATTCCTGAGCCAGATTGTTGATGAGCGTGTCTTCCTTCAGGCGGCCAGACAGATACTTGTCGGTCCCGCGAACGCCGAGAAGGTAACAGGCGCATCGGTCCTGCAATGCTTCATTGAACAGAAGATTGTTCGACAGTTGCAGGGTACGCTTGATTGTCCGAAGCGTGGTACGAACGATCTGATACCGACCGAGCGCAGAACTATTCAGCTTGTTCTTCGGGTGCGCCAACATCTTGCCTTGCAGATCGTCAATCTCTTTCAGGCTCATTTTCACCAGATCGACATCGCCACCGGTATATGCGCCATAGCCGAGGGTTTCGTTGTACCCGTCGCCCTTGTCCGTCCCTTCGGTGAACCCGATCAGATCGAGCAGCGGGCGATAGACATAGTACAGGTCTGGCGTTGAGACATGCGGCATCGCTTTGGCAAAGGTTCCCTTGGCCATTGGTGATTTCCTTTCGGCAAAGAAAAAGCCGCCTCAGTGGGCGGCTTGGTCAGTCGACGGTGCGATTAATTCTAAACGTTCAGCTCATTTCGCCATTGGTCCAGAAGGCCAACGGCTCGCGTTCCAAAAGCTGTGTTTTTACTGGGTTCACTCGCGAGCGGAATTGCCGCCTCCATGGCGCTTTCAAAAGCATTGGCAACCAGTTCCTTGCCGTTGTCCATTGAAGCAATTTCCGCAATCACTCCCTTCAGAAGCAGCTGCAGCGCAGCGGTTTCGCCCTTAAGGCGATCAATCATCTCATACTGCAAGCGAAAAAGGTTAGCGTATTCATCATTAAATTCGGTCATCACATATAATCCTGCTGCGAGATCCTTCGTTTCCAGTGCATAAGCATAGAGTAGATCATAGCGGATACGAAAGGCTACACCGAACAGAACAATCTTGATTTGTATTCCTTCATCGCTCATACCGTCCAAAACGAGAATTTTACCTACATCGTGATGGAGACGGCATGTCCAATCCTAAGCGCGCTATGTGGCTTATGAACCATAGTACACTGCGCAAATTTGAAGTTCCTCTGCTTGAATCCCTCGGATACGAGGTCTATCTCCCGAAGATTTTCCCATACGATGAAGGTAATTTAAGCGCTTCTATCGACTACAGCCGTGATGGCAATCTTTCTATTCCGAAAGAGGACCTTGAATCTTTAAACAAACACGATTTCTACAGTGGAATGACGCCAGAAATAGGCGAGATTGCGAGCAAATATTTTGATATCGCTTTCTTCGGATTTTTCCCGGATCAGTTGGCAGGGCTGGTAAGGCATTTCCGCAATACAATTATAATGCGTCCATTCGGGCTATCAGCAGGCGATTGCTATACAAATATCACCGCTGCCACCCTTGGACCGTCGTTCATGCACGAACTGGAACAACGCCGCAAAGATTTCTGGTTCGGTCAGGCTTATGACCACTTAGCTGATGTCGAAAGCGGGATATTCAAAGACAGGGCCATAACGCTGCCGTTAGGTATAGATGACGCAGTTGTTCGAAATGAATGGACCGGCACCGATTCCAAGGTTTTGTTCGTCTGTCCTCGTATCGGCAGCTCACCTTATTTCAACAAGATATATAAGAACTTTCTGAAGGGTTTCGGCGAATTTCCATACATCATCGGCGGGGCGCAGCCTATTGCTGTCGAAGATCCGAATGTAAAAGGGTTCCTCTCAAGAGAAGAATACGATTCCATGATGCGAGAAACACGCGTCATGTATTATCACAGCCGCGAAGAACGCCACCTCCACTATCATCCAATCGAAGCCGTACGTTGGGGCATGCCGCTCGTGTTTATGGCTGGGGGCCTGCTTGATAAACTCGGCGGGAAAAATTTGCCGGGTCGTTGCAAGACAGAATCTGAAGCCAAGGACAAGATCAGGCGTATTCTCGATGGCGACAATAAACTGATCGCACGGATTAAGGAGACCCAAGGCGCCCTCCTTAAGGAAATGTCACGCGATTTCTGTGAACCTGTCTGGCGCCAGAATTTCCAAATCATAGAGCCTACGATACAGCGAACCACCAAGCAGCCTGTACGCACGTCTGACGGAGCGACCAAAAAAATAGCCGTTTTCCTGCCGGAGCCATACAAGGGCGGCACGCTGAACATGGTTAAGCTTCTTGCAAAAATGCTTAAAAAGGGCAGCGAACTGGCAGGCAAGAATTATAGTGTCGTGTTTGCTCATCCCGATGACGACATTTATAGCGATGGCGATTTCGCGGATCTGAAGCCACACGGTATCGAAGTCAGATCGTTCAAGTGGAAGACAATTTCCGATTACCAGCTTCAGGAAGTGTTTTCCTGCACAGGATACGACATTCCGGTCCCCGGTGGATTGTTCAGCCTGCCGAAGGATAACACCACCGACTTTCTCGATTGCGATTTCTGGCTGGTTGGCTCAGACAGATTCTATCATCCTATCGCGCCGTTACGGCCTTACTGCCTGTTTACGCACGACTATCTTCAGCGCTATTTCCCGGAGAGCGTATCACCAGACTATGAGATGAGCTACCTCGCCGCCGCACGAAATGCCATCGCCGTTCTGGCCAATACTCCCCATACGATCAATGACGTTATCAATTATGTTGGCATTCCATCAAAGAAGGCAATTCTTGTACCTCATGTGTCGGAGCTAGATCAATTCCGGAAGAATGACGAAGCAGTAGAAAAGCAGGACTACTTTATATGGACTACAAACGCCGCACCCCACAAAAATCATAAGATGACTTTTGAAGCGCTTAATCGTTATTTCGGTCAATTAAAAGGTTCATTTAACTGCCATATAACAGGTGTGGGTTCGGACAAGTTCGACCCAGAACGAGAGTTCGATGATCTTCCGAAGTACATCAAGGAATGCCGCGATTATCTCGAAAAGAACCCAAGCCTCTATGAGCGTTTGAAATTCCTAGGCAATGTTTCCTCTGAGGAATACGTTCACCAGATGAAGGGCGCAAAGTTCCTGCTGCATAATGTCGTCATGGATAACGGCACGCTGTGCGCTATCGAAGCCGCCTTTGCCTCAACTCCTACACTCTCCAGCGATTATCCACCAATGCGGTACCTGTCAGAGAGATACGGTATCAATGCCCAGTTTTTTGACCCCTTCAACAATCGCGAACTTGGTGAAGCGTTGAAAAACATGGAACTGAACTGGGAAGCCCATCAAAAGCAGCTTCCTGACAAACAGGCACTCCTTGATTTCGGATGGGAGAAGATGTCCCCGATCTTCTTCGAAAAACTCCACACGTATATTGGTTAAATCACGATGAAGATTGGTATTTTTATAGCCTACCATCCAAATTCCGAGCTTTCCAACCAAGGCTTGGGAAGGCTTTTGCGTGAATTAACCAAAGGACTTTTGAAAAATGATGGAACTGAAGTAGCACTTCTTTGTCCATCGTGGCTTCGGAAGGACGTTGAGGAACTGTTTTCTGACGTACGCACGCCACATCTCACGGTACTTGCCCCTCAACACGTTCCCGCATTGGTCACACTTCGAAACAAGTTTTCGAAAAAGGGCCAGAAAAAAGAGGAGCGTGTCGGGCTTAAGACTAAGATCTTGCGCTTCGTTAAGCGCACTGCCGGGCAAGCCATACATTCGGTAGAAGTTGCATTGGCAACGGCGCTTTCAGTACGCAACCCTTTTCTGTTCCTTCTGACGTTGTTCGCACTGGCCGTTGTCGGCGTAATGCTGGCTCCTCTCTACATCGTAGCCATTGCAATTGCGTCGTTGACATTGATCCCGTTCCTTTTTGCTCGCGTACCCGCGCTGAAACGAGCACGTTCAAACTTCAGTCGACTTTACGGAATGGTACGGTCACGCATGCCTTTAAGGCATCGTCCGCCGTTGCGATTCACGGTCTACGACCAGATTTTCAAGAACGAAACCAAACATATGATTTCCATTGCGGATTCTCGCAAGGATATCGATATATGGTTCTCTCCAACCGTTTTCTGGCCGGAGTTCAGCAGCATCAATGCGCCTACAGTCCAGGCATTCCCGGATATGCTGATTAGCGAGTTTCCAACTACCTTTGCGTTGGAACTGGCCGGTTCAGTTGCGGTGTTCAAGCGAGCCAGCAAGGCCATTAAAGCCGGAAAACATTTTACTTCGTACAGTGAGGCGGTAGGACACGGCGCGCTAAGCAAACGATTTGACGTTGATCAGAACAACATCCACGTTATCCCACACGCCCCGATCAATCTCTCCAAGTTTGTCACCGTCATCGGAACACTTGACGACGAGATGGCGAAGAACAAATTCACTACTAATCTCATCCACGGTCACAGAAACGCTAAGTGGTCTGGCGATCAATACCTGAGTACATTTGACTTCTCAGACACCCAGTTCATATTCTACGCCAGTCAGTTCCGCCCAAACAAGAATATCATGAACTTGGTAAAAGCATTCGAAATCGTCCTTCGAAAGCGTCACAAATACATCAAGCTGATTATGACTGGTAGCTGGGAACATGCGCCAGAAGTTCTTGAATACATTAAAAAGAAGCGTCTGACACGAGATATCATCACTGCTTACAATGCCAGCGATGAAGTTCTTGCTGCGCTCTATGCAAAAGCCCGTCTGTCAGTCAACCCCACGCTTTATGAAGGTGGCTTTCCGTTTACTTTTGCTGAAGGTATGTCTGTGGGCACCCCAAGTCTGATGAGTCGCATTCCGCAAGTGACAGATATCATCAAGGGCGACCTGGCAGAAACGATGCTATTCAACCCCTACTCTATCGAAGACATAGCTTCCAAGATTGAATTTGGTCTGGATCATCGGGATGAATTAATCAAAATTCAAACCCCATTGTATAACGAAATGCGGAATAGAACATGGTCCGATGTGGCCCAGGATCATATAGACGCTTTTCAAAGGGTCATAGAGATGGAGCGCCAATAGGCGCTCCTAGGCAACGGTAGCCGCCCCTATGGTGCTAGCTGTTGGCGTTCCGCTATTTGGCGTCCACGAATACGTCGCGTGGCTTGCCTTGTCTTGGAGCAGTGAACCAGCAGTGTTGCCACGTGCAGCACAACACCACGCAATCCCGTCAATATCTCTAATTCCGGCTTATTTGCTGTAATGTTTTGCATAAGGCAGTATTACCCCGGTATCGGTCGCGCTATCAAAGAGACGTTATGACAGTGCTTCCAAAATTCAAGCCAATCTTGCTGTTCGTAGGCGTTACGGTCCCACCTATTGGGGTAGTGTTGCCCTCGGAAACGTCATTACCCACGATGGTGTGTGTGTCACCCTCAAAGTAAATTCCGAACTGCTGGCCCCATGAAGTATTTCCTGTGCATGTACCATGGCCCGCTGCGAGATGTATTCCTGTACGATTGCCAGCTACGCTAGCACTACCATTAGCACGCACCGTACAGCCAGTGATAGTGTATCGAGGACAGGATGTCACAATGCCGCTATACGAGTGACCAAGTGCAGTACACCCGGTAATGAAAACATTCGTATTGTTGGCAGTGATGGTTATACCCCGGCCCGTTCCGGTGGCGGGTGTGCTGTTATTTACGCCGCACGGAAGTGTACCATTGATTTCTGTTTGAACACCGGAAATCTGCACATCGACTGTCCCGTAGCTGTCGATGCGCATACTGTCGCTGCCTTCCTCCCCAGAGAAGCCGTCTATCCACCGACAACCGTTAATCGGATGCGTTGCCTGTCCCTGCACGTAAACACCGCCTAGCTTGTTGGCGAAGCTCCACCACCCGCGAATAGTCGCGATGTTCGATGTTGTTCCAAAGTTTGAATAGATGCGGTGACCGTAACCGTTAGAACGCTGAATGAACGGATAATTCATTTCCCACTGCATACCAGCAGCTACCAAATCCTCATTTGTCTGTTCGATACCATTACCATATGCGTTGTCAGAGAAGATGTTCTCGACGCGCGAAAGGCTTGTCGCGCACAGGCGGAAGTTATGCCAGTGCCCTTCACAATTGACCCGGGAAATGCGCGCGCGCTCTGTGATCCCGGTGAAGTGGATGCCATTTTGGGTAGCGGAAGAAGGAACGCCGTTACGTAGAAGCCGGAACCCTTCAAGCTCCACGTATGAAAGCCCACTATTCACAGCGATGCCATGGCCGGGAGAATATGTCGTCAAGACAGATGTGCCAGGCCCATTGCCCAAAAATTTTGTCCCTGATTTGGTTATGGTAATGGTTGTATTCAGACGGTACGGGGCCGATGGGATGATAATAACCCCTCCGAAATTGGCTGCCCCTTGGAATGCTGGCGAGCTGTCTGCGACCCCAGACGGGTCAGCGCCAAACATGTTGACATCTGGACCGACCTTAGGAGCGTATACGCGCTCCCAATAATATCCAGCCGTGTCGCTGACGACATAGACGCCTTCTTGTGTGTCTGTTACGGGTGGCGAACCGGCCTTGAGAACGAACGTGCCTTCGCGTCCCGCTTCGAGTAGATAGGCTGTTTTGAAGAAGACAGGCAGCGCCTTGAGATCGGAGCGGGTATCAACTGTTATTTCTACGAAACCAAGGGTATAGCCGGTAGCGTCAGAGTTAACGAGGAGTGCCTTGCCCTTATCACCCGTTCCAGTTGATGGCAGATTAAGCCCAGCGGCGGCAGCCTCGGCCCGTGCGGCGGCGTCTTCAGCAGCAGCAAGGATTGCTTCGGCATCGCCGTAAGACAGCAGCCGTAATTCTGTTCCGGTATCAATACAAAGCAACGCCATCCCAGGGATAAGATAACCCGGCGCTATGGGCTGGTTGATGTTCGTAACCAGATCGCGATTGATCGCGCCCGAAACAGTCACCGGCCCAGTGTTCTCCTGCGTTACATTCAGGATATAGAGCACCTGATACGCCGCCGCTGGAATGGCCACCGATGCCGTCACGACGATATTATTGGCCGTGCCTTCGTCAGCATTGTTCAGACGAATGACGCGGTTATCCGGGAAGTTGTCGCTCCCCTCGGTCAACGCCTTCAATGTGTCGCGGATGTCCGGTTTGTGAGGATTGAACGGCCCGGACGCGGGGACGCCATCGGTAACGAAATCACGGAAAATCTCGTCAATCGTGCGAACGGTCATGCGAATGCTCCATGGCAAAACGCCCCGCTAAGGCAGGGTGTGAATTTCTCAGTTTGTCGGGTTGGTCAGGGCGTCGTTTTGATCGTGCTGGCCGAGTAAGCGCCTATGCGCCCCTTCTGGGTTCGAGTTGCCAATTGGAACTCGTATTGTGTCAGTGCTGAGAGTGTCGGTGTTTCAAAACTCTCAGCATCGTTTTCGAGCGGGCCAGCCACACGCCATTCGGTATCAGCCGTTTTCTTCCAGCGGACCATGTAGTTAAGCAACGGATTGCCAGTGGGCGGAAAACTAAGCTCTGCCGCTGGGCCTGAAATGATGGTCACGTCTGGCGCGTCTGGAACTGGCAAATCATCATCCGAAGTAGTCTCATCCGATACCGGCGCTGTGCCTTCCTGCGAGGTATCCCACTGGTAAGCCGTCTGAGGCATGGATTGAACCTGAATTGTCGCACCTTGAAGGATACCGCCTTCACCAAGAATGAATTTGAAATCTAGGACTTCAAAAACACTGTTAATGCCAAACAGCGGGTATTGAATACGGATCAGCCGCTCACCGAATGCGGCAAGGCCCATCAGGTTCGTATTGAAAGTCCCTACCCAATTCGGGTTTGCTCGGAACCATTCGAGCTTCATCAGTCGTCTGGCTTGGCTGTGTGACGGAGCCATGTTGAATTGTACATCTCTGGCTTCTTCGCCGCGTACCGACACATCGTCCTCATCAGCCCACGGGTCGGCGTCGGATGCCTGATAATCCTGATTGGGATCGAGGAACGTTGCCCGGATGGTATTGGCCGTCGTCATCACGTCGCGGCCACGGCCAACATCGCTGAAGCCGGTGATCGCGTCAGCGGTCAGTACGACTGTTGGCTCGGACCACGCGCCGATATCAAGCGTAAGGCCACCGTCTGGCGTCGGGACCAGCCTGCCATCGCAACAACCCAGCATTCGGCCTAATACGTCAGCTGGCCTCTCATCCAGGCTGTATGAACCCCAGAGACGATAGCGGGCTTCAGCACCCCCGGCGGCGACCGGAATAGCTTCAGCGGCGCGGTTGTACGCTGCAACCCAACCAGCCTGAGCAAGCGGCGTTGAAACGAGGCTTTCTGGAAGGCGCATGCCGTCCTTATGGGTCATGTAGTCCCGGATCACTGCGGCGGCGTTATCGTTCCATGTGACCGCACCTGTGACCGGGTTTTTGACGAGTGACGTGCGGGCCACGACGCGATAGTTCGTGTTCACGCCGTTCGGGAAGAGGCTTAGATAATACTCGTCACCGACTGCATATTGGCAGGCGAGCAACGATGCTATTCCGTCGCCACGGTGCGCAGCCGTCCACTGAGGGAACTTCGATGTCAATTCGCTGTATGCCGTCTCGACAGGCGCACCGAGGCGCGACTGAATGCGCAAGAGCGGATTTCCCGTCGTTCCTTCGCGCCATTTGCTCGGCGGCGTCGGTGAGCCATCCGGCAGCAAATCGATCTTCTGATCGTCAAGCCAGTATTCTTCAATGGCATCGAATGGCCCCTGCCCCAAGGCAAGAACCTTGAAGAACCCACCGTCTTTTGTTTCAGCGAATATCCAGGCACCGGAAGTTTTCACGCGGCCATAGTGGCGAATGCGGGGCGGCGTAGGCTGGCGAACCTGCTGCTGCACATCTTCGGGCTTCGGCTGCTTTGGCCGAAACAGCGACGATGCGAGGTAAGAAATTCCCAGACCTATAGCCAGACTGCCGAGCGTCGTACCGGCGGCAAGCGTGATCAGGGCAAGACCTGTCTGCAAGGCAGCGCCAAGCGCTCCAGCGCCCACCACAGACGCAATGATGCCGGAAAGTGCTACTGGCATTTAATTCTCCAAGCTTTCCAGACAGCGGACAGTGGCGCGCCAATCAGCCCATGTTCATCGTGCGAGAACCAGCAACCACCTGCATGAACGGCCATGCAGAGCTTTCCGTTATGGAAGATAAGACCAACATCACCGGGTGTCGGCGCGTCCGTCTTAGCTATCCCCTGAGACCGCATCGCCCGGTTGACCAGAACAGCTAGCCCACCTCGATCCGATAAGACCGATGCTGCCCCGTCAGCGTCCGAATACTCGCGATCCACCCACGCCAACGGCGACAGTCCAGTGCATGTTCTGATCCATCGATCCACGGTCGAAACGCAATCAGTCTCTCCCCACCGGAAAGGCTTTTGCGCCTCTGTTTCCACAAATCGTTGCACATCAAAAATTAGTGCATCGTTGTGTTTTGTGGTATGGTTTTCCATTGAAACAGAGGTCCGTATCCATATGAAAGATTTGACGAATAACAGATTTGGCAGACTTGTCGTGGAGGCTTATCACGACAAGAAAGGATCAAATCATCGGTGGCTATGTCGGTGCGACTGCGGCAATGAGAAAATCGCCAATGCTGGCAACCTTCAGCATGGCGGAACTCAAAGCTGTGGTTGCCTTCATAGAGAGCGCGTAATCGCCAAGAACAGCACTCACGGCTATACACGTGGAGTTAAAAAGCATCCCGTTTACCTCGTGTGGCGAACCATGCGCAGCCGGTGCGAAAACCGGAATGTTGCGCAGTATCCAGAATATGGTGGTCGCGGAATTTATGTTTGCGACAGGTGGCGATATGGCGAAAATGGCCTTAGTGGCTTCGAATGCTTCTTAGCGGACATGGGAGAGCGACCTTCGCCAGGCCACACCGTGGAGCGAGTACGGAACAATGGGCCATATTCGCCATCGAACTGCATATGGTCCACGCGTAAGGCGCAAGCCAGAAACCGCAGTAATGTTTACAACGTCGAAGTAGACGGCAGGACGATGACCCTTGCCGAAGCTTCAGATTACCTTCACGTTCCCAGAACTACCGTTTTGAGCCGTTTACGTTATGGATGGTCATTACACGATGCGTTGTACAAGCCCATCGACACCCGAAAGGGCGAGCATCGTAGAAAGTCCAATGCCAAATAGGAAAACGTAGTCGGGATATTTGAAGGATTTGAACAACAGCGAACCGATGAACTGACAGAATTTGTCACCGGGTGAACGGCGCTGTTGGTCTCGGTCGGTATAGCGGCCATAAGCAGGTCGTGACCGGTTGAAGAATGCGTTTTCTGCCGTCATGCTGATCGACTGAATTGCCCCTTCTGTACCCTGCATTTCGGTGCGGCTGATGCGTGGCGGCTGCATGAAGCCCCACCAAATCGGCGCGGGACCGCCCAGTGGCTGCCATTCCTCATCGAAAAGCTGGATCGAGATAACGACAATGCGCTGATCTACCTCATCATTTGCATCAAGTGCCATAGCGAGAAAGTTCAGTGTCGCATCCGGCAAGCCTGAAAGCTGGAACGTGACATTCTGCGCGGCAGTGGTCGAAGCCATGCCGATGCCGTCAATCGAGCCATAGCCATACATCGGTTCATAGCGGTTGCCGCCAGTTTCCAGCGCCGTATTCCCATTCCAGACACGCATTGTCTCGGACGCAAAGCGGAACTCGACAAGGAAATCCAGCCTAACTTCATGTTTGGCGAACTCGGCCAGTTGCGTCGGATCAAAGAAAGACATCAGACATCTTCCACGAAATTCACTGTCGGGAATGACCACTGCGAAATGAGATCAAGATCGAGGTCCATTTCGCTATCAGACGCCAGGCGCATCCTGCACACTGGATAGTCGAACTCCATATCGCTACCAGCTGGCGCGGCTTCGCGGGCCGGAGGACGGAATGTGATGGTAGCCGTGTTCTCGCCTGTCATCTGCACTGTGCGGATGCGGTACATTCGTTCTCCGATGGAGAAATCCATCCCCGGCTGCAATTGGCCCGCCGTAACAAGCGATATGTTGGCCGTCGTCCCGCGCAGCGGTATGTTGCTGGTCAGCCTGATATCGATTGATCGGGAGCGGTACAGCCCGCCATCACTGAACGGGCTGGTATCGGAGTGAGGCACTTTATCAGCGGCGCCGTTGCCGTCAGGGTCGAACGGTTGATAAGCGCAACAGCGAGGAACCAGGATCGGACGCAAACGGCCTTCCAGCAGATTTGCAATAGCCCGAAATGCAAGAACGGAAGGCGATCCACGACGAATAATGATGTCGCTGAATGTCGCCTTCCAGATACCGGCGTCCGAAGCCGTAACCTGCGTCACGCCCGATACACTGGAAGGTCCTGCGAGTGTACGCGGGGCAATATTGAACGGGTCGCGCTTCGGTTTGAGAACCGAACGAGGCCAGAGAATTGTCATGATGACCCTCGTAGCGAAACTTTAACCGCCATCTATCAATATGACGGCAGTTCAAAAATGAGACCATGGCAATGCATCAAGACGACGCTGACTACATCACCGACATGACAGCCGCATTGAATGCGATCTGTAACGCCATACGAGAACACGACAGAGGTTTTGCAGAGATTACCGCCGCCGTATTAAGGCGGCAAAAAGAGACGCTAACCTCCGACAAAGGCAGGGACATGTTTCGGAACCTGATCGATGTCTTGGAGTTCGACAATTCGGCAAGGTTACAATAGCCCCAGCCGCCTTGCGTATTCTATCGTCAAGAATATCAGGACCATCGGTTTCTTTGCTCATTACATCTTCCTTGCCTGAGCATCGGCCAACATAGTCGGGAAGTTCGATTGAACAGCCTTGGCGCTTTGCTGCACCGAAACCTGAACAATTGCACCTGATGCTGTCTGAATACGCTGATCGGCTATCTGGGCCATTCGGCCACTGTCATCCCTGAGAACGACGTTGATGGTTTCCGTGCTTCCGCCTCCAATCTTGGAGTTGCGCGGAAGGACAACCTCGCCACGTTGCAAAATTGCAGGTATTTCACCTGGTTGTAGACCGGCAATCCCGCCCCGGTGGTAGCGCTTTGCGCCGGAAAAGGCTGATGGCGAAACTGCTCTACCGTGACCGTACCCATCGGAGCCAGCTACACCGCCACTGTGAAGAATGCCGGGAATAATGGCACCGCCAAGCAGACCGCCACCTTTGAACAGTCCTCCGCCGCCAAACAAACCGGCCAATGGCCCTTTGCCTAACAAGGTTGCCTGAATGACTGCTTCAATAAGCGTATTCAGGAACTTATCGAGCGCCTTGTTCCCGGTTTCAATCGTCGGAACCATGGACTGGAAGGCATCAAGCATACTGTTCTTGAAGAAGTCAGCGGCTTCCCTCGCCTGCTCCTGACTTTCGGCCAGTTTGTTAGCCTCAGCAGTTGCATGAGCATAACCTTCAGCCAGTCCGTTGATTTGTTCTTTCAGCGCAGGCGTTATCTCAATGCCAGCCTTCTTTGCCGCATTCAAAAGCTCTTGCGTGGCCCTCGCCTTCGTGATTGCGTAATCGTAATCATCAATCAGCGGGTTAATCTGAGCTTGCGCTGCGGTTTCGGCCTGAAGCGTAGCTGTCCGCTCCTTTATCTGCTCTATCTCGCGCTGAAGCTCATTCTGGCGTTCCTTGCGCCCTCTCTTTTTCTTGCCTCCATCGCCGTCTGCTGATGCGCCCGAACCACCACCAAACCCAGCCGTGTTTGCCGTCCTGTTTGGCGCGATAAGGTCTTGGTCCTTTGCATCGGCAGTCCGTTGACGTGCACGAGCGTTAGCCTGTTCTCGCCACGCTTCGCCAATTTTGCCAAGATGGTCTTCGGCAGCTTTCTGAAGGGCCGCGCCGTAAGCATCGCCAGCCTCCTTACCCGCGCCTGCGTACTTGTTATCCAAGCGACCAAGTTCAACAGTCAGGTTTTCCGGCAGCGTCGGCGCGACACCTACGAAGCTATCCAGCTTATTCAGTGCGGCTGAAACAGCATTGATCCCGTTCAAAGCCTTTTGAAGACCGGCCTCTATCCCGGCGATCATCGAGTTCATGGCGTTGATAACTGCTTCTGCTACAGCACCGGGAAGCTTCGTGAATGTGATTACGGTCGCGTCGTAGAGGAAGCCAATCGAATTGATTATGTTGTTGGCTACACCCTTGGCCGTAGTCCATACATCTTCCCAAGTTACCTTCGTTCCAGAGAGTGCCTCAGAAATTAGGTTGATCGCAGAAAGAAAGTCATCGCGCACCAGTGACGCGACATCCATAGCGCCTTGTTTCAGGGCATCCCATGCTACAGCAGCATAATCCTGAAGATTAGCCATTTCTCCAGCAATCGGCTGTATCTGGTCGCCAAACGCTGAAATTGCGAAGGTGGCGGCTCCGATAGCGGAAGCAAGCAAGAGGAACGGGTTCGTAGCCACCATAGCCGCGCCAGCTACGGCAACGCGCGCCATTGCCGGGACGTACTGAGACAAAAGGACAACGGCGGCAGCGGCAGCCGAGTTCGCTACCAAACCGATATTATCAGCAAGAGCATTCACAATCCCGCCAACGGTTGCAGTGATGCCGTATGCCTCGTTTGCCTGCCCGATATATTGCGTTAGATTATTGGCGAGCTTGGTGAAGCTATCGCCAATCGTGGCGTTAGTCGCACGAAACTGCTCTTCTATGCCCTTCTGTGCATTGATGATTGCGCGAAAAACACGATCCGACGTTAGCTTTCCATCTGCGCCGAGCTGCTTAAGGCCCGAGATGGAAACCTTGAACTCGTCCGCGATTGCCTTTGCAACGATAGGCGCATTTTCGCGAATGGAGCGAAGTTCGTCACCTTGGAGGACGCCAGAACCGAGCGCTTGACCAAGCTGAAGAATGCCCGCTGCCTGTTCTTGCGCGGATGCGCCGCCCGCTTTGAACGCCTTGGATACAAGGTTGGTCGCGAGTGCGATTTCTTCTTCAGATTTAGCAACACCGGACGCGGAACGAATGAGCCTAGCGTACAGATCGGCATAGTCTGTCAGGCTTACGCGAGCATCGTTAGCGCCCGCGTTCAATTGTTCGAGGGTGCGCACCTGAACGCCAGCCGAAGCCGCCGCTGCCCGGATCAT